>Ga0126381_100007082_pt1 | contig 12450 bp, 12 predicted proteins | sample PanSoiMetPlot_28_FD_96465 | JGI IMG/M metagenome (GOLD analysis project Ga0126381, IMG submission 96465) | Tropical forest soil microbial communities from Panama - MetaG Plot_28 | ecosystem: Environmental > Terrestrial > Soil > Tropical forest > Bulk soil | place: Panama | collected 2016-02-17
GAATTTGAGCGCGGCTACGGACTCGCTCGACGATTTCCTGCCCGAGATAGCAGCCTTTATCGAAGCTGACGGCTTGCATCTGACCGGTTTCTTGGACTAGATAGCGCTCGGTGATTTCTTCGCCGTAGCGCGGCGGGCCGGATTCGATGCGCCGGACCCGGGCTTCTTCTGGCGTGGCCTCGCCGATGCCTGAAAGTGAGAACTGAGCAAGCAGATCTTCCTTTTCACCATTCGGCAGGATGATAAAAAAACCGGTGGAGCCCGTGGTGCTGGCTCGCGCGATAATTCGGTCTCCCCAGCGCGCGGTGTCGCCGAGTTTGACGGGCACGGGAGCGGCGTGCTGCTTCAAAAAATCTTCGGCTTCTGGACCTTCAATCGCGACCGTGGCAAGCGAATCGGTCGCGTCTTCAAGCGCGACATCGTCGGCGATGATGTACCGATCCAGGTGCTCGCGGATTTTCTGGCGGGTTTCGGGTTCGGTATCGAGCAGGATGGAGTCCTCGAGCACGAACAGGTTGGCGTCGCCCAGGATTCGGCCTTGGACGTTTAGGAAAAAGACATAAGCGCCGGAGCCGGGTTCGAGCTTTTGAACTTGGTTGGTAGTCATTGCGTGCAGCAGGCGTTTGCGGTCTTCGCCGAGGACTCGAATTTTTCCTCGGGAAGAGACGTCCATCCAGGCTGCGTGCTCTACAAGCGATTGATAACCGGGGCTGAGGGCTTCGACGGTCACTGCGCCTGCTCCAAAATGCTCAGATTTCCGGATGGACACGCGTTCCAAAACCATGCTTCATAGTGCAACGGACGCACCGACTTGCTCAATAAATTCATGGCCTTCAAGACCAGGATTCCCCCGAGGATTATCACCATGGAGATCAAATCTGGCTCTGATCCGAGTATACAATCAGGACGAGAGCGCAAAGCGTGCAGTGGCGCACGCGTTTTGCGCGGTTAAAAAAATGATCCACGAAATACTTCCCGTTGGGATGCTGCAGTGCAACTGCTCGATTTTCGGAGACGAGGAGTCAAAAGAGGCAATCGTCATCGATCCTGGCGATAACATTCCGCAGATCGTGAAGCTGCTCGATAAGCACCAGTTGAAAGTAAAGGCGATTGTGATTACGCACGCGCATATTGATCACATTGGAGGCGCAGAGAAGCTGAAGACTCTGACGGGGGCACCCGTTTATATGAACGAGAATGACCAGGAGCTTTACGATGCTCTGGACGTGCAGGCTTCGTGGCTCGGGACGGAGGCGCCTACGCGAACGAACATTGACGTGAACGCACGGGAGGGGACAAAGATCGCACTAGGCCCGGCGGAGTTTCAAATTTTGGACACTCCCGGGCACACCCAAGGCAGCATATCGATCTGGATTCCGGATCAGAACAAATTGATCGCGGGCGATACGCTGTTTCGCGATAGCATCGGCCGGACCGATTTGCCCGGAGGCGACGGGCGGATGATCTTACGTTCGATTCATTCGAAGCTGATGATTTTGCCGGAGAGTGCCGTGGTGGTGCCGGGACACGGAGCGAGTACGACGATCGGGCGGGAAAAAGAAAGAAATCCTTTTCTCCAAGGACTATGACGCGCGTTTCTTTTTGAGTTCCACCATCACGCCGGAGATTAATTCCTTTGCGTCTTGAAGGCACTTATCGATCATTTGAACATCCATGGCGGGTTTGCCGGGCTGACGAGCGCTTTGGCAGTAAACGCCGTGTTGGCCTACCAGAACCAGCGCATCGGTGAGCACGTCCAGAGTGACCGCCAGGCGGCCGCGCTCCAGGCCCATGCGAAATTCGTATTCTTCAAGCTCTCGGCGGCGGTCTTCGTAGACGGACATTTACCTATCATCGTAGGGGATCGCACGCTACTGAGCCGTCCAGCTTCCACGCGCTACAAATCCGGAGTTGGTCGAGGGTTCATTGGCTTGTAAGTACACCGTTTTGGGGCCGGCGAATGGCGGTTTGAATTTTACGCCAACGGAGAAGATCACGGAGTTTCCGGAAACGTTTGCGACACTGTAGCCCACGGCGCATTGGCTGTTTTGCAGGTTGTCCGAGGAGCCGATCGTTTTGGTGCTGAGGACGGTGGCGGTGTCATCGTACAGGCCGACCGTGGCGTTGTTTCGGTTATAGACGATATAACAAGCGCTATTAGTATTTGCCGGCGACCCTACCGTGTACAACATCGACATGCCCGTAATGTTCGCGGAGGTGACCGAATCGGAAACGGTGAATGTAAACGTCGGGAAGTTCCCGGCGCCGGAGGAGGGCGACACCGAGTCCGCGGTTGGAGCTCCGCCCGTGACGGTCCAGGTTCCCAAGGGGACATAACCCGTGTTCGCGCCGGATTCGGAAGCATAGACATATACATTCTTGGTTCCGAAAAACGAAGAGTAAAAGGCGAGATCGAGAGTAAAGACAACTTGGGTAGGCCCGGTGAAAACAGTCGTGTTCGCGCCGTTTAGGGTGCATTGCGAATTCGAGACCGCCTGGGAAGATCCTACGGTCAAGTTGGACGCGCCGTTGGCGGCAGTATCGTAGGACAGCGCCACGGTGTTCGCTGTGCGATCGAAGACCAGATTGCAGGCGTTATTGGGGTTCGTCGAAGACGAGATGAGCACCGCGATGCCGGTAATGTAGCTTGCTCCGCCTTGATCGGAGACGGTGACGGTGAAGCGCTGGCTCGGGCCGGAGCCCGAAGCTGGGACAACGGAATTTGCGACTGGGAAACCAGGCGAGGCGACGACGTAAGTTCCACGCTGAACCCATCCCGTGTTGACCGATCCTGCTTCGGACGCGTAGAGGTAAATGTTCTTAAGGCCGTTGAATGATCCCTTGAAGGCGATATTCAAGGTCACTATCATCTGAAGACCCACGAAGGTCGCGCTTCCGGCGCCCACCAGACACTGGCTGTTTTGAAGGACCGTCGAAGAGGCAATGGGTTTAGTGTCCTGGCCTGTGAGGTTATCCCATCGGAGAGAGATGGTTCCGGCAGTACGGTCATAAACTACATCGCAGGCGTTGATCGCCGAGCCATCGACGGAGAAAAGCATTGCCGTCGCCAGGAGGTTCTGCGGATTCAGCGTGTCTGAGAATGCGAACGCGAAGGTTTGGCTGAATCCCTGAGCATTTGAAGGAGCCACCGAATCGGCTCCGGGCTGCGGTGCGGGTAAAACAACCGTCCAGACGCCTTTCGAGACCAGTCCAGTGCTGGTCGAAGAGTCCGCCGCCGAGAGGTAGACACCCTTTGAACCAGTAAAGTTGTTTTGGAATGCGAGCGCGAAATTCACGGTGAGGACCGATCCGTTGATGGATGCGGAGCTTCCGCTGCCAAGGAAGATGCATTGCGTGTTTTGCGCCGTGCCGCCCACGGATACCACCGTTGATCCGCTGGAAGCGGTATCATTCGCGAGCGAGAATTGTCCGTTCGAAGGATTGAAGGACACGTAGCAGGAAAAATCGACTCCGCCCGTGGTGCTGACGAGAAGCGAGACAGATGTAAGGGTTCCTACGCCGGCTGAGTCTGTATATTGCGCCGCGAAGGTCGTTGTGTTTCCCGATCCGGAAGAGGGAGAGAGCGACACAACCGATGGCGTTTGCGGCGGAGGAGCTGACACGCCGATGCGCGTAACCCAGCCTGTGTTGCCGCTGATGTTGGTGGCCTGAATGGGCGTTTGCGTGGTCATGTCAAAGGAGGCCGTTTGGCCCGCAACGAAGATGTTGCCGTTGGCGTCAACGGCAATCGCGTTCGCCTGGTCGGCTCCGGCGCCCCCGAGATAAGTGGAAAACAAGAGAGCGTTCCCCGACGCATTGAGCTTGGCAATGATAGCGTCGTATGAGCCTTTGAACATTTGAAGCGCGCCTGCTTGAGGGAAGTTCACTCCAGAGGTGTATCCGGCGAGATACACATTGCCGGACACATCGAGCGAGAGTCCGCTCAGCCAGTCGAAACCATAAGTCCCGAAATACGTGCTGAAGCCGAGAGCTGTGCCGGAAGAGTTGATCTTGGTGACGAAGCCGTCCTGCGACCCTCCTGCTGCGGTTTGGAAAGCTCCGGTTGTGACAGGGAAATTTGTGGAGTTGGTGACGCCCGCGATATACATGTTTCCGGAGGAGTCTACGGCGATTGCATGAGCCTCTTCAGGATTTCCTGCCGCGCCTCCGCTGCCGCCGAGATACGTGCTGTAAAAAATAGGCGAGCCCGAGAGCGCGATCCGGGTTACAAACGCGTCCTGCCCTCCGGCGTTGGCGCCTTGATAAGGGCTCACTGTTGGGAAATTAGTTGAAAAGGTTCCGCCGGCGATATATACGCTGGAACTGTCCACCGCTACGGCGCCGGCGTGCTCGTCCTGCGTCCCGCCCAGATAAGTGCTAAAGAGGATGTTGCCGGCCGAAGTGATTTTCGTCAGGAAAACATCGGTCCTGCCCGCGATCGCGCTTTGTACTGCGCTTTGAAGTGGAAAATTGCTGGAGGTCGTGTCGCCGACCACGTAGGCATTGCCGGATGCATCGAGCGCGATCGCCGTGCCTTGGTCCTGGCCGGCGCCTCCTAAGTAGGTGCTGAACACAAAGGCGTTTCCGATGCTGTTTAACTTCAACACGAACGCATCGCGATTTCCTCCAAAAACTCCGAATTGAGAAACGAGCGGAAAGTCGGATGATGTTGTCGAGCCGGTGACCCAGGCATTGTTCGAAGAATCGACGGCGATACCCGCGCCACGATCGTCGCTGCGGCCTCCGATATAGGTGGCATAGGCCAGCGCCGTTCCGCTGGCGTTCAGCTTCGCGACAAAGGCATCAACACCCCCTTTATTAGAGGCTTGAATTGCGCCATTAATCTGGAAGTCGGTCGAATCGGTCCAGCCCGTGACGTACAGGTTTGTAGCGCTGTCGAGCGCGATACCCGTGATCGAGGTTAAGCCGCCACCTCCAAAGTAGGTGGAATACGAAATCGTCGGATCGATGATAAGAGATTGAGTTGGGTCGTAGTCACCGAGCTCAAACGATAATGTCGTCGCGCTCAGCAGACGGAAATGGCAATCCACGGGAATTCGTTGACCGTTCTCACGGACTTGGAAGGCAACAGGAGCCTGCTCTTGAACTTCGAGGCCGTTGGCGCGCACGGTGAGACTTCCGTCTCGCCCGATTTCGATGGAATCGGCGTTGTAGTCAAGGATGATCTTGCCGGGGTCGGCGCCCGCGGCGATGGTGTACTCCGATTTGATGCGTTGGGCGTCAACCGCGTAGGTCGCGATGATGCCGGGGTAGAGGCCAACCAGGCGGATTCTGCCGAAGAGGGGAAGATCCCGGCACCAGCTTGACGGATCCTTTCCTATGAGAAAATTGGCGCGCCCAGGGAGCGCATCTTCGCCAAAGACTGTCGCCGGCGAAGCCCCGCCGTATCGCAACTGGATTTGCCGCTCCCCGGATTTGAAGATCACTCCGTGTTGCGTAAATCCCGCGGTGAAAGCCGGAGTATCGATCATATAGCGGATCTCCAAAGACGATTGGCCGTGATTCGGGATGAAGAACAGCGGAAGTCTGCTGGCGGCGGTTTCCCCGAATACCGGAATGGCAAGCAGGAGCAAGGAGAGTAAAGATCGCATCGGCACTATGCAACGTTTCGACGCTCGATCCCATCTCCTGCATATTCTCGGGCTTTTCTGGAGGCATAACATTCAAAGGCTGAACCCAAGTGGCGAACGCACGCGTGGGTGCTGTGTCCGCACTCATGCCGACACCTCTTCCTGAGACGAAATGACATTGTGTTAGCTGGAGCTTGCGTTTGGCCGGTCAAATGACGTTATCATCGTCTCTTTGCCCGTTTCTGCGCAGCGATACAGAAGTCAAGGAGGTTAGGTGGCTAAGTCTCTAGGTGTTCCCCGGGAGACGTTCCCCGGGGAGCGGTGTGTGGCAATCGTGCCACGGTCCGTGGAGGTGCTCGCGAAGGCCGGGCTATCGGTGATGGTCGAGCCCGGCGCGGGATTCGAAGCTGGATACCCGGACGATCAATACACAACGCGCGGCGCCAAACTCGCGAGCCGTGACACAATTTTCAAAGAGTGCGATGTAATCGCGCAGTTTCGCAGCTTCGGGGCGAATCCCGAAGCGGGCAAGGGCGATCTGGCGTTGATGCGCGAGGGACAGATCGTCATCGGGATGGGCGAGCCGTTGACAGCTTCGAAAGAGATCCAGGCCATGGCGAAGGTCGGCGTATCCTTCTTCGCGCTGGAGCTGATTCCTCGCATTACTCGCGCGCAGAGTATGGACGTGCTGTCTTCGCTTGCAACGATTTCGGGTTATGAGTCGGTTCTGCTTGCCGCGCAATCGCTCCCGAAGATCTTTCCGATGTTGATGACGGCTGCGGGAACCATTACTCCGGCGAAGGTATTTGTGATCGGCGCCGGCGTCGCAGGATTGCAGGCGATTGCGACCGCAAAACGGTTGGGGTCGGTTGTAAGCGCCTATGACGTCCGCAGTGCGGTAAAGGACCAGATTGTGAGCGTGGGCGCGAAGTTCGTCTCACTGGACGTGGACGGCGCGTCGGCCGAAGGCCAGGGCGGATATGCCAAGGCCATGGATGAAAACTTCTATAAGCGCCAGCGGGAACTGATGCTTGAAGTGGTAAAAGAGCACGACGCGGTGATTACGACGGCTGCGGTACCAGGTAAAAAGGCTCCCATCCTCATTACGAAAGAGATGGTAGAGGCAATGGCGCCGGGTTCGGTGATTGTCGATATCGCGGCGCTGCGCGGCGGCAATTGCGAGTTGACGCAGGCGGGCAAGATCGTCGTTCACAATGGCGTCACGATTTTGGGGCCGATGAATTTCCCGGCGATGGCTCCCTTCCATGCGAGCCAGATGTATTCGGCAAACGTGGTGACCTTCTGGAAAAATTTGGCGGGGTTCCTGCCGGTGACCGCACAATCACCAGACGAGATCGTTCGCGAGACGCTGGTGACTCACGGCGGCGCAGTTGTTCACCCGAGGGTTTGCGAAGTGTTCGGATGGCCGGCGCCCGGGCCCGCGGCGGCGGGATCTTAAGAATTTATTTAAAGAGAGAAAGCAATGGTACATAACTACGAGTTCGGATTGTACGTGTTCATGCTCGCGGCGCTTTTGGGGTTTGAGCTGGTGAAACGCGTTTCGCCGTTGCTGCATACGCCGCTTATGTCTTTGTCGAACGCGATTTCGGCGATTGCCGTCGTCGGCGCGATTCTGCTCACGGGGGAAAAGGACGCAACCCGCCTCACAAGGATTCTCGGGTTTGTCGCGCTGATTGCGGCGACCATCAACGTCGTCGCCGGCTATTTGATCACGGATCGTATGCTCAAGATGTTTCGCAAGCGGGAGGACGAGAAGTAAATGGATACGCTTCTCCCTATTATTTATTTGATCGCGGCCCTCGGGTTCATCCTCGCCATTAAGTGGATGAATCATCCGGCCACGGCCCGGCGCGGAGTCATCATCGGCGAGATCGGCATGTTGCTGGCCGTAATCGGCACGCTGCTTCGTTCTGAAGTCGTGGAGTATCAATGGGTGCTGCTTGCCCTGGCGATAGGTTCGGCGATCGGCGCGCCTCTCGCATACCTGATGCCCATGACATCCGTACCGCAGCTGACAGCGCTATCGCACGCTTTCGGAGCCTTGGCTTCGGCGTTGATCGGCACGGCGGAGTTCTACAAGAACAGTCCGACGGGATTCACCATGGGCGCGCTTTCCATGGAGACGCTGCTCGGGTTCTTAACCACCACGGCGAGCATCATCGCGTTCGGAAAGTTACAGGAGATTTTGCCGACCCGGCCGCTCACGTACAAAGGGCAGAACTTTGTCAGCTTGACCGTGCTGGCGGCGGCAATTGTCGTCGCGGGAATGATGGTCACGGGGCAAACCGCCCCGTGGATGTTCCCGACGTTTACAGTTCTTTCGCTGTTGTTCGGAATCCTGCTTGTCGCGCCGATCGGCGGAGCGGACATGCCTACGGTGATCGCGCTGCTCAATTCGTCAGCGGGAGTCGCGGCCGCGGCTATGGGATTCGTGCTTGACAACCGGCTGCTCATCATCGCGGGCTCGTTGAACGGAGCCGCGGGATTGCTGCTTTCGATCATTATGTGCAAGGCCATGAACCGGTCCTTCACAAACGTCCTGTTCGGGGCCTTCGGACAGGTGCAGACGGGGGGTGGTGGCGCCGCGCCAAGGCCCGTTCGGTCGGCAACGCCCGAAGAGGCAGCTTCAATTCTCGACTCGGCTTCGAGCGTCATTATCATTCCGGGGTACGGTATGGCCGTGGCGCAGGCGCAGCATAAGATTCGCGAAGTATTCGATATTTTGAGCAAGCGTGGCGTGAATGTGCGATTCGCGATTCATCCAGTGGCTGGCCGCATGCCGGGCCATATGAACGTGCTACTGGCCGAGGCCGACATTCCTTACGACAAGCTCCTGGAGATGGATGAAATCAACCAGGATTTCCCGATGACCGACGTGGCCTTGGTTGTTGGCGCCAACGATGTCGTCAATCCGTTGGCGCGCTCGCCGCAGGATAGCCCGATTCAAGGCATGCCGATTCTGGATGCGGATAAGGCTCGGACGGTAATGGTGATCAAACGTAGTATGAATCCCGGGTTTGCCGGAATCGACAACGAAATTTATTACATGGACAAGACGCTGATGCTGTTCGGGGATGCCAAGGGATTCACGGCGAGCATCGCGAAGGAATTGACCGCGACTCACTAGCCGCGTCGCAGTACACACCGAATTGTGCCGACTACCTGGGGTAGGGATGCCCCCGCATGGTAGTCAACGCCCTATAAATCTGTTCCGCGAGCACTGCCCGGGCCAGTTCATGAGGCATAGTCATCGCCGATAGAGACAACAAAAGCTCCGCCCGCTTCTTCCACTCCGCCGAATGACCCTCCGCGCCCCCCACCACGAACACCAAATCCCGGTCGGCCTTTTCCACGAGGGCAGTGAACCCAGCCGAGTCCATCGGTCGTCCCGCAGGGTCCAGCAAGACTCGCTTTGCCGAAGGGTGCCGCTCCCAAGGATCGAACCGGTCCGGATGGATCTCCCGCATCTCGCACTTCATAAACCGGATGGAGCGCTTGATGAACTCCTCGGCAATGGCATTGGCATGCTCATCCCTAGCCTTTCCAACGTAATAGAGGAAAATCTTCACTGTTCAATAACTTACGCTATTATGAGGAGCAGCGGTGGCTCATTTCGAAGGAACAGAAGAGAATCGCCGATAGAAGTACTGCACGCTCTGGTTCGTACAATCGTCATATTTTGCACGGGGAAAGTTGTCCCGGCCAGAGATGGCGACCGCGTCCAGAGCACTTGATTACTGCATGAGCGAAGCACCGGGTTCTACCCGATTCGACCCAGTTCCGCTCTCCTCCGAAGAGCAAAGCCGATTTGTGGCCGAAAACATGCGTCGCGTGTTCTTACTGATCTATCGCATGGTCGGCAACGTTGCGGACGCGCAGGATCTAACTCAGGAAGCCTTCATTAAGGCCCTGCAGCGGCAGGAACAGCTCAAAGATTTGGAAAAAGCCGCCCACTGGCTATCTCGCATCGCGAGCAATACTGCGATCGACTTCCTCCGCCGCTCCGGCCGAGTCAATTTTTCCGAAATCGAAGAACTACCCGAATCGTTTGTCACTTCTTCAGGCGACAGTCCCGAGCAGCGCGTACTCCGCTCCGAACGCCGCGAGCGTCTCGAAGCCGGCCTCGAAGTCCTCACCGACCGAGAACGCACTGCAATCCTTTTGCGCGATGTTGAGGACCTTCCAGCGGAAGAAGTGGCGGAGCGTTTGCAGTGCTCCAAGGCCACCGTGCGATCGCACATCGCGAACGCCCGCGTGAAACTCCGCAAATATCTTGAGAGGCGTTCTGTATGAAGTCAATAAAGACGCATCCGGCCGAATTCGCTCTCGCGCTTTATGCAACCGGAGACCTTCCTTTGGTCGACCGCCTGCGCGTTCGGTTCCATCTTTCCAACTGTGACGCTTGCCGCAGTGTCGAGCAAACCTATCGCAAAGACCAGGCGTGGATCCGGCAGAAAGCAGACGAGCTTCCGGAGGGCGTCGACTGGGACCGTCTTTCGCGCGAAATGACCGCGAATATCCGTGTCGGCATCGCCGCCGGAGAATGTGTAGCCCGACGCGAGCGTAAAACGCCGATTCGCGGCTGGCGGCCGGTAGCCGTGGCCGCGGGATTGATGGTGGTGCTTGGCAGCGCCTGGTGGCTCAATGTTCCGGAAGCTCAAAACGAATCGCTCAAGCGTGCCATGGTCGCGATCTTCCATCGCGGAACTACTTTGAACGAAGACCGCCGCCCAACCGTGTTCGCGTCATCGACTGAAATTAAGCTCGTTGAAAACGGTGGCACGTTCAGCATGTCGCAAGGGGATAAAGCCCCTGTAGCGGTCTCAGTAAACGCCGAAGGTTCAGCCAGCGCCCGCTACGTGGATACAGACACCGGCCAGGTAACAATCACAAGCGTGTATGTGCAGTAAAGAACTAGACAAAAAAATGGGGACATTCCGGGCAAGCACGGACAACGCCCCAAGCGTTTGCTCGAGCAGGCGTGTCCCCATTTTTTTCACCGTATTCCTAGCAGCCGCTTCCTTAAGCGCGCAATCGGTCAACCTCAAAATTGACTTCGCGAAGGACTCGCCTGTCACTCCGCTCTCGGTAGAGTCCGGCGACTCCACAGCCACAGCCCGAGGCGGCGCATACCAGGTCAACGTCCACGCCTCACTCTCTCTGCGCAACTTAAGCCAGAAGAAAATTCGCGGCATAACCATGGCCGTGCTCGCGCAGGAGGTCACTCCCGGCGGCAAAGGCTCCGTGTCTATTCCCAGCCTCGATGTCACTCCGAACGATGCATTTACGGTCCGCATCGACGTCCCGCTGATCCGCCCTCTAAGTGCAGGCCAAGGGGCTCCCGCCGTCGAAGTCCGCCTCGATGGTGTGCTCTTCGAAGACCTGAGCTTTTATGGCCCCGATTCGCTCCATTCCAAGCACAACATGACACTGTGGGAGCTCGAAGCCCGCAGAGATCGCAAGTATTTCAAGAGTGTTTTAGAAACCGCCGGCGATACGGGCCTTCGCAACGAGATGCTCCGCAGCCTGTCGCGCGAGGCTGACCGCCAGCAGCAGCAACCCGGAGTGCAGATGGTTCGCGGCCGTTCCACGAACTTCGATGCTGGCCAGGACGTCCAATTCGCATTCTTAGACATCCCCGAAAGCCCGGCCGAAGCCCTCGACGGTACAGCGAGAATCACGAGCGACGGCGCCCGTGCCCCGCGCTTCGAAGTTCGCAACCGCTCCACGCGTCCCATTCGTTCGCTTGAGATCGGCTGGCTTGTAAAAGATCAGCAAGGCCGCGAGTTTCTCGCAGCATCGCTTCCCGCGGAAGCGAATCTAGCCCCCGGCAAGACCGGACAAGTGCTGGAACAGGACACTGCGCTGAAATTCCGCGACTCTACAAACATCTCCACGATGCGAGGCTTTGTCTCAAACGTAGAATTCGCCGACGGGGGTTATTGGATTCCCAGTCGCGCGATCATCGACGACCCCAAACTCCGCTCATTAGTCGCTCCCTCGCCTGAAGAGCAACGCCTGGCGCAAATCTATCGCAAAAAAGGATTGGCAGCTCTCGTAGAGGAGCTCAAGAAGTTCTGAAACAGGCAACGAGTCTAATCGGCCGCCCATTCGACGGCCTAACCCTAGCCGAGCGCGAAGACCACGTCGGCCGCTGGGTAGCGCTTGAAATCTATACGCCTCAAACGCTCCCGCTCCGCAACATAGAAGCCGAAGGCGCATCGCAGTCTGAGTGCATAGCCCAACTCAAATCCCGCCACCTGGATCCGACGCACTTCGAATACCTTCTGCTTAAGCCCCCGTATTAGCCATGTAGTACAGACTGGCAGTCTGCGGCGGATTGGCAATCCGCCGACTCAAAAATGCTCGCTACCAGTTAGATGTTTCAAAGCTCTCTCTTTAGTAGCCCACGGGAAGATGCCGAAACCGCTGCTGAGCGGATTGCCGAACTTGGTTTTCGAATGTTCGGTGATACACTTTTCGAGAATACGGCCAATCCATGAAACCGCCATCGAACGTCAAGACGCCAGCGCAATATATTGCCTCGCTCCCCGCCGATCGCGCGAAGACCATCGCGACAGTGCGCGCAGTCGTGAACAAGCATATTCCGAGCGGCTACGATGAGTGCATCGTCTGGGGCACGATCGGCTGGACGATTCCCCTGTCTCGATATCCAGACACTTACAACAAGCAGCCGATCTGCTACGTCGCGCTGTCGTCGCAGAAGAACTACTGCTCGCTCTACCTGATGGGCGCGTTTTGGAGTGCGAGTCAGCTCGAGCAGCTGAAGGCGGCGTTCAAGGCGGCGGGGAAGAAGCTCGACATGGGGAAGTGTTGC
>Ga0126381_100007083_pt1 | contig 12450 bp, 6 predicted proteins | sample PanSoiMetPlot_28_FD_96465 | JGI IMG/M metagenome (GOLD analysis project Ga0126381, IMG submission 96465) | Tropical forest soil microbial communities from Panama - MetaG Plot_28 | ecosystem: Environmental > Terrestrial > Soil > Tropical forest > Bulk soil | place: Panama | collected 2016-02-17
ATGCCCGTCCTGGTAGGCTGATGCCTTGAGGATGCTGACCGCCGGCAGGCGACCGGATTTGAGTGCGGTGAAGAACAGCGACAGGTCGTACTGGTGATTCGCCTGGTCCGTCCGGCCGATGTTCGCCGCATTGCTCGGGGGTAGGTGCTGCGGATTTTGCGTGCTCGACCAGTACTGGAAGAACGCGTGGTGGGGAATGTAGTCCACCACCGAGGCGCCACCCACATTGTCGTGCGCCTGGCTGCAGGTGGTGTCCCCGAAACCGCCCATGAAGGCGCCCCAGGTGATTCCGGCAGCATTCAGCCGGTCGCCGATATTGCTGCCGGACATGAGGATCTGCGTCCGTTTCGGGTTCGAGCAGAGGTCACCCGAGGGATCCGCATCGCCGATGACGGCACCGCTCATCGCGGCATTGGCGATGAAACCCTTGCCGGAGAGGCCATTCTGAATCGTGCCGGCAAAGGTGTTGCCCGCCACGAAGTTGAGCAAGCCGGGGGTCGACGGACCGAAGGTCGTGCCGAAGGAGTTGTCGCTCAGCGCAAAGTTCTGCGCGTAGTTCCACAATGCGGTGACGGTGTTGCCGTCGTAGTATCCCAGCGTGCTGTTGGCTCCCAGCACTGGGTCACTGCAGCTGTGCACCAGGAAGCGGTCCATGAGGCCGCCATTGAACGCGAACTGCTCATCGCTGTAACCGTGGTCCTGGTCGCAGGTGAGCGGCACGCTGCGGTCAATGCGAAACGGATTGGCGCCGTTCGGGTTGTTGCTCAGCAGCCCCGAGCTTTCCAGGCTGTTGACCCGTGGGGTCCCGGACTGCGGCCGGCCGAAGTAGACGCTGCCGTCCTGGTTTGGCATGGCACGCGGGTAGGTGCCGAAGTAGTGGTCAAAGGAGACGTTCTCCTGAAAGATCGCCACCACGTGCTTGATCGGTGTGTTGGTCCGGGAACCGTCATCCGCGTTGGCGACGCTCACCACGCATGTGGTACACAGCGCTGCGCACAGCGCGGCGCGCGCGCGAGTAACGATCCTGTTTGACTTCGACATGTGTCCCGCTCCTGGTTGTCTCGGATTGGAATGCGACAGCGCTCGGCCGCCGACCTGCCGCATGTATTTAGGCGCTGGCTGTTACGGGTACGTGACGCGGGTGTTACGGCAACGTTCCCGTACACGGCTGCCGGACAGCACCCCAGGCTCCTGCTCGCGCTCGGTCCGATGGCACTCCGGTCGAGCGGGAAGGCATCATCGGCAGATGCGAACCGCTTCCATGACAGCGAAATCCGTGCTGCTGCTGACCGCGGTGGCCTGCATGTCGCTTACTGAATCAGCGCGTGCGGCGACCACCGATCCGGCGGTCAACCAGGTGCAGACCCTCAGTGATGCGCTGCTCAAGTCCATGCGAGCGGGGACAACTATATCCATGGCTGAGCGGTATAAGCAGCTGCAGCCGGTGATCGAGCAGGTGTTCGCCATGCCGCTGGTCACGCGGCTCGCGGTAGGGCCGCAGTGGGCAAGCTTCCCGCCGGATCAGCAGAAGGCATTGATCGCCGCCTATACCCGCTTCACCGTGGCGAATTACGCTCACAATTTTCACGATTTCGACGGCCAGAAATTCGAAATCGATGACAACGCGTTGAGTCGAGGTGACGACAAGGTCGTCCGTACGCGGGTGATTCCCGCTCATGACGTCCCGGTGAGCCTGCTGTATCGGATGCACCAGGTGGACGGAACCTGGAAGGTCATCGACGTGATCTCTGACGGTGTCAGTCAACTGGCATTGCGACGCTCGGACTTCGCGGTCGCGATTGCTGCCGGAGGGGCTCCCGCTCTGATCGCCCACCTCGACAAGTCGAGCGACGGTCTTTTGAAGCAGTGACCTCAGGGTTTCGCAGTGGCTGGACCCATCAGCGCCGGCTGGAAGAGCAACGCCGACACGAGGGTCCACACCAGAGAGATCATCAGCAGCTTCCCCATGCTGGCTGTTCCCGGATGGCTCGAAGCCCAAAGGCTGCCGAAGCCGGTCGCGGTCGCGAGCGCGCTGAAGAATACTCCTCGCGCGAGGCTCGATGTCAGAAGGTGCGAGCCCCCCGAGCGCCAGGACATGACGAAGTAGATATGAAACGCCACCCCAATCCCGAACAACAGCGGCAGCGCGATGATGTTGGCGAAATTCAAGGGTTGGCTGATCAGCACGCACGTGGCGAGGGTCAAGAGCCCGGTCAAGACGATCGGCGCCATGGTGATTGCCACATCACGCACCCGGCGCAGTGCGAGGAGCAGCAGGGCGCAGATCACGACGAATGACAACAGCCCGGCCTCGATGAATGCGCCGACGACGGCCTGACCGTAGGCCTTGAGGTAGACCGCGGTCCCCGTGGCATCCGGTGCTATCCGGGTGCCGGCGGCGACGAACCGCCTGAGCACCGCGTCATCATTGGAGTCGCCCTGCGGCAGAACCGAAACCCGCGCCCGTCCGTCGCTGGTCAGCCATTCACGTACGATCTCGTGTGGCAGGGTCTCGATGCTGACGGTCTGTGGATGCAACCAATTGCGGATCTGGTCGAGAGTCGTCATGAAGCCGGGGAGCAGCAGCTGCGAGGCTCGCTCGCGCGCCGCTGCGCTGCCAGCGGCCAATGTGCCGAGCTCGGTCGCAAGCCTGCGGAAGTCCTCGCGCAGGGCCGAGTCTTCCACTGCGACTTGCCGCAGCTTTGCGGACGCGCGGTTGAGGCTGTCGATGACCTCCGCGTCGGTCGGTGGCGGTGATATCTCGAGGGGGTTGAGCGTGAGGTCGACGAGGTTGGCGGCATCGGCGATGAGAGCAATCTTTTCCGGCTGTGCGGTTGGAATGAAGCTGGAAAGGGTGTGCGCGGCGTTGACCGTCGGGTCGGTCCTGAATATCGCGGCCAGCTGATCCGCCGCCGCGAGGCTGGGTCGGATGACCTCCAGCGTATTCGGCGAACGGTCCGGGTCGTGCATCAGATCCGTGAGGGTGGAGACCGACTCTACCTGTGAGCTGCGCAGGTGGATCGGATTGAAGTCAAAGTGCACCCACGGCAGCAGCATGGCGGAAATCAATGCCGCGACCGCGCCGCTGCCAACGACCAGGCGCCGGTGGCTCAGCACATAGTTATCGATCAGGGTCAGGCGCGTCCCGGCGCGAACGGGCGCGCCGGGCGGATGAGTGAGTGTGATCAACGCCGGCAACAGGGTGAGGTTCAGTACCAGTGCCAGCAACAGGCCCAGCCCGGCGATCACCCCGAGTTGCGATACGCCGTAGTACGCGGTCGGTGTGAAGGCCAGAAAACCTGCACCGATTGCGGCCGCCGCCAGGGTGAGCGAGCGGCCCATGGTGCGTCCCGTCTCGATGAGAGCCGGGCCGACGTCCTGCCCGGTTCCACGTTCGGCCCGATAGCGCACGCTGAACTGAATACCGAGGTCCATTCCCATGCCGACGAACAAGGGGATGAAGGCGACCGAGATGACGTTGAACCGATGAAAGAGGACGAGACCCAGGGCGGTGGCTGTCAACAGACCGACGAGGGTCGTCGCCAGTATCGCCGCGATCAGCCAGGGTGTGCGCACTGCAAACCAGAGCATGACGACGATTGCGGCGCTGGCGAGGACAGCGATCAGGTCCGCGCGTTGTGCCAGGGTGGCGAATTCCTCATCCTGCAGTGGCACCGGACCCGTCAGGCGGACGCGCACGCCGTGGACGGTGTCGAGCTGCAGCCGCTCCGCCGTGCTGCGGATAGCCTCGATCGGCAACTTGCCGGGTTGCAGGCGGCTGTAGTCGAGCACCGGGTCGATGAGGATGACGTGCCGCAGCTCGCCTTTGCCGGGTTCCTTGCCGCTGATCAGGGTACGCCAGGAAAAGAAGGTGGGTTTGCCTGCTGACAAACCTTGCAGGGCGTCGGCCAGAGTGCTAATGGGAGTACGAAGGTCCTGGGGCGCGGCGTCGCCGTTGCTCGCGCCCTTCGCTGCCAGCGCGAGGGTGTTGGCGAGACCACGCAAGGATGGATCGGATGCCATGGCTCCGAGGAATGGCTGGCCCTTCACGAGTTGAGCGATGAACGTCTTCACGTCTTCGGTGGCGGCGAACAGCAAGCCGTTGTGGGCCCAGAACGGTCCACCGTCCGGTCGCTGGACCGAGTGAAACAAGCGCGTTTGGGCGCCGAGACTTGCGGCGAGCCGTGCCGCAGCCGCCTCGCTCAGTTCGGGAGTCTGGCCGTCGACGACGACCACGATATCCGAGCTTTCCGGAGGGAACGCCTTGTTGAACTCCGCCTGGCGCACCCGCCAGGGAAGCTTCGGCGACAACAGTGCGTAGGTGTCGGTCGTCATTGCAAAGTGACCGCTGACGAAGCGCATCATCACTACGCACAGCACGACTACCACGGTCACGACGATCCACGCGTTCGTGACGGCGAGGCCAACCAGGCGGGCGATCAGCGAAGGCTGCGGACTCACGGGTGGTGATACTTCGCTCACTCGTCCATGGGTCGTTGCCGCAGCTTCAGCATCGACAGCCTCATGGGGGCGAAGTTGGCGTCGCCGACCGCGGCGATCCCCATCGTGGCGACTCCGAGCACCAGATCCCGGGCGCGGCGCGCGAGCGAGGCGGCGAGCGCTGCTGCGGGAGAGATTCCGAACACTGCGCCGACCAGCATGTAGCTCGCCTCCTGGACTCCGGCCGCGCCCGGCACGAGCCAGCCAAAAGTGCGTAGTCCGACGACCGTGCCATCGACGGCAAGCGCCTGCCACACAGTGAGATCGACGCCGAGCAGCCGGAAGGTCACCCAGGCTTCCAGGGCACCCAGGCACCAGCAGCACAAGTGCAGCGCGAAGGCCGACCACAGCCGTCCGCGTTGGCTGATGATGCGCTGAAAGCAGGCCTGGATGTTGTAAGCGTCGGGACCCTCATCGAGCGCGAGCAGGGCCGGCCACCGCTCGCTCACCGCCCGTGCCATCCCTTGCAGCGACGCGCCGAGCGAGCGGCGTGCGAGCAGGACGATCGCCACGAGCCCGCCGGTCGCCGCCACGGCCAGCGCTAACAGCCGCGCCAGGCGCGACTGCGGCGCGAGCGCCAGCAGGGTGAGCAGCGTCGCGAACGCATACGGCAGCTTCGCAGCGAGCTCGATGACCCCGTCGACGCTCGCCGAGACTGCGCCGACCGCGATGGTCCGGCCGCGCCCGAGCGCGCGCAGCCCGAACACGATGCCGCCGAGCTGCAGGAAAGGCAGGAGCTCCCCCGCGGCGTCGCGCACGAATCGCGCCCACACGAATCTCGATTGCGAAGCCGGCGGATCGGCGCCAGAGGCCAGCCGCCACGCCAGCCCCATGAGGACGACGCTTGGCAGATGCAGCAACACCAACACCAACAAGCCGCTCAGGTGCAGGCTCGCGATCGCCTGCGCGACCGCGCCGGCGCCGGCATAGATGACGGCTGCGACTACCGCAGCGAGCCCGATGACCAGCGCGATGGCCGTGCGGCGCCGCACGTCAGGCCAGGGCGCCGGTTCCGGTCCCCGCTCCGAAGTGCTCGATCTCGATACCGAAGGTATCGGTGTAGGGCGCAAAGCGCTCGCGCAACAGCTGCGCATCGAGCCCGAATTCGGCGAGCCTGTAACCCCGCCACGGTCGGCGGACGTTGGCCCCGGTGCGCAACCAGCTGCGCATGCGCCCTTCTGCCTCCGCGGTGAGCACGAGGTCGCAATGGCGGTAGACCGCGCGCACGGCATCGATAGGGCGAGCGACGATCTGTTTGTAGTTGAGGTGTAACGCCGCGTCACCATGCAATGACAGCCCGCGCATGCGTTGCGCGCCATCGAGCCAGGATGCGCTCACTTCGCGACCTATCTCGATCCGATCGATGCTGCGCGCGAAGGGCCGCCGTAGCACTTCCGTCAGCTTCGCGACCGAGGCGAGGACGCGCACCGGATCACGATGGACGAGTACCAGGCGCGCATCAGGATAGACCTTCCTGATGTCGTCGAGGGCAAACAGGTGGTCGGGCGATTTCAGGATCCACCTTCGTGCCGGGAGCTGGGCATCGAGATGCTGCAGAAAGCGCCGGTGGAATCGATAAGCCTCGAGAAAACCGCTGCGTCCCAGCCAGCTGTTGTAGGAAGGCACGCGGTACATGGCGTCGAAGCGCAGGCTCTGGAACACGTGCGCGGTGATGTCAGTGCACTCCTCGGGTGAATCCACCGCGACCGGGTGCAGGGCGTTGAGCTCGGGAGCGATCAGACGAAACAGAGCAAGCTGCAGACTGACCCAGCGCTTGCGCAGCGCGGCTCCGATACAGCTCGCCTGCGACGCATACGGGTATACGAGCTGGAACAGTCGCGGCGCGATCGTGGCCGGGTCCTGCAAAATGAGGCGATGGAGAAAGGTCGTCCCACTGCGCGGCATTCCGGTGATGAACACCGGCGCCCGGATCGGGCGGGCCAGCACGTCCGGACGATCGGCCTCGATCCCGTCGAAGTAGAGCAGATTCCTCAAGCAGCGCAGCACGTCGACTCGTAACGCGCGGACACCGAACAGGCTCAGATCCGCCTCCTCGTTGCAGGCCTCGAGCAAGTGCTCGAAGGGACGGATGAAGGACCGGTCGGCAAAGTCGGGCCGCTTGCCGCGTTTCAACGCCGACTCGAGCAGCTCATCCGCACGCAGCGGGCCGCGGCGTTTGCTCCCGTTCGGCTTCGGGCGCGCGCCGAGGTACTCGCTGTGCGTGTCAGCCATTTCTTACTCCCGCAGTGCTTCGTTCGGAAGCAGACCGGTGCTCAACTGGGATCCGACGGCAGCGGCCAAACGTATTGTGGTTACTGACGCTGTCGGGAACATATCCCCTATCGGTGGGGCTGCGCACTAGGACGAAAGTGCCATGCGCAGCGATTTCCACCACGGGGGCGCTATATAAGGAATGTCCCCGTGCTCAGACCGTCACCTTGAGCGTCTCAGGTACGGGCCGAGCCGTACGATTCGCGACGAATGCCCGCACCACGCGGGGCGCGCGACACGATCAGGAGGGGCGTTCAGGATCCGATGGCGTGCCCAACACGAGTTCTGTCACCTCGGCGTCCGAGGGTGCATCCATGTTCAGAATGCTCAGGGCCCGCGACAGAAAGGATTCCGGGACCGCAACGATATGCCCGATTTCCTTCGTCGCGCCGACAATCGCGGAATCACCCGACAGTTGACCAGGATCTCCGGCGACGCAGCAGGGTATGCCTTCACGGGCAAGCCGACGCCCGATCGACTGGGCGGCAGTCGGAGTCATGCCATTGGCAACACCTTTCAGCCGCAGAACCTTGCGGAGCTCTTCGATGCGGTTGCGCTGCACGTGCACGCCGTGTTGCTCGAAGCGCGTCGCCTTCCGGATCTCGGTTATGTGGCAGGGAATGCCTTCCGTGGCGACGAACTTTGCAAAAACTTCAGCGCCAACCTCATCGGAAAACCACGCGACGACGTCACTGTTGTCACTGAGTGCCATGAGCTGCTCGCAGTCTCAGGTGAGGAGCGCTGGTCTGATTGTAACAAACAAATAACACATAACCGTCGCAACGACGTCAAGGTAGGAAAACCACCCACCGGCGGCGCTCAATATAACTCCCCCGTTTCTCGGGAGCGCGCAGGAACGGGAGCAGGGAGCGGGTATGCCGGCGCATCACCTTGGCCGTGGCAGACTGCAGCTGATTCCTTACCAGAACCATCTGCCGAGCCGTATCCTTGTCCGTGGAACGCCGGCAGATGCGTGCGGGTCGCCGGCGGCGCATCGCAGCCCCGACTGGAGTTACTGGTAAGGTACCGATAGGAAGGTCCGTGCCCGCCCAAACGCAACTCCTGCGGACTCCGCGCGCAGAGGATCTCGGGCTCTTACGTCTCAGCAACGCAACGGGCTTGCAGATCAGTGTCCTGCCGAATGGCGGAATCTTCGCCATCGAGCACGTGCAGGATGGCCACCGTATCATGGTGAATCGAACACTCGGCTCACCGCTTGCCGGCGGCATGGGGCGTCTGTGTGTGCGAATCGGCGGCCGCGATCCAGTCGTAGTCGTCGTCGCCGGTGCCGAGGCGCGCTGCCGTAGCGGGGGTACCCTCGAGAGCTTCACGTGGCAGGGCGAGACGGGCGGACTCGTGCACGCGGTCACCCTGCAACTGGCTGCGGAGGACAAGGTGTGGCTGTGGCATGTGCAGGTACGCAACGAGCGGTCGGACGTACTCCCCTGCGATGCCATCCTGATCCAGGATCTCGGCCTCGGGGAACCGGGCTTCCTCATGAACAACGAGGCGTACGCGAGCCAGTACCTCGATCACCACATCGCACGCCATGCCGACCTGGGTCCGATCCTGATGGGGCGGCAGAATCTGGCGCAGGGCGGCAGGCACCCGTGGGTCGCGCACGGCTGTCGTGAAGGCGCTGTCGGATTTGCCACCGATTTCCTCCAGGTGATGGGGCCCGCCTGTCGCGATGTCGGGCAATTCGTCATCCCTTACGGGACTAGCCTTAGCTCGGTGCGCCTGCAGCACGAGACTGCCTGTGCCGCGCTGCAATCGATGGCCGTTACGCTCGAGCCGGGCGCCAGCGCGTCCTGGACCTTCTTCGGCATCTATCGTGACGACCATCCGGACGCCTCGAGCGACGCCGACCTTGCGCTGATCGATGCCACCGCGGCTGTCCTTGAGGCGCCGACCCGGAGCCAACAGCCACTCGTCTCTCGAGACCGCAACGCGCTCCTCGATGCGCGCTGCGCAAGCGCCGAACCCCTGAGCGAGAGCGCCTTGCAGCAACGTTATCCGGAGCAGGCGCATCAAGAGTGGGCGCAGGGCCGGCTGCTGTCGTTCTTCACGAGCCGCGAGAGCGGCAACCGTCACGTCGTCCTGCGCGACAAGGAGCGCTGCGTTTTGCGACGGCACGGCGCGATACTCGTGAGTGGCACGCGGATGCTGCCCGATGAGGCAACGCTCTGCCTCACCTGCTGGATGCACGGGGTGTTCGGGGCGCAGCTCACGCTCGGCAACACCTCCTTTCACCGCCTGTGGTCGATATCGCGCGATCCCTACAACATCACGCGCGGCAGCGGGCTGCGCGTGCTGGTCGATGGAGGCGAGGGGTGGCAGTTGCTGACCGTGCCTTCGGTATTCGAGATCGGACTTGCCGATTGCCGCTGGATCTATCAGCTCGGCACCCGCACGATCGTGGTCGCGGCGGTCGTGTCAGGCGATGAGGCGGCGGTCCAGTGGCGACTGACCGTCGATGGTCAGCCGTGCCGATTCCTCGTCGTGGGTCAACTCGTTCTCGGCGAGCAGGAATTCGCACACGCCGCGCAAGTCGAGATCGACGCTGCACGCAAGCGCTTCACCTTCCGGCCGGAGCCAGGAGGATTGTGGAGTCAGCGCTATCCGAGTGCGGTCTATCATCTGGTAACGAGCACTGCGCAGGCCATCGAGGCCATTGGCAGTGACGAGTTGCTGTGCGGCGACAGCGGGCGGCGCATCGGCGGCTATGCGGCGCTCAAGAGTGCGCCGACCAATGAGCTCATTTTCGCGGTGGTGGGCTCGCTCAGCGATCCGAGTCAGGCCGAGCGCCTCGCAACGAAGTACACCAGGGGGGGCGATGACACCGCGATGCGGACCGCGGCGCTCGCGCATTGGCGTCACGTCACGCGCGGTGTGCGCATCGGCAGTCCGGAACCCGATGCGGGCGCGAGCGCGATGGATGCGATCTTCCCGTGGCTGGTGCACGATGCGATGGTGCACCTCACGGTGCCGCACGGCCTCGAGCAGTACACCGGTGGCGCCTGGGGCACCCGTGATGTCTGCCAGGGCCCGCTGGAACTGCTCCTGGCGCTCGAGCACGATCAGCCAGCGAAGGAAATTCTGCGCATCCTGTTCGCCGAGCAGTACGCGCAGCGTGGCGACTGGCCGCAGTGGTTCATGCTCGAGCCCTACTCGGCCATTCGCGACCCTGAGGCTCACGGCGATGTGATCGTCTGGCCGCTGAAGGCATTGTGTGACTATGTCGAAGCGACCGGCGATTTCACGATCCTCGCCGAGCCCGTGCCCTGGCGGCGCGAGGACACCCTCGAGAGAACCACCGCGGCAGATCCGATTGCGACCCACGCCGAGAAGCTGATCGCCACGGTGTGCCAGCGCTTCATCGGCGACACGCACCTGATTCGCTATGGCAACGGCGACTGGAACGATTCGCTGCAACCGGTCGATCCCGCGAAGCGGGACTGGATGGTGAGCAGCTGGACCGTGGCGCTCCTTTACGAGCAGCTGCGCCGTTACGCCGCGATTCTGCGTCGCAGCGGACGCTCCGATGGGTCGGTCGAAGAGCGTCTCGCTGCCGCGATGCGCGAGGATTTCAACCGCTTCCTGGTGCGCGATGGCACGGTGGCGGGCTATGCGGAATTCGATCCCGCAGGCGGGATGCCCCTGCTGCTGCTCCATCCCTCGGATCAGCGCACGGGAGTCAGCTACTCGCTCCTGCCGATGGTACAGGCGATACTCGGGGCGCTCTTTACCCCGGAGCAACTGCAACACCATCTCGGCCTGATCCGCGCACACCTGCGTTTTCCCGACGGCGTGCGCCTCATGGACCGCCCGCTCGCCTATCACGGTGGCCCGCAGGTCCTCTTCCAGCGGGCGGAATCCGCGGCGTTCTTCGGTCGCGAAATCGGCCTCATGTACACCCATTCACATCTGCGCTACGCACAGGCGATGGCTGTCCTCGGTGAGGCGCAGGAGATGTGGGATGCGTTGCTGCTCGTCAACCCCATCGCGGTCACCGAGCGGCTGCCCGAAGCATCGCTCCGGCAGCGCAATACCTACTTCAGCAGCAGCGACGCGGCCTTCAGGGACCGCTACCAGGCGAGCGCCGAGTGGGCGCGGGCGAGGGAAGGGGCGATCGCGGTCGATGGCGGTTGGCGCATCTATTCGAGTGGGCCCGGTCTCTATGTGAATGTGCTCATCGTCCATGCGCTCGGCGCGCGCCGCGAGCTCGGGGCTCGCAGCCTCAGGCCGTGCCTTCCGGCAGCGCTGCGCGATCTCCACCTCGACTGGGGCGCAGGACCTCGGCCCGGCTCGCGGCTGCGGTGATGAAGGCTGCGTAGCTCCAGGAGAGGTGCTTCGCCGAGGTCTGGGCACCGGTGGTGCGATCGACCTGCTCGGAGAGCTCGCCGGTCTCCGGCGTGCACGCCTGCACGGTTCGCATGATCGCATCGCCGCGCTCGAGGGCGCGGCGTGCCCATTCCTCGCTCGGCGGCGAGCCTTCAGCCACTCCGAGTCGCTGCCGGAAGCGTGAGTTCGCCGGCACCACAGCCAACTGCGCGCCGCGGCGGAGTGAGTACGCCAACCTGAAATAGAATTCCGCGGCCGCGAGCGTGGCGAGAAACCACGCGCCGCCGCCGTAGTAGTCATCACTCGGGTAGCGGCCGAGAGCAGGGCCGCGGCCCGGCGGGCGCTCGCGGTTGATGGCGTACTGAGTTTCGAAATGTTCTTCGAGCGCGGTCAGGGTCGCCTGGGTCCTTGGATCGAGCACTCCGTGCCTGCTGCCGGCCCGTCCCGCATGCAGCACCGCGAGGATTACCGCGATGTTCGGGTCTTTCCCCACCTGCGCGGATGCCGCACCGGTTCGCGAACGATAGAAGCCGTCGCCTTCGTTCCAGAGGACATCGAGGCGCGCCAGCGTCTCTTCCGCTGCGAGTTGCATCCCCTGGACGGCGTGCCATCCGTTCTCCTCCAGCCATGCGCCGCCGCGTGTGAGTGCTTCGGCCTGCACGAGTTGGGTGTAATAGTGATAACCGCTTTCCTCTTCCCAGACATCGCCGCAGGGCTCACGCACGTGGGTGAGCGCAAAGGCGAGATCGGTGCGGATGACATCGCCCCACGCCGGCATCAAAGCAGGATCCAGGCGCAGCTGTCGAAATTCCCGCCACCAGCGCAGCAGCGCCATCGCACGCAGTGCCGGCCCATCGTTCTGCGGCCGGGACCAGCGGATGAAATCGAGCGTGCCATCCGCGTTGACCCGCACGTCTGCCAGCACGGCGTCTCCCGAGAGTGCGGCGATCTCGGGATCGGTCCGCACGTACTGGAGGAAGGCGGGCTGCACCTTCGCCCGGAAGTGGCTCGAGCGCAGGAACTCGCGCCCATCGAGAGACTGCAGCGAGCGCGTGAACTCCACGAATTCGTGGAAGCGGCGCTCAGTGGAGCGCTCGGCGTAACCTGCGAGCAGTGCGACGCACAATGCGTCGATGACGAGGGCCGAATCCCGGAACCAGTGGAAGAAGTAGTCCGGGTCCGGGTCGTAGTGGGCGGGCACGGGGGAGGCGAGGACGGATCCCGGTCGCGGGGTGACCCGCTGCCCGAACCCAGGACGCTCCATGAGGAGATCGGTCGCGGAGATCGCACGCAGCATCCACGCGGTGGCAACCCGAGCCTCTGCGGCGATCCAGG
>Ga0126381_100007084_pt1 | contig 12449 bp, 7 predicted proteins | sample PanSoiMetPlot_28_FD_96465 | JGI IMG/M metagenome (GOLD analysis project Ga0126381, IMG submission 96465) | Tropical forest soil microbial communities from Panama - MetaG Plot_28 | ecosystem: Environmental > Terrestrial > Soil > Tropical forest > Bulk soil | place: Panama | collected 2016-02-17
GCTGGACTACTGGGCGATGCGAGTTGTCCGGTCGTATTGTGCCAGATTGCGCCTTGCATTCCGCCTGCGAGCGAAGACAAAACCGGCGATGGAATCAACGTCGTCGGGAGATAAAGCTCCGCGGTGCCAAACCAAGACCAGGGACCGCCGATTCCATGAAGATCCGGCTCAGCGCCCCCTGCGACGAGGACCGTTCCATCGGGCAGCAGAGTGGCGGTATGGGAGATGCGTCCCGCAATCATGTTCCCCGTTGCCGTAACAGTCCCGACAACGGGATCGTAAACATCGGCATGGGAAGTGAAATTGGGCAAGCCGTAACTATAGTTCAAACCGGCAATGAAGACTGTACCGTCGCCGAGCAGAGTGGCTGTTCGCACCCACCCCTCCGTCAGGTCCGGGGCCGGGGAGAACGTTACGGTTGAGGGATTGTATAACGCTGTGCTACGCGTGGTGTCGCCCGAGTCGGTGCCCGTCTCGGGGTCCTGATCCACTAAAGTGAACAGCACGTTCCCGGCCGGCAATAGAGTGGCCGAACTCGGCCCCTCGGGGGGCCACGAATTGTCATAAGGCGTTCCTACCACCTTACGGAAAGTCCCATCGGCGGGATCGTAGATTTCGCCGCTCAGAAAGCCTTGTGAGTTACCGCCGTCGATCAAAACTGTTCCATTGCTGAGCAGGGTCGCGCTGTGCCCGGCTCGGGCTTGATTCATGTTTACGGTAGGAATGAAAGTTCCCGTTGAAGGATCGTAAATTTCGGCGCTGTCCAGTAGGGCGACGAGTTCGCCTTTGGGCGGCACAGTGAAGCCGCCAGTGAGCAAAACTTTGCCGTCGTTGAGCAGGGTCGCGGTGTGCCCGGCTCGAGCTGCGGTCATGCTGCCCGTCGCGGTGAACGTTCCCGTGGAGGGATCGTAAAGCTCCGCGGACAACTCACGAAAATCGGCATCCTGGCCACCGGCGATCAAAACCTGCCCAGTGGCGAGCAGCGTCGCGGTGTGTCCGACCCGCGCGCAGGACATGTTACCAGTTGCCGCGAAGCTGCCGGTGGAAGGGTCGTAGAGTTCGGCGCTCGAGAGCACGGAAACAATGAAGTTGCCGCTGCCACCGGGAGAGAACTGCCCCCCGGTGACTAGCACTTTACCGTTGTTGAGCAATGTCGCGGTGTGGTTCGCACGAGGCGAGATCATGCTGCCGGTTGCGGTGAAGGCGCCGGGTGATTGTGCCAAAGCGCAGGCGGTTGCGCCCAAGAACAGCCCAAGCTTGAAGCGAGAAATAGACCCTGTCATTCGTTAGCTCGTTTAGTTCACGCCGATCGTTACTGCGTTGCTTGATCGGCCCAAATATGTCAAGCGCACTGGAACTGTTGATCCCGCGGCAGCGCCTGGCGGAACCTGGAAGTTCACTTGAAAATATCCGGGATAACCCGGAGCAGGGCCGAAATAAACGGCTCCGCCGAGCTGCCCACCGACGGACACTTGGGGAGGAATCACACCGCCGTTCGCAAGATTGTTTGTGTACATCGACAGAACTTCTCCGGCCACCGCAGGGGTTTGAGACGAAGCGATCAGTCCTGTCTCTGCGTGCCAGATGGCACCTTGCCCCTGCCCGTCTCCCAAGATCGAGAACAGCGACGGCGCGGGCACGGGCGAAGCTGGGTGATAGAGTTCGGCGGTAGCAAAACTCCCGTTGAAAATCCCGATGCCGCCGTATTCCAAGCCGCCGGCAATGAGCACATCCCCGTTATTGAGCAGCGTCGCGGTCTGCCACTCCCGGGGTTGCGTCATGGACCCGGCGGTAGCGAAGGCACCCTTGGCAGGATCGTACAATTCCGCTGTACCGTCGCTACCGGAAAACCAACATCCGTTGCCGGAGCAGGTTTGGCTCTCACCGCCGGCCATCAGGACCGTGCCATCCGGCAATAAAGTCGCCGTGTGTCCATCACGGGCCACCGTCATGTCGCCGGTAAAGCTGAAATCACCGGTTGCGGGGTCGAAAAGCTCTGTGCTGGTAAACCTTCCAAGGTCCTCCTGCTCGCCGCCTGCGGCCAGAACTTTCCCGTTCATGAGAAGGCTTGCGGTGCGGCCAGCGATATAGCTCGGGATCACGGTGGACGTCGTGGTGAAAGGGAGAGTGACAACCAGCGTGCCGCTGAGACTGAACGTGCCGGTAACCGGATCGTAGACTTGAGATTGTGGCTCCGTGGCAAACAGAACCGTTCCGTCAGCAAGCAGCGTTGAGGTGGAATCGAAGCCGTCTACGCCGTCCACCAGATTGTTCAAGGTGCCTGCATAGGGCCCGGTAGGAGTAAATGCGCCAGAGGAGGGGTCGTAAAGTTCCGCATCGCCAACGAATAATCCTGATCCAGTGAATCGGGTCACCCCGCCGGTAATCAATACCTTTCCATTGGCGAGCAACGTCGCATTGAAATTGGCTCGGCCGGTAACCATACTGCCCGTGGCGGTGAAGGTTTGCGTGGAAGGATCGTACAACTCTGCGGTAGTGTTCATCGGTGGGTCGTCCGGATATCCCGGAAGGTCCGAATCCCCTCCGGCGATCAGGACTCTGCCATCGGGAAGCAGCGTGGCCGTGTGCGAGGATCGTCCGGTGGTCATGTTTCCAACCGGCGTAAACGTCCGCATAGCAGGATCGTAGATTTCAGCCGTGACCAGCCGGTTCGGCGCCGCGGCTGGTACGCCGGGCGTAGCGGCGGGATAGCTACCTCCGCCGGTGATGAGCACCCGGCCGTCCAGCAACAAGGTAGCGGTGTGGTTCGTGCGAGACATGGTCATGTTGCCGGTAGCGGTGAACGTTCCGGCGGACTGCCCGGCCGCAATCGACGCCCAGGCCAAAACCAAAAAAATGATCCGAAGATGCGGATATCGCTTATGCATTTCGCGCCTCCTAAATCACTGCACTCCGATAGGGACCTGATTGCTCGACCGTCCGAGAGACGTCAAAACGCACCGGCGCCGCCGATCCTGCCGCAACGCTGGCCGGCCGACCACAAGAGTTGTGGCGTTTGCTTTGTCCTCCTGCTGGATTAACGTAGACAGCCGCGATCAGAATGACAACAGCTGTCATGCCTTTATCCATTTAGATATCTCCTTCTTACTGTTTCTGAAGCACCAATAGCATTTGGACTTGGCGTCCATCGGGCCGTCGGCCGTTGACCTCCAGGACCAGCTCGCGGTCGGTGTTCACTCGCCGAATAACTCGCATCCAAGCGCCGGCTTCGCACGTCCGCAGGATCTCCACCGTCCGCTTGTCCACGCGTTGCGATGACTGGGTTCCCCAACAGTCCAGATCCTGGTATTCCCGCGGTTTGCCGTCAAAAAACAGGATGGTGCTGTCGCTGCTGGAACGTCCGTCCGGCTCGGTCCGCTCGACCGTAAAGACCTCGCCTTGGGCATGGCGCTCAATCCTCAAAGTGAAATTCCGGGGCGCCCGGTCAGCGGCGAAGGCCGAACGGGCGAGATTGATCTTCCATATTCCGAACGCGTCATCGCCCCAACCCGCGCCGCCCGCCAGCACCAGGAAAAGGACGATCCGCATGAGCAAACAATGCAGCGAGGAAAGGGCGAAAAACAAGGCCGAAGGGGTTGTGGAGGGGTGTTATACCTTTTGCATCACACTGAAAATAAGCGATATCCTTTAGGATCGATGGCGGCTTGCGACATTCCCGCGGAAGTTGTTGAGAAGCATCTGGAACGCGTCCTGACTAGCCCGGGAATCGTCAGCAATGAGCGCCTGTCACGCTTCCTTCGGTTCATTGCTAAGGAAGAACTGAACGGGCGGGGAAGCGAACTCAAAGAATCGCTGATCGGAATAGAGGTATTTGGACGGAGACCGGGGTTTGACCCTAAGCACGATTCGACCGTGCGCAGCGAAGCCGCGAGGCTCCGCGCCCGGCTGGCTGAATACTACGACGACAAAGGCCGAGGGGACACGGTCGTCATCGAGCTGCCGAAGGGCGGCTACATACCCCGATTTCGTCGAAGTGAGCCGCCCCTCCCGCAGGGAAATAGCAAACATGCGAGACACCTGCAATCGTGGCAAAAGGTACTAGCAGCCGGGCTCGCGCTTTCATTGGCGGCTGTTGGTCTCTGGCTCTGGACCCGGGGGACCAGTCCTATCTCTATTGCGGTTCTGCCTCTGACCAATCTGAGCTCGGATGCTGCCAATGACTACTTTGTGGACGGCATCACCGACGAGATCATCCGCAACCTTTCCATCCTCGACGGCCTTGCGGTGCGGTCCCAGACCTCATCGTTTGCGTTCAAGGGCAAGGCTCACAATATTCGCGAAATCGGAAGGCAGCTTGAGGCAGACTACATCCTGGAAGGTTCGGTACTGCGCGCCGAACAGAAGTTACGCATCAACGCCCAACTGGTCCGTGTGCGCGATGATTTTCCGTTGTGGTCCGGCAGGTACGACCGCGAGTTAACCGACGTGTTTGCGATCCAGGACGAGCTTTCCCGCAGCATCGTGAATCATTTACGGCTGAAACTGGGGCGAGGGCGCCGCCGCTATGAAACCAGCGTCGAAGCCTACGATTACTACTTGCGTGCACGCGCCCTGGCTAATCGCGGAGCGAAAGGCCAGGTAGCAAGCATCGGCCCTTTCCAACAGGCGATTGCCCGGGACAGCTCATTCGCACCCGCCTATGCCGGGCTCGCCGGTGCGTATGTCGCGGGAACTGGTTCAGGCGCGCGCCGTTTCAACAATGAGGAATTGGCGGTGATGCAAGCGGCGGCCGAAAAGGCGATCGAGCTGGATCCATTGTTGGCGGAAGCCCACGCCGCCTTGGGCATGACTTACGCTCGCGTTGCTCAATGGCGAGAGGCGGAACAGCAATTCCGTCGTGCGATTGACCTCGATGCCAGCGGTTCGAGGGTCCGCAGTGACTTTGCCATGAATGTGCTGTTGCCGCTCGGCCGGGTGGAGGAGGGGGTACGTGAAATGCGGGCCGCGGAGAGAGCCGACCCGCTTTCATCCCAGATTCATGTCTTTTTCGGCTACGCGCTTCTTGCTGCCGGCCTGTACAACAACGCTGCCAGGGAGTGCGAACAGGCGGCGGCGGACTATCTCAAAGATGAGTGTCTCGGCAGGACCCGTACACAGCAAGGCAAGTTCGGCGATGCTATCCCTCTGCTGGTAAACTCGCCAACGAATAACTGGGGATATTTGGCATATGCTTATGGGAAGGCAGGGCGGCGCGCAGAAGCCGAAAAACTGATGTCCGATGCGCCGACACTGTATCCAAACCAGCGCGGTCCATTTCAATATGCCCTAGCATTTGCGGGGCTTGGAGACAAAGAGCAGACGGTGGAGCAGCTCGAGCGCATGGCGGATTTCGGCCCGGTGCGACTCGGCCGGGATCTGACGTATCCGGAGTTCGCGTTCGTGCGCGGTGATCCTCGAGTGAAAGCCCTTCGCAAGAAGGTGGGTTTGCCCGAGTAGTCGATTCGCAATTACGTGCATCCAAAAGAGGAGCCTACCCCCGTAGAGCATCCGAGAGTTCGTTTTACTCATAGGTATTCATAAGATGACCTCTAGCCTCTTTACACGCACCCTGAAATTCCGAGCGGTAATGTCCAGTGTTCAAACGTGCGCTGCGCACACCAGGTGAAGAAAGCGTGTAGCGGAGTTTCGCCGGCGAGAAACGTTGTCCCCGGCGTCTTGGCACCGATTCTCGCGAAGCATTCGATGTCTCGCTGGTGTATTCGATCTCCGGCTCAGAATACCAATTTCGCCTGCACCCACATGCGGCGGATGCCGCTGTCGGTGAAATCGCGGTTCAGAAATTGACCGGGCGGCGTGTTAACGACGTCCGAAAACGGGTGACCGCCGATCGCGGACACGTTCACGTATTGCGGATGATTGAAGGCGTTCAGTGCTTCCCAGCGAAGGTCCAGACGCCGGTTCTCGCCGATCCCCACTGACTTGGTCAGGTTCAGGTCGAAGTTGTTGGTCCCACCCGTTCGCAGGGTATTGCGCCCGACCGTGGAGGCATTGGGGAAGCCAATCCCCTCGACCCAATGGACCTCGGTCGGATTCACGCAGGTGAGCGTGTCGGGATTCTGGTAGCCCGTCGCACAGCTCGCAGACAGAATCGCGCGCGTGTTCAGCGGCGCTTTGGGATTGCCAATATCGGCGCGGTCTTCCTTGTCGCCATAATTGTTTCGGTCAAAGCCATTCGCTATTGAAAAGGGAGTGCCGGATTGAAAAGTGGTAATACCGGCGAGCTGCCATCCGCCCAGCACGTGCCTGGACCACCCAATTCTTGGACCGGGCACAGCCCACAGGTATGCGATCGTCATGCGCTGTGGACGATCGAAATCGCTCACCGCTCGATCGAGCTTTAATCCTCCGTACATAACCGGAACGGAGGTTAAATTTCCGTTCCCCGGATCTTGATCGTTCGTATTGCCGACTCCGTCGCTGGTACTGTCGATCATCTTTGACCATGTATAAGCCGCCAGGAATTGAACTCCATGCGAAAACCGACGTTCCAGCCGCACTTGGAGTTCGTGGTACGAAGAGTTTCCTTGGCTGGTCTTCACAATGACTTGTCCGTAATCGGGGTAAAGACGCAGCGTCCCGGTCGGCAGTCGCGGATTCAAGTCGGCCCTGGTGGTCAAGTCATGACTTTCCGAGCCGAAGTAGGAGACATCCAGCAGCATGCTCCCCGGCAATTCGCGCTGGAACCCGAACGACCAGCGTTCTGTATAGGGATTGCGCAGATTGGCGTCAAGTGCGACGATCTGGGAATTCAGCAAGCTGGGAGCGGTCGCCTGCTTGGGCAGTTGCTAATCTGGACGGCAACGTTGGAGGTGGAGTGCGTGTTGTCCTGTTGAAAGCCGGTGTAGAAGAAAGTTTTCTTCCTGCGGATCGGTCCGCCGGCTGTGAATCCAAAGATGTTGTGACTGAACACCGATTGTGGGATTCCGTATAAGCGATCGAGATTCGAAATGGAATCAAAGCGCTGCGACTGGTAGCGCCACAGTAGACTTCCGTGCAGTTCGTTCGTGCCGGACTTCGTCACTACGTTGAAGACCGCGCCGCCGGCGCGCCCAAACTCCACGCCGAAATTGCCGGTCTGCACGGAGACTTCTTCGGCGGCGTCGGCAATGGCAAAGACCTGTTCCTCTCCGCTTAGAAATACCTCGTTATTGTCCACGCCGTCCAGCAGATAGTTGCCACGCGGACGTTGTCCGTTAATGGAAAAACCGCCGCCATTGGCATTGATGCTGCCACCCCCGGCATTGGTATATCCCCCTCCCCAAATGGTGCTTCCCGCCGCTTCCGTCGCCCCCGGCAAGATCCGCGCCAGCGAGAGTGGATTCGAAGAAAGCAAGGGCAGATCGCGAACCTCGCGGGACTGAAAGTTTCCACCGCGAAGCGGGCTGTCTTTTGTCAGTAATTCACTCGACTCACCATTGACTTCGACCTGAGTCTCGCTCGCACCCAATTCGAGCTTTGGATCAATGGTCGTCGTGCGGTTCGCCTCCACGTCGAAACCTGCGGCCACATACGTTCGGAAGCCGTTGCGCGTCGCTTCAAGATCATAGATACCCGGATCGACAGCATCGAAGCGGTAAACTCCGGCTTCGTTGCTGAAGGTTGAGAGCTGAACGCGTGTGGCTCGGCCGGTAATGTTTAGGCGTGCTCCTCTGATCACGGCGCCACCTGGATCGAGCAATGTGCCGGTCACCGTTCCACGGCTGGTTTGAGCGCAGATAGGGGCGGTGAATACCAGTATCGCGCCTGCAAGGGTCGCTTTCACACATCTCCCGTGGCAACAACGTCCTTCATTGTTAGCACAGTCAAGGACGAGAGTGGGAATCCTTCTTTCTAACGAGGGCGCCGACGCAAATGACTGGCCCCGCTTCCGCCGTCGGTGCTCTTGAAGAAAGCGCCGCCGGGCGCCTCGCGGCCGGATGGAATCGGCAGTCTGATCCCGGTCACACCTGCGGCATTGGTCTGCATGCTGTCGCCGGATACCGGAACTACCGTTTGCAGTGGGCTGTCCGGGTAGAAAATGACGGAGCCGGCGGTTGCCAGGCCTGTCCCGGTCACAAACAAAGTAATGGCATCACCCCAGTCCACGGGTTCATCGATTAGTCCATTCTGGTTGATCGTCACGGCATCGCTTCGACCGGTGAAATCGACAGTGAAAAGGCCTGGAGAGGAGCCGGCGACTGGAATCGGGATGCCGAAAGAGGTCTGGCCCTGAAAGGTGACGAGGACGACGGCGGCGCCCAGCCCAGCGGAAGCTGGAACGACCGCCGCCACTTGCGTGGCCGACGTATAAACCAAGCTTGCAGGTATGCCGTTCACCAGGACGGCGGTTTCCGCAAGGTGTACGGGATAGAGTCCATCGGCGCCGGGGGTAGCCGATACAAGCTTCGACGGTCCAAGCCCAAGGCCGGTCAGAACGACAAGCTCTCCTGGAGCAATCGCTCCGAAAACATTGCTGGCCGCGTTTGAGATGGCGCCAATCACGGGCTTCGGGCTCGCAGGTTGAAGGAGGCGGAGAGCATTGTAATATTGGTCTGCGGCATAAACATTGCCCCTGCCGTCAGTTGCCAGACCCGATAACGAACCGAATTGAGCGCTCGTAGCAAACCCGCCATCACCGGAATATCCGGGAGCGCCACTTCCCGCGACGGTCGTGATGATTCCAGAAGCAGACACCATCCAAATTCGGCCGTTAAAGCTGTCCGCAATATAAACATTGTCGTTGCTGTCGATGGCCAACGCTGCGGGGCCATTCAATTGGGCATTTGCTGCAGGTCCGCCATCACCCGAATACCCAGCAGTTCCATCTCCGCCCGCAACTGTGGTGATCACTCCGTCAGGGCTAACCTTACGGACGCGGTAAATCTGCGATCCGATCTCCGCGGCGAAGTAGTTCCCGGCGCTGTCCACAGCGGCCGCGAATGGAACGTTCAGCGGAGTGGTCGTCAGTGTCGTGAGCATCCCGGTGGGGTCGATTCTGTGGACGCCACCCCCATCGGCGAAATACAAAGCATCCGCGCTATCGACCGCCAATGCGCGCCCAAACGCCTCCACCACGGTCGTGATGATCCCATCCGCCGAGACCTTACGGACGCGCTGATTTCCCACATCTGCGATGTAAATATTGCCCCGACTATCGACGACGACTTCAGAGGGATAGTTGAGTTGCGCGTCTATAGCCGATCCTTCATCACCCGAGTAACCGTTGGAGACGCCATTGCCGGCTACAGTGGTGATCACACCGGTTGGAGAAACCTTGCGTATGCGTTGATTTGCAGCATCGGCAATGTAGAGACTGCCTCCGCGGTCCACGGCCAAACCGCCTCCCCACGGAGCAAGCTTGAACTCCGCGTTGATAGCAGGCCCGGAGTCTCCGGAATAGCAACATTCGCCGTTTCCAGCGACCGTACTGATAATTCCGTTCGGGGAGATCTTCCGGACCCGCCGCGACTGAGCTTCGGCCAGATAGAGGTTGCCATTGGCGTCAACCGCGAGGCCATTGGCGCAAACTTGCGCGCCGGTTGCGGGTCCGCCATCACCTGAGAAGCCGCAAATGCCGTTACCCGCGATAGTCGTGATCAGGCCTGCCGGGGTAATCTCGCGGATACGAGCAGCTTCGGCGAGAAAGACATTCCCCGAACGGTCCACTGCGATTGCCGCCCCATCTTCAGCAGCTATCGTCGTGATTTCTCCGCCCGGGGCGAGCTTGCGGACAGAACCTCCCCCGGCGATGTACAGATTGTCCGCCGAATCCGTGGCCATTGCACTGCCAGGGGTCACGGCAGCAATGGTGGTGAGGGTTCCTCCGGGCGTTAGCCTGCGGATACTGTCCCCACTCCCGATATAGATAGACAAATTGCTGGCGTAGTTCACCAAGCTCGAAGGATGGGCGAGTTGCGCGTTGCGCGCGAGCCCTCCGTCGCCGGAGTTGCCGGAATCACTGTTCCCTGCAATGGTGGTGATGGTGCCGTCCGCTGAGATCAGGCGAATTCGATTGTTTCCGCTATCTGCGATGTAGACGCCGCCGCCGTCGTCAACAGCAATTCCGGGAAGGCCTGGCTCATCATCGAAATTCGATAGCCGGAATGTTGCGTTCACGGCCGGGCCGCCGTCGCCGGAGAAGCCTTCGCCTGTATTTCCCGCGATCCGTGTAAGAACTCCGTTTCCATCCAGCTTGAACACTCGAAAGGATGAGCAGCCAGAAGACTAAGACCCAATCAAACGTCTTATCGTCGCTTCCCGATTCCCTATATACCAACGGCAGCTTCGCACTGAACAAATGGTGCGCAATCCAGAACGTAATTTGGCGCATCGGCCATAGAGGCGCTAAGCCGATTTCGTCATCCCGCCGTAAAACGGTATACATGCCTCCGAGACAATTAGCGAGTGAGAACAAGCCAAAGTAAACAAAGCAAAATCGAAACGCCAAACGAACCCAAAAACTCCAGGCCGCCGGCGCCGATTGGTTTGGGTGAGGTGCTGTCTGAGCGATCATGGTGTGAGATTTTTGTTTTTGAGCCGCAGTGAACAGCGACGTTTCCAGAATGACCGGTGCCGCGACATCTACTGCAGCCCGATGGTCACTTCGTTGCTCGAGCGCTCGATGTAGGTCAAGCGCACTGACACAGCCGATCCCGGCGCGACGCCGTTCGGTACCCGGAAGTTCAGCTGGAAGAATCCGGGATATCCGGGCGCGTCGCCGAAATAGAGGACCTCGGCGAGGTGGCCGCCGATAACTACCTGCGGAGGAATCACACCGCCTTCGATCAGATTGTTCGTATACATGGCTAATACCTCTCCGGCAAGCGCTGGACTACTGGGCGATGCGACTTGTCCGGTCGTATTGTGCCAGATTGCGCCTTGCGTTCCGCCTGGCAGCGAATACAAAACCGGCGACGGCACCAACAGTGCCGGATGGTAGATTTCAGCAGTAGAGGTTTCTCCTCCGGCAAGCAAGACCGTCCCATCGGGGAGGAGCGTTGCCGTATGCCAAGAGCGACCCGAAACCATGTTTCCTGCGAAAACGAATTTGCTGCTTGCCGGATCATAAAGCTCAACAGCCGCGTCGACACCGACCCCCAACGAGCTACCGGCGATTAGGACAGTACCATCCGGGAGGAGGGTAGCGGTGGAGCCCTCGTGGGGTGCGATCGTCTTCCCAATACTAGTGAATATTCCGGTCGAGGGATAATATACCTCGGCGAATGCCGGCTCCACATGATAGTCGTCGAGGTAGGCGGTGATCAAGACCTTGCCAGCTGGGAGCAAGGTTACCTTGTCGATGCCGATGGACCAACAAACTCCCCCGCCGCCCGGCTGAAGCATCGACCCATTTCCGCACGGCAGGTCCGCTCCGCCGGTACCTGCGAACGAATTCGTGAACGGATCATAGATCTGGGCCAGTCCGGAGTTAGATACATCGATACCGGTGATCAGGACCCGGCCATCAGCGAGGAGAGTCGCGGTTCCCACTCCCGAGGGGGCCGGAGCGCTGTATGCCCCCGCGTCCGCAAAGCTCGAGTCTGCCGGGTCATAGAGTCGGGCATTGGGCCCAATCCCGGTGATCAGGACCTTGCCGTAGTTCAGTAGAGTGGCCGTGGGTAGACCCGGCTGAGTTGTGCGACTCACGTCGCCCAAAGCCGTGAATGCCCCACTGGCGGGGTCGTATATCTCGGCGCTGACAAGTGGCCCCTCTGTGGGAGCCTGCGGATCGCCTGAGCCACCGGCGATCAGGACTCGTCCGTCTGGAAGCAAGGTTGCCGAGTGCCAGGTCCGTGCCGTCGTCATGCTGCCGGTCGCAGTGAACATACCTGTAGAAGGATCGTAGATTTCAGCGCTGGCAAGGGCCGTCTGTTGCGGGTAGACAGAATTGGGGGTGATGACCAAGCTGGTGGTCGCACCACCGGCAATAAGAACTTTTCCGCTCAGAAGAAGCGTAGCTGTGTGCCCGGTGCGGTTAGTGATCATATTACCCGTCGCGGTGAATGTGCCGCCGGATTGCGCCAATGCAATGGCGCTGCTGAGAAGAAATATGCTTCTTATGGCTGGACTCCGCATGACCCTCCTTTCAGTACCCCTCAAATCGTTTTCTTGATTCTGCCGATCCGCGCAGTGCCCGTTAATCTACGCATCGAACTCCTCATTGACCAACCGGCCGCAGGACGCGGACGGCGTTATTGGCTCCGTCGACGACATACAGGTTTCCGGAGGCATCAAGGGCCAGCGTATTGCCGATCTCATCCGCGCTTGGATTGATCAGCGCCTGCACCGCCGGACCGCCATCACCCGAATATCCCGGAGCCCCCGCTCCGGCGACCGTAGTTACGGTTCCGTCCGGTGACGCTCTCTGGATGCGCCGGAACCCGGGTGACAACTCCTCAAAGAGGACATTCCCGGAATTATCCACGGCCAGGCCGGTAATTAGGTTACCC
>Ga0126381_100007085_pt1 | contig 12448 bp, 8 predicted proteins | sample PanSoiMetPlot_28_FD_96465 | JGI IMG/M metagenome (GOLD analysis project Ga0126381, IMG submission 96465) | Tropical forest soil microbial communities from Panama - MetaG Plot_28 | ecosystem: Environmental > Terrestrial > Soil > Tropical forest > Bulk soil | place: Panama | collected 2016-02-17
CAGCTGAAAGCGGAATTTCCTAACGAAGACGAGCGGCTGTGGCCGGGCGAATTTGTGCGTGTGCGCATGCTCGTCGATACCCGCAAGGACGCGGTCACCATACCGGCGGTCGCGCTGCAGCGCGGTCCCGAGGGCTTTTACGTCTGGGTCGTAAAGCCCGACGATACGGTGGAGGCGCGGGCGATTGATGCGCTTCTCCCAATGATGAGATCGTGATTGCCAACAAAGGACTCGATGCCGGCGAGACCGTCGTGGTCGAAGGACAATCGCGCCTGGATGTGGGGGCCCACGTCGCGATCCGGTCGCTAAAATCGCCGGCCGCCACGCCCGCGGCGCAGCAGCCGGATAATTCCTGATGAATTTCTCGGAAATCTTCATCCGGCGGCCGATTGCCACGTCGTTATTGATGGCCGCACTGGCGCTGGTCGGCATCGTCGCCTTCCCGCTATTGCCGGTTGCGCCGTTACCGCAGGTCGATTTCCCGACCATTCAGGTCGTCGCCACAGTGCCGGGCGCCAGCCCGGAAACCATGGCGGCAACGGTAGCGACGCCGCTGGAGCGCCAGTTCGGCCAGATCGCCGGCGTATCGCAAATGAGTTCGGTGAGTTCGCTCGGTTCGACCGTGGTGACGCTGCAATTCGATCTCAACCGCAACATCGACGGCGCCGCGCAGGACGTGCAAGCGGCGATCACGGCTGCGGGCAACCAGCTTCCGAAGACGCTCTCCACACCGCCGACCTACCGCAAGGTCAATCCAGCGGATTCCCCAATTCTGATTGTGGCCGCCACTTCGGACACACTGCCGCTCACAAAAGTGGACGACTTCGCCGAGAACGTTGTCGCCCAGCAAATCTCGCAGATTACCGGCGTCGCCCAAGTGATTATCGGCGGCCAACAGCGCCCTGCCATTCGCGTGCAGGTCGATCCCGCCAAGCTGACCGCGCGACGGCTCACGCTCGCCGACGTGCGCGCGGCACTCGCCAACTCAACCACCCAGGCTGCCAAGGGCACGCTGCTCGGCCCGCGGCAAAGCTTCACCATCGCCGCCAACGACCAGCTGACCGAGCCGGAAGCCTACAACAAGGTCATTATCGACTACCGCAACGGCGCCCCGATTCACGTCAGCGATGTCGGGCAAGCGATTTCAGGACCTCAGGACGTAACGCTCGGCGCACTGCATCGCGACCAGACTGCGGTGATGCTGCTGGTGTTCAAGCAGCCCGGCGCCAACGTGATCGACACGGTCGATAGCGCCAAAAAAGCCCTGGCGGGGATGCATGCTTTGATCCCGCCGGGCATTCATCTGAACATCATTCTCGATCGCACGCAGACCATCCGCGCTTCGGTCAACGATGTCGAATTCACGCTGGCCCTGACCTGCGTGCTGGTCGTGCTCGTCATCTTGCTATTCTTGCGCAGCATCCACGCCACGCTCATTCCGGGCGCCGCCGTGCCGCTGTCGCTGCTTGGCGCAACGGCGATCATCTATCTCGCCGGGTTTTCGCTCGACAATCTGTCGCTCATGGCCTTCACGATCGCCGTCGGCTTCGTGGTCGACGATGCGATTGTCGTCGTCGAGAACATCTTCAGGCATCTGGAGGCGGGCACGACGCCCTTGCAATCGGCGATCAAGGGCGCCCGCGAGATCGGATTTACCGTTCTGTCGATCAGCGTGTCGCTAATCGCGGTCTTCATCCCGCTATTGCTGATGAGTGGCATTGTCGGACGGCTGTTCCATGAATTCGCCATCACCGTTACGGCTGCGATCGTCGTTTCGGTCGTGGTTTCGCTGACATTGACGCCAATGCTTTGCTCGCGGTTTCTGGTCAATGAGCACGACCGCGAGCACGGCCGATTGTATCGGATTATTGAGCGCGGCTTCAATTTCATCCTCGACGGCTATCGTCGGAGCTTGGACCTGGTGTTGCGCCACCAGTTCACGACGCTCATGGTATTCTTCGCGACGGTTGCCCTCACCGGCGTGCTCTTTGTCATGATCCCGAAGGGTTTCTTTCCAACTCAGGATATCGGGATGATTTTGGGCATCTCCGAAGCGGGTCAAGACGTCTCGCCGCAGAAGATGCGGCAGATCCAGCGCGAGCTTTCAGATGTGATCGCGCAGGATCCGGACGTCGCTGATTTCGGCTCGTTCTTCGGACCGAGCTACGGGAATACCCAGAATACCGGCCGATTTATTATCGGTTTGAAGCTACGCGACGATCGTAACGCTTCGGCCTCGCAGATCATCGATCGCTTGCGCCCGAAACTGGCGCAGGTCCCGGGTGTGCGGTTGTTTCTGCAGCCGGCGCAAGACATCACGGTCGGCGGCCGCATCGCGCGCGGTCAATTCCAATACGTTATGCAGGATCCCGACCTGCACGAGCTCGACATCTGGGCGCCGCGGCTGACTGCGAAGCTGAAGACGCTGCCCGAATTGGCCGACGTGGCCACTGACGCGCAGAACAGCGCGCCGCTGCTCACGATCAACATCAATCGCGACGCCGCTGCGCGGTTCGGCATTCAGCCGCAGCAGATTGACGCCACGCTCAATGCCGCGTTCGGACAGGATCAGGTCACGCAATATTTCACCAACAACTCCTACTATGTCGTGCTTGAGGTGCTGCCTGAATTACAGGGCAAACAGAGAACGCTGGATGATCTTTACATAAAGGCGCCGACCAACGGACAGCTTGTCCCGCTCTCGACCTTGGTGCAGGTCGACACCTCCCATATCGGGCCGCTTCTGGTCGCACATTCCGGACAGTTCCCGGCGGTGACGCTAACCTTTAATCTGCCGCCAGGCGTCGCGCTCGGCCAAGCCGTCGACGCCATCAACCGAGCGTCCGCCGAGATCGGCATGCCACCGTCGCTGATCGGCAGTTTCCAGGGCAACGCGCAAGCGTTTCAAGCGGCGCTGTCGAACGAGCCGATCCTGATCGCCGCCGCGCTGGTCGTCGTCTATGTGATTCTCGGCGTGCTCTATGAGAGCTACATTCATCCGCTGACGATTCTGTCGACATTGCCTTCGGCTGGCGTCGGCGCGCTGTTGGCGCTCTTAGCCGGAGGTTTCGATCTCTCAGTGATCGGAATTATCGGCATCATCTTGTTGATCGGCATCGTGAAGAAAAACGGCATCATGCTGGTCGATTTCGCCATCAACCGCGAGCGCGCCGGACTGGAGCCGCGCGAGGCGATCCGGCAAGCATGCCTGTTGCGCTTCCGCCCGATCGTAATGACAACGATGACGGCGCTGTTAAGCGGCGTAGCGCTGATGCTGAGCCATGGCGCCGGGTCGGAGCTGCGCCAGCCACTCGGTTATTCGATGGTCGGCGGCCTTGCACTAAGCCAAATTCTTACGCTGTACACCACGCCGGTGATTTATCTTTACCTCGACCGGCTCCAGACCTGGTTGCGCGGCGACAAAGAAGAACCGCAACAGCCGCAGGAAGCCTTGCCGCTCGCGGCGGAGTGAAAATTTCAGCGCGGTCGGTTCGAATTTTTTTCTAAAATATTGTTCATGCAAGTTCCGGCGCGGAAAGCAGGTTCCGCGGAACGTAGCTCCGCCGCTTCGCGTTTCTCCTTCTGAGCGCAACAGGAACAGGAGGAGACAATGAGAAAGCTTGCGCTTGGAATCGGCACGGCGGCGCTGTTAACAGCGGCCGCGGCGGCGCCTGCAATGGCGCAGGTGGGATTCTACGCGGGGCCGTTTGGCGTGGGCGTCGGGGTCGGCGCGCCAGCCTATTATGACTGCGGTTATTACGGCTATCCGTGCGGCTACTACGACTACTATGGCGGCCCCGACATCGTGGTCGGCGGCGGCTGGGATGGCGGGTGGCACGGCGGCTGGCGTGGCGGCTGGCATGGCGACCACGTCCACTTCCATCACCGGTAACCATTACCAGTAGTGTGGCTCGCCGCGACTAATCGGACGCGGTGACCAGGCGCAAAGGGCTCCCGAAATCGGGGGCCGTTTTCGTCGTGCGATCTTTGATTTTGTCCGTTCCCTGAACACTTTCATGCCGGCTTGGCGCCGCAGCGGCGAAACTCGCAGACACCGGAATGTGAACTGAACCGGACGCTGTTCCGCCACGTTCAGGGGTGCACGGTTGGCGGTGAAGTGCCATGATCCAGGTTAGGCGGAGCGTGCTTTCTTCCGGCGGGAATATCCGCTGCAGCAAGAGAATCACGCTTCGGCATAAGTTCGGGCCGCTTGCGGGCAGCTCGCCGAAATTTTCGGGTCCGTGGCGCGCCCCACCAATAAGCCCAGGAGGAGCGCTATGGCCAATCCCCGTATTCTTGTCGGCGCAACGACGAGTCCCGCGCAACCGGTCGTTCGCCGCATTTCGCCGGCTGATCTTTATTATGCGCTTACCCGCGGGATCGACGATTTCACCGCGGTCCCGAGTCACGCCGTGTTTCTGTGTGTGATTTATCCCTTGCTTGGAATATTGCTGATCGGCATCACCCTGGGACATTCGCTGGCGCTATTGCCGTTGGCGTTCCCGATCGCCGCGGGTTTTGCCTTGGTCGGGCCGCTCGCCGCCATCGGTCTTTATGAACTGAGCCGGCGGCGCGAATCCGGACTCGATAGTTCGACGAGCCATGCGCTCGATGTGCTGCACTCGCCTTCGCTCGGCGCGATTGTGGCGCTCGGCGTGCTGTTGATGGCGCTGTTTCTGATCTGGCTGGTGGTCGCCGAAGCGCTCTACATCGGAATATTCGGCTATTCACCACCGGCCTCGATCGCGCAATTCGTCCGCGACGTGCTGACGACGCCTCGCGGATGGACGCTTATCGTCCTCGGCACCGGCATCGGCTTTTTGTTCGCGGCGCTCGTGCTGTCCATCAGCGCGATTTCATTTCCGCTGCTGCTCGACCGCGATGTCGGCGCCGCGGTCGCGGTCTATACCTCGCTTCGGGTGATGGCAGCGAACCCGCTGCCGATGGCGCTGTGGGGGTTGATTGTCGCCGGGTTATTGGTGATCGGCTCGATACCCTTCTTCGTCGGTCTTACAGTGGTGATGCCGGTCCTCGGCCATGCGACCTGGCACCTCTATCGGCGGACCGTCGAACCGGATTCAAACCCGCACCCGGACTTTGTCCCGCGCGAACGGCCGCGTCGTTCGGCGGCCGATTTTCCGGCGGCGCTGTTCCCGACCCGCGAGTAAAGCACTGGACCTGAGGCGGCTGGCGCGCGGTTTGTCAGCGCGGGGCAATGCCCTATCATGCCCGGCGCGGCAACAATTGCAGCACGGTTGCGTGCATGCTCGATCTCGGTCTCAGCTTTCTCGGCAGCGTCGCGCGGGATCCGAACGCGCTTGCCGTCGTCGACGGTGAAGTGCGCCTGACCTACGCGCAATGGTACCGGCGCATCTCGGCACTGGTTGTCGGCCTCGATTCGCTCGGCCTTGAGCCCGGCGATCGCATCGTCACCGCGCTGGGGAATCGCTGGGAAGCCGCCACCCTGCATTGGGCTTGCCAGTTTGCCGGCGCGATCATCACGCCGGTGAACTGGCGATCGACCGCGGACGAGCTTGATTTCTTCGTGCAGGATGCCGACGCCAAAGCAGTCGTTTATGAGGAAACGTCCGCAACCGCGCTTGGCGGATCGCAACGCGCGCAGCGGCTGCCGCGAATCGCGCTCGACAGCGTCTCGCCTGGGGCCATGTCTTTCGCCGCTCTGGCCGGCAGCGACGCGTCTGGGGCGCGCCCGCGCGTCGGCGCCGAAGCCTGGTCGGTAATGCTCTACACCTCCGGCACGACGGCGCAGCCGAAAGGCGTGCCGCGGCGGCAGCGTGCCGAGCGCGCCGCCGCCTTGGCCCATGTCGCGCAAAATCTTTACGGCCGCGGCGAACGCACGCTTGGCGTCATGCCGCTCTATCACACAATGGGGGTCCGCTCGCTCTTGGCGATGTCGCTTATCGGCGGTGCGTTTATCTGCCTGCGCCGCTTCGAGCCTGCTGAAGCCTTGCGTCTGATTGCAGCGGAGCGCGTGACCAATCCTTACCTGGTGCCGACGCTTTATCATGACCTCGTGCATCATCCGTCCTTTGCACAGACCGACATCGGTTCGGTGCGCAAGCTCGGCTTTGCCGGTGCGCCGATGACGGATGGGCTGCTCAAAAAGTTGCAGGCGGCATTCCGGCCAGATTTGTTCGTCAACCATTATGGCTCGTCCGAGGTCTACACGTTCACGATCGACCAGAACGCGCTGGCTAAACCGGGGTCCGCCGGCCGCGCCGGGATCAATCAGATGGTGCGCGTGGTCAAGCTTGGCGCCAAATCCGTGGACGAACTCACGGCGCCTGGCGAGGAAGGCGAGATCATTGCCCTTCTTGCCGGCGATGAATCCTTCGACGGCTACTGGCGCCGTCCCGACGCCGATGCCAAGGCGCTGCGGCAGGGCTGGTACTTCACCGGCGACACCGGCTTTATCGACGCCGACGGCGACATCTTCGTCACTGGGCGGGTGGACGATATGATCATCACTGGCGGCGAAAACGTCTCGCCGGTGGAGATCGAATCCTGTCTATCGCTGCACGCCGCAGTTTCAGAAGTCGCCGTCGTCGGACTGCCGGACGAGCGCTGGGGCAAGATCATCGCCGCTTTCGTCAAACGCCGCGCGGCGATCGAAGCCGACGAGCTCGATGCGTTCTGCCGCGCTTCCGGTCTTGCCAATTTCAAGCGGCCGCGACGTTATATCTTCGTCGCGGATATTCCGAAATCACCAGTCGGCAAACTCCTACGCCGCAAGCTCGCCGCCGGTGACTATACGGCGGAGCCGGCCGCCACGGGGACGCCGCATCACCAAGGAACGGCGGCATGAACGATTCACCATCAGCCCGGTTTTCGGATGCGCGCTTGGCGAAGCTTGACGGCTTTCGTGTCGAGATCGACGGCACGCGCGAACGCGCCGATATCGTGCTCGACCGAGCCCCGTTAAACGTAATCGAGATGGGGCAGCGCGATCAGCTTCGCCTTGTGTTCGAGGCGCTCGATGAGAATCCGCAGGTGCGGATCATCGTGCTGCGCGCGGCCGGCGAGCATTTTTCCTCCGGCGGCAATATCGCGGGCTTTCTGCAGGCCGCCCCGGAACACGTTGCCAAACTGGCGTGGAACATCGCCGCCCCGGCGCGCTGCACCAAACCGGTGATCGCCGCCAATCGCGGCTATTGTTTCGGCGTTGGCTTTGAAATTTCCCTGGCCTGCGATTTTCGCATCGCCTCCGAGACGTGCCTCTATGCCCTGCCGGAACAGCGGCTTGGCCAGATTCCTGGCTCCGGCGGCTCCGCCCGGCTGCAAAAGATCATCGGCATCACCCGCACCAAGGATATCGTGATGCGCTCAAAGCGGATCACCGCCAAGCAAGCTTACGATTGGGGCATTGCGACCGATTGTGTGGCCGACGACAAGCTGGAGACGGCGACCGACGCGCTAGTCGATGAATTGCGCACGTTTTCGCCGCTCGCGCAGCGCACGGCCAAAGCGCTGCTGAACGCCACCGAAGACACCAATCTGCAGGCCGCCATCGAGCTGGAGGGGCACTGTTACAGCCGGTTGCGGCAATCCGACGATTTTCGCGAAGGCGTTGAAGCCTTCCACGCCAAGCGCAAACCGCGGTTCCGCGGTACGTAGAATATTCCACGCTTTCGCGCTAAATTTAGCGGTAAACCAAGATCAAGTTTGGAAACGCGCCGGCAGAGGCGTCAGGAGCCGCACGATGAAGCTCAACCCCGCAGAGCTCAAACAGTTTGACGAGCTCGGCTATTTGTTTTTCCCGAACTGCTTCAACGAGGAGGAAATCGCGCAGCTGCGCGACGATGCCGAAGCGATCCTCAAACTCGACCGGCAGGAAATCTGGCGTGAAAAATCGGGTGCGCCGCGCACCGCGTTTGCCGCGCATACCTTTAACGAGACGTTCCGTTTGCTGGCTAGTCATCCGCGGCTGATTGAGCCGTTGCGGCAATTATTCGGCGAGGACGTCTACGTCCATCAATTCAAGATCAATGCCAAGGCGGCGTTCGAAGGCGACGTCTGGCAGTGGCACCAGGACTACGGCACCTGGGCGCGCGACGACGGCATGCCGGAGCCGCGGGCGATGAATATCGCCGTGTTTCTCGACGAGGTGATGCCGATCAACGGCGCGCTGATGCTCATTCCGAAGAGCCATCGTCAGGGCGTGCTCGCCGCCGGCCACGACGAGCTGACCACGTCCTATCCACTATGGATACTCGACAAGGAGACCGTGACGCGGCTCGCCGCGGAGGGTGGAATCGTGGCGCCGACCGGGAAAGCCGGCTCGGTGCTGATGTTTCACGGCAACCTGGTGCATGCGTCGCCGCCAAATATCACGCCCTATCCGCGCAAGATCGTCTATTTGACCCTATGCGCGGTGTCGAACCACATCACCAAATTCACCCGGCCGGAATGGATCGCGCATCGCGATTTCACCCCACTTGTTCCGGTCGCCGACGATGCCCTGCTCGCTTGTGCGCGCGCCAATAAAGTGGCCGCGGAGTAAGTTGCGCAGGTCAAATCCGGTACGCGCATGAACCTGCAATCGCTGCTCGCGGCCCGCGTCGAAGCCGGCAAGCCGGTGCGCGTCGGCTTGATCGGCGCCGGCAAATTCGGCTTGATGTTTCTGGCGCAGGTGCCGTCGATCGCCGGCCTCGAAGTCACGCTCATCTGCGATCGCGACGTCGTTCGCGCCAAGGCCGCGTGCCGCAGCGTGGGCTGGGATTCCGAGCGTGTCGCGCGCACGCAATTCTCCGAGCGCGGGAGCGACGCCTGCCTCGATGAGCGGGTCGAGGTGGTAGTCGAAGCAACCGGCGATCCAGCGGCCGGCATCGCGCATGCGCTGGCCGCGATCGAAGCGCGCAAGCCGATCATCATGGTCAATGTCGAAGCCGACGCACTGGCCGGACCTTGGCTCGCCGCCAAGGCGCGCGCTGCCGGCGTGATCTACTCGCTCGCTTACGGCGATCAGCCGGCTCTGATCGCGGAAATGGTGGATTGGGCGCGCTCGGCCGGTTTCATCGTGGCCGCGGCCGGCAAGGGAACCAAGTATCTGCCGGCCTATCACACGGTCACGCCCGACGGCGTGTGGGAGCATTACGGCCTCACCGCCGAAGAGGCGCGCAGGGCCGGAATGAACTCGCAAATGTTCAATTCCTTTCTCGACGGCACCAAGTCAGCCATTGAAATGGCCGCGGTAGCCAATGCCTGCGACCTCGCCGTGCCGCAGGATGGTCTTCTGTTTCCGCCGTGCGGCCCTGATGCGCTCGCAACCGTGCTGCGGCCAAAAGCGGTCGGCGGCATCCTCGAACGCGACGGCATGGTCGAGGTGGTCTCGTCGCTCGCGCGTGATGGTGGCCCAGTGCCGCGCGATCTTCGTTGGGGAGTCTATGTGGTGCTCAAAGCGGCGAACGACTATGCCGCGGCGTGCTTCAAGCAATACGGGCTGCCAACCGACGCCACCGGCCGCTATGCGGCGATGTACAAGCCCTATCATTTGATCGGGCTGGAATTGTCGATCTCGGTGCTCAACGCGGCGCTGCGCGGCGAACCGACCGGATCGTGCCGCGCCTGGCGCGGCGATGCGGTGGCGGTGGCCAAGCGCGCGCTGAAAGCCGGCGAAACGCTCGACGGCGAAGGCGGCTATACCGTTTACGCCAAACTCGTTCCGGCATCGCGCAGCCTTGAGCGCGGCGCCTTGCCAATCGGCCTGGCGCATCACGTCAAGCTCACGCGCGATGTCGGCGCCGGCGAGATTTTGACCGCGGCCGATATCGCGCTCGACGGCACCCAGGAAGCGGTGCGCATCCGCCGCGAGATGGAGCGGGACACCCTTGCGGCGCGCGCCGCAGTCGCTGCGGAATAGGTATCACTCCGCCGCGAGCCGTGGCGGCGGGCGCATCGATTCAAGGCCGTCCGCGGCGGTCGCGGAAATCGTGGTGCGCACCATGTGACGCGCTTCATGCGCCGGCCATGGCCGGCCGCGATGCATGGTGGCGCGATTGTCCCACATCACCACGTCGCCGGCGCGCCAAGCATGGACGTAGGTCGTGTCGGGAGCAGTGGCTGCGATTGTGAGTTCGTCGATCAGCTTCTCGCCCGCGATCGGGTCCATGCCTTCGACCGCATAGGCGTGCGAGGCGAGATAAAGCGCGCCGCGGCCATTGACCGGATTTCGCCACACCATGCGCCAGCATTGCGGCGGCAGCGCCGCGAGCTCCTCGGTGGTGGCGAGACCGTCCGCGATCTTTTTGCGCGAATGCCCGTAATGATGCCAGGCGAAAGAATTTTCTAGCTTCTCGCGCGTCGTCGGATCGAGCCGTTCGAAGGCGAGCCGCGTCGAAGCGAATTCGGTTTCGCCGCCGTTATCCGGAATGGTGCGCCCCGACAGGATGGAAGCGAGCGCCGGCACGCTCTTGAACGAACTGTCGGTGTGCCAAAGCTGATTGGCCTTGTTGCGCATGGCGTAGCGATGATCCGCCGGCACGACTTTGCCGTCCGGACCGATCGTGGTGAGGATCACAAAATGCGTGCCGGTGCCGAGCGATCCGACCTTGGTGATTTCTGGCGGACCAAAGCGGCGCGAAAATGCCAGCTGCCTCTCGTTGGTCACATCCTGATTGCGAAACACCAGGACCGAGTATTCCTCGAATGCCGCCCGCACCAACTGATAGGCGGCGTCATGCGCGGCGACGTCGGCGAGCGTCACGCCACGCAATTCCGCACCGAATCCGGGACGCAGAGGAATGATGTCCATCGGCGTATCCTCCGTGGAGTGTTTTCGTTTCCTCGAATCTCCTCCAAAACGCTGCGGCTGGCAAGCAAGGCTTGAGCGACAACCCTTGAGCGACAAGGCTTAAGCAGCGCAGCGCGCCGGGGCGCGTTGCGCCACCCATCACGGCGCATTAGGCTTTGCCGGGAGCAAGTGTGAGGCCGCGGTACGCGGCCTGCGCCGGGCGGGGAACGTCCATGCTGGAGGACCTGCTGCAGCGGCGGCCATACAATGCCGTCGCTGATCTTGTCGATGGGCCGGTCGAGCGCGGTCTTGCCGGCAAACCCGCTTTCGTCGATACCGACCGGACGCTGACTTACGGCGATCTGCAATCGCGCAGCTGCCGGTTCGCTTCCGCGCTTCTCGATACCGGACTGCGGCCGGAGGAGCGGCTTGCGCTTCTGCTCTACGACACGGTCGATTTTCCCGTGGCATTCTGGGGCGCTGTGCGCGCTGGCATTGTGGCGCTGCCGCTCAACACGCTGCTCAACGGCGAACAATACGCCTACATCCTCGGCGACAGCGGCGCCACCGCGCTCGTGGCTTCCGCGGCGTTGGCCAAAACGCTGGTGCCGATCCTCCATCGCCTACCGCGGCTACGCACCATCATTCTGGTCGGCCCCAGCGCCGACGATCGCACCGATTTCGCGCGCGCCGGCCGTGCCGTGCACGATTTCAGCGAACTCTTGGGGCACGGCAACGCCGACCTGTTCACGGCGCCCACGCTCTCCGACGAGGTCGCATTCTGGCTGTACACGTCGGGCTCCACCGGCGAACCGAAAGGCGTCAAGCATGTCCACACCACTCCCCTCGCGGCGGCGCGGCTGATGGGCCGGCACGTCATCGGCATCGGTAAGGATGATGTCGCGTTCTCTGCGGCCAAGCTGTTCTTCTCCTACGGCCTGGGCAATGCCATGGCCTTTCCATTGTCGGTCGGCGCCACCAGTATTTTGCTGCCGCAGCGGCCGACACCGGAAGCGGTGTTCGAAGTGATGCGGCGGCATCGGCCGACGATCTTCTACGGCGTGCCGACGCTTTATGCGTCGTTATTGGCGCATAAAGACATGGCGCCCGGCGCTGGATCCGACCGACTGCGGCTCTGCATCTCCGCCGGCGAGCCGTTGCCGCGCGTGCTCGGCGAACGCTGGCGGCAAGCGAGCGGCGTCGACGTGCTTGACGGCATCGGCTCAACGGAAATGTTCCAGACGTTTCTATCGAACAGTCCAGGCGACGTGCGCTACGGCACCACAGGAAAGCCGGTGCCGGGTTACGACCTGAAAATTCTCGACGAACAGGGACGCGAAGTCGCCGATGATGAAATTGGCGAATTGATCGTGCGCGGCGCAACCGCCGCCGAAGGCTATTGGAATCAGCGCGCCAAAAGCCGGCGCACCTTTGCTGGCGAATGGACTTGCACCGGCGACAAATATTACCGCGACGGCGAGGGCTATTATCATTACTGCGGCCGCACTGACGACATGTTCAAGGTCAGCGGCATGTGGGTGTCGCCGTTCGAAGTGGAGGCGGCGCTTGCCTCGCACGAGGCGGTTCTGGAAGCCGCCGTGATCGGCAAACAGGATGCCGACGGCCTGATCAAGCCCAAAGCCTTCATCGTGCTGCGCAACGGCTATGCCGCCGACGAGCGGCTGATGGAAATGCTCC
>Ga0126381_100007086_pt1 | contig 12448 bp, 12 predicted proteins | sample PanSoiMetPlot_28_FD_96465 | JGI IMG/M metagenome (GOLD analysis project Ga0126381, IMG submission 96465) | Tropical forest soil microbial communities from Panama - MetaG Plot_28 | ecosystem: Environmental > Terrestrial > Soil > Tropical forest > Bulk soil | place: Panama | collected 2016-02-17
CGCTTCGCGTTGAAATCGGGCGAGTGCATGCGAGTCTTCGGCTACGTCATCGGGCAGAAACTTCAGGGCGACAAAGCGTGTAGGCTGTCGTCCTCAGCCTTGTAAACCACGCCCATACCACCGCCGCCGAGCTTCGTGACGATGCGGTAGTGCGAAACCGTCGTGTCAATCATAACGAAGCCTCTGCCACAGATGCGTGATGATAGGGAGATTTGGGCCGGTGGTCAATTCCTCGTTGACTCCAGTTTTCGAGTTATCGCCGGGTGTTGACGCCCGTCACACACAGACCTGTCCCAGAAGCCCGCTTCGGGCATCTTGAGCTGTCCAGAAACGGCGTTTACGTTTCGTAATTTCTGGATGGTCGGCAATACGTCAATAACCAATGGTAGTCATTATGTAGTGACCGGCCCGCTGCGCTGGTCGTGGGTTAGGCTGAGTTTGTTTGAAGAACGCAATCCAGAGCCACAAGCGGAGGAGCCGGTCATGAGAGAGAAGTTACGATTTTTGGGTTTAGATGTCCACGCCGAGACGATTGCCGTAGCGGTAGCCGAGGCGAACGGCGAGTTACGCAGCCTGGGAACGATCGCCAACCGAGAAGATTCGATGCGCAAGTTCATCAAGAAGCTTGGATCGCCAGACATCTGCGCGCCTGCTATGAAGCGGGTCCGACCGGGTTTGCATTGTATTGGCAGCTGACCCAGCTAGGAGTCGACTGCACGGTAGTGGCTTTTCCGATTGAAGTTACGACAGCAACCCTCACTACGAGGCAGTTTCGTCTCTGGATTGCATCAGACCTTCCGTAAGGGAGTGGTGCGCTTCGTCCTGTCAGTCAAAGCATTCATATACACCGTACATCTTTATGATATACATCGTATAGATGAATGCCAAAAACGATACTTATCAACAAATTTACCAATGCACACTTCGCATTCTCGAAGCCGAGGGCCCGCAAGCCGTCAGCATGCGCAGAGTGGCCAAGGAGGTGGGCATCACACCGATGGCCATCTATCACCACTTCCCAGACCGCGAATCTCTGCTGCACTCCGTGGTTAATTCTGAATTCGAAAACCTCGTGGAGTATTTTTCGCAGCCCAAGGGCAAGCAGAGCTTTGAGACGTCGATGATTCACATCATGGATGCTTACATCGATTACGCACTTGCGCATCCCCGTATCTTCGAGTACGTTTTTTCGGCTCCGCGCTCCGGTGCGCGCTGCTACCCCGAAGACTTTCGCGCTCATCGATCACCCACCTTGAATATTCTCTTCGACATCGTGTCTTCATGGATGAAGTTAGGCAAGCTTAAGCGTGATGACGCATGGGAAATCAGTATGAGCCTCTGGGCGCATGCTCACGGCTATCTCGCCCTTTGGCAAGGCGGCCGCTTCCATCTGTCGGATGACGAATTCCGCAAACTCGTTCGCCGTTCACTCCGGAGGTTCCTACATGGGCTTGCTCGTTAGTTCACTATGCCGCGCAAGCGTTATCCCATGCGCAGCTTGGCTGCCGCTTTTTTGGGTCGGAATTCACCTTACATCTCTCGCGCACGCTCGAGAGAAACCCCATCAACAAGGTTCTGGTCCTGTAGGTGTGTGTATGCGAGCCTTCGTCGATGAAGGGCGGAATAATTGGCAGGGGACTGGACCGCGACCACTTACCACGATCATTTGGTACCCGGCTGCAAGCGGATCGGTATTGAAAACACCCAACTTTGGTGATCCTGTAATCCGGAAATTTTTCGTTTCATATCCCCTTGCTGCGGACGCTGCCATTTCTGATCAACAGCAAAAATATCCGCTTGTGGTGCTTTCACATGGCAACACGAGTTTAGCCATGTCGCTTGATTGGCTCGGATATTTTCTAGCCTCTCATGGCTATGTGGTTGCTGCCGTGAACCACCACGGCAACACGGCAGCAGAGCCGGGAGGGCCTATCCCTCAGGGACTCGCACAATGGGAGCGTCCTAAAGATCTCTCGGTTCTGATCGACAAGGTGCTCGGTGATCCATTCTTTGGACCCCACATTGACGCTGAACAGATTGGGGCAGCGGGCCATTCCTCTGGAGGAGCCACTGTGCTCGAATTGGCAGGTGGAATCTTTGATCCCGACCAAACTCAGGTGTTCTGCAAAACAAATAAAGTAGTCGACCCTAATTGTGATCCACCGCCCATGTTTCGTGATCAACTCGAGAAATTTGCAGAGCTGGCAAAGACTGATGTGATTGTTGAGGCTTCCTACAAGCGTTCACATCTTCCTTATAATGATCCTCGAATCAAGGCCGTATTCGCAATGGCGCCGGCCATTGGAGTTGGACATACCGACGGCAGCTTGCGAGCAATTCAGATTCCCGTTTACATCGTGGCTGGACGCGCTGACGACATTACGCCGCCGGTAACGAATGCCGAGCGCTTTGCAAATTTAATCCCGACATCCACTTTAATCATTTTGCCAGGGATGGTGGGACACGCCACGTTTGGAAGCTTGTGCACACCTGCAGGAGTGGCGGACAAAGATTGGGGTAGTTGGGTGTGTCGCGATGAGGAAGGGGTGGATCGCGCGCTAGTACACGACCAGGTCGAACAGCTTGCACTTCAATTTTTCGATAGCTCTCTCAAAGCGAAGTGAGGCGATCATACGTTACACGGATACTGCGCCGAAATTTCGGGAGACAGTGCGACTGTCGGAAAACAGAGGTAATTCCAGCTACTGCGACGGATCACGAACGTTGGAAGAAGACACGCGTGTAGATTCTCATTAAGATGGGCCACTCTCTCATTAAGACGGGCCACCCTGACGTTGGTGAGGAGCGGAGCCTCGGCGTAGCCGGCAGTTAGCTAATTGTGTTTTCACTGCGAATTCTACCTGAGAACGCAGCGCGGATGGGGCAGCGAGGAGGGCCGTGGATAAGCCGCGGGCGGAGCTTTCAATTGCCCACAAGTTGAACTCCGATCATGATGCCCAGTTCGATGTCGGTGAGCCGAGTTAGACCTCTCCATATGCCGGTGTTTTCGGTCGGCGGGTCATGAGAGCGGGCGAGGTAGCCGCCTAGCCGGGCAGTTTGACTGCTATAGAGGCCAAGGCCGCCGTGGGGGCTTCTCATGGGTTCGCGCTAGTCGAGCAGATATTGATCGAGCTCGGTAAAGGCCTCGTCTGGCGATGCATTCAGAGACGTGCGATTCAACACGCTCCGCAATGGGGAAATGGTTCATCCAGACCTCGCCTGCACCTGAACAACTACGGCCGGCTCAGAAGGCCCGGAGAAGCAATACCCCCAGCAATACAGCGCTCAGCGCGAGGAGTAACGCGCCGGCATACACGAGCGCGATCAGTCCATTTGGTTTTTGCGCTTCAGGAGAAGTCACGGAAAGAAAGAACCCCAGCGGCATAAGAATTGCAGCACACGGAGCGCCCAGCCGTGCCACAAGGTTCAGGGGTGTCGGCGATCCTAACCCGTTGGCGAGCAATTGCATCACCAGGGAGAGAATGACCAGCACGCCCGCGTGTGCGTGACCTGCGTGAAAAAGGTTACGTCCAGAACGCCTAGTGGCCGGTAACAACTGATGTGGAAGTAATTCGGCCGCTTGGCTCGTCGCTCGTTGGCTCAATGCCACCCGTTCCGCCTTCGACAATTCGATGGTGCTCATGCACACCCTTTCACTACCGTTTCAGTTGTTGCAGCCCACTAGTTCCGCAGAATCTCGGTGGGTGGATCGGCGACTTTGCAACAAGTGAGTTCGATTGAACAGGATTCACGCACTTAACAAGTAGCTGTGTTGCACAGAATCGATTCCGTGACAAGAGCACTACCCGTGTAAACCTCAGTAGGTCTTGCAAGAGTTTCGCAAAGTTTCTGCAAGCGATCAGTTTCGAGAAGCAACAGCCTTATCCTTATTGAAGTTGCACTAGCGGAGCAATCGCGCAACGCATACCACCAATTGTGAGAGGGCCCATGTCAGTTTAATAACGAGGAGATAGGAAATGAGCACAAACAGTAAGCTGTTCCGGAATATTCGCCGGGGGCTGATCGCGTTCGCGATTGTCGCAGCCCCCGGAATCGCCTCCGCGCAAAATACTCAAACCGCCACGGCAGATACCTTCACCTTCAGCACTGGCATCCCCGACGGCAAACTTGGCTCTTTGTCCCGTCCTGCCGGCCCTGGGAAACTCGAGACTGAGACAGCCGATGACTTCATCCTTCAACAGACGACAGTCATCACTCAAGCCACAATCACCGGGTTGATTCCAGCCGGAACACCCTTGGCGAACATAAACAATGTTGAGATCGAGGCATATCATATCTTCCCTCTGGACTCAGCGAGTCCCCCCTCCGGCAATGTGCCCTCGCGGATGAACTCGCCTTCGGATGTCGAAATCGATACTGCTACGCGCGCCGGGAGTTCTGGAACCCTTAAATTCTCCGCAAAGGTGCTGGACGCGCATTTCTCCGTCGCCAACTCCGTGGTGAACGGCATCAACAAGGTTCCCGCTAATCTCACCCACGGCGAAGGTCCAGTGACCGGCGAGGAAGTCGAAATCACCATTACGTTCACAAGCCCGATCATTCTTCCGACGGGTCACTACTTCTTCCGCCCGGAAGTCCTGGTGACCAATGGCGATTTTCTCTACTTGTCGGCGCCAAGACCGATCGTGTCGCCCGGAATCCCATTCACAGGCGATCTGCAGGCCTGGATCCGGAATTCGAACCTGTCGCCCGATTGGCTGCGGATCGGCACTGACATCATCGGCGGCACCACCACCTTCAACATGACGTTTACCCTTGCTGGCACGACTGTTCCCGAAGCCGGAACGCCCGGAGAGGCGAACTGTCATGGAAAGAGTATCTCTGCACTAGCCGACCAGTTTGGAGGTATTGATGCGGCTGCTTCGGCCCTTGGGTTCTCGAGCGTGGCGGCGCTGCAAGACGGATTTACTCTGTTTTGCCAACCATAGACGCACAGCGGGGTGCGGCCTCGCCTGACTATGCGGCTGGGTGGGTTCTCACCCAGTCGCGTCGCCGTCCAGGGAGTGAATCGTTCGGACCTAACTCCGATTCCGTAAACCATAGTTACGACGGACAGTCGCGGGCGAAACTTGAACGAGTTACACGATCGGAGATAGGCGTTCTCCTTGAGGTTCCAAAATGTGCTCGCTAAGATCGTCGATCAACGCGCTCCTCGCAGTTCTGTCCGTTTTATTCATTTGCCAACCTTTGCTCACAACGGCACAATCCTGTGGCTCCGCGGGTCTGGCGGTGCAGGTGCTTGGTTCGGGGGGCCCGGAAGCGGAGGACAAGCGCACGTCGACCAGCTATCTGATATGGGAGAACGGTCGTGTACGTGTGATCGTTGACGCAGGAGGAGGCAGCGCGCTCCGCTTTGGGGAGAGTGGGGCAAAGATGTCTCAGGTGGACGTTTTTCTGTTTAGCCATTTTCATGTCGATCACAGCAGCGATTTCCCGGCTTTAATCTTTTCTTCCTGGTTCGGGGACCGCAAGCGCCCATTACCGATATTTGGTCCTTCAGGCAATAACTTCATGCCTTCCACAACTGAGTTTATGCGCGACCTCTTCAGTGACCCGCACGGTGCTTGGCGTTATCTAAGCGATATGGTGGAACCAAATCCCGAAGGAACCTACGAATTACAACCACATAACGTCGCGCCCAGTTCAATGCCTGTTCCAGTGTTTCGCAAAATCGACATGGCTGTGTATGCGGTGAGCGTGGTTCACGGTCCGTTTCCAGCATTGGCGTGGCGGTGGATATCAACGGTAAGCGAATCGTCTTCAGCGGCGATACGGATGGAGAGGGACAAGGTCTGACACAGCTGGCGTCAGACGCAGACATATTCGTCGCCCATAATGCCGTGCCAGAGGGCGCCACCGGAGTGGAGAGGCGACTCCACATGCCTCCCTCCGTCATTGGCGCGATCGCGGCGAATGCTCAGGTGAAGCAATTGGTACTTTCTCATAGAATGCTACGAACTTTAGGAAAAGAAGATGAGGCACAAACCGCAATCAAGCGCCGATTTTCGGGTCGAATCCAATTGGCCAACGATCTCGATTGCTTTCCTTTGAAGTGAGCCCCTGAATACGGCGCGCCACCGCCTGCCCTTAACTGACGCATTGAGGCAATGCACTCGATGACTGCGAAGCGGACGTATTGTCGGCCATCCGGACATTTCGCCCCGGTTCCACGTAACTTCCGGATTGCCGGTGATACACCGATTTCCGTGATAGTCTGCCACCGAAGGTGGTCCCGATACCCCGATTTGAGTCTTCGCCAATACGACCACGATTGGATATTCAGAACTGGAGGGCGGTGATCCACCGATGGGAGTCGCTGGGGGCAGGTTCCTTCCGCTGCCTGCCTGTGAGGCAATATAACCGATGGTTGTCGCTGCTCGAAATGGTGTACAGACGCACCTCGCACTCACTGTGCGAACAGCGGATGGCCACCCTGTTCCGGCGCAGGGAGGTGTGAAATCAACGACTACTCAGCCGAACGGGGCCACTGATGACGGCTGCGGCCGAGCTCCGTGATTAGACCTCACCAACGTGCTTTTGTCTCGTAGGACGGCGATAGCACCGGCTCCTGTGCACCCGGATGTACCGTGACCGATCGCCGATTCCCATGATCCGCCTCTTCAATAAGAGATAACGAGAAGCCACGAACAAAGAACCTTGAATCCCCAACCCAGGCATCTCCATCTCTATCTCTGTCTGAATTTCGTCCATGAAAACACACTTCCAGAACAGCTCCTGTCATTTTCGTTGACAACAGAAGCGCCTCCAGTGTCGAATGTCTCGCGCATCAAGAAACCAGGCTCCTGAAACTGCATAAACACCGCCGCGAAATAGAGCAGGCAGTGCAATGTCATACCGCTTCGAGGAGATCCCAGATGATGCCCCCACATACTCGCACCCCTCGTCTACTCATCGATCTGCTGTCAGTCTTCACTCTGGCAATCACGCTTCTCCTCACGGCGAACACGGCCCGCGCACAGGAGAGCACAGCAACCATCGTTGGCCTCATCACCGACTCCTCAGGCGCCGCCGTTCCCAGCGCTACGGTTCACATCCGAAACGTGGCAACCAACACCGTCCGCGACGTCACCGCCAGCAGCTCCGGCGAGTTCAACGCTCCCTTCCTTCCCGCTGGCCCTTACAGTGTAACCATCGAAGCGCAGGGCTTTCAGCCCCGCACCATCGAAGGCATCACCGTCGAAGTCGGCCAGACCGCGCGCGTCGACTCACAGCTCAAGGTCGGCGGAGTCACCGAGACCGTGCAGGTCAACGCCGTCACAGTCGCCCAGCAGACCGAAGATGCAGTCGTCGGCGCCGTCATCGACTCGCACAAGATCGTTGATCTTCCGCTCAACGGCCGCAACTTCGTCCAGCTCGCGCAACTCATCCCCGGCGCCAACCCCGGAACCCCCGCCTCCATCACCGTCCGTCGCGGCCGCGGCTCCGTCGGCCAGTCTGATTCCGGTTTCGGATCCACGTCCGTCGGAGTCAACGGCCAGCGCGACTTCCTCAATCGCTACTTCATCGACGGCCTTGAGACCATGGACTACGATGCCGTCACCTTCAGCTTCTCTCCATCGGTCGACTCCATCTCGCAGTTCAAGGTCGAGACCAGCACAACCTCCGCAGGCAACGGCGGAGCGGCCGGAGCCCAGATCTCCCTCATCACCAAATCCGGAACCAACCGCATCCACGGAACATTGTGGGAGTTTAACCGCAACGACGCCCTCACCCAGACCTATGACGCCATCGCCCACGCCGACGCTCCCTCGCCGCGTCTCAACCGCAACCAGTACGGAGCCAACATCGGCGGCCCCATCGTCATCCCGCGTATCTACAACGGCCACAACAAGAGCTTCTTCTTCTTCAACTGGGAGTCCGGAACCGCAGTCAACGGAACCTCGCCTACACGACTCACCGTTCCCACCGTCGACGAAGTCTCGAACGGAAACTTCGCAGGCCTTCGCAGCAGCTCAGGCGCACTCATCACGCTGCGCAATCCCTTCAATGGACAGCCGTTCCCCAACAACCAGGTCAGCCCGAGCCTGTTCGCGCCTCAGTCGGTCACCTTCCTGAAGTACACACCTGTCGTCAACGCTGCCATCAACAGCACGAACAACTTCACTACTCCAATCTTCAGCGCAACCTCCACCCAGTACGACTACACGTTCCGCATCGACCACAACCTCGGCTCCAGGGACACGCTCTCCTTCTATTACATCTGGAACAACACCTATAACGCCGGCGCACAGGTCTTTGGTCACGACGCGGACAATAACCTCGCCCGCACTCGCAACTACAACTTCACGGAGACCCACATCTTCTCCTCCGCCCTCGTCAACTCCTTTGTGTTCGGCTTCCACGACTTCGCTGAGGTCGAAACCTTTGGCACCACCGCCGATCCCGCCTACAACATCGCAACGTTCATGGGCATCCCCTTCGCACCTAACGAAGCGCGCTACTACGGCCCTCCGACCATCACGATCAGCGGTCCCGACGGCGTCTACAGCACCTACAACCTTCAGCGCCAGATCGGCCCGCGCAACCGCTCCAACAACAACTGGCAGTGGAGCAATCACGTAAGCTGGCAGATTAAGAATCACCTGCTCGAGTTCGGCGGCGACATCCTCTACCGCAATGTCACTTTCGACCAGATCCGCAATCCGCGCGGTAGCTTCACCTTCAACGGCCAGTACACCGGCTCCGCTCTTGTCGACTTCCTCCTCGGTTACATCCAGAACAACAGCAGCAATCCCACCCACACCAGCACAAACCTGTTCGATATTTACCCGTCCCTCTACTTCCAGGACAACTGGAAGATCCTCCGCAACCTTACCTTGAACTTCGGCATTCGCTGGGACTACTTCCAGCCCTACACTCAGCGTGACGACAAATACGCCGACATCTACCAGAACGGCGCCGTCGCCACGATCGTCGCCACTCCGCAGTCCGGCTCTCTCTTCGGTCGCGGACTCATCCAGAGCAACTGGAAAAATATCGGCCCGCGCATCGGCTTTGCCTGGGTCCCGAACCCCTCCACTGTCTTACGCGCTGGCTACGGAATCTACTACACTACTCAAATTTCCAACGCCTACTTCGCCATGGCCGAAGGCGGACAGGCCGTGGGCGGGGCCACACTCATCGGCAACGTAGGTGCTCCGAACCTCACCTGGGCGAACCCCTTCCCTGGAACGCCCGCGTCCGGCGGCCCCAACACTTACCCCTTCGCTGTCTCCAACGACCAGCACTTACAGGACCCCTACATCCAGCAATACAACTTCACGGTTGAGCAAACCTTTCCCGGCAAGTTCCTCGTCGATATTGCATACGTGGGCGCGAAGGCCACGCACCTCACCATCACCTACCCCGACTTCAACCAGCCAATCCAGCTCCTCAACTACCACCTCCCGACCTGCACTGCCACGGTCACCACGAATTGCAACCCAACCATTAACTCGCGCCGCCCAAATCAGTTCTTCCAGCGCGCAGTCGCAGGTGATAAATCCAACGGTGCCTCCAATTACAACGCGCTCCAGATCAAGGTCGATCGCCGCGTCACCACCGGCCTCACGCTCCTCGGCTCCTATACATGGGCAAAAGCCATCTCCGGCCCATCTGACGTAGGCGGACAAATCGGAGGCGGCAACTTCATAGGCGCTCCGCAATCACTCTATTTCCTCAACCTCGAGCGCTCCGTCGCCGGCTTCGACATCCCGCAGCGCTTCGTCGCTACCGTTCTCTATGACGTGCCCCTGTTCCGCAACAGCGGTACACTCCTTCGCACCACTCTCGCCGGATGGCAGGTCTCCACCATCTTTACCGCGCAGTCCGGATTCCCCGGCAACGTCACCAATAATGTCGACACCACCGTTACCGGCATCAATTCGCGGCCAGACCAGATCGCTCTCGGCAATCTCCCCAAGGGGCAGCGCACTCCGAAGCGCTGGTTCAACACCGCGGCCTTCGTCACCGCTCAGCCCGCCGCCTTCGGAAACTCGCCGCGCACAAACGCGTTCCGCATGCCCGGCCTCGTCAACTGCGACTTCTCCGCAACCAAGGGCTTCATCTTCACTGAGTCCACGAACCTCCAGTTCCGCGCCGACTTCTTCAACCTATTCCGGCACTACAACGCCGACCCCAACACCGTCGTCAACGCGCTTAACTCCAGAACCTTCGGCACCATCGCCGGAGGAGTCAGCGGAGGTTTCGCCACACGCGTAATCCAACTGGGAGCCAAACTCTACTTCTAAACACAAGCACAATTGCCAAGTGCGGGATAGCTTGCCTGGTTGAACGCGGCAAGCCAGTCGTAGAGAAGGCGGCCGGCGGGAGTGTCAGGGATCAGCCCCACCTGGTCTGCAAACCGGGGAAGACGAACGAGGATCGTGGGGTGAACAGGGCTGACGTGGTCTCCCCGGCGAGCGGGCACAGGTGCATCAGCGGGATCACCGAGCAAAATGGTGTCGATCTGATTTGGATCGTCCTTGTCGTCATCAGCCGCGGCTCCGGAACGTCGCGCTCGAGGAACGGGCCGCGTCGGAGAAGAAATGTGAATGTCCGGTTTGCTCCAGGGCATACAGGACCGATGAGATTGCACCGACGGCGGCAACGATAGCCAGCAGAATGGCCCGGTGCGGAGCGGTTGGCGGCCGGTGATGTAGAACCTTGGACCGGTGAAACTGGGGACCTCGGTGGGCAGGGGCTGCTTCATGACTATGGTCGGTCGCTCTTCCGGGGCCGAGCCGGGTCGGACGAGGTCCGGCGGAATTAGCCGCTAATACTAGTGTTGACGCGATGCGAAAGCGTGGCGTGAGCTGATAGTGAGACCGGCGGTTAGCACCAACTGAGCAAATCACGGCAGGTCCAAGTCGCGTGGAAGCCGTGTTCAATGAGCAAAAAAGCGTTTGCCAAGGCTAAATTGATCGAACAGTCGTAACGACCGTTATGCCACCTCATTTGTCGGCAGCAGACCTGGCAAGCACTAAAACGTCATATCCGTCAGCCGTCGTCGTTGGCCTGCGATTGTGTCAGGCTGGCACGGCTTCGGCCGCCAACAGCGGAGGCCGATAGAGTTCTCCTTTGGTCAGTAGTGTCCATGCCATGCGCGCCAGTTTGTTGGCCAATGCCACCGCTACGACGTTGCTGTGAGCACGGGATGCGAGCCATTGCAATACGGCCCGCGCCCCATTCACCAGCAATCTTCGCGGATAGCAGTTCCCGCGTTTGCTGATACCCAGCAGCTTCTGCTTGCCGCCGGTGGAGCACTGCCCTGGAACCAGTCCCAGCCAGGCGGAGAAGCCTCGGCCCCGCTTAAACTCGCTGCCGTTGCCGATGGCCGAGACGATTGCGGTGGCCGTCACAGGGGCGATGCCGGGGATGGCCATGAGCCGCTGGCAAGCCTCATCACCCTGCTCGCGCAGAGCCCGGCCAAGAAAATGTGAGCCACAGCAGGCTTCCATACCAATCAAACGTACCTGCAGATTCGCCGTGAACTGCAGTAGCTGTTTGCGCGAACACTTCTCCGCAGCACGACCTCTCCCGCTGCGTTGAGGCCAACAAAGCGTATGTATCTCCATAGACCGCCTCCTATCCTGTACCACTCTTATATCCGCCAAGGGCTGAGGCGGCGGACCATGCCATTAGTTATACCGAGGCGGCCTTCCCTGGCCCCAGGGGCTCGGACTGAAAGGTTCTATTAAGCGGGGAGTCAGGAAAAAACCTACCCCAGCGGCCGGAATTTTCTTGACTTCCAGCCCCCGATCTTCGGAGTTGGCGTCAACAATGAGAAGATCGACCGGAATCCGGCGGCGCGCATTCGCCGCAAAACGGAAGGTGGAGGGCGCGCGTCCGCTTCCTGTCCGACGCGGAGGAGGTTCATCTCCGCGCTGCAATCGAGCACCGATTCAAAGAGTTCCTGCCTCTTTCTTTTGTCCATTCATACCGGGATGCAGATGAGTGAGCAATACGGTTTGAACTGGAGCCAGATCGATTTCGAACGCTGGCAGATCCATCTTCCCAAGACCAAGAACGGAGACCCGCGAACGATTCCTCTCAACTCGATCGCTGTCGCCGCCCTCAAGGAATTGCGGGGTCGAGGCGGGCGGATGAAAAAGTGATGCCGGTCTTCGCTTCTGTCCGAACCGGTGAGTCACTGCAGGGAGCACGTGGCTGGTTTCCCAGCGCGCTCGAAGAGACGAAGATCGAGGGGTACACCTGGCATTGCAACCGCCATACCTTTGCCAGTAGACTGGTTATGGCCGGAGTCGATCTGCGCACCGTCGCGGAGCTGCTCGGGCACCGCACGCTTCAGATGGTCATGCGCTATTCCCATCTCGCTCCCGAGCACCTGGAAGGGACACCAAGCGTAAGCCATCAAAGAAGCAGAGCGGTCGTAATCGCGTAAACCACAGAAATTACGCGCATTAAA
>Ga0126381_100007087_pt1 | contig 12448 bp, 11 predicted proteins | sample PanSoiMetPlot_28_FD_96465 | JGI IMG/M metagenome (GOLD analysis project Ga0126381, IMG submission 96465) | Tropical forest soil microbial communities from Panama - MetaG Plot_28 | ecosystem: Environmental > Terrestrial > Soil > Tropical forest > Bulk soil | place: Panama | collected 2016-02-17
AGAGGCGACGCTGCAGGTTGATATGAATCTCGCTCCCGACGGCCGGGTGATGGAAATCCTGTCCGAGCACACCTGCCAGGGCTGGCTCGAGGGTTACCTGCTGACTGGCCGGCACGGCCTGTTCTCCTGTTATGAGGCGTTCATCCATATCGTCGACTCGATGTTCAACCAGCACGCCAAGTGGCTGAAAGTCTCGCGGCACCTGTCCTGGCGCCGGCCAGTCGCCTCGCTGAACATCCTGCTCACCTCGCATGTCTGGCGGCAGGATCACAACGGCTTCAGCCACCAGGATCCCGGCTTCATCGACCACGTCATGAACAAGAAGGCCGAGGTCATCCGCGTCTACCTGCCACCGGACGCGAACACCCTGCTGTCGGTAGCTGACCACTGCCTGCGCAGCCGCGACTACGTCAACGTGATCGTGGCGGGCAAGCAGCCGAACCCCGACTGGCTCGACATGGATTCCGCCATCCTGCATTGCACCCGCGGCGCCGGCATCTGGGAGTGGGCGAGCAGCGACTCCGGCGCCAGCAGGCCGGACGTCGTGCTGGCCTGCGCTGGTGACGTGCCGACCCTGGAAGTGCTGGCCGCTACCGATATCCTCCGGCGCGAGCTGCCCGACCTGCGAGTCAGGGTCGTTAACGTGATCGACCTGATGCGGCTGGAGCCCGAAACCGAACACCCGCACGGGATGAGCGACGCGGAGTTCGACGCGCTGTTCCCGCCGGGACGCCCGGTGATCTTCGCTTATCACGGCTACCCGTCGCTGATCCACCGGCTTACCTACCGGCGCGCCGGCCATGAGAACTTCCATGTCCGCGGCTACAAGGAAGAAGGCACCACCACGACGCCATTCGACATGGTCGTGATGAACGACATGGACAGGTTTCACCTGGTGATGGATGTGATCGACCGGGTGCCGGGGCTAGCAACGCGGGCTGGCGAGCTCCGGCAGCAGATGGTCGACACGAGGACTAGGCACCGGGCCTGGACCAGGGAGCACGGCGAGGACCTGCCCGAGGTCAGCAACTGGACCTGGCCGCAGCCCGTCCGGTGACCATCACCCACGATGACAACGCCGCGATGACAACGCCGCGATGAGAGCGCCGCGATGACACTCGCCGACTCCGCGACCGCGATCGTCGTCAACGCCGGATCGAGCAGCCTGAAGGTAACGGTGCTCGGCTCTGGTGACGCAGTCGATGCTGCCTTCGACCTCGACCCCTGGGATGGTAGCCCGGATCACGCCGGGCTGATCGACTTCCTCTCCCGTGCGGGCCGCGACGCTGTCGTCGCGGGTCACCGGGTCGTGCACGGCGGCAGCCGGTTCAGCGAAGCCGTGCTGATTGACGAGATGGTCACCGCGGCCATCCGCGACCTGACTGACCTGGCTCCGCTGCACCAGCCGCGCGCCCTGGCCGGGATCACAGCAGCCGCGCAGGCACTGCCCGGCGTGCCCGGCGTCGCCTGCTTCGACACCGCCTTCCACGCAGCGATGCCGCCGGCAGCAGCCCGCTACGCGCTGCCAGGCGCATGGGTGCAGCGGTTCGGACTGCGCCGGTTCGGCTTCCACGGCCTGTCGCATGGTTACGCAGCGCGCCGAGCGGCTCACCTGCTGGGCGCTGACCTGGCCGGACTGCGCGTCGTCAGCTGCCATCTTGGAGCCGGCGCCTCGCTGGCTGCCGTCCAGGGCGGCCGCAGCGTCGACACCACGATGGGCTTCACGCCGCTGGAAGGCCTGGTCATGGCCACCAGGAGCGGCACCGTCGATCCGGGACTGATCGTCTGGCTGCTGCAGCATGGCCGGCTTGACCTCGACGAGGTGGCTGCTGGCCTGGAACAGTCGGCTGGCCTGGCTGGGCTCTCCGGCGTACCCGCCGGTGACGTGCGGGAGGTCCAGCGCGCAGCTGCCGACGGCGATCCGGCCGCCCAGCTGGCCATTGACGTCTACCTGCACCGCCTGCGGCGCGAGATAGCCGCCATGGCAGCGGCCATGAACGGGCTGGACGTCCTGGTCTTCACCGGCGGGATCGGCGAGCATAATCCGGCAGTCCGCGCGGCGGCAGCAGCGGGCCTGGAGTTCCTGGGCGTGCGGATAGACCCCGATCGGAACGCGGCGACCGCCGACGCGGACATCAGCCACCCGGAAGCAGCCATTCCGGCTCTGGTGATCACTGCACGGGAGGACGTTGAGATCGCCCGACAGGCCCGGCAGGTGCTCGGACGCCGCGCCCGCGAAGGTGGCGGCGGCAGGTAACGCCCGGCCAGGACGCGGACTCACGTCATCTAGCGCACTGACCTTCGGCCCTAGGGCGTCCCGCTACCCCGCAGTTAAGTGGAGTAGGCCGGAAGAGGAGGGTTGAGAGATGACGACAGCCACACAACCAGCAGGTGCTGCCATGACCGGCATTTCGGATTGGGCGGGTTGAGCTAGAGAACCAGCAAGCCGCGCGCGCCATCGAGGTCGATGTCGAGCCGTAGTGCCGCCGGCCGAACGGCATAGCCCCTCGATGCGGACAGGAGGTCGGCATGAAGAGCAAAGGAGACACACCGGTCGTCCTGGTCGGAGTCAGCGGGTCGCCGGAGTCGGTTGGCGCCTTGCGCTGGGCCGCGGCCGAAGCCGAGCGCGAGCATGGCAAGCTCCGGGTCGTCCGCAGCTGGAAGACAGAGCCGCGTGCCTTTTATGCCCACTCGGCGAGCGGGCCGCAAGACGCGGCGCGGCATCATCAGCAGTCCTGTGATGACCTGGCCGCCATGGTGCGGGCAATCCTCGGCCCGCAGACCCCCGGCAACGTCACCACTGAGGTGATCGAAGGCACGGCAGAGCGGGTACTAACCGAGCTGTCAGCCGAAGCGGACCTGCTGGTAGTCGGGTCAGTGTCCAGCCTTACCGCCGGGCATTCCATCGGTCCGGTGATCCGGGGGTGTCTTGGCCGGGCACATTGCCCGGTCGTAGTTGTCGGACCGGAAGGCCCGCCTAGCCGCGAGGAGGATTACCTGGACCGGATGACGGCAGGGGACTACAGCGAGCTGCTGCCTGCCGGTGCTGTGCCAGGCCCGCGCCCAGGTGAGGAACCGAACTGGAGGTCCTGATGAGGCGCAAAGAGATGCAGCTTGATGCGATGCTGCGGCATCTTGGCGCCGCCTACTACGACTGGCTACATGGCCGGGCCGCCTCAGCCGACGTCAGCAGAGCGGTGGACCAGGTGGCCTACGACCTGGGCGATAAGCCGGCGATTCACATCGCGCCACCGCGCCCGCGAGGCGGTGAATCGCATCCCCAGGTCCCCATCCATCATGGCCGGGTGCGCAGCCGCGTCCGGCACGTGATGAGAACGGACGTGGTGACGGTCGACCAGATCACGCCGTTCAAGGAGATCACGCGTCTACTGGTCGAGCATCACATCAGCGCCGTGCCCGTCGTGCGGCTGGGGCGGCACGTATCAGGAGTCGTGAGCGACGCCGACCTGATCGCGGCCAGAGACAGGCATGCGGGCGAGCGCAAGCGCTGGACGGGAGTGCTGCGCTACGGCACCGATCGCGACCGCTATCTCAGGCTCACCGCGGGGCAACTCATGAGGTCACCGGCCATTACTACCCACCCTGACGCGACCATCACGAGTGCGGCCAGCCTGATGACGACGCATCACGTGCGGCGGCTGCCGGTCGTCGACTCCGACGGCAAGCTGGTTGGCCTGGTGAGCCGTCGTGATCTCTTGAGCGTCTTCCTGGTTCCGGACGCTGACATAGCTCGCCAGGTGCGCGAGGTTCTGGCCGAGTCGATGCCGGCCGAACCAGAGGCCATCAAGGTCGCTGTGCACGGCGGGATCGTCACGCTGACCGGCCATCCTGAATCTGTCGTCGACCAGGGACATATCGCGGTCGCCGTGGACCTCATCTGGAACCTCGATGGAGTCGTGGACATACTCGACCACATCACCACTCCGCAGCTGGCCTCCAGGCCCACTTGATCCTAGTTGTGCAGCACCGCCGCGCCGCTGAACCGCCCGTGTTTGAGGTCCGAAAGCGCATCGGGCGCGCGATCCATCGGGTACGGGTTCGTTACCGGCTTGATGCCGAACCGAGCGGCCAGCGCCAGGAACTCCTCGCCGTCCCGGCGGGTGTTGGCAGTGACGCTGCGCACCTGCCGCTCCTCGAACAGCTCGTCCGCATACCTGAGCGACGGGATGTCGGACAGCCAGATCCCGGCAATGGCCAGCGTGCCGCCACGATCGAGCGCGCGCATGGCCACAGGCACGAGCTCGCCGGCGGGCGCGAACAGGATCGCGCCGTCGAGCGGCTCGGGTGGCGAGTCGGTCGCACCGCCGACCGAGTCGGCGCCTAGCTCTGCGGCCAGTTTGCGGTTGCCCTCGCCGCGGGTGAGCACGTGCACGCGCATTCCCTGGTGCAGCGCGATCTGGGCGGTGATGTGCGCGCTGCCACCGAAGCCGTAGATGCCGAGCCGCCCGCCGACGGGTACGGCGGCGCGCAGCAGCGCTCGGTAGCCGATAATGCCCGCGCACAGCATCGGCGCCGCATGCTCGTCGTCGAGTGCGGCGGGCAGCCGGTAGGCATAGCCCTCGTTGGCCAGGCAGGCGCCCGCATAGCCGCCGTCGATGTCCCAGCCTGTGAACTGCGGGTGCAGGCACAGGTTCTCCGTGCCGCGTCGGCAGAAGGCGCAGCTGCGGTCTGTGTCAGCTAGCCAGGGCACGCCGATCCGGTCGCCGACGGCGAACCGATTCGCGCCTTCTCCCAGCGCCTCGACGGTTCCGACGATCTCGTGCCCGACAGTTACCTCTGGCCGTCGCGGTGGCAGATCTCCCTCGGCCAGGTGCAGGTCCGTCCGGCACACACCGCAGCAGCTGATCCGGACGCGGACCTGGCCCGCGCCTGGCTGCGGCTCGTCGCGGTCAACCCGGCGAAGCGGTCCCTCGTCGATCGGCTCGGTACGTTCTACCACCCACGCTCGCATGCCGCCCTCCCGCTGATGGCGCTGTCCCGCTGATGGCGCTGTCCCGCTGATGGCGCTGTCCCGCTGATGGCGCTCCTATCGCAGCGATGACCACCGCGGACCGGTAGCCTCCCACTCTCGGGCCCAGCAGGCCATACGGCGCCGGTCAGCCATTACCCGGGTCACTCCGATGGCAATCGTCAGTAGCAGCGCGAGCGCGACCGGGGCCGCTACCGCCGCCATCACCGTCCGCTCGGTTACGTCATCCCTCGTGAGCGGCTGGTGCGTCAGCTGTCCGGTTGGCGTCACCCAGACCGTGACGCGCTGGCCGGCCCTGGCGTTGAGCGTTACTGCCACCAGGCCGGTCTTATGCGCGCCGTCAGGTGCCGTCCACTTCGCTTTCACCCAGGCGGTATTCCAGTCGCCATCCAGGCCGATTGCACCGGCAGCGGCACCCTGCGTCAGGACGGCCGGCACCGGCCGCCAGGAGGCCTCAGCTTGCCTCTCACGAGTCCCTGCGGCGCCGACCACGCCGGCCGCGAAGACTGCCAGCAACGGGGCGGCGATGAAGAATGCAACGATTAGGCACGTCATGACCGCGCACTCGAACTTGTCGACGGCTCGGCGCAGCGGGTTGTCGTCGCCGGCCAGCATCCGGCCGAGTCGGCGCAATAGCTGCTGCTTCATCGCAGACCTCCGGTCCAGGCTCTGGAACTCACCATGCGCGGCGGCTGGCTACCACCGGCAGGGCCCATAAGCCTGTAAGAGGCAGACTAAAGGCCTAAGCCTGAACTTCGTTAGCCCTCAGTTCAGAATGCGGACGCCGTGGCGTCGCCAGAGCCGTATTGGCCCGGCCGAACTGGAGCAGCATCTGCGGGTGTCCGGCCAGTCCCAGCAGGTCCTGCACCTCGCCCCGAAGTGCGGGCGACTCCAGTGGCTGCGACTGCAGGCTGGCGAAGACCCACCGGGTCGCGGCGCGCAGTAGCAGCCGCTGCAGTGCCTGGCCCGCCCTCAGCCAGTCGGCTGCGGTGTCACCCGGCGTGGTCAGGACGGCAGTCGCTGCCGGCGGTGCGCCATCGGCCGGCTCGGTGCCCGACTGGCCGAAGTCGCGAGGCGGCATCCGGAGGGGTGCCGACTCGCCGGCGAACGCCAACGGTGCGAGATGATCTGGGCTAGGGCCCGATTCCGCCGCGGCCTGCTGGAACGTCCTGGCCGCGGCCGGAATGCCATCCTTTGCGGTGCTGCCAGCCGGCCGTACCCAGCGACTTAGCTCGGCGGCAATCCCGGCATCCGCCCGCTGCTGCGCTGCCGCCAGCTCTGTCAGCCTGGCCAGGCCGGCCACCTGCGGGCGATCGTGCACCAGGATGAGATCGCTTCGCTCAGCCGCAGCGTCGAGTTGCAGCGCGGTCAGCAGGCGGGCCGGAACCTCACCCGGCGTGAAAGGCCCGCGGTGCGTATGGCGGTGCGGCAAGGCTGCGACAAGCTCGGCCTCATCAGCCGTGACGGCCGCGCGCCCGTGAGCGCGCACCCGGCCGAGGAGTTCCGGCCGAGCCAGGTCAGGAAGCAGGTCGACAACCGGTCTATAGCCGCGACTGCGCAGGCCGAGCCGCAGCCCGAACAGGGCGGCGCCGCAACTGATGGTCAGCTCCCGGCCGGCCGGATCGAGGTGGCGCAGCTGTCGTTCCCAATCAGCGAGCAGCTCGATGAAATCGCCATGGACGCGGAACTTCCACGGCTGCGTGTTATGCAGCGAGGGCGCACGCGCGGCCATTGCGATCACGGCTGCGATATCGTCCTTCGCCAGCACGGCCCTTCCCGGCCGTAGTGCCTTGAGGCGCTGGTGCGCTGTAGGGAGCATCGTCATCACCCGCCTGCAGAATGGGCGCGCGCAGCGACCCGTCAACAGGGCCTAACGACCCTTCCGCTCCGGACCGATGTCTAGAGTTGGCATCGGACCGCCACCACTGGGTCCTAGCTAGCGCTCCGGGAGCGCCATTCTGGCCGGGCCGCATGGAGGAACAGTGAGCAGTGATGCTGACTCGGCCGGCACCGACATCGGCAGGCGCCTGGCTGAGGAGCGCAGCCGCGCGGGGCTCAGCATTACCGATGTCGCCGAGCGGGCGGGCATGTCGCCGGGTTACCTGGCCTACCTGGAATCAAGCCCGTACCCCAACCCGTCCCAGGCAACGCTGACTCGGCTCGCCGCAGCGCTGGACACCGCGCCTGAATCACTCGCGGGAGCCGGTCTGAACGTGCCGCCCGGCCAGCGCGGTGCGGCGAACAACCCGGTGCTTGAGGACCTCACATTCGACGAATGCATGCAGCTCATCGGCCCCGGCGGTGTCGGCCGGTTCCTGTTTGACGAGCCTGGCCGTGGCCCGGTAGCCATTCCCGTCAATTTCCGCATGGATGACCACAGCGTCGTCTTCCGCACCGCCAGTGAGGGCAGCATCGCCCGCGGCCTGCGCGGACAGCCGGTGTCGTTTGACGTCGATCACCTCGACGACGCGCTGGGCGAAGGCTGGAGCGTACTGCTGAGCGGCACCGCCCGCATCATCACCGACCCGGCTGAGGTCGCCCGCGCCGAGACACTCGGCATCGAGCCCTGGGCCGGCGGGGACCGGCAGAACTATGTCCGGATCGCGGTCACGCAGGTGACAGGGCGCAGGATCCGCGTCACCAGCTAGCGGCGGCTGCCTGCTGTCTGCGACCGGATGGCCCGGTTTGGCTGCTCACCTCACCAAAGGTCAGCCGGTCGCGGACTGCCACAACCCCTTCGGTATGCCGGATTCGCGCCACCAAGTCGAGTGCGGTGCACTGGTCGTCGACCATCCCGGTAATGGTCACGATGCCGGAGGTCACCGTCACGCCGAAATTGCCGGGATCGAGCCCGAACTCGCCGGCCATGATCACGGTCCGGACTTCGTCGAGAATGTCAGCATCTGGACGCTCATAGACGCTCAGGATGTCTGCTCGGCTGACGATGCCGATCAGAGTCCCGTCGTCAGTGACGACCGGAAGCCGCTTAATCCGACGGTCTTGCATCACTTTGGCGGCAACGGCCACCGGGGTGTCCGGCTGGATGGTGACTGCAGGCGACGTCATGAGGTGACCGGCGGTCACGGCATTGGCCTTGGACTCCTCGCTCAGCTTCCACCGCATCCGGATAGAGCCGCATGGCGTGTTTGGGTCGGCTTCCTTGAAGAGCAAGTCGGCTTCAGATACGACGCCGATTACCTGGCTAGCGTCGTTGACGACCGGGCAGGCACTGACGCCATGCTGGCGCAGAACCGAGACGATTTCCTTGAAGTCAGCACTGCGCTTCAGTGCGATGACCCTGGTGTTCATCACGTCTCTAATGGTCGCGCTCATCGGGCTCTCCTCCCCGGTTGTGACCAGTCCCCGCTTCCTTGCCGCCTTGCCGCCTTCGGGGGTCCCGGACGATGACCAGCGGACAGGGCGCATGGTGCGCGCAGTGCTGGCTGACCGAGCCAAGCAGTGCGCTAGTGAAGCCGCCGTGGCCGCGGCTGCCGACAACGAGCAGGTCGGCACCATCCGCGGCCTCTAGCAGGACCTGTGCCGCGTTGCCTTCTGCCACGGTCGAGCTGATCTTGACTGCGCTGGCCGGATCAATTACCTCGGTAACCGCCCGAGTCAGCACTATCCTCGCGATCTCTGCGAAGTCCGCGCCAGCCATCGCGGCTGCGGGAGCGTGCGGGATACCGGCGCCCACGATCGGATAATGCCAGGCGAGAACCGCCTCGACCGATGCGTCAATCAGCTCGGCCTGCCGTAGCGCCCAGAGCAGGGCCGCCTTCGACGAAGGCGAACCGTCTACGCCGACGACAATGCGCCGAGTCGGGTTCTCCCCCCGCTGGCTTATCAACGTGGCCCCCTTCCGGTATCCCGCTTCTGAGCCTTGCGTATGCAGGCAGGCCGTCGGCAGGGGCATCGTTCCTAGGGAACGGGGACCTTGGGCCTGATGACCAGCGACGCGAGCGGTCACCTGAGCTGGCGCAGGAACGGGTCCTTGGGTACGGTCGGCGCAATCCGGATCCGGACATCAACGACATGTGCGCCGTCCGGCCGCGCGATAACCGGGTTGAGGTCAAGTTCGGCGACTTCCGGCAGATCATCGGATAGCCGGGACACACGCAGCAGCAGGTCGGCAAGTGCGGTCGTGTCCACCGCCGGCGAACCGCGGTAGCCGAACAGCAGCGGTGCCGCATGCACCCCGGAGATCATCTGCTCGGCATCGGAGTCGGTCAGCGGAGCCAGCCGTGCCGCCCGGTCGCCGAGAACGTCGGTCGCGACGCCACCGAGGCCGAATACCACGAGCGGCCCGAAGACCGGCTCCTGTACGACGCCGACGAGCGTCTCGACGCCGCCGGACAACATCGGCTGGACCAGCACCCGTCGCAGGTCAGCGCCGAAGGCGGCGGCAAGCTCGGCGTAGGCGTCGGCGACCTCCTCACTTGTGCGGAGGTCGAGCTTCACCGCCCCCGCATCGCTCTTGTGCACCAGGCCTGCCACGTCCGCTTTTAGCACGACGTGGCCGCCAAGGTCGGCGGCCGCGGCGACTGCGGCAGTTTTGTCGCTGACAGCTCTGGTGTCCACCATGACAATCTGATAGCTGGCCAGAAGCGCCGCGGCATCGGGTGCCGCAAGCCAGCCGCCGTCCGGGCGGTCGGCAAGGAAGGCAGCCACCAGTGCGTGCGCCCCGGCCGCGTCGACGTTGGCGAGCTCGGGTACCTGGCCGTGCTGAGAGTCACGCCACTCCCGGTAGCTGGCCGCATGGCCGAGCGCGCGCGCCGCGTTCTCGGGATAGCTGTAGATCGGCAGCCGCGGCTCGAGATCGGCTATCGGCTGGCCGTTGCGAACCGCTCGGTCAGCTATGGTCACCGCCTCGCCGCGGTCAAGCAGCACTGCAGCCATCGGCTTGGGCACCGGTGCGGTCAGCACGGCCTCGCTGAGATCGGCGATCGCTGTCGGCACCCCGATTGCCAGGATTGCGTCGACGCCATTGTCTGCTGCGACAGCCTGGAGGCAGTCACGGAAGTCGCTGACGCAGACGGTAGCGGTCGTGTCGACCGGTCCCGACACGGCGGCGCCCGCTGGCAGCAGCCTCGCCAGCCGACGCTGCGTAGCGGCCTCCAGCACCGCGACGGTCAGCCCGCTGTCCCAGCAGGCATCGGCCGCAAGCACTCCGGTCCCGCCCGCGTTGGAGACAATGGCGACCCGGCGCCCGGCTGGGAGCGGCTGGCTGGCTAGCAGCGCAGCGGCGTCGACAAGCTCGCCCAGGCTGTGAGTGGCGATGATTCCGGCCTGGCCGAACAGCGCCTCCTGGGTCACCAGCGGAGTCGCCGACGCGGCGGTATGCGAGGCGGCGGCGCGCTGCCCTGCGGCAGAGCGGCCGCCGATGACGGTCAGCACCGGCAGCTTCTGGCCTACCCGGCGCGCAGTGCGCGCGAATCCCCGCGGATTTCCGAACGACTCGACGTACAGCACGGCGAGCCTGGTCTGGCCATCCTGCTCCCACCAGGTCAGCATGTCGTTGCTGGACACGTCGTACTTGTCGCCGACCGATACAAACGAGGACACTCCAGTGCCGAGCCTGTGCAAATGCTCGAGCAGCGCGATGCCGATTCCACCCGACTGCATGACCAGGCCGGTGGATCCCGGGGCCGGCCTGCCCGCCGCAAAGGTCGCGTTGAGATGCGCTGCTGGCGAAGCTACCCCGAAGCAGTTCGGTCCGACCAGGCGCATCCCGTACCGGCGGCAGATCGCTAGCAGATCGGCACCACCGCCGCCCAGGCTCGCGGTAATCACGATCAGTGCATGCACGCCACGGCGTCCGCATTCCGCGGCAACAGCGGGCACCTCGGCTGGCGGTACCGCGATAACGGCGAGGTCGACGCCACTGGGCAGGTCGGCTACGGAGGCAAGACAGCTCAATCCTTCCATCGAGTGCCCGTGCGGATTCACTGCGTAGACCAGGCCGGCGAAGTCGCCGGCCACGATGTTGTGCAGGATCTCCCGGCCCACCGAACCGCGACGGCGGCCAGCACCGATGACTGCGACCGACTCCGGACGGAGCAGGTGCCGCAGGCTAGCGACGTCGGCTTGGCTCGCTCGGTCCGCGACAGCGTCCAGGTATTCGTCCAGGCTGCCGCCGTCGTGGCCGGGCAGCGGCATGGTGAGCTCGATGACGCCATCGGCGAACTGCCGCTCGACCGGCAGTCCCGCGTCCGCGAAGACCCGCTGCATGGCCAGGTTCTCCGGCAGGGTCTCGGCCGCGAATGCGGTCAGCCGACGCTGCCGCGCCAGCGAAACGAGGTGCTCGAGTAGCAGTGTGGCGACGCCGCGACCGTGCATCTCGTCGGAGACCGCGAACGCGATCTCAGCTACTCCTGGTCGTTCGGTCGGCTCGTAACTGGCCACGCCCACTAGCTGGCCGTCTAGGCGGCCAAGCAGCGCGGCGTGGTCGGGGCCTTCCGGTCGGCATAGCCGCTGCGCCTCTCGCTCAGGCGCCTGCTGGCTGAAGCTGAAGAACCGGAAGTAGGCGTTGTACGGAGACATCTGCTGGTGCATTTCCCTGACGTCGTCCGCGTCCTCCGGCTGAGCCGGGCGAATCTCGATCGTCCTGCCATCAGACAGCAGCGCGTAGCTCGCAGCGGCCGGGGTTGTCATTGCGGTACCTCCAGCCACGCGTGAGCAGTGTCTGGCCTCATGATGCAACCCTCCGCATGAAAGTGCTCCCCGTCAGGATGCCTCGACAGCCCGTTCTGCGCAGCGGTCAACCGGACCCGGCGGACAGGACTTTTGGCCGGGGCGTGCCGCCGTCGGCTGGACTAGTGTTCGCCGGCTTGCTGTTGTTCGCTGGCCGGCTAATGACCGGCTCGCGGCTGCGACCGCGTCATGCTCTGGTACACCGCCAGCAGCGCCGCCTTCTGGGAGTCATCGAGGGTGGCGTCGGTCCGGATGGCATGCTCGACACCCGACGGCTCGGAGCCCGAAGCGCTGCCATTGTCGCGATCGGGATCCAGCAGGCCAGCCTCAGCAAGCAGTATCTCGGCTGACAAGTTCAGGGCGTCGGACAGCTGCTTCAGCACCCGCACTGATGGCTGATGCATGCCCCGCTCGAGTTCGCTGAGGTATGGATTGGACAGACTGGTCATGTCGGCGAGCTGGCGGAGCGTCAGGTTGGCGAGCTTTCGCTGGCTGCGGATGAAGGAGCCAAACGCCTCCATCTGGGCATCCCACTGGCTGACCATCTCGCTCCTCCTGGCCAGGCGCCCCTGGCAGCCGGCTTTGTTGCTCAGTATTACAGGCAGACGCGCGCGTAATGCGCGCGGCCATCCGAGGATTGCCGCGCGCACATGCGGTGCTTGTTCAGGCGGTCTTGCCGGTGTTCTTGGCGGCCGTGGCGGACCCGGTGGGCAGCAGCGGCGCGGTGGCCTTGAGCAGGTCCTCGGCGAACTTCCGCTGGCTGGCCAG
>Ga0126381_100007088_pt1 | contig 12448 bp, 11 predicted proteins | sample PanSoiMetPlot_28_FD_96465 | JGI IMG/M metagenome (GOLD analysis project Ga0126381, IMG submission 96465) | Tropical forest soil microbial communities from Panama - MetaG Plot_28 | ecosystem: Environmental > Terrestrial > Soil > Tropical forest > Bulk soil | place: Panama | collected 2016-02-17
ACTTGGATGGGCCGAATGGATTGGCGTTCTCGCCGGACGAGAAATTTCTGTACGTCGATAACTGGGATATCAAGCGGAAAATCATCATGCGTTACGAAGTTCGGCCCGACGGGACCCTCTCGAATGGCAAGGTCTTTTTTGACGCCACCGCTGAGCCTGATGAAGACGCCTGGGACGGCATGAAAGTGGACCAAGCGGGCAACCTATATCTCTCTGGACCTGGTGGGCTCTGGATAATTTCCGCCGAGGGGAAGCACCTGGGAACAATCGCCGGGCCAGAGCATCCGCACAATATGGCTTGGGGAGATGAAGACGGCAAGACCCTTTACTTGTGTGCGAGAACGGGTCTCTATCGCATTCGATTCAAGATTGCGGGAATTCGGCCGTGACCCGCACAATCCGCGAGGAAAAGCTCAAGCTTGGTGTGCAAACAGAACACTCATTAGGGGCAGGAGGAATTTATGGCTATAGCCGTTGCCCGACCCGATCTCGCGAGCAGACCGTTCCAATTGACTGTAACGCGCGAGATGACCACACCACCTGAGATCTTATTTCGGGGGTGGACCAAACAGTTTGATCGTTGGTTTGCCGCACCCGGATCAGTGTTGATGAAGGCTGAAGTAAACAATCCTTTTTATTTCGAAACGTATTTCGAGGGCCAGAGACAGCCGCATTATGGGCGCTTCCTTCGCCTCGAACCCGACAAGCTGGTTGAGTTGACATGGGTAACGGCCGCCACAAAGGGGGCGGAGACCGTGGTGACGGTCGAATTTTCGACAAAAGACGCGAAGACGGAACTGAGACTTACCCATTCTGGTTTTCCGGACGAGGATTCGAAAAAAAGGCACGAGGAAGCATGGCCAAGGGTGCTCGAGAAACTGGATCAACGGATGATGGAACGTAGATGACCTGATTGCATTTGACTTTGCGATTTCGCGACAACCGCGAATCCGGCTGTGCCGGTATGAAACGGCTTTGGGACTACTGTGCGTAAGGTTGCCATTGCATTCAGGAGGGGAGGCGAATGAACAAGCTCAATTGGCTGATTATTGGATTGGCGCTTTGGGCAGTGCCTGGACAGTCGCAGGGAACTCCCAAAGTTGACTTCGCAGTGGGATACTCACCTCTTTATATCGTCAAAGGTCTTACCATCTGGATGAACGGCGCTAGCGGCTCGGTCGCCTTCAATGCCAACAATTGGTTCGGTGTTGTGGGTGAAATCGGCGGATATCGCGGCCATATTCCGGAGAGTTTTACCGGTGAAACGTACATGGTCGGTCCGCGATTCTATTACCGCAAGCGAGACAGGCTGACACCATTCGTCCAAGCTCTCTTCGGCGGATCGCATTTTAGCGAGTCAACCTCAGGCATCAGCGGGGGCGGAAACCAGTTCGCATTTGCTTTAGGGGGCGGGGCAGACCTCATCGGCCGCAGCAGGTTTGCCCTGCGCCCGCAGGTTGAATACGTTGGTATCAGCTCGGGGGGTTCCATCACGCCCTCGGTCCGTCTCTCCATCGGCATCGCGTATCGCTTCAGTAACAGATAGCCCAAGCCTGTGACCTGATGCCGCGTAAACATCTTGACACGGGCGGAAGTGGGACGATGAAAGATCAAGAGTTCTTCACTGACTCGAACAAAAAGGTTCCGGCGCTGACCACTGCTCAAATGCGTGAAGTCGATCGCATTGCCATCGAGGAAACGGGGCCAAATCTGTTCCAGATGATGGAAAATGCCGGCCGCAATCTGGCGGAGATGGCACTCGAGCGCCTGGGCAGAGACTGGCAAACAGCGCGAGTTGTTGTGCTGGCGGGCACAGGTGGCAACGGAGGCGGAGGCATTACTGCGGCCCGCCACTTGGGGAACCGTGGCGCACAAGTCGAGCTCTGCCTGGCTGTACCAGACAGGCTGAGCGAAGTTGCTGCGTGGCAGCGCAGAGTGTTTCAGTCCACCTCTGGGAAGGAAGTCCAGTTTCGAAGTCTTGACTCCGCTCCAGTGCATTTGATTCTTGACGCTCTCATCGGCTATAGCCTGCAGTCGGCGCCACAAGGCATTTTTGCCGAGTTGATTCGTTGGGCTAGTACTACGAAGGCACCGATTATTTCCCTCGATGTCCCCTCCGGCGTCGACTCCACAACCGGAGCAACTCCAGGCGAATTCATTCGGCCCTCTTGCACGATGACTCTGGCGCTCCCCAAATGTGGACTCGCGAGAGCGGAAGTTGGAGAGCTGATTCTCGCAGATATCGGAATCCCTGAAGAGACCTTCCGGCGCGCTAGTGTGTCATACGGTTCGCCCTTTGGGAACCGGTTTAGAGTTCCCCTATTCATCCCGTCCAAGGACGATGTTCTTGCGGCAGGAGGAGCTGTTGATTCGACTCCACGGAGGAAAACTTGACGCCTCTGATTTGCATCCGCCGGGTAGATCAGACCGCGATTCTCAATTTATTCGGGGATATCGATCTCGCGAGCTCGCCGGTAGTGCGCAAGATTCTCGTGCGCGAAGTGCGCGAGAATCGCACTCCCATCGTGGTCTGTAATCTTGCCGAGGTGGGTTCCATCGACAGCTCCGGGATTGCGTCCCTCGTCGAAGGGCTAAGGGCTTCGCGCGAGATCGGTTCACGCGTAATTCTTTGTAGCCTGAGCCCAGTCGTGCGCGAGGTGCTACGGCTTGCAAAACTCCTAGCCGTTTTTGAAATTTACGAGGACGAGAATCAGGCGTTGGTCTGCCGTAACCCCAGGGTTGGTTCGGAAGCTAATGGAGAAGGTCGCGGAAATCGGGGAGGTGGTTACATCGGGCCTGGCCTGGAATGGGATTCTTCGAACCCTTCAGTGCCGCGCTGCTGGTTTTACCTCGTATGTCCCTTCCGAGGTAAACCACGCGGTCTGGTTCGTGTCGTCTCACGAGCGATGGAAGTTGACGGTCGCACATTGCCAGTTCTTTCGTTACGTTCTTCATCGGATTGATTCTGGCCCTGAACGAACATGGAGGTCGTGAGTCTGACCGGGTTGGGAGTGCGGACCGACTACGTTTCGTCAGATATTTTCTACGGACGGCTTCGACACAGCATCGAAGACGCGGGTTGGGCCGTGGGGAGCCAAGTCGAATGGGCTTACACGCATACCTGAAGAAGACTGATATCAGGATCTTGTCTCTGGCAGGGGTGACCCTTTTGCTGTGGGTATCCGCCACGCTCAACGCCGAAAATCGAGATGCAGGCTCAGAAACGCACCACATGGGGTGTCAACCTCAAGCAAAACCTGACCAACCCACAAATCAAACATCCTGTATCGTCGATCTAAAACCAGGGGACGTTCGATTGTTCGCGCCGTCTCTGTCGCCGGCCGGGAAGTTACACCGCTGGCTAGATTTGCAAGCGGCTTCGGTAGCAACTCAGTATGTCTTCGTCAAAACTGGCCTCGGCGTTACCACTGCTAACCAGCAGCAATACCAGGTGGCTGTCAGGGAGCGCCTCAAGTTTGACGCCAAGGGACGCTTCGGCATTAACGCTGGACTCTACACGGGCACCACCTTCATTGCGGGATTCAATAATACTGGGCTCGGCGTGGGCGAAGCACAGAGCAATTTATATCTTAAGCACTTGTATTTGAGCGCCCTGCCGCTCGATGGGGTGGAAGTGCAATACGGAAGCCTCGACGTTTGGCACGACGAGTCAACCGATATTACGGGTTATGCATATAACGGATACGTTGCCGGGGAGCGGGTCAGTATCAAGCGGCCTCGAGAATTGTTTTTCGACGATATCTCCGTCGCCTATGGTTATGTTGGAGACCTCAATTCACCGAATGCGATCGGGCGTCTGCATCGCTTAGGGCAGAGCAACTTTCATCGTTTTATGTTGAAAAAGAATATCGGTGAACGGGCATGGATGTCTGCTGATTATGCGTATCAGTCGGGAACTCAGACCTGGAGACAAGCGATTCGAATACGCACGACCGAGTGGCGCGCCATCGACGCGTTTCACGCCGAGATTTACGAGGTCTCGACGACCCATCCCGGGTATGGCTTTGCTGCATATGGGGAGAAGGCAGTGCTTACACGATTCATCGTAGGCGGGGGCTATGCGGACATCGACCGCACAATGCTGAACTCAGACCGATTTGGTCGCGGCAAGCGGCTCTTTCTGACCGCCAAGATTCCAATTAATGAGGCGTCCAGCATACTTATGTTTGCCACACAGGCGGCAGATCATAACGCCAACAATTTGCCCCAACAGCGAGTCGATATCGGATTCTATTACAACCTTCTTTATCACCTGCGAAAGACAGGTGTGTTCTAGAGTCGGGACTGACCTAGGCTGCTGCACGGCGAGGAAATGTCGGCATGAACGGATTATCCAAGGTTTGGCGTCGCAACCTTCAGCCGGTCCTGGAAGCGCTCAGCCTGGGTGTCATAATCACACTCGAAACTGGGCACATCGTCTTCGCGAAACATGCTTTCCTGGAGATTGCTAGCGGAATAGTGGGGGGATGGTCGAGATCGTCTGAGACACCTCGCTGCTGCCTTTGGATCGGATGAAGGAAGAAGTACTCAAACTTGTGAAACAATGGCCTGCTGCTGACGACAGGTGCTGGTTTTGGCAGGTGTTGTAACGGCAGAATAGGCATTGCAAGATGGGGATCGGTTATCTCTTCCGGAGGGAGTGACAGTGAGTTCTCCAAGCGTTTGCGAAACCACTGGCCCGTCAGACTGGCGGGAGAAACTGTTTGCTGATCTCCTTCAGTCGGTACGTCTTCGGAGTACTCTGTACTTCCGCCCAGAACTCGGCGCGCCATGGGCTTTTAGCCTAGCCGACCACGGAACTGCGTTCCACATCGTTGCCGATGGCAAGTGCTGGGTCCAAGTCACCGGTGTCACTCACGCAATCGAATTGGTCGCCGGGGATTTTGTGGTTGTCCCACGTGGGGATGCGCACATCATGCGTGACTCAGCAACGAGTGCGGTGGTTGATTTCTTTGAGTTGGCCAAGAGTAGCAGCCCCAACAACAAGGGAGTATTTCGTGCCGGTGGCATCGGGGCCATCACCAAGCTGGTATGTGGCGGCATGCAGTTTGACAATGGGCCGAGCGACCCTCTTCTTGCGGTGCTCCCCCCGTTGATTCACGTGAAAGGAAAGGGCGGAATGGGAGCCGCCTGGTTGCAGGCAACCGTTTCCCAGGTCATCGAAGAACTGGATTCATCCGGGGCCGGCGCGCAGGCAGTAGTCACGCGGCTTGCGGATATCCTATTCATTAAAGCCGTACGCACGTACTTCGAGCAGGATGTTGAGACGGCGCAATACGGATGGCTGGCAGCGATTCGTGATCCTCATATCGGGCCAGCTCTGGCCCAACTTCACGCTCGCCCGCAGGAGCCGTGGACAGTCGCTTCTCTTGCCCGCCACGTAGCTCTATCGCGATCTCTTTTTGCGGAAAAGTTTGCCGAGTTGGTTGGCGAGCCGCCACTACGTTATCTAAAGCGGCTCAGGCTAAATGCAGCGGTACTAAGACTACGTTCCACCAACGACAAATTGAGTGCCATCGCGGTCGACACCGGTTACGAGTCCGCAGCAGCGTTAACGAAGGCATTCAAGAGAATTCTAGGGAAAACGCCTGGCGAATATAGACGCAACCCATAGCGGAGATAGGCAGGATGAAGCGCATCGTTCTCCAGATCTTCCTGGGCTTGAGCGGCCTTTTAATGTTATTCCGGTTTGGCACACCAGCTCTAGTCTTTGGAGCTTCCGGGCCGGGTCCCTTCGGTAACCGCTGGTTGGCTCCAGGAGCAACTGCGACCTTGCTTCTCGACGCTGATCTCCGATTCTTCGGCGCGATGATGATTGGGATCGGTCTTATCTTCTTCTGGGCGATTGCGAAACTGGAAGCGCTTGGCTCGGTGATTTATATCCTGGCTTCCGCAGTGGCGCTAGGCGCTGGTGCGAGGATATATGCCCGCGTGATGTATGGCAACCCAGGTACTGCGGGAACAATCCCTGTCGTAATTGAGGCTGTGATCCCAATCTGTCTTGTTCTCCTCCGATACTACGTGGGGAAGGACCTCAACGGATCGTTAAAGTGATGTCGGTTTCGCTTGCACGTCGACAAAATGACGATGTTTCTCATAGCGGCAAGTGTGTTCCCTGTGGAGCTCCGCTTCCCATTTTCCAAGTTCCTCAGGACGAAAACCCCGGTGTCACGCCGCCGGCAGCGAGGAGAGCTCATGAGCTTATACATGATCATCGAAAACTTCAGGAAGGGCGATGCTGTGCCCGTGTACCGACGGTTTCGGGAGCGCGGCCGATTAACGCCGCGTGGATTGTCTTATGTTTCGAGTTGGGTCAATGAAAGACTGGATCGTTGCTGGCAGTTGATGGAAACCGAAGACCGCGCGCTCCTGCAAGAATGGATCGCGAACTGGAGCGACATCATCGACTTCGAAATCTACTCTGTCGTGAGCTCCACAGAAGCAGCAGAAAAAATCAGCCTCCGACTGTGACCGCATTGAGAACAATTGCGGCTGTGTTCAGATCAGGAGAAAACCATGAAAACAGGTCTTACGGTGATTGCCTACGTGACTGCGAAAGCCGGGCAGGAAGACGAAGTGCGGAACGCACTGCTCGATCTCGTGGCACGCACCCGCAATGAGAGGGGATGCGTTAACTACGACCTGCACCAATCCGACGCGACTCCAGTAGAGTTTGCAATTTACGAGAACTGGAAGCGTGCTTCCGACCTCGACACGCACGCTAAGTCAGGCCATGTGCGGGCCTTCAGGAGAAAGATGGCCGATCGGTTGGAACGTCCTTCGGAAATCACAAAATGGCGCATGGTCTCGGAATTGGCGCAACATGGCGAATGCTGAGCAGTAAACGACCGCCGCAGGAACGTTGATTGCCAGCACGCACCGCATCCAGCCGGCCCCCGAGTCCGTCATTCTGCTGACGGGGAAGGCTGTTGCGACATCTTGACTAGACTTCGCCTCGATAGGAGCTCAACGTCGAAAACTCCCTTCCTTACATTGCAGCTACATCGGCTGTCTTTAGCAATCTAGCTCGATCCGTGCTCCGTGCTCCCGGTGCCTAGGATCCATTCAACCAGCCATCGAGTACAGAGGTGCGCCCGACTGCGCTCGGGTATGGCTTTCGGGGGCCCCCAAATCGCTCGCCTGGTCATGGTACGGCAGCGTCACGTCTCTAGACGCAGGACCAATTCGGCAGCCCTCAAGAAAAAAGAAGACGATTTGAAGACTATGGACGAACGGCAAAGCGAAACGGACTTTTGGACACTAACATTTGGCTTGCATATGCATCTGTAATCTCAAAGTTGCGCGTGACTAGCTAACCACGCTCGCCTTTTCCTCGCCTTCTGGGCACTGCATGCTCACGATATTGGGTGAATACTTGGTTGAGATCGGGAGAATCATGCGCAGGTTGAGTTGGGCAGCAATTCTAACGTTTGCGATCTTCTCTTGCGGATCAACACTTCTAAACTCCCAGACCTTGAGCCTTGATGATGCGGTCAAAGCAGCAGAAGTCAACAATCGCTCGATTCTAGCCTCGGAACTCGACAGGAAAAAGGCCGGCGAAGAAGTCTACGTTGCACTTACCCAACGCCTGCCGATATTTTCGCTCACTGCGCTCGGATCACAGCCACTATCCCATTTGGGTCTCACCCTCGAAGAGGGCTCGTTGGGGGTCTACCCGACCGTCGGCCCCATTCCGGGCAGAACGACGACGCTAGAGAATCCGCTCGGAGTCGCCGGAATCTTTTTTGCAAATATCGCTGAGCCCCTAACCCAGCATTACAAGATTGGATTGGCTATCCAGCTCGCACGTGTCGGTGAGGAGGCCGCGAAGGAGCACATAAGGTCAGAGCGGCAATCGGTAGTCAATGACGTTCGCCGGCTTTACTACGGGATCTTGCAGGCAGAGAGTGGCAGAGCGAGCCTGCAGGCAACCGTTGACTTCCTTCGTCAGCTGGACCACGAGATAGATCACGACACCCTACAGCGCATCGCCTTGAAATCGGATTCGTTTAGGGTCAAAGCACAGTTGGCCCAGGCCGAGTATGAACTGCTGAAACTCGACGACCCGCTTCAAACCCAGAAGCAGCAACTGAATCGCCTGATGGGGCGCGATGTAGACACTCCATTTGAAGTGGATCCCCTTACCAACGCCAGCTCAGACCTACCTGATCTGAAGGAAGCCTGCGCCAGGGCCTTAGCGTCGCGTCCGGAGATCAGGCTTGCCAAGCTGCAAGTGCGGAGGGCTACTCTGACGCGCCGCATGGCCAACGCTGAACGGATTCCGGACGTAAGTCTTGCTGCGACAGCTCTGTCGACAGTCAACTTAAGCAGTTCGCTCCCAAGTAAACTGAGCGGGGTCGGCGTGCAGATGAACTGGGATGTTTTCGACTGGGGAAGGAAGCGCAAGCAAGTGGAAGAGGATCGGCAAGCAGAGGAGCAGGCCTCGTTGCAAATGAAAGATGCTGAGGCTCTGGTGATTGTCGATGTCAGCCATCGCTATCGGCAGTTGATGGAAGCACGAAAAGAACTGGAAGTCACGACAGCCATACAGTCTGCCGCGCGGGAGCTAGTTCGGATTACTACCAATCAATTCACCCAGAAACAGGCACTGCTCAGCGATGTCCTGAAGGCTCAATCCGGCCTGGCGGAATCCGATCACCGCTTCACGCAAGCACTTGTTGATCTGGCGACGACCCAGGCAGATTTCGAAAAGGCCATCGGGGAAGATCAGTGAAAAGCCCTCTGCTTGTATCCGCCTTGCTCGGCGTCTCGATTCTGCTGTCCACAGCATGCACGACACGTCGTGCAGCCGCCGAAAGCGGGGGTGCACCGAAGGCGATCCGCCTGGTCACGGTCCAATTGGCGAACGACTCAGAGCCGGCAAAGTACTCGGCCATCATCGCTCCTAATGCCCAGGTAGATCTCGCATTTCGCGTGTCCGGTTACGTTGTGCGCCTGCACAACATAAAAGGTGCCGACGGTCGCATCCGGCCTATGGAGGCTGGAGCTCCTGTCAACGCCGGGACAGTGCTGGCTCGAGTGCGAGCTTCCGACTATCAGGCAGTCGTCGATAAAGCGCGGGGCTCTCGTGACGAGGCCGATGCCGGAGTGCATGCTTCAGAGGCACAGCTAACCGAGGCACTGGCTGGCCTGGAACAGGCGGAATTGGACTTCGAACGTGTTTCCAGGCTGTGGGAGCAGGAGAGCATTACCAAGCCTGCATATGATGGAAGCAAAGCCACGCATGACATTGCACGCGCAAAAGTTGACGCCGCCAAATCGGTTTTGGCAGCAGGTCGCCAAAGGGCAGTCTCGGCCGCAGCGCAGCTGCGAGAGGCGGAGATTGCTCTGGGGGACACAGAGCTGCGGGCGCCGTTTGATGGCATCCTTCTCGAGCGCCATGTGGATCTAGGCGCACTGGTAGCTCCTGGTACGCCAGCGTTTACGGTTGCAGATTTACGTCTGGTTAAGGCCCTATTCAACGTGCCAGACACAGATCTCAATAACTTCCGGCAGAGCCAATCGGTCGACATAATGGTGGATGCTTTCCCCGGAAAGATTTTTCATGGACGGATTGTATCGATTGCGGCTGCTGCGGACCCCCGCGTGCGTTCGTTTCAGATCGAGGTGTCCATCGCGAATCCAGGCTTGAAACTGCGCTCTGGAATGATTGCTGCGGTGCAAGCCGGGGAGGTGGTCCTGGCGTCCCAGCAGGTGCAAATACCCGTCGACGCACTGGTCTACGATCCGATCAGTGGCCACTACCTGGTCTACGGAACGGAACAAAGAGCCGGTCGTATGTACGCGAAGGAGATTTCCGTAAGCCCGGGGCCACTGGCCGGCAGCTACGTAAAGGTTCTTGAAGGACTGAAGCCTGGGCAAAAGATCGTTGGCTCCGGTGCGAGTCTTCTACGAATTGGCGATCCGATCCAGGAGGTCGAGTAGGAGCCTGGCGCTAAGAGACCATTATGGCTTCCGATGTCGAAACCCTATCAGCTCGTCACAATGTTTCGCGGTTCTTTGTAGAAAATCGACAGATTTCCTGGGTTCTTTTCGTCACGGTGCTCGCCTGGGGTGTGTGGGCCTATCGAGCGATGCCCCAGCGGAAAGACCCGGATATCCTCGTGCGTCAGGTCGCAGTCGTTACACCCTGGCCAGGGCAAAGCGCGGAGAGGGTCGAGCAACTCGTGACGCGAAAGATCGAAGAGAAGCTGGCGCGGAATATCCGACTCTCCGAGGTCAAATCAATTTCTCGCTCCGGGCTTTCGGTGGTCTATGCCGAGGTGGACGAGCGGGTAACCGACACGGCGAAGGAATTTGACGACTTTAAGGTCAAACTCGACTCCATTACGGACCTTCCCGAAGGTGCGGGGCCAATTCAATACATCAAGGAGTTCGGCGAAACCTCGGCATTGATGCTCACGGTCGCTAGCCCCCCTGCCACGGACTTACAAATCCAATTGATCGCTGCGGAGATTTCAAAAGCAACATCTCCGCAGCCTTCGGCAGTGGATGTAGTGATCTGTGATTCGAGCGGCGTGGATCTTTCGTTTCTGCGCCAAGCCGCCGAATTACTGCGCGCGCAGATGCAAAACCACGGCGTTGGCAACAGTCTCTCGATCACTGCAGATCAGAGCTTTGTCGCGATTCGGTTGTTGACAACCCGATCGCAAGACGAGTTGTCTCGCGAAATCCGGCGCCTATGGGAGCAGATGCCGCAACGCGCGGACGTCCATCCTGATATTTGGGATCCTATCGTCCTAACGCCGACTTCAAAAATTGAGGAAACTCTTCGCCGACATGCCGGTCCCAAATACTCCTACCGCGAACTCGACGACTTCACGGACCGTATCGAAAAGGCGATCAAGGTCGCTCCCGAGGCCTCGCGCGTCACCCGCTTTGGTCTGCTCGAAGAAGAGATCGAGATTCAGGCTTCACAAACCCGTCTGGCAGCGTTCGGAGTACCTCCACCAGTATTGCCTGCAATCCTGCAAAACCGTAATACGACGTTCCCGTCAGGGACGTTAAGCGCGGGCGGCCGCGATCTTGAACTGCAGCAGACGGGAGAGTTTCGGACCTTAGATGACATCAACAATGTTGTTCTCACGCAGGCCGAGAACGGGACCCCCCTGTACCTTCGCAATCTCGCCATAGCCCGCCGTGGCTATCAGCATCCAGCGCAATTCCTCTCCTATTACACGTGGCGCGACCCGAATGGGAGATGGCTGAGAGGCAGAGCCATCACGATTTCCGCGGAGATGAAGAAGGAAGAACAAATCGATCGCTTTGGCACTTCTGTACAAGCGCGGCTTGCCGATATCCGCCGATCGCTTCCTGGCGATCTCGAAATTGGTACAACCTCCGACCAGAAACGCCAGGTGCGAGAGAAGATTGACCTGTTCAACCGGAGCCTTTTCGAGGCAATCATTCTCGTGGTGCTGGTTTCTCTCGTCGGATTCTGGGAGTGGCGATCCGCCCTTTTGATGGCGATCTCGATTCCAGTCACCCTGGCGATGACCTTCGGCTTTATGAAATTTCTCGGTCTGGACATTCAGCAGATGTCAATCGCCTCCCTGATCATCGCGTTGGGATTGCTGGTGGACGACCCAGTAGTTGCCGGGGACGCGATCAAACGGGAGCTCGCCAAAGGCGAGAGCCGGTCCGTAGCTGCCTGGATCGGGCCAACCAAGCTCTCAAGAGCAATCCTTTATGCCACGATTACCAATATCGCTGCCTATTTGCCGTTTCTCCTGTTGACCGGAGACGTCGGGCGTTACATCTACAGCCTGCCTGTCACGATCGCGTGCTCCCTGGTTGCTTCCAGGCTAGTCTCGATGACGTTCATTCCCCTGCTCTCTTACTATCTCCTCAAGCCCAAGGCAGAGCCTGAAGCAAATGCCATTCGGGAGCGCGGCTTCGGCAAATGGTATAGCGGGGCGGTTGGTTTTGCGATTGGGAATCGCTGGAAGGTACTGGCATATTCTTCAGCGGCGCTTGCTCTCGGTGCATTCTTCGCGATCAGACTTCATCAACAGTTCTTCCCGAGAGACAATTTCTATATTTCGTACGTTGATATCCATCTCCCCGAGGACGCGCCCCTTTCCGAGACCGACCGCGCCACACGCGAAGCGGAAAGGGTGATACGAGACATCACTACAAATTTCGATCGCGTTCACAACAGTTCTTCGAAGGACGCTCCGGTGCTTGCGTCCATTACTTCATTCATTGGCGGCGGCGCACCAAGGTTCTGGTTCTCGGTTACGCCGGAAGCACCTGGCCCAAATTACGCACAACTACTCGTACAGTTCACCCGCAGCGAAGACACGAACAAGCTGGTTGGTCCGCTGCAAGAAGCGCTTTCGGCAAGAGTGGCAGGCGCAAGAATCGATGTTCGCACTGTCGAGACCGGTCCGCCCACGCTGATCCC
>Ga0126381_100007090_pt1 | contig 12448 bp, 13 predicted proteins | sample PanSoiMetPlot_28_FD_96465 | JGI IMG/M metagenome (GOLD analysis project Ga0126381, IMG submission 96465) | Tropical forest soil microbial communities from Panama - MetaG Plot_28 | ecosystem: Environmental > Terrestrial > Soil > Tropical forest > Bulk soil | place: Panama | collected 2016-02-17
AGGCGACGGGCGATCGGCGGAGCCGCGGCAGCTTTTGGCTCGGCGGGCGTGAAAACGCGTATCAAGACTGATTGAGGCCGCCGGCACACGCCGACGGTAGCGCAGAGCCACGACGCCCCACGCTGTTGCTCCGTGTCCTCCGTGGCAGAAACCGGGTGCGCAGCGCTTGCAGCGTCCAGGCGCGCGATGAGTGCCGGCACCGCTTCGATCATGTAGGCCGTCGAGATGGCCGTGTTACGGTGCGTGCGCGGGTCGGGATAGGCGTCGGCATACCTGCGCAGCGCATAGAAAAGGGCGGGCGCATCGATGCTGAATCCCCGCTCGTCGATGTAACCGACTTTCGCGTGGCTCCAGTACACGTCGTACCACGGCTGATAGCCGCCCAGCACGCCCTCGAGATTGCCGTCGGGCTTGATCCGCAGCCGCATCCGTGCCTCGAGGAAGTCGTACACCGGCTGAATATAGGCACTGCATTGCATGCGGATGTGGGCAGGCTCGGTGTAAATCACCCCGCTTCTGATCACTCCGTGCAGCACGTTCACCGATGCCGGAAGGCTCGCAACGCGGTACGTCATGTCGCTCTGGACGTGCGCATTGGCGTCTTGGACGATGACCGGATCGAGCGAAGTCTCGAAGCGCACGGTGACATCGCCGTCCCTGGTGAGATCATTACCGCTCACCGAGATCAGCCAGGCACCCATCACCGCGCGGGACGCGTCCCAGCGGTACTCCGCCTCGAGTGGCGGCTGCGGGGGCGGATAGCCCTTGTAAGCCTGGATGCAACCGATCGTCCGGAAGAGCTGGTTGTTGATGCCTTTCTCGTGGGTCTCGGGGTCCTCGTATGAATTCGCTGAGGCCGCTCCCTGGCTATCCAGATTGAACCCGTACGCGAAGCGGCCCACGGCAGGCTTCAGATGTGCGTCGGGCACGGTGGTCGGATGAAGATATACGTTGTCCCTGCCGTTCCCTCGCGTTGCCACCACCGCGACCCAGTGCGTGGTCGGCTCCCCGTTCTGGATCTGGTAATCCTTGTCGAACATTGCGTTCACTTCGGCCTGGGGCAGGCCGAGGATCTTGAGGTCGCGCTTGAAGAACACATCCGAAAGCGGATTCAACCCTTCAGGACACGTGTCCTGTCCGTAGTAGTTGGCGGGGTAAAAGTAGCTGAGAACGAAGCTCTTCGTTTGGATCGCACGCGCGCTCATCGGCAGCGAAAAGGCGAGCACCGCTGTGAAGAGCCACAAACAGGCCTCGCCCGAGCGGTCGATCAGGTGACGATGAGGGCCGGTTCCTGACACTGTCAAGGCAGTTATCGTTTACCGTGCGTTTATCTTCACTGCGTTCCCATTTTATGGCGAGGTACCGCCACCGGAAAAGGCGCATCCCGCGGCCCCAGGATGACGAGGCCACTGGCCGAATCCGTACCGCCGCCAGGTGCCGCCTGGAGAGAACCCCTGAAGGGGTCCGGCGAGCCTCCGCCAGGGCCGCCGCACGAATGTAGCAGGCAAATCGCAAATCGTGGCATCAGCCTGCGAAGCAAGTCGCAGTGCGGTGCCACCGGCTTGAGCTACTTTCAAGTCGATCGCGATCCTTCTTCGAAACTACCTCGTGCGCCAAAGGTCCGATGAGGGGGCTCACGCATGACTCTATTGAGAGGAGATTGAGGCGGTGAAAGGCTATTCAGACTTCGTTAACGGAACGCTTTGCTTCTTCGTCGGTGTGATTTGGGTCGCGACGTGTCAATTGGTGTCCGACAAGTCCGTTGGCGTTGCCATCATTCTGGTGCCCTTTGGCGTACTCGCTCTGGCTGGCGCCTATCTGATTGCGAGATTCCGCATCAAGAACCTGCGTTAGCAGTCCATGGCCGGGGTCACCAATCGGCGTGCCGCGGCATTCCCCCAGAGTTCGGTCCCTCTGATGTGCCATGCTGGGCGCACAACGAAAACGCCGCCCGCAGGCGGCGCTCTCGTCTGCCGTGGCCCAAGTGAGGGCCACATTCAACCCCGCAACGACTGGGGCACTTTGCCCCCGCTCTCCGCGAGCTTGGTCATGACCTGTTTCTGAAGCCAGATATTCATGGCCGCCGAGTCGGCGGTGTCTCCCGTGTAACCCAGCTCTTTCGCCAGCGCAGTGCGGTTCTGCAGGCTCGAGTCGAGTCCGAGCAATTTCATCAGGTCGACTATTGACTGCTGCCAGTTGAGCTTCTGCGGATTCTTCGCCGCAAGTCCTGTCAGGATTGCCTCCACGTCTACGGGCTGTTGCGCCGCCTGCGGTGCGGATGGCTGAGCCGCCGGCTGTGCGAAAGCTGTCGAAGGGGTTGGGGACGGCTGTGGTGGAGCGGTTGCCGTCGGGACAGGTGCGGAAGCGACCGAAGCGCTGCGGCCGAAGATTGCATTCTTGATGCTGTCGAACACGCTCATATGACCTCCTTTTCGCGGTGGCGCCGCATCATTGCAAAGAATCGCAGAGGATACTCCCGTGCCGAGGCGGTCATGCTGCGGGATCCATCCGGAGGTACGAGCGCTGCTGCGCCGCTCGTAGAGCGTGGGCGCGGACGCGGCCGAGCAGCGCTCGTTGGCTCTGTACGGCTTGTTGCCGATCACCACCATCCGCGCCACTTGAACCACAAGATCGGCACAATCGTGCTTACGAGGATCAGCGCCAGACCGAACTGGTAACCGTAGCGCCAGCTCAGCTCGGGCATGTTGTGAAAGTTCATGCCGTACATGCTTGCGATCAGCGTCGGTGGAATCCCGACGACGGAGACGATCGTCAACACCTTGAAGATGTCATTCTGGTCGGTGTTGATGAAGCCGAGAATGGCATCCAGCAGGAAATGGACCTTGCCCCAGAGATCGGTTTCGTAGTCGCTGAGGGAAGCCAGATCCCCCCGCGCGGTGACCAGACGCGCCCGGATCTCAGGACGCATCCAGTCGTTCGCCATCTCGCAGCTGAAGCCAACGATGCGTTGCAGGCCTAAAAGGCTCTGGCGGATCTCCGACAAACGGTCCCCGGCAGCGCCGACCGCAGCCAGCATCTCGCGCAGCACTCCGTCGAAGACGACGCGACGCGTCCGCGGGACGTGGCGGGTGAACACTCGCTTGGATACCGCGCCGACCTGGGCGCTCAAACTCTCGAGCAGGTCTGCGCGGTAGTCCACCATGGTCTCGATCAAGGCTACGAACACGGCCGCACTGTCCACGGGCGTCGCATCACCCTTGTCGAGGCGAGCGCGCACGTCGGCGAAACCGTGTACCTCGGTGAAACGCACAGTGACGAGCAGGGACGGCGACAGGATGAACCCGAGCGGGGCAGGCAATGGATCGGCCCGTTCCTCCGGTATGATGAGCGGCATGCTGAGTGTCAGCACCTGACCATCGGCTCGCAGGCGGCTGGAGGACTCGATTTCCTGGAGCGCCTCGCGTGGGGGAACGCGCAGCCCGTACTCGCTCGCAATGCGGTCGCGCTCTTCAGGCGTCGGCTGCAGCAGGTCGATCCAGACGGGCTTTACTACAGTGCCAGGAGCTGCCGGGGCGGGATAGGCGATGAGCATCCGCGCAATCATGGCACGAATATGCGCGGCCTTGCTGGCGGAGTCCGACACCTCCTGTGCGCCGCAACCTACAGAGTGTCGGCTTGCTTATCCTGAGCAGACGGCACACGCCGCCTGCACGAGGGCCTCCGCAACGCCTCCGAGCGAGCCTTGGTCTGGCTCTGGCTCAAATGAACAGTCGCGCCGCACCATTCTGTCTGAAGCAGCAGCTGGCGGACGTTTGCCCGACCTCCTGTCGAGGTTAGGTGGATCTGTTACTGGTCGGCCGCAAAGCCGGACGTGACAGCACGGCGCATCGGGGAATGTCGCACGTCAGAGTGGCCGGGCTTCGGCCTATCCCTTTACGAACAATCGCTTAACGAAGTGTAATCAGATCGTGCTGCGGAAGTCTCCGCCGTCAGCGATCCATTTGCCGCCGTAGACTTGGCGGCACCCGCCAGCTTCGCCTGACGTTCCCAAGGGCTACTCCACGTCGTGCCGTAACATGAAAGCGGTACAAACGAGCCCGTGAGCCCCTTGAAACAGTTAGTATTCTTTGTGATAGCAGGCTGCACTGGGGAAGGTGCGGGTGAGTCAGCTTGACGTCACCACGGTACGAATCGACGGTTTCGAGGATATCCGTCGCGTCCTCGATGAGACTGCGACGACTTGCGTTCCACTGAGTTCTGCCGCCCCGAAGGGCATTCTCCTGCGTGCCTCGATCGGCGAGGTCGTTCTGCGGGCCGGTGAGTTGGCCGCGGACATTCGCACTCGAACCGGCATTGAGGCGAGCGGCATCTCCTTTTCGATGAAGCTCCATTCGGATTCCGCCCTATTCAGTTTTCGCTCAGGCCAGGAAGTGCTTCCAGGCGACGTCTATCGATTGGCGCGCGGGGACGTCTGCGACTACCGAGTCAGAGGACAACTTGCTTTTGCGGTCATCTCTATCGGCGCGGATCTGCTGCTCGAGTACGGCGCAGAAGACGCACTCAGGGGTGAGACAGGATTTTGGGAACAGAACTCCTGGTTTCGTGCACCCCCGTACACACGAGAACGGGTAGCCCGATCCGTCTGGCAGATCATCTCGCAGGTGTCACAGCCGCGATGGAGGGTGACTGGACAGGCGCTTCGTCAGCTCCAAACCGACCTCGTCGAACCTTTCCTTTGGGGCATCCTGTCGGACGAGCGACGGCCCCACGAGCGTCACGGCTTGCCGAGCGCCGCGATCGTGCGCAACGTTGAGGAGTGGGTGGACGATCGCGCCCCGGAAACCATTCAAATCGCCGATCTGTGTCAAGCGCTGCACATCTCACGGCGCACGTTGCACCGGGCCTTCGCCGAGACCTTGGGAATGGGGCCGTCGCACTATTTGACGCGAAGAAGATTGACCGCTGCGAGGGCTGAGCTGCGAGCGGCCGATCCCGCAACGGTCAGCGTCACGGACACCGCAACCAAGTATGGCTTCTGGCAGCTGGGACGGTTTGCGCGCGAGTACCGGCAATTGTTCGGCGAGAGACCTTCGGAGACCCTCGACAAGCTATCGCGCGTTGGCCCGAGATCCGTCAGCCTGCCGCGCGCGCCGGTGGCTAAACGGACACCTATGAAAGGCCGTTTTGGCGTGCAGCACCAGTCCAAGGTACAAACTGCCCGTCCGATGGTCGGTTTTGGCACGAATTGAATAGTTGCAGCGCTCTCTTCGTGTCTAACATCTGACTGAGGGACGCGAGCTCTTGTGGCCAGGGATGGCCCATGCTCGCTACGTGCCGGGACAGCCAGGAAGTCTCACTCACCGTGACCGATCTGTACTGGGAATCCTCCGCCTCACGTCGGTGGCAATTGACAGCGACCGCACTGTGGCGCCGCACTTTGTCGGCCACCGACGAGCCCTATGACACATCACCGAAGCTGCCGGTGGGTGCCTATGGGCGGAAAATGCCGCCGAGCGCTGAGCGGTATTTCACTCTACGGTGGACAGAAGCCGGAGCGACCGCCTTCCAGGACGTGCGGCGCAAGCGCGTATCAGCATGTTGGCATCCGGCTCGAGTACCAAGGCTTCAGCGCGCCGAACAGCACTGACGCCCGGCTCGCATTGATTTCCGGTTTCTCGAAATCAGTCGGCTGGCGGTTGCGCCACGTAATTGCATTCCTCGGGCGGTAACTTGCCCCCGTAGGTCGCTGCAACGACCTCACCCAGTCGCACTCGTTCTTGAAGGCTGATGGGCCAAAACCCGTCACAAATCCCGCAGTACCCTTCGATCGGATAACCGCCATCGAGCAGCCTCCGTAAGTCCGCCACCGTAAAGCCATCCTGCGGCTGATCGCGATCGCAGCGCGGACAAATTGAGGCAAAAACGATGACCTGACTCATGGCGCAGCGAACTTAGGTGGCAACGCGGCGCAGCAACAATCGGCAAACCGCCGATGCGCAACGTAGGACGTCTGGCTACGTCGTCGCGCACCGTCGCTTTTCGCTGAATGGTCACTGAACAGGGAAAGAAATCGCCGTCGCATTCGGACCAGGAAACTGCTGCGAGTCCCGCGTGTTTCCTGCGCACTTCGCAACACCGCTTCGCCCGCCTCGTTGACTCGACGGAACTCGATCGACTGTCTTGCACCCATTGAGCGCCCCGGGCTTCGCCCAGACACTCTGTCTCGCTGTCTGCGAAAATTCCCCCGGCGGCGCCGAGCTCCGCTTGTAGCTCGCATCGATCCCAACTCCTCGGGCGACGCTACCCGCGCTAACTGCTGCCCGCTACCCGTCGGAAGTCTCGTCCCGAGTTAGGATGTGGGGTCTTAGCCCTTGGGTAAATTCCCTCAAAACGCAATTGATGTCGCACAGCTGCGACGCGAATCGGCGAATCGACGTCGCTCGCCGGTGCTAGCATCCCCGCCGTAACTCGGCGATCGGTCAGGCTGCAAAAACGAATCGGGGAGGCACCGGATGCTCATTCTCACGAGACGCCTGGGAGAGTCTGTGAAGATCGGCGATGATGTGACCGTTACGGTGCTCGGCATAAAAGGGTCACAGGTGCGGCTTGGATTCGCGGCGCCCAAGGATGTGGCCCTGTACCGCGAGGAGATCTACGAACGCATGCACGCAGGTCCCCACCGACATCGCGCGGTCGGGACGCATGAGGATTCTTCGCAGCAACCACTGGGCGCAAGCTCCGGGTGTTGGTAGCACGGACCGCTGCATGCACTCGGTGCCAAGACACCAGTGACTGAAGTCGCACGCCCCATGAGCTTTGCCACCTGGCAGGCCATCGCGAGGCGTCAGGCGTGGTACGTGATCGTCCTGGAGCAAAAACTTGCGGAATGGCCGAGGGAGCGCATCGACGCCTGCACGGACTTGGAGACGCTGAGATACGTGTTGGCGCTTGCGAAGCGCCTCGATGGTCACGAGCAGCTCATGATTCGACACCTGAGTAAGGGAGTTACGTCACTTCGCGCTCCCACCCCAACGACTGCAGGCGACCTCGAGATCTCGATCCTTTCTGCCCAGGCTCCAGCCTAAGTTAGCGACGGCTCCCTGCACGCAGTTGAAAATCGGCGCGCGCATACTGCTCGCCCCAACCAACTGGACGTGACCATGGGTCCAATAGCTGAGGCGGCGATCGTGCTCGTCTGCGTGTTCGGGAGCGGTTTGCTCGGTTTGTCACTCCGGAGCGTTCTGCCTCCGCAGCACCTCCAGGAGGACTCGCTGGCGATGGTGCGGCTGTGCACCGGTGTCATTGCCACGCTGACTGCCCTCGTGCTCGGACTCTTGGTGGCCTCGGCGAAAGCAAGTTACGACCGCGTAAACAATCAGGTCACCAGTGCCGCGGCCGCTATCATGCTTCTTGACCGCACGCTCGCTCAGTATGGCCCGGAGACTGCTGAGGCGCGCAGCTCGCTGCGCCGCCGCCGTAGCCGGCACCTTGAGCACGCTCTTTTCCGAGCATGGCCGCGGAGTGGTGGACCTCGATACTCGTGAAACGCTGGCGAGAGGCGAGACGCTTGCGGCTGAATTGCGCGGACTCACTCCGCAGAACGACGCTCAGCGCGCGCTCCAGGCGCGCGCCCTGGAGATCTCTAACGACGTCGCACAAACACGCATGCTCGCCATCACCCAGGCGCAGACCCCAATCCCGACTGTCTTTTTGGTGGTACTCGTGCTCTGGCTCTCGATCATGTTTGCGGGGTTTGGTCTTGTTACTGCAAACAACCCAACCGTCCTCGTCACCCTGTTTCTCTGCGCTTTGTCAGTTGCCGGCGCGGTGCTGATGATCGAGGAGCTCAATCGACCGCTCGAAGGGCTCATGAAGGTATCAAGCGCACCGGTGCGTTACGCGCTCGCTCATCTCGGGCAGTAGTTTGCCGGCAGCCGCAGGCTCCGCCGCAGCCCTTGCTCCCCATGCTGCCTGGTCGCCCGACCGCGGCGTGCGGTGAGCGTGAGGCAGCGCTTACCGAAGCGCCGCTTTACCGCCAATCTTCATTTCCTTGGCTGCTGGTCCCGCCCCGCCCCCGGTCGCCGTAAGTAATAAGAGCGCCGGGAACCACAAATACGACGTCCGTATCACTGGCCTCTCATCGGGGACTGCCGTGCTTGCGCTCCCCGAAAGGGATATTTGCAGCCGAGCACCTTATACTGGACAGTATGTCTCGTAAAGAGTTAGGGAACGGATTGCGCTTCTGGCAACAATACCGGCCGTAGCTCTAGAATGCGGGGCAGTATCCGGTTTTGAAAAACCCAACACGGGAGTGTGCGATGGCCGCCGCAAATGTCATGCCCCGCCCGGGATTCTTGGACAAGGACCGTATCATTGCCGAGCCCGGCTACAACCGCTGGCTGGTCCCTCCGTGCGCTCTGGCCATCCACCTGTGCATCGGGATGGCCTACGGTTTTTCGGTGTTCTGGCTGCCCCTGCATCGGGCGGTCGGGCTCACCAAGCCGCTCGAATGCCCTGCCGATCTCGGATTCTTTCAGCTCATCACCACCACCACCTGCGACTGGAAAATTTCCATGATGGGGTGGATGTTCACGTTGTTTTTCGTCTTCCTCGGCACCGCTTCGGCCATTTGGGGCGGTTGGCTCGAGCGCGTTGGTCCGCGCCGCGCCGGCATTGCCGCTGCAATACTCTGGTGTGGTGGGTTGGTGCTTTCGGCGCTGGCAGTCATCTGGCATCAGCTGTGGCTGATGTGGTTGGGGTCGGGGGTCATCGGCGGACTGGGACTCGGGCTCGGCTACATCTCACCAGTATCCACGCTCATCAAGTGGTTCCCGGACCGGCGCGGCATGGCAACCGGCATGGCGATCATGGGGTTTGGTGGGGGCGCGATGATCGGTGCGCCGCTGGCGGATCGCCTGATGAAAATTTTCGCCACACCCACCTCGGTCGGCGTCTGGCAGACGTTCCTGGTGCTGGCGGCGCTGTACTTCGTATCGATGATGCTCGGGTCCCTCGGCTACCGACTGCCGGCGGAGCAGTGGAAACCCGCCGGCTGGGAGCCGCCGGCCACCGCTAAGGCCAAAGCACTCGTCACCGACCGAAACGTTGATCTGAATGTCGCCTTGCGTACGCCGCAGTTCTGGCTCGTGTGGTGGGTGCTCGCGCTGAACGTAACCGCGGGAATTGGCATCATCGGCATGGCGTCGCCGCTTTTGCAGGAAGTGTTCGGTGGTCACCTCATCGGCGTCAACGCCACATTCGATCAGCTGACTCCGCAGCAGCACGGTGCGATCGCGGCGATTGCCGCGGGTTTTACCGGGCTGTTGTCGCTGTTTAACATTGCCGGCCGGTTCTTCTGGGCATCGGCTTCGGACTACATCGGTCGCAAGGCCACTTACATGGTCTTCCTGCTGTTGGGGTTGGTGCTGTACGCGTCGATCCCGTCGCTCGCTGCCGCCGGGAGCCTGGCGCTCTTCGTCGGGTTCTTCTGCGTCATCCTCTCCATGTACGGCGGCGGTTTTTCCACGGTGCCCGCGTATCTCGCGGATCTGTTCGGCACACGGATGGTCGGCGCCATCCACGGGCGGTTGCTGACGGCCTGGTCGGCCGCCGGGATTCTCGGACCGGTCATCGTGAATTACATCCGCGAGTATCAGCTCGCACACCACGTCGCGCGTGATCATGCCTATAGCGTGACGATGTATATCCTGGCCGGCCTGCTCGCGGTCGGGTTCTTGTGCAACCTGGCGATCCGGCCGGTAGCGGAGAAGTACTACATGACTCGCGAGCAGCTCGCCGCTCTGGACGCCGCGAGTAAGAGCTCGCCGACGACTGCCGTGAGCGCGGCTCCGAGGCCGGCGGAGACGACGGCCGGCTGGCAGCCGAGAGCCGCCTGGATCGCGGTCGGTATTCCACTCGCTTGGGGCGTGTGGATGACGTTGCAGAAAGCGGTGACCCTCTTCCGACTCTAGGAAAGGCCTCGCTTCGCGGCGGCGAATGGTCTCGCGGCGACGCCGCGGGGACGGCACGGCGCCGCCTGATCCTGGTGACATCCGTGAAAGCGCGGCTTCAAGGTGAGAACTCAGTAACGCGCGCGCGCAGGAATGCCGGCACTCTCGGGCGACCTCGCAATGAGAACATTGACCGGCAGGTCGTCGCGGCCGTGCTGCACGTGCTCAGGACTCGCGGTTACAAGGCCGTCACGATGGTCGGGATTGCGCGCAGGGTAAAGCGCGCGCGCGCGAGCATCTACCGCCGCTGGCCGAGCAAACCCCACCTGGTCGCCGATTGCATCCTGAGCACGATGGGAGCCAGTCCCGCGCCGGACACAGGCGCGCTGCGTGAGGATCTGCGCGCCGCCGTCGGCACCCTGCAGCGGGCGTTCTCGGGACCTCTTGGGCAGGCACTACCGGGCCTGGTCGCGGACATGGCACACGACCGCGCGCTCGCGCAGGCGGTGCGACGCCGGGTGCTTGCCCCCCGACGCAAATCCATGCGCGACGCGCTCGAGAGAGCGCGGCTTCGCGGCGAAGCACGCGAAGATCTGGACTTCGAACTGATACTTGATTTCCTCGCCGGCCCTTTCTATTTCCGCACGCTCTTCGGACACGCGCCGGCGGATCGGCGCATGACGCGAGACGTCGTGGATTACGTTCTCAAGATCGTCGCGCGCCGCCGGTGAGCGACCCGCCATGCCGGCACCTCGAGTTTCCGGCCGCGTCTTCGGCTACGGGCGGGCGCCGCACGCACCCGCGTGCTCGGCGCCGATCATTGTGGTGACCCGCGCGTAACGTCGTGCCAAACCACAACGGCCAGATAGCCGAGTAAAGCAGCGCTCGTTGCTCCGATATCGACGATGAGAAATTCCATGTGCCACCCCACTTGGTCTGTCAGGAGCGGAGCAGTCTAGTGGCGCTCGACCTCGAGGGCAGCCCTCGGGCGAGATATCACGCCGATGAGGTTCGAGGGTCGAGGCCCTACCCATTCCGGGGTGTTTCTACAGAGCGACCCATGTTCCCGTCAGATGACAGTTGGGTGAAACGACGACTTGCTGCGCGAGTGGAGCTGCACTTAGAGACGTCTTCCGTGCCTGACGCGTCTCACCACGGATATTCCTGCCCATCGTAGTTGTAAAACCGGCCGGAGTCGTTCGGGCCGAGCTTCGAGATGACGCGACGCATGGCGGTGACGCTCTGCTCCGGTGTGAGTTTCGCATTCGGCCCGCCCATGTCGGTCTTGACCCATCCGGGATTGATGACCACGCAGCTGATCCCGCGGGGCTTGAGATCGATCGCGGCGGTGCGCATAGCCATGTTGACGGCGGCCTTCGAGGTGCGGTACGCGATATCGCCCCCGGAAGTGTTCTCGGCGAGTGATCCCATGCCGCTCGTGATCGTCACGATGAGCCGACGGGCACTCTGTGCCACGCGCTCGAGGAATGCCTCGCACATGCGCATCGGACCCAGAACGTTGACGTCGAGGACCCGCATCCATTCGTGGTAGTCGATCGAACCGATGGTCTGTCGGTCGTCTCCCATCACGCCGGCGCAATTGATGAGGATATCAATCGCGGAGGCCGGCGCGCCGACCGCAGCACGCCGAACGCTGGCGGTGTCGGCAACATCGGCCTCCACCAGAGTCAGGCAACCCTTGAAATCGCGCTCCAGCTGTCGCAGCCGGTGTGCAGCGCCCGGATTTCGAGTGGCGGCAATGACTGCGTCGCCTCCTGCCAGGTACTGGCGAGTGAACTCGAGCCCCAGCCCTCGGTTCGCGCCCGTGATGAGTATCGTCGCCACGACTTCCCCTCAGTTCTTCGAGACGCACAGGAGACTCGCCGTGGCGCGGCGCCTCGAGTCCTCCAAAAGGATTCACGATGGTGCATGCGGAGGCTGCGCGCTGTCGCTGCACCGGTCAAATTGTTGTGCCACGACCTGCCATGATTGCCCCACCGCTTTGCCAGAAGCCCCGCCCAGACTCCTTTACTCAGCACACCCTCGGAAGGAGTCGCCCGTGTCGGATCGCCTCGAGGCCTTCTTCGGCTTCTTGCAGCGCGCGCTCATCGAGCCCATCGGCCGGCTGGTGATCGCGGCGGGAGGAGCCGTTCGCGCCCTCGGCTTTCGCGCCTGGCAGCGTCGCACGCGGCTCCTGATTGCCGGAATCCTCGCCGCACTCGGTTACGCGCTCTACCTCCATCCGCCCCTCGCCACCGTCCACGGGAGCGAAGTGCTGGTGCGCACCAATCTTTTCGATGGTTCTGCGCGCGCCTACAGCGCAGGCACCGTGCCGGTGATGCCGGGGATTCACCAGGTGCGCCGCTACCCGACCCGCGACCAGCTCTACCGGCCGAGCGAAAGTGCGCGCGCCGCGGGCCCGGCACCCTTTCAGTCGAGCGAAGGGCTCTCGATCGGCGTCGATCTGACGGTGCGCTGGGCAATCGATCGCACTCGCATCGCGCAGATGTCGAAGGAGTATCCGGATGATCTCAACG
>Ga0126381_100007091_pt1 | contig 12447 bp, 10 predicted proteins | sample PanSoiMetPlot_28_FD_96465 | JGI IMG/M metagenome (GOLD analysis project Ga0126381, IMG submission 96465) | Tropical forest soil microbial communities from Panama - MetaG Plot_28 | ecosystem: Environmental > Terrestrial > Soil > Tropical forest > Bulk soil | place: Panama | collected 2016-02-17
CGCGACGAATGCATGCTGGATCCCAGGTCGGTTAATGCTGGAACGATTGACGGACTGCGCGGCCCGTAATTTTCTTTGCCAAGGCCACCCGCTGCCGGTACAGCTCCACCGCCTTATCATCGAGGCCCAAATCGTAGTAACGCGAAGCCAGAATCAGCGACATCCTAAGTTTGGCCGCGGCGCTCCCTGCAAATTATCGGCCACCTTATGCGCGCCGATATCCAAAAGCTGGCGCGCCGTGGTCTCGCGCGCTTTCACCGGATCGGGCTGTTCCAGGCTATTGGCTCGAAAGATGTCCTCCGTGAAAGACTGGACCGCAGCGGACGTCCGCGCCTCGTTGCGAGCGATGCGGGCTTGCCACAATGCAGCGCTCAACCCCGCGGTGAGCGCAATGAAGACCGCCGCGGCGGATACAACCGCGAGCTTATGGCGCCAGACGAACTTCTGAATTCGATAACGGGCGCTGCGCGGCTGAGCGAGAACCGCCTCACCCGCCAGATAGCGTTCGATGTCAGCCCGAAACGCCTCCACAGTCGAGTAACGCTCGTCCGGTTGTTTCCGGAGAGCTTTCAGAACGATTAAATCCAAATCGCTCGTCAACTGCGAGCGGAGCCGGCGCGGAGTCGTGGAACGCTCTCGCGCATGACCTTCGCTCGCAACGCGTTGGCTCGGACTTCGCGGCTCGGCATCAAGAATGGCCTCTTCGAGCGCAGCGGGCGAGTCCCGGGCCGGCACAAAGGCGCGCTCTCCCGAAAGCAGCTCGAAAAGAATGAGGCTTAGGGAAAATACGTCCGACGCCGTCGTGACTGACGGGCCAGAGATTTGCTCTGGTGAGGCGTAGGCCAGCGTCAAAGCCCGTCCGCCCTGTTTTGTGAGCTCCGTTTCGAACGTCACTCCAGCCGTGATGAGTTTGGCGATCCCGAAATCGAGAAGTTTCACTTCGCCGGCGGATGTTGCCAAAATGTTCGACGGCTTCAAATCCCGATGAATTACCAGGCGGGAGTGCGCGTATTGGACGGCGCTCAGAACCTGAAGAAACAGAACGATGCGGCTCCGTATCGGGAGTGCGTGTTCATCGCAGTAGGCTGCCAGGTTGACTCCCTCGACGTACTCGATCGCGAGAAACGGGCGCCCGCGCTCTGCGATGCCGGCATCGTAAAGCCTCGCGATCCCAGGCTGTACCAAGCTCGCGAGAATGTCCTTCTCGCGATTCAGCCGCTCGGCGAACACCGCGCCGCTTGCGCCTGCGTAGGGAAGTTTCAACGCCCCTGGACGTTTCAGGAAACCATCTGTTCGCTCGGCAAGCCAGACTTCGCCCATACCTCCGCGGCCATGAGTTTCAGCATGCGATAGGGTCCGCATGTCTCAGGCAGGGGCGCTTCGCCTCCCCGATCCAGAGCTGTTAGCGCCTGGTGGCCGACCAGAGGGCCTAGGCGATCTGTGGTCACGTCGGACGCCAGCAAGGCTTCCACTTCACGACGGATCTCCAGGCTGACAGGATGCTCCGAAAAATATTGATCACGCCGCTGTGCGTTAAGATCCGCCAGCCGGTCGAATAGAGTTTATACTTCGCCGCGGAGATTCATGCATCACCAAGCTCGTTGTGTAGCCAAGCCCGGGCAAGCCGAAGTTCTCGCCGCACCGTGTACACGGGGATGGACAGTGTTTCAGCCGCTTCTTCAGTGCTCAGACCAGCGAAGTAGTGCAGTTCGATTAGTCGGCCTTTTAGCGGGCTTTGCGCGGCCAGGCGCTCAAGTGCTTCATCCAAGGCCAGAAACTTGTCGTCTCGCTGCGCCCCAAGGCCAGGTAATTCGGCCAGTGGAGCCTCGATTCCTGCTCCCCGTTTCGCGGCCCGGCGGGCGCGCGCAAGGTCCACCAGCACGCGCCGCATCACTCGCGCCGCGATAGAGAAAAAATGAGCGCGGTTCTCGCACTCAGGCAGCGGCTTCCCAGCCAACCGCAGGAACGCTTCGTGAACCAGCACGGTGGTCTGAATGGATTCGGCGGCGTACTCGCGGTGGAGATGCTTGCTGGCCAGCCTCTTCAGTTCGTCGTAAACCAGCGGGATCAGGGTTTCGAGCGCGTCCGCGTCCCCGTTGTGAGCACGGCGCAACAGATCCGTGATCTCCATACTTAGATCGATCATAACTGAACGGGCTTGCACCGACAGGGTGTGTTTTAGTCGGCCCCTTGAATATATGAAACTATTCTGGGAATCGTTCCAACGCCTATTCAGTTTTCGCGCACGAGAGCAAACATGCGTTTTGAATCTTCACTGAGGAGCCGCTTGATGTGGACTACACACGGGGACGCCGTACCTGTCTGCACATCCTTCGCGCGAGTTCGCCCGATCTACCTCAATGGTCAGGACGTCAGCTTAGATCGAAAGCCACGGCCGAGCCGTCAATTACATTAAGGAATCTTGAGAAAAAGTTGGAAACCCGTATTTTTGGGGAAGCCAGAAATGTGGGGGCGGAAAGGTCTCTGGCAAAGAGAATCAACGCGGACCGTACCGAAGTGAGCCCGTACCCTGACGCGAACAATTTGTGATCGCTCCGATTCGCATCTGCCGGCCGCGATTATGCGCGGCCACGCCCTGTTTGGCGCGTCTTGTTACGGCCTGATGCACGCAAAATTTGCCGCGTCATCCGTGCTGCCGCTTCCGGCATACCTCGCCACTTGTGGAAAGGCGCAAAGTGGGCGCGTGCGAATCACCTCGCTTGCTGAATTGACATCTGACTTGTGCTTTGACGCGATGAGTTTCTGCGGAGCCTCGCCCTGCTCCACCCAACGCTCCACCGCCTTATTGATGTCGTGCTGGGCGTCACCGGCTTTGCCTGCGATTTGCCCAAACTCGTTCGGACCGGGTCCTCCGGCGCAGTGCTGCATTCCAGGCGCAAGAAAAAGGCGAATGAAACCATCGGCTTGGCGCGATCCCATCGTGCCTACCACGCGATTGTAATATGCGATCGAACTGGGCGCCGGAATTGCGGCGTCGCTCCATCCGTGATAGAGGATCAGCTTGCCGCCGCGGCTTTGGAAAGCTTGCAAATTCGGATCGGTCGCGTTCATGACTGAACCGATCGTGCCATTGGCAACCTTGACGTCGCGATCGAAATTGAAGCTGCGGAAATCCCAAGCAGCGTTATTGAAGACAAAATTCGAAAAAAACTGCGTCCCGAACGCAAACTGAGCGCTCCTTCCAGGAGCAGCGCCGGCGATCCATCCGGGCCAGCCCGCAGCGCCAGATTCGCCTCCAGGCGGAAATCCGGGATAGAGCGGCGTTCCCTTAGAATCAGAAGGCCCAGAGTAAATTCCCGCAAGAGTTTTCGCTTGCGCCGCCATCAAGCAACTCGCTGTTTCAGTGCCTTGACAGATCAACTTTTGTGGATCGAAATGACACTTCCGCGGATCATCGATCACTCCGTCTTTGACGCCATCCTGCGCGTCGCACGCAGCCAACACCGCCGCTTCAATAGCGGAGAACTTGACGGGAGGAATGAACCCGTCCCGCGCGCTTAGCGCTTGCGCATTCCAAATGAAGCCTGCGAAAAGATTCACCCAGTCATTGGCTGGCGCGCCGGCGATGATCCCGTCGTAGTCCTCCGGAAATCGCTGCGCTTCCATGAGCGCCTGCCTGCCGCCGTTTGAGCAGGAGCTGAAATAAGAATGCCGCGGCGTCTGCCCGTAAAAGAACTTGGTCAGGGCCTTGCCTGTGATCGCAGTGAGATGAATCGCTCGATACCCGAAATCGGTGATCTTTTCCGGATGCCCGAGCGCCCACGAAGCCCGAACATCCTGTGCCTCGTGACCGGTGTCGGTGGAGGCTGCTGCATAACCATTTGCGACTGCATTCGCCAAGCCGGCGGTGTAGTTGATGGATCCGGCGAAACCGCCATTGCCGATTCCTTGAAACCGGCCGTTCCAACCGGAAACGGGAAGCCACACTTCGAAGCGAATATCGGAGTCGTTAGAGGGCTTCAAGACACCGGTTACGCGGCAAAACGCCGGCAGTGCTTTGTATGCCGTCGCGCCGGGTCCGGGCGGTTCCGTCTGTGGAAGCGTGAACGCGCCCGCTGCCACTACTGCAGCCGCCGTGATTGTGGTGGCCGAGAGTTGCGTATTCAAAAGACTTTCGCAACTGGCCGCATCGAGTTGAACAATCGCGACGAAGCTCGCAAGAAGCAATGCTCGAAGTACATTCTGTGAAGTCATGCCATCAATCCTAGAAACGAAGTAAACCTTCGGTCAGCTCTATAAACGTACCCCACGGATCGGTAACAAAGGCGATCGCTACTCCCGAATCGGGCAGCTTCAAATACATTAGGTCCACCTTGTGACCGGAAGCCGTAAGCTTTTTCGTGAACTCCCGAAGATCTGAGATTTCGAGGCCAATATGATCCAACACGCGGCCCTTGGTCGGAGTGGGGGCGGCCAACGACTTGTTGAAAGCCATCGCGACGCCAGGGATGCTTTCTCCGAACGTGCTCTTGTACCAATTCAGTGCGATTCCGACGTCCGGAACGTTCAGTTCGATCGTGTCGCTCGAAACTTGTACCGCAAGGCCCTCGTCGGCAACAACAGCGACACGGATTCCTTCAGGGCCGGTGATTGTCGCGCGATTAGCCTCTCGTTCTGAAATCGTTGCGCCGACGGCCGCGGCCCTGCTCAGAATCGTCGCTAGATCTCGAACCCGCAGGCCGATCTTGGGCACGGTTGAACCCTCCATGCCGCCGTCCGGTTTACTTGCATCGATCGCGATAAAGACACCCGGAAGTTTGTACAACTCCAGGTCCCCTACTTTGGTAGGGACAGCGCCGAATACTTCCGTCCAGAACGTTTTGTGCGCAGCGCGATCACCGGCGTGAAAATGAAAATGCCCGAGAGCCACTCCGGAGGGTCCGGGCGTCTGGAGTTGCGCAAAACACGCTCGAGAGAGAATTACCGCAAGCGCGAAACGCACTTTCGAAGCGGTTCGCAACGGGTGCCTATCTGCCGCCGCCAGTCGCCGCGCTGGATGAAGGAGCGTCGCGGAAGAAATCCGGCGATGTGATGGATGGATCGAACGCTACATCCATGAACCCCGCCATCATCTCATCCCAACTTTGCGGACCACCTTTGACCCAGGCCCTGGGATCGGGATTGTCCGGATTATTCGCAGAGTTGTCGTATCCGGCCTTGCAGATCAGGATCGTTCCTTTGGGCAGCAGTTTCGGCTGTGCCAGCACATAGGTCTGCTGCCAATGGAAATTGTAATGCGGTGTGCGTAGCAGCACTTCCGATTCGCCGCTAGGATAGATCACGCTGTACTCGAAGAGCGATCCACGAAAATGCATGTGCGGCTGGAGCGAAACCACACGCAGCGGCTCCTGAATTACGACTCGCGATTCCAGACGGTAGTTCGACTCGCCCGGAGGGATTCGGATCAGCACGCCGTTCTGAATGCGGACCGTCTTGACCCGCTCACGCGTCGGAGCTTTGGCGAAAATCAAACCAATTCGGCTGCGGTCCAAAGCGGGCTCGCCATTCGGGGTGTAGTGAATCTGAAACACGATATCGGATCGCGCTTTGATCAGTCGCGCCTGGCCATCCGGCAACACGATGGGATCTCCTCCTGGAACGAAGACTTGTAAGTGCAGCGGGAAATCGGGCGGAGAGAACATCAGGTGTCCAGGCTCGGGAGCTTTGCGGGCGCCGACGGGAACCTCCTCATCGAGTTCGAAGAACTCGCCTGGTTTATGACCGGCTGCGTAGTTCGAATCGGGCTCGCGCGAATAGATCGAGGCGTGATGAACCACCGTCGGTTCGCCAGGCCGAAATTCCGCAGCCTGAATCCATTTGTCCTCTTTGAAATTCGTCGGAACGATGATGTATTCGTAGGGGATCGTTCCATTGGCCGGAACAGCGAACGGCTTCGACATTTCAAAAATCACGTCCGGCGTTCCGATGCGCCAGCCAGTAGGAAAGACGATCGGCTTCGGACTGTCCTTCTGATCGCCGGCGGGCGTGCCGGACTCCGCCCAGGAGCTCAGCGTGGCAATCTCGTTGTCGCTGAGCCTGCGGTCATTCGAAAATCTACCGGCGTTTGGATCGGCGAACCAAGGCGGCATCTTCCTCATGACCACGGCTTGACGAATCGCCTTCGCCCAGGGCCGCACCTGATCGAACGTCCCTAGCGCCATCGGACCGATTTCGCCCGGCCGATGACACGATTGGCAGTTCTTCTGCAAAATCGGAAGAACGTCACGATAGAACGTCGGCTGTGCGGCCCACATCGGAGTTGTCGTGAACGCAACAACTGTAAGCAGTTGACGCATATCCGGCACGGTCCAGTTTAGCGGGGGGGTCAGGCCGGGTCAAGGCTGGGTTCTTGAATCGATTCACAGCCGAATCTAAACCTCACTTTCGGCTGCGGCACTACTTGGAGACTCAGTATGCAATGGGTTGCTCTTCAATTGCCGTTCGGATAGACTTCGATTCGGTAGATGTGTTTAGACAAAATGAGGTCACTCTCTGAAACGTTTCGCAGAAGAAAACGGACATGAACTTGCGCGGTATAATGCTGCTCTTTGCTGCTGTGGGGGGAGGCGCTACCGCCTCGCTCGCCGCCCTGACTTTTTCAAAAGACGTCGCACCTATTCTTCAGAAGCACTGCCAACAATGCCATCGGCCGGGCGAGATCGCGCCCATGTCTTTGCTCACCTATTCCGATGCGCGGCCTTGGGCCAAGGCAATTCGCCAGGCGGTGATGACAAAGAAAATGCCACCGTGGTTTGCCGACACCCGCTACGGGCACTTCTCGAACAATATTTCACTCGCACCAGCGGAGATCGCAACTCTGGTGTCTTGGGTGGATGGCGGCGCGACTGAAGGCAACCCCTCCGATCTCCCGAGTCCCGTCGCCTTCGCCGATGGTTGGTCCATCGGTAAGCCCGATTTGGTTTTGGAGATGCCGAAGGCCTTGCCGATACCAGCCACCGGGACACTCGACATCATCTACCTGGTGGTTCCAGCCAATTTCACCGAGGATCGTTGGGTGCAAGCTGCCGAGGTGCGTCCCGGTAATCGCGCGCTCGTGCACCATATCAATGCAATCCTCCGAACACCGGATCAGAAAACGCTGCGGAATTTCAGGCCGGGCGAACCCTACACGCCACCGAAGAACACGAATTTCACTCCGCCACCCGATGGGTCTCAACCGGATAGCGAATTCTTCGTTGGTTATGTGCCCGGTTTACAAGGCAAGCGCTGGCCGGACGGCGAGGCGAAGTTCGTGCCCAAGGGTTCGGACTTTATCTTCCAGGTCCACTATTCGACCAACGGCACTCCGGGTACGGACCAAAGCCGGATCGGATTGATTTTCTCAAACAAGCCGCCCAAAGAGCGCGTGCTTTCTGCGGTCGCCAAGAACTGGACTTTCGTGATTCCGCCCGGCGCGCAACATCATGAGGTTCGTTCGATGGTCGAATTTGGTTCCGATGTCACGCTGATCAGCCTTCAACCGCATATGCACTATCGCGGGCGCGATTACGAATATAAAGCCGTCTATCCGTCCGGCGAAACCGAGGTCCTGCTCCGCGTCCCGAACTACGACTTCAATTGGCAGCTAACGTATTTTCTGGAAAAGCCGAAGCTAATGCCGCGCGGAACACGCATCGAGTGCACGGCGCATTACGACAACTCCGCAAACAACCCAGCAAACCCGGATCCTAAGACTACGGTCACTTACGGCGAGCAAAGTTGGGACGAAATGATGAGTGGCTGGATAGAGATCGCATTCGATCCAGCCAAGAACGCGAAAAGTCTTTTTGTTGTTAAGAACGACTCATCCGTAGCGGCAAGATGAAGTCATTTCCGGTTCTTATTCTGCTCGCCGGCCTCAGCGGGTGGAGTGCATCTCCGGTGATTCCTACTGGCCTCGATGCATATCGAATGTGGGATCGCTGGCCCACGCAGCGCATCGGAGTTCGTGCGTACATGCGCAGCACTTACGATCGAACTGGCGGCAACGAGACCGCGGATGCCTCCCACTTTCTCTATCAGCTTGCACCCGACCGCAACGTCACTCTCGATGTGCAAGGCCCCGGCATTCTGTACTTCGTTCGCTACAACCACTGGCATGGCAGCCCATGGCACTACGAGGTCGATGGCTTGGACCACATCGTCCAGGAGACGAGCACAGCCGACCCAGTTCATCCGGTCGGAAGCTCAACGTTTCTTCCCGGCGAGCTTTTCCCTAAGCCGCTGGCGTTCACGTGGTCGGACACTAAGGGCGCCGATTTGTCGTGGATCCCAATCGGCTTCGAGAAAACATTCCGGATGGCCTACTCGCGGACATTCTACGGAACCGGTTACTACATCTATCACCAGTTCATCGGCGGGACGAAGCTCTCGCGGCCCCTTCAATCCTGGGACGGCCGCACACCGCCATCAAACGACGTCCTCGATCTTATATCCAAAGCCGGCAGCGACATCGCGCCGCCGGTAGGCCAATCCGGCATGCAGCAAAATCGCGGGAAGCTAACTGTCGCACGTTCGAAATCATCGGAGGTGTGGGCGCGGTCAGGGTCACCGGGTATCATCCGAGCACTCGAATTTTCGATCCCGCGCGACCAAGCGCTCGCATTCTCGCGCGCACGATTGCGGATCACCTGGGATCAACGTTCGCAGCTTTCCATCGATGCTCCCGCCGCGTTGTTTTTCGGGGCCGGCATTCTCTACAACCGCGACAACCGCGAGTACCTGGTGAAAAGCTTTCCGATGGTGATCCGCTACGACGCTACTCGAGTCCACCTGAGCTGCTATTTGCCGATGCCGTTCTTTCATTCCGCACGCATCGAACTCGCCGGTGTCGAGGATTCGGACCTGAAGGACATCGAGTGGAGCGTACGTTTCGGACCGCTCAAAGATGCTGCGAACGAAACGAGCTATCTGCATGCCACGTATCGCGATCATCCGCGGCCCGAGCCGGGCAAAGATATCGAGCTTCTCGACACCAGAAATGTAGAAGGCGGCGGCGACTGGTCTGGGCAGTTCATCGGCACCTCATTCATCTTTTCTCACGATGCGGATCTGCGCACGCTCGAAGGCGATCCCCGATTCTTTTTCGACGACAGTCAAACGCCGCAGGCGCAAGGAACGGGAACGGAAGAATGGGGTGGCGGTGGCGACTATTGGGGCGGGCTGAACATGACGCTGCCGTTTGCCGGGCATCCGGTCGGAGCCCGCACTGCGCAGGAAGCCAAGAGCACCGAAGATCGTATCGAGTCGGCCTATCGTTTCCTGTTAGCTGATCTGATGCCGTTCGGAAAGAATGCCATCATACGACTCGAGCACGGTGGAACTAACGAATCGACACAGCATTACGAAACCGTCGCCTACTGGTATGGGTTGCCCGCCGCATCGCTGATCAAGACGGATGAATTCGCGGTCGGCGACGAAGCCAGCGAACGCCAGCACAACTATGTTTCGCCGGATGCTTCGGCGCCGTACGAAATTGAGTCGCGCTACGAATGGGGTCCGGACACGATCAATGGCGTGGAAGTTTTTCCTGCGACGAAAGACCGAGGGCGATCGACTAGAGGCACTTCGGAGTTCACTCTGCAAATCGATCCGAAGAATCTCGGCGTGATGTTGCGCCGCAAATTGGACTACTCGTTCTTGAACCAGAGAGCGGAGATCTTCGTCGCCGATGCGACTGACAAAAGATCTGCCTGGCGACAGGCTGGGATCTGGTATTTGGCCGGATCGAACACTTGCGTGTACTCGTTTCCTCCAAATCGCAACGAGCTCGGCGCGACGGAGCACGTACTCCAAACCTCGAATCGCCGTTTTCGGGATGACGAGTTCTTGATCCCGAGCGAACTTACACGAGGGCGGTCGAAAATCCGCGTTCGGATTCGGTTTACGCCGGTCGATACGCCGCTCTACCCTGGTGGTCCAAATCCATCGCTCGGCTGGAGCGAGTTCCGATACACGGCTTACAGTTATGTTCAGCCGTGGTTTTCATGGAGGAACCACGCACAGCAGTTTCGGTGAGCAAAACTATTCGCTGTCGGCACGTTGATGGCGTGCCTGTCGGATCCATACATTAAGGCCAGACCCGTGAAGCAGTTATGCTTGATGCGCCCGGCCCTGCGGTTTTGCTGGATGCGCATGCACCGATGTAGAGAAATCGCTGTTGATCGAGTGAGCGGGATGGCAGAGTATGGTGACGTGAGAACTCTGTTCGTTCAAGCTGTCGTGATCTTGGCGGGAGCTGGCTACGCGTTCAGCGCCACCGAGTCCGGTGCGCCGCCTACTTTCGCTCACGACGTGGCCCCGATTCTCCAGAAGAACTGTCAAGTGTGTCACCGGCCGGGTGAAATCGGGCCGATGACGCTGTTGACATACGAGCAGGTGCGGCCATGGGCGAAGGCGATCAAATCGGCTGTAGCCACGCGAACGATGCCGCCCTGGCACGCCGATCCACAGCACGGCAATTTCGCGAATAACCGCTCCCTCTCAGAAATCGACATCCGAACGATTACGGCCTGGGCCGACGCCGGTGCACCATCGGGTGATTTGGCAGCCGCGCCTGCGCCAGTTCATTTTTCAGATGGATGGCAGATCGGCACGCCGGACGTTATTTTCGAGATGCCCAAGGAATTTCATGTCCCGGCCACAGACGTAATCGACTATCAATGGATCAAAATCCCGACCGGTTTTACGAAAGACACTTGGGTAGAGGCTGTCGAGGTGAGACCCGGGAACCGGGCTGTAGTTCATCACGCCGTAGTCTACACACGCGAGCCCGATCTAACGTACGGAAAGAACGAACCCTACAACGAGTTCTTCCAAATCTCGGGACCTGACCTCGCAGACGTCGTGAAGGAACACAAGAACCGCACCAATCTCAACTTCGCGGCAACCACCGAACCGGAGCATCTGCAGGTTTACGCTCCTGGCGCCGACCCGATCATGCTGAAGCCGGGACAGGCTCGGCTCGTGAAGGCCGGCTCGGATCTGATTTTCGAAATGCACTACACGCCGAACGGGAAAGCGGCGACCGACCGTACACAAGTCGGGTTGCGACTAGCCAAGAATTCGCCTGCGGAACGTGTGCGCACCGTACGAATCAACAACGGCGTGCCGCTCGAGATTCCTCCTGGCGAATCTAATTACCGGCTAGTTTCGCGCGTCGAGACGATCGCGCCAGTGAAGATCGTGTCGTTCATGCCGCACATGCATCTGCGAGGGAAAGCGATGGAGTTCCGTGTAACTTATCCAGCCGGCGAAACGGAAGTCCTTCTTAGTGTTCCGCGCTATGACTTCCATTGGCAAATGACCTACTATTTGAAGAATCCAAAAATTCTGCCGGTCGGCAGTGTCATCACATGCGTGGCCGTGTATGACAACTCGCCGAACAACAAATACAATCCCGATCCCAGTGTGGTCGTGAAGGGCGGCCGGCAGAGCTTCGAGGAGATGATGGCGGGTTTCGTCGATTTCGCAATCGGTCCCGCGCAGTCGCTGGAGATGTTTAAGGACGCGCCAGCGCTCGCAAAGCAAGAAACGGCGTCGCGCTAAGTTTACTTAAGCGGTGGCTGCTTCGCGCGGTGGAGCAGTCGAGTTTCTGATTCGCAGTTCCGGCTTCAGCATCACGAGTTTTCGTTCTACTTCGGCCTTCTGATCGCGACTCCGAATTGCGGCCAGCAACATTCGCATTGCTTCCACTCCCATGTGATGCGTCGGCTGGGCCACCGTTGTGAGGCGCGGGCTGAAGTTCGCGGCCCAATCGAAATCGTCAAACCCTAACACGCTGACGTTCCCCGGACAGAGCAGTGCTAGCTCTGTGATCGCGCTCATCAAACCGAGCGTCATTTTATTGCTGGAGGAAAAAATGGCAGTTGGCGGCTTGGGCAACTGCAGAAGGTTCAGGCCACAACGGTGCCCGCTTTCGAGTTGAAAGTCACCGCGTTGCAGATACTCGTCATGCAATGGGAGGCCGGCTTTCTGAAGCGCTTTCCGAAACCCTTCCAACCGATCCATCGCATTGCAGAATTCCTGGCGGCCCGCAATGATTGCGATCCGTTTGTGTCCCAACGAGATCAGATGCTGAGTCGCCCGGTAAGCTCCCGCGAAATTATCGATTACGACGGCCGGGCCGTCAAATCCGGGCGCGATGCGGTCTACAAATACGATCGGGAAGCGGCGTTGCGATTGGCGATCTAGTCCTGTCAGCACGTGCGACGGCGAGAGTAGTACGCCGTCCACTCGGCGGGCATACAAATTATCTAGGTTGACGCGATCCATACCGCCGTCTTCGTTGGAGTCGCACAGAATGAGGGAATACCCTTGCGAGCGCGCTTCGTCTTCGGCGCCTCGGACCACTTCGGCGAAGAATGTATTCGTGAAATCCGGAATCACGACTCCGATCGTGTTCGTCCTCCGCGCCTTGAGCCCACG
>Ga0126381_100007092_pt1 | contig 12445 bp, 10 predicted proteins | sample PanSoiMetPlot_28_FD_96465 | JGI IMG/M metagenome (GOLD analysis project Ga0126381, IMG submission 96465) | Tropical forest soil microbial communities from Panama - MetaG Plot_28 | ecosystem: Environmental > Terrestrial > Soil > Tropical forest > Bulk soil | place: Panama | collected 2016-02-17
ACCCGACGAGGAGCGCGTCCAGTCCAGTAGAGCCCTGGGGGCGATAGCCACCGATCACCAACTCCTGCTGTCGCTCGAGCTTCAGTTTCACCCAGTCGCTGCTGCGCTCACCGGGTTGATAGGCGGAGCTCCTGCGCTTTGCGACCACGCCCTCGATCCCTGCAGCGCGCAGCGCGCGGAGGATGGCGGCAACGCTCCCGGGCAGATCACGCGACAAGCGAATGGTCGCGTTTTGTCCGATGATTTCCGGCAGTTGCGCGCGCCGCTCCCCAAGCGGCTCGCCCATCAGGTTCCGCCCATTCACGTAGAGGACATCGAAGCCATAAAACACGATCCGGTGCTTGGGGTGCGACGCGCGGTGCTGCAGAGCCTGGAACGAAGGCCGGCCATCCTCGGCCAAGGCGACGATCTCACCATCGATCACCACCTGCCCGGCGTTGAGTTGCAACCCCGCCGCCGCGACACCGGGGTACATCGGCGTCAGGTCCTTCTCGTTCCGGGAAAGGATGCGGATCGCTGCCTCGTCCTTGAAGAGCAACGCCCGGTAGCCATCGAGCTTGGGCTCGTACAGCCAGTCGGCCCCTTCGGGCAGCGTCTTTACCGCCAGGGCAGCCATCGGCGAGACGAATGCTGGAGTCGGCCACGGCTTCGACGAGAGGGCCATGCCCCGAGTATGGCTACTTGCGCGACCGCAGGGCCACTACGCGCGGCATCTCGATGTTCGGCGCAGCATCGCCGTGCGCGTTGAACTGATCGGGACCATGCGACAGAGGTTAACGAGCGACCGCGAGCGAGGTAAATCCAGGCCGTGATGCACCGCGGGGCTGTATGGCGCTTGGTGCCTCAGGGACTATTGCGTATATTGCCGTGGCGCGGGAACTGCAACTCCAGGCTGGCCGATCGGCTCGTGTGTCAATGCGCAAGCCGAGCGCAGGGAGAGACCATGAAAAACACACGCTGTCTCATGCTCGGGTTCGGGCTCGTGCTTTCCGCAGCCGCGGGTGCGGCTGGCATCGATGGCACCAGCCCCCTGAGCTGCACCGGTTTGGAAGGCTACAGTTGCGAGCCGGGCAAGGCATGCAACAAGGTCAAGCCCGAATCCAACACTCCGCCGGTGGTGACGATCGATCCAGCCAACAAAAGCGTAAAAACGCCCTATCGCAGGGATCCGTTGCCGATCGCGAATTCCGCGGTCAACAACGAGCAGGTAAAACTACAGGGCACGTCCGACAAGTTCGCGTGGAGCACGGTTATCAACCGCAACACGGGAAAGATCACCATCACGATCGCCGACCGCATCGGCGCATACGTCGTATTCGGACAGTGCAAGGTGAGCGACGGAACCTGATCCGCCGGAATCGACCCGCGAGCCGAGCACGACGAAGACGCCTGCGTCTGCCTGACGCTGTCGCCCGCGTTCAGCGATTGGCGGCCAGCGTTTTCCGGTCGAGCACCCGGCCGCCGAGTATGACCTTGACGATTTCGTCGTACGCCTGAACAGTCTGTCGCGGATCGGAGCGAACCAACAACAGATTGGCACGTTTGCCGGCCTCCACCGTGCCGATGTCGTGGTCGAGCCGCAAGGCTCGCGCGTTGCTCAGTGTGGCGGCCTCGAAGATCTGCGGCGGTGTCACGCCCGCCTCGGCCAACCGGTGAATCTCCAGCCACGCGTTGAGGCCTGGCGGGTTCGCATAGGTCGGGGCACTCGGGGTGTCGGTGCCAAAGAGCAGCCGCCCTCCGTGCTTTGCCAGGTAGCCGGTGGCCGCCGCGGCCCTGCCGATTCCAACGGCAAGGCCCCGGCGCAACGCCGCGCCCGGGTCGGCCCCCGGAATATCGGCTGCGACCACGGCGCGAAACCACTGTCCTTCGCTCGTTCCGTACCAGTCGATGAGGCTGCGCGGCAACACTCGCGCCAGCATGGGATCGGATAGAAATCCGGAGTTGAAGAGGTCCTGCAGGCCATAAAGGACCTGGAGCGTCGGCTGCCAGCCCACCTGTGCCGTGACGACCCGGTCGAGTATCGACTTCACGGCGGGGGTGAGCTCCCCCGGTGCGGCGGTCTCGTCCGCGTTCCACAAGCCGTGCGCGAGGATGTCCACACCCGTGTCGAGCCCGAACGTCTGGGCTTCGGCGGAGTTGGCGTGCAGCAGCACCGGGAGTCCCGCGGCATGTGCCGCACGAACCAGGGAGCGGATCGTTTCGGGCTTCGGCACGGGAAGATCGTGCACGCCCCCAAAGCCGCGCTCGAAGAAAGTCTTCACGCAGATCGCGCCGTCCGACTTCATGCGCGCGATGACCGCCTGCGGAGTGTGCACTGCCGGATCGACACCCGGCGGCAGCGGCACCCCGTCCTGCGGCTCGACGAGCATGTACGGCATCCCTGTATACCGTTGCGGCTTCGGCAGGTAGTTCATCGGGTAGCCATCCATGAGGGCTGCCCCGCCGCAGAAGCGCGTGTCCGGCACCGGATCGTGACTCTTCCAGCGGGCGATCTCGTCCGGCGTCGAGATGAGGTCGATCAGGGTGGTGAAGCCGAAATAGAGGTAGCTGCGCGGAATCTGGTCACGCGCTGCCCGCGCGATGTCGGGGTGCGCGCGCTCCTGCTCATCCGTCATCCCGGGAATCGAGCCGAGGTGCACATGACTATCAATCAGTCCGGGTACGAGGTAGAGGCCGCGTCCGTCCAGCGTCGATGCGCCAGCTTGCCGGACGGGTGCGTCTTTCGCCGCTGCCACGACCGCGGTAATCCGGCCGTCATGCACGCTGACATTGAAATCACGGAGCTCGCGCGTGCTCTCCGGTGAGACGACCGTCACGTGCTCGATCCGAAGGTCCTGGCCGGCGGCACCCTCTGACTGGAGGGCGCTGGCGATCAGGAGCCCTGAGAGCGCCGCGAAGCGCAAACGACATCGGGCTCGCTCATCGTGTCGCATATGTCGCAGAGACTAGCCGCTGCGAGCTGCACAACCAACACCGCGTGCGGTTGGTCCATACCGTGTCGGCGAACCGACCTTTGCCGGACTTGGAGGGGACGAATGAGCGCCGCACTGGCCGTCGCACGGGTTCGCTTGCGCGAAGCGAGCCCGCGACGGTGCTAGCGGTGAACTGCCGCCGCGGAGAAGCTTCCGCTTATCGCCTGCGAGACGTTTGCGACGCGCTCGGACTGTATGCGCTCGTAGACCTCTTCGCGGTGCACCGCGACGCACTGAGGCGCCGAGAAGCCGAGGCGCAGCTGGTTGCCCCTCACGCCGAGCACAGTGACGGTGATGTCATCGCCGATTTTCACTGACTCTCCCGGACGCCGTGTCAGAATCAGCATTGGTACACCCTCCCCTGACGATTTACTTGCAGCTCGTGTCTTGGTTTGCGAGGCTCGCTCAGGCAGCAGTCCGCCCCGTAGCGCGCGGATGCTATCACCCACACGAGGTAAGGTATCCGCGATTCGCGTCGCAATCTGCGAAATTCGCAGCGCAGCAGAGCGATGCACAGGTTGCGCACAAGTCATCGGCCCGTTGTCCACAGGTCGCGCGCATGGAGTGCCCGCGCAGCGGTTGCGGTTCAGGGCCCGGCGCAGCACCGAGGACTCGAAAACGAAGACGCCGCGTGTAGGCGCTGTCTTACTCACACGGCCTCGCGCACCTCAATGCAGCGCGAGCGTGTCACGCCGCCAGGCGGCATCCTGCCATCGTCCGAAGTCTGCGAGCAGCTCGGGGTTGCTCGATTGCCTGACAGGGACGAGATCTTCGAGCCGCAGCTCCTCGAAGCGGCGGCGAAACCGGCCGCGGTCCTTCACCTCGCGTACGATCAACAGGCGCTGGGTCCCTGGTGCGAAGCCGGCGAACTCCACATAACCCTCCTCCGGATCATCGGCACCAGGTGAGAGCACATCCACCGTCCAGCCTCCGACGCTCTCATGAAACACCCAAAGCTCGCGCCAGCTCTCCAGCGGCTGCACTGCAAGTACCAGTGCCCGGCCGTGCGCCACCGGCTGGACGGACGCGGTCCACACGATCCCGTAGGTGCACCGACTGAGCAGCGCTGAGGCCGGGCGCTGCGCTTCTGCGAGCGTCAGACAGGTCTGGCCCGGCTTCCCGGGGCGTGCGGCGAGAATCAGGGACCCGACCTGCGGTGCGGGAGCGACGGCCGCCCAGCGGATCGCGCCCACTCTCAATAACGCGTCGAGGTACTCGGCCCGATGCTCCTCGCCGAGATCCTGCGGATGCACGGAGACAAGCTCGGCCAGCGCGCGCTGCGCGGCAGCTCCAGGCGCCTGGCCGCGACGCGCCTTCTCGTAAGCGACGGCCGCCCACACCGCTGCCCGCCGCGCGTACAGACGGCTGCGCGTCATCGCACTGAGGGGCCGCTCCTCGATCCCGTCGAGGAGCGCGCGCCGTTCCTCATCGAGCAATGCGCGCTGCAGAATACCGAGCCCCGGATCGATGCAGTCCGGCCTCGTGAGCCCGAGCACCGCGCGTGCACGCTCCTCGCCGCTCGCGTGACGGAGCGACAGCACTTGCCGGTACAACTCGCCGTCGTAGCAGACCTGCATGTGGCCGTTGCGATCGAAGCTGCGCATTTGAATGCCGAACTGCGCGACCACCTCGAGGTGTGCGGCGACGTCTCTGTGCCTGGCACCGTCACCCGAAGCCGCATCGGCCAGACGCTCGGCCATGCGGGCGATCGCGTCGAGTGGCTCGGCAGTGAGCGCACCCGCCGGCGCCGCCTTGAGGTATGCGGCTCCGTAGCTGATTCCGAGCGCCTCTGAACCCGCGCTGTCGCGCAGGAATCGCAGTACTGCCAAGAGAGCCGGGGCCTCGGGCTCGTTGAGACTGATCGCACGGATCGCCTCGGTCTTCACGTAGCCGCCGCGCTCGCGGTGATAGTTGTAGACCTTGAGGTAGCCTGCGCGCTCGTCCCGGACCTCGAGCACCTCGCCTTGCCAGAGCGTCGTCAGCTCGGTCGCGCGCAGGCTCGGTGCGGCACGGAGCGGCGCACGGTCCTGCACCACGATCGCAAGCGTCGCAGCCAAGGTGAGCAACACCTACGGCCCCTCCCCCTGCACGCTCACAGGCACCGGCGCGGCGTGCGGTGGCTGCGCGCCTTCGAGCCCAACCAGGTTATTGCCGAGGAACTGGCCCGGTGCGGGTGTCGGCGCGATGATCACCTGCACCTTGTCGGACAACTTGTCGGCAAGGGTCTTCTGGATGAGCAGCGGATAGCGGGCGATGAGCGCGCCCTCTCGCTCCATCTGGCCCGCGTTGCTCTTGCCCACGACCTCGAGCCGGTACGCCTCGGCGTCGGCGAGCTTGTGGCGCGAGTCCGCCTCGCCCTGGGCTTCGATGCGACGCGCCTCCGCCGAGCCTTCCGCAGTGCGAATCCGGGCGCGCTTTTCCGCCTCAGCCTCGAGCTGGCGTTGCTCGATCTGCTTCTGCTTGAAGGGCAGGATGTGCTTCATGGTCTCTTCCTGCGCGCGGGCCGCGATCACCTGCTCTGCGCCGGCCGCCTCGGCCGCCTTCTGCCGCCGTACCTTGTCGGCCTCGGCCGTGAGTTGCGTCTCCTTTACCTGCGCCTCCTTGAGCTGCAGCGTGTAGCGGACCTTCTCAGTTTCGAGCTCCTCGGCGAGGAGCTTCTCCATCTGCGCGCGGTAGTCCTGGGGCAGATCCACCTGGCCCATGTCCACCCCGCGGAGGATGAGTCCGAGCGCGCCGAGCTTCGGCCTGAGTGCCGTCGCGATTTCCTGCTGGATCTGCTGCCGCTGGCTCGAGAAGATCTCGCGCACCGTATGCCGGGACAGCAGGGGATATACGATTCCCTGCACCGCCGGGCGCACCAGGTCGGCGTTGAGATCATCCGCGTACTCCTTGGACATCTGCGCGATGCGAGTCCGATCGATTGCCCAGCGCACCGTCAGATCGACGCCGATCGAAAGCCCTTCGCTCGACTGAAAGGGTGCCGGGCCCGCGGCGCGCGCACTCTCGCTCGGCCGGTACAACTGGTCGCGGGTCGGGTAGCGGCGCACCTGATGGATACCCGGCATGACCAGCACGGTGCCCGCGCTGTAGGCGCGCGCAGACCCATCGAAAAGGTTCGTGCGCACCAGCACTTCGCTCCGGTGGACTGCGGCGAGGGGCGGATGGATGTAGAGAAGGCAGGCGAATGCGGCGAGGATTCCGGCAATCACGAGCCGCATGCGGCGACGCCAGGCGTGAACTCCGACGCTGCGAACGGCTCCTCCCGCCGCTGCGGCCAGCCGGGCGAGGGGCTCGACGAGCGCGCGTTGCAAGATGCCGAGCAGAGCCTCGAAGCGATCCGACACGAGTGACTCCTTCCGAGGGTGTGCCTCAGTTAACGAGTCTGGGTGCGGCTTCTGGCAAAGCGGTGGGGCAATCATGGCAGGTCGTGGCAGTCAATTTGACCTGTGCGGCGGCGGCGCGCACGCTCGGCGAACCGACATCGTGAAATCCTTTTGGAGAACTCGAAGCGCTCCAGGCGGCGCGAAGAGTCTCCTGTGCGTCGCGAGGACCTAAGGGGATGTCATGCCGACGATACTCATCACGGGCGCGAACCGAGGGCTGGGTCTCGAGTTCACTCGCCAATACCTGGAAGAAGGCTACGCCGTCATTGCCGCTAGCCGAAATCCGGGCGCAGCGCACCGGCTACGGCAACTGGAGCGCGATTCAAAAGGTAGCCTGACTCTGCTGGAGGCCGATGTCGCAGACTCCGCGAGCGTGCGGGCTGCCGCGGCGCGCACGCCCACCTCCGTGATCGATGTCCTCATCAACTGCGCCGGCGTGATTGGAGGCGACGGGCAGACCATCGGTTCGATCGATTACCACGACTGGCTACGGGTTCTCGATGTCAACGTGCTGGGTGCGATGCGTATGTGCGAGGCGTTCCTCGATCGTGTGGCACAGAGTGACCGACGGCTCATCGTCACGATCACGAGCGGCATGGGATCCCTGGCCGACAACACTTCCGGGGGTTTCATCGCGTACCGCACTTCGAAGGCCGCCGTCAACATGGCGATGCGCACCGCTGCGATCGATCTCAGATCCCGCGGCATCAGCTGCGTGGTCATCAATCCTGGATGGGTCAAGACCGACATGGGCGGGCCGAATGCGAAGCTCTCACCCGAGCAGAGCGTCACTGCCATGCGTCGCGTCATCGCGGAGCTCGGCCCGAACGATTCCGGCCGGTTCTACCACTACGATGGGCGCGAATATCCCTGGTAAGACGCGTCGGTGACGGAAGCAGTGCCTGGTGCAACTCGACTCGCCGCAGCACGGGGTCAGTTCACCGAAGTGTCATGTGCCGGAAGCATCAGTCGCTCTCCAGGAACACCCCGGAATGGGTAGGGTCTAGACTCTCGAACCTCATTCGCGCGCTACCTCCCCCGAGGGCTGCCCGCAGGGTCACGCGTCCGTACACTGCTCCGCTCCTGACAGACCGAGCGGGGTGGCACATGGAATTTCTCATCGTCAATATCGGTGCAACGAGCGCTGCGCTGGTCGGTTACCTGGCGAGTGTGTTTTGGCAGGACGTCAAGCGCGGGTCGCGACACGAGTCTTCTGGCAGCGAGGCGCAGTAACTAGGCGCGATGACGAACTTCCGATCGCTGACTCATCAGGTAGTAGACGCCGAGAGCCAGCGTGAAGGTGATCAGCCAGCGGGTCCCGAAGGCCGTCAGAGCGTCCCAGCCAGTGCTGAGCCCGACTCCGGCTGAGAGCTGTCCCCGGACACCTGGACGAGGCCAAACGACGCCGACGTTCGTCGCGGCTCCGAGCGCCGCTGTCATCACGAGACCGGTGAGAGGCCAAAGCCTCCCCAACCGCCGCGTGGCGGCATATTGCGCGACCGCCCAGCACCACAACACCGGAAGCCCGTACATTATCAACCAACCCATTCCTTCCGTACCGTGGCGCACAAAGAGTGCGATACCGCTTGCATCGGTCGCCCATGCAGCGTGCCAACGGTTGCTGATCGCAAAAGTGGCTGCGAGCGCGGCCAGGATGGCGACCGCCGAAGCCGCGAATCCCAACACCGGGACGAGGCCGCAAATGGTCAGCGGCCAGCGCGCCCCCCACGACTTGAGCGCGGGTTCTTCCAACACTTTCTTCGCTATCTCATCGTCCGTGCCCAGCCGGTTGCGTGCCACGCTCCGTGCAAGCTCAATCGGCTGTCCGCGCGCCATCTCCTCCTCGATGAGCGATTCGTAATGACCCGTGAGCTCCACCACCAAGCGCCGTACGTGCCGGGGGGCGATGCCGGCAGTCGTAAGCCGGTCCCCGAGCGACCTGAACTCATCCTCAGGCATACGCTTTTCCTCCGAGCGCGGCATCGACCGCTGTGCGGGCTCGACGCCACTGTTCGATGAGCTTCGCCAGGCGACGCCGACCGACTGACGTTGTCCGATAGTAGATTCGGGGTCGGCCAGAAACCATCACCCTTCGTGAACGCAGCAGCTTCCGCAGCTCGAGCCCATGGAGCAAGGGATACAGGAGCCCCTCGCCCAGCCGGATCTCTCGCCGCGTGACCGCCTGTACTGCCCTGGCTAACTCATAACCATACATTTCCCGCCGAGCCAGAAGCCCGAGAACCAAGAGTTCCGAAACGCCGGCGGTGAGAGGTGTCGTTTTCCGTGCCACGCCACGATCATACCTCAGTCATTGAGGTATCGGCGAGCCGCGCGGGTGCAAACACCGCCTTGAGCCGGACGGCAGCTCGACGCCGCGACCAAGCCCTGGGCGGGTTGCAGACGCCGCTCGGCAACTCAGGCAAACCTGGCGCGTGCCGGGCCCTCAGCGGCGCCGCGCAACGATCTTCAGAACGTAGTCCACGATGTTCCTGGTCATGCGGCGGTCAGCCTGCGCGTGTCCGAATAGTGTGCGGAAATAGAAAGGGCCGGCGAGGAGATCGAGTACCAGTTCGAAGTCCACATCTTCGCGCGCTTCGCCTCGAATCCGCGCTCTCTCCAGCGCGTCGCGCATCGACTTGCGTCGGGGGGCGAGCACCCGGCGTCGCACGGCCTGCGCGAGCTGCGCGTCGTGTGCCATGTCTGCGACCAGGCCTGGCAGCGCCTGCTTGAGGGGTCCCGCGAACGCTCTCTGCAGGGTACCCACGGCGGCGTGTAGATCTTTGCGCAGCACGCCCGTGTCAGGGGCGGGACTAGCTCCCATGGTGCTCAAGATGCAGTCGGCAACCAGGTGTGGTTTGCTTGGCCAGCGGCGGTAAATACTCGCGCGGGCCCGCTTCACCCTGCGCGCAATGCCAACCATGGTCACCGCCTTGTAGCCGCGCGTCCTGAGCACCTGCAGGACGGCCATGACGACCTGCCTGTCAATGGTCTCATTGCGGGGGCGCCCGAGAGCGATGGCATGCCCGCGCACGCGCCTTGCCGAGTTCTCACGTTGAGCCCGCGCTTTCACGGATGTCATCAGGATCAGGCGCGTGTTGGGTCTGAAGACTCCCGCGCGAGGAACCCGTCCAGGGCGCTCGCGGTCCCCTACCGACGTCAACTCACGCCGTGCCGCGCCCCCACCGCGTCAGCGTGACACGCTTCGGCCGTGTCTCGAGCCGGTTGCTTAGAGTCCGAAGAGGGTCACCGCTTTCTGCAGCGTCACCCACACACCCCAGGCGAGTGGAATGCCGACCGCGATCCACGCGGCTCTCGGCTGCCAGCCAGCGCTACTCCCGGCCGGCCTGGGAGCAGCCGCCACGGAAGTCACCGCCGACTTCCTGCTCTCAGCGTCCAGCGCTGCGAGCTGCGCCGGAGTCATGTAGTACTTCTCCGCTACCGGCCGGATTGCCAGGTTGCACAAAAACCCGACCGCGAGCAGACCGGCCAGAATATACATCGTCACGCTATAGGCATGATCACGCGCGACGTGGTGTGCGAGCTGATACTCGCGGATGTAATTCACAATCACGGGTCCCAGGATCCCAGCGGCGGACCAGGCCGTCAGTAACCGGCCGTGGATTGCGCCCACCATCCGCGTGCCGAACAAATCTGCGAGATACGCCGGCACCGTGGAAAAACCGCCGCCGTACATGGAGAGGATGATGCAGAAGAAACCGACGAAGAGCGCCAGGCTTCCGGTGGCGGCGAGCGACGGGATCGACGCATACAGCACCAGCCCCAGCAGCAAGAAGACCATGTAAGTGGCCTTGCGTCCAATGTAGTCCGAAGCGGACGCCCAGAAGAACCGGCCGGCGATGTTAAACAGCGACAATAGTCCGGTAAAACCCGCCGCAATCGCCGCAATAGCCCCGTGTTGCTGCGGAGTCAGCTGATCGAACGTCGCGTCGACGCCGATGAGACGGCCACCGAAGACCTCCTGCAAAAGCGGCGACGCCATGCCGATGATGCCAATTCCCGCGGTTACGTTGAGCGCGAGCACCCACCACACCAGCCAGAACTGCGGCGTACGCAGGGCGACATTCAGATCCACGTTTCGATCGGTGACGAGTGCTTTGGCCTTGGTGGCCGCCGGCGGCTCCCAGCCGGCCGGTTTCCACTGATCCGCCGGCAGTCGGTAGCCGAGCGACCCGAGCATCATCGACACAAAATACAGCGCGGCGAGCACCAGAAACGTCTGCCAGACGCCGACCGAAGTGGGTGTCGCGAACATTTTCATCAGCCGATCCGCCAGCGGCGCGCCGATCATCGCGCCCCCACCAAACCCCATGATCGCCATGCCGGTTGCCATGCCGCGCCGGTCCGGGAACCACTTGATGAGCGTGGAAACCGGCGAGATGTACCCGAGCCCGAGTCCCAGTCCGCCGAGGACCCCTGACCCCAACCACATCAGCCACAGCTGGTGCCAGATGACTGCGAGCGCCGAAATCACCAACCCGCCACACCAGAGTATTGCCGCGGCAAATCCGGCGCGACGGGGACCAACGCGCTCGAGCCAGCCGCCCCAGATCGCGGACGCGGTGCCGAGAAAGACGAAAAATAACGTGAACATCCACCCCATCATGGAGATTTTCCAGTCACAGGTGGTGGTCGTGATCAGCTGAAAGAAGCCGAGATCAGCGGGGCATTCGAGCGGCTTGGTGAGGCCGACCGCCCGATGCAAGGGCAGCCAGAACACCGAGAAGCCGTAGGCCATGCCGATGCACAGGTGAATCGCCAGAGCGCACGGCGGAACGAGCCAGCGGTTATAGCCGGGCTCGGCAATGATACGGTCCCTGTCGAAGAATCCCGGGCGGGGCATGACATTTGCGGCGGCCATCGCACACTCCCGTGTTGGGTTTTTCAAAGGCGCATGCAGCGCTGCATTCTAGTAAAGATACAGCTGATATTGCCACCCGGAGCACACACCGTTCCTAACTCTTTACGAGACACACTGTCTAGTATAGGTTGACGCGTTGACATACCCTCCATCTCAGTCGACTTGAGCGGCGCAGCCGCTGTGAGGGACCACCCTTACGGACGTCGCTTCTCTGTTCCCTGGGGTGTTCTTATGAGGGCGAGCGGTGGTGTTGCTCCCTCAGCGCATACACAGTCGTACCGGCGGGCTTCTGCACGAACGGCCCGCAGTTCTTTGGGATAAAGAAAAAGCGGCCGGTGTTATCGGTCACCGGCCGCCAGGGGTTGGTGAGCACCGCCGGGGGGCTGGCAATCCTCACCATCAGTTCAGAGCGCCGTGCCCGTCATCCTGACGGCTATCCATGGTTCACGACGCTGGGTACGGAGGTTAGAGGTTCTGCACTCGGGTCGCATATCGGGCGCGCGCCATTCGCTCCGTCAGATTTCACCGACGCATCCCGCACGGGGTTCCGGAATGCACGCCGCGGGGCTCGGCCTAGCGAGGGCTGGAGATCCGTTCAGTCTGCATTCAGGGGTTTGTAAGTAATCGTAAGCCTGCGCAAGGGGCCGGAGAATGACAGCAAAAGTATTCTCGCCGCGGTTGCCAGTCGCCCAACCGCAATCAGCCGATCGAAGCTCACTGCGTATCTGCAACCAGTCGTGGCCGATCAATGCCGAGGAGCGAATTCGATCAGCCGAGGAACCTGAGGTGGTGCGACCCGAGGAGTTGATGCAGGTACGGGGCTGCCCGCCAGGCTCTCTAGCGTCAATGCGTATTGTTCGGCGCTCCCCGGTTTGGGTCGCGCAGGGAACGGTGTCCTCTTATGTGGCCAACGCCTTCAGTTTTTCCTTGTCGGCTTCAGAAGGCATGTGTTTCAGATTGAGTATGATCGACGCAAGCGTCTTGACTGAGCTGGCCGCCTTGTCATCGTTCAGGATGGCCTCAAGTTTTGGTTTATCGGCCGCCGCAGCCGTATGTTGCACGTCCATCAGCGCCTGAGCCACGGTGCGCTCGTCCTTGGTCGCGGACTTGTCCTCGGTGATCTGCTTTAGTGACTGCTTTTCGGCATCAGTGGGGAAATGCTGAAGATGCAGCAGTATTCCGGCCATGGTTTGCACAGCCTTGCTCTCCGC
>Ga0126381_100007093_pt1 | contig 12442 bp, 14 predicted proteins | sample PanSoiMetPlot_28_FD_96465 | JGI IMG/M metagenome (GOLD analysis project Ga0126381, IMG submission 96465) | Tropical forest soil microbial communities from Panama - MetaG Plot_28 | ecosystem: Environmental > Terrestrial > Soil > Tropical forest > Bulk soil | place: Panama | collected 2016-02-17
TATCGGTGTAAACGATATGCTCTACCAACTGAGCTAACCGCCCTTGCTCCGCTTATAGCAGCGGGACAGGCTTTTAACACTCGTTGGGACTGATTTGTCTATGGCTTATTCTGCCACCATTTCGCCGGAGCCGCCGAATTCAGCGGGGAAGTCCTTTAATTTAGGAAGCCCGTCTTTGATCTTCAGCACGGTTTCGCCGTAATTCACGTGCACGCCCGGAGCGAAGTCGAGACTGGGTATCGTTGCGGCAAAGACATCGATCAAACCCAGCGTGGGATGGCTGGTCATCAGGTGGCCTCCGCATTTCGCGCAATATTGGCGTTGGCTCAACGGGCCTTTCTGGAAACTGGCGACATATTCGCCGCCCTTCGACACTTTGACCGCTTCCGGCTTCCACAGGCTGAATGCATTCACCGGTCCACCCGACCAGGAACGGCAAGACCGGCAATGGCAGTAACCCATTGCCTCCGGTGAGCCGGTGACCTCGATTTCGACCGCGCCGCAAAAACAGCTTCCACGATGACTCATTATGTACCTCCCTCAATCGCTTTTCAGTGACGACGGCGCGGACTGTAGCATACCGATCCCGACATTGCGGCGAATGCATTCGGCATTTTCCATTATGCCGGATATGGTCTACGGGGTAACTGGGGACTTAAGGCGTTTGCGATATCTGTCCAGTCTTTCTTCTTGCGTTTTGGTTGTTTGCGCCTTGACCTTAGCCGCGTGCGGCTCGTCGGCTTCAGGTCCGCGCTGGAATCCTTATCCGACACCGCCGCCGCGCGACGAGAATTATCATGGCGGCCCCAACGCAATGCTGCTCAAATATGACGCCAACCATGACGGCACGGTCACCCGCGAGGAATTGATCGCAGGCCTGAAGGCTGAATTCGCGGCACTGGACACCCACCACACGGGATGCCTCACGCCGGACCAGGTGGCCGCGATCAACCAGGAGCGCATTGCCGCCGACCAATCCGCCGCCACCCCACTGCAGGATTGGAATCAGGACGGTTGCGTCGATTACCGGGAATTCTCCGCTGCCGCCTATTCGCTGTTCGATCAACTGGACCGCAATGGTGACGGTAAGGTCACGCCGGACGAATTCAATCCCCGCCGCACCGGCACGCAGAACGGCGCGGCGCCCCCGCCCGGCCGCGCCCGGCGTGGCAATCCGGTAGCTGGTTCGAGCCCGCCCCCTCTTCAATAGCGCTTATGGCTAGCTCGGCTTGACTTGGGGGGGAGGCCGCCCTACATCGGCCCCCTTCGCGCGTCCCCGTGGGCGATGCGGGGGCGTAGCTCAGTTGGTTAGAGTGTCGGCCTGTCACGCCGAAGGTCGCGGGTTCGAGCCCCGTCGCTCCCGCCATTTTCCTTGCAGAGAATGGCTACATGTCATGATCCCTCGGTCGTGAAGGGTATCCGCGCCAAATTCGCGATTTCCAGTTGGGAATCATTCGCAAATGCGACCGATTGAGTGCCAAATATCTGCATAATTCCTTGCCCTCGGTCGCCACCGGATCGACCCCGCGCGGATCCGTGATTTGCGCGAAAATTCCTGTTCTACCGCGACGAATCTTCCGCTACACCCGCGTTGCGCGGCGACAGTGCCTGCCTATACTGCGCCGCGAAAACGAACAGGGTCCGGCTTGGTGACGGCACGCGCCGGCCGTTCCCATGCGAAGGCGTTTGGAACGGCATGGAAAAGCTTCTCCTGGAATATCTCCCGATCTTGGTTTTTCTGGGAATCGCCGTCGCCATCAGCGGTGCCCTGGTCGTGCTGCCACTGGTAATCGCCCCTTCCAAGCCCGACCCAGAAAAACTTTCTGCCTATGAATGCGGGTTCCCCGCCTTCGGCGACGCGCGCATGAAATTCGATGTGCGCTTTTATCTGGTTTCCATTCTTTTCATCATTTTCGATCTGGAAGTCGCCTTCCTGTTTCCTTGGGCCATCTCGCTGGGCGCCACCGGGCAATTCGCCTTCTGGTCCATGATGGTGTTTCTGGGGATCCTCACGGTGGGGTTCATCTATGAGTGGAAGAAGGGAGCGCTCGAATGGGAGTGATCGCTTCGCCAATTCCCGCCGGAACCGCGGCACGCGCCGGGGTCGAAGGCGGCGCCCGGATTGCTGATAACGACCCTTATTTCAAGGCACTCCAGCAGGAAATGGCCAACAAGGGCTTTCTGGTCACAAGTGCCGAAACCCTGATCAATTGGGCGCGCACCGGCTCCCTGATGTGGATGACATTTGGCCTTGCCTGCTGCGCGGTCGAGATGATGCAAGCCTCGATGCCGCGCTACGATCTGGAGCGGTTCGGCTTTGCGCCCCGTGCCAGCCCGCGCCAATCCGACGTGATGATCGTGGCCGGCACGCTCACCAACAAGATGGCTCCGGCGCTGCGCAAAGTCTACGACCAGATGCCCGAACCCCGTTATGTGATCTCGATGGGGTCCTGCGCCAATGGGGGCGGCTATTATCATTATAGCTACGCCGTGGTCAGGGGCTGCGACCGTATCGTGCCGGTGGACATATATGTGCCGGGCTGTCCGCCGACGGCCGAAGCCTTGGTCTATGGCATTCTCTTGTTGCAGCGAAAAATCCGCCGCACCGGAACGATCGAACGCTGATGTCGAATCTGAGTCAATTCGCCGAAAAGCTCACGCGCGCGCTCGGGTCCGCGCTGTCCGAGACCAAGCTCGCGACAGGCGAGCTTACCGTGACCGTGGAGACGGGCCGAATCCTGGACGTGCTTTCCCACCTCAGGGACGATCCGGATTGTGAATTCAAGATCCTGGTGGACATTTGCGGCAATGACTGGCCAACGCGCGCCAAGCGCTTCGATGTGGTCTATCACCTCCTGTCGCTGACCAGGAATTCGCGCATTCGCCTCAAGGCGAGCTTAAGCGAGGGCGAGACGATCGCATCTTGTGTGCCACTTTACCCGGCCGCCGGCTGGTTCGAGCGCGAAGCGTTCGACATGTACGGCATTGCCTTCGATGGCAATCCCGATCTTCGGCGCATCCTCACCGATTACGGATTTTCCGGCCATCCGCTGCGCAAAGACTTCCCGCTCACCGGCTATGTCGAGCTGCGCTATGACGAGGAATTAAAGCGCGTCGTCTATCAGCCCGTGCAATTGGTGCAGGAATTCCGCGATTTCGATTTCATGAGCCCCTGGGAAGGTGCGCCGCACATCCTGCCGGGCGACGAGAAAGCCGCGATGGCGCCGAGTGCCACGTCCGGCGACACGGGGAAGAAGCCGTGACCAGCGTTACTTTGGAAAACACCCCTAGCGAAACCAGCAACGGCTCGGCCGAGGAGCCGCAGCTCACGCTCAATTTCGGGCCGCAGCATCCGGCAGCTCATGGCGTGCTGCGCCTGATCCTTGATCTGGACGGTGAGATCGTCAAACGGGTGGACCCCCATATTGGGCTGCTGCACCGCGGCACCGAGAAGTTGATCGAGCACAAGACCTATCTGCAGGCCATCCCGTATTTCGACCGGCTCGACTATGTCGCGCCGATGAACCAGGAGCATGCCTTCTGTCTAGCGATCGAGAAATTGCTGGGGTTGGACGTGCCCAACCGAGGCCAATATATCCGCGTGCTCTATTCGGAGATCGGCCGGCTTCTGAATCACCTCCTGAACGTCACCACCCAGGCATTGGACGTGGGGGCGCTCACCCCCCCGCTATGGGGCTTCGAAGAGCGCGAGAAGCTGATGGTGTTCTATGAACGCATCTCGGGCTCGCGCATGCATGCCAATTTCTTCCGCGCCGGCGGCGTGCATCAGGATCTGCCGCCGGGTCTGGCCGCCGATATCTACAAATTCTGCGAGCATTTCCCCAAGGTGCTGGACGACACCGAGGGCTTGCTGACCGAGAACCGCATCTTCAAGCAGCGCAACGTGGACATCGGCGTGATTACCCGCGCCGATGCCGAAATGTGGGGCATGAGCGGGGTGATGTTGCGCTCGACCGGAGTCAAATGGGACCTGCGCCGTTCCCAGCCTTACGAATGTTACAACGAGCTTGAGTTCAAGATTCCGGTTGGCAAAAACGGCGACAATTACGATCGCTATGTAATGCGTATGGAAGAAATGCGTGAAGCCACCAAGATCATGAAACAGTGTCTGGATAAGATGACCCCAGGACCGGTCATGTCGCTTGACCACAAGGTCGTCCCGCCGCGCCGGGCCGAGATGAAGACGTCGATGGAAGCACTGATCCATCACTTCAAACTCTATACCGAAGGCTTTCATGTGCCGTCCGGTGAGGCCTATGCGGCGGTGGAAGCCCCCAAGGGCGAATTCGGCGTCTATCTGGTGGCGGACGGGACCAACAAGCCGCAGCGCTGCAAGATCCGCGCGCCCAGCTTCGTGCATCTGCAAGCGATGGATTACATGTGCAAGGGTCATATGCTGGCCGATGTTTCAGCGGTCTTGGGTTCGCTTGATATCGTGTTCGGGGAGGTTGATCGGTGAGTTTGCGCCGTTTGGCCCCGCCCGAAATGCAGCCGGCAAGCTTCGCCTTCACGCCGGAGAATGCGGAATGGGTGAATAAGGAAATCGCCAAATATCCTGAAGGCCGCCAGGCCTCGGCAGTGATCTCGCTCTTGAGGCGGGGCCAGGAGCAGGAAGGCTGGGTCACCCATCCCATGATCGAAAGTGTCGCCAAGATGCTTTCCATGCCTTTCATCCGCGTGCTGGAAGTGGCGACATTCTACACGATGTTCAATCTGGAGCCGGTCGGCACCTATCTGGTTCAAGTGTGCACCACCACGCCATGCTGGCTGGCAGGATCGGATGCGGTGGTGGCAGTTTGCAAAAAGCACATTCATCCCGAGCCCCATAAAACTTCGCCTGACGGTAAATTCACCTGGATGGAAGTCGAATGTCTGGGCGCTTGCGTGAACGCGCCCATGTTGCAGGTCGGCAAGGATTTCTACGAAGACCTTGACGGCCCCTCCACGGAGAAGTTGCTCGAGAACCTGCGCGCGGGGCAGCCTGTCAAATCCGGGCCGCAAAATGCGCGCCACAGCTCCGAACCGATAGGCGACGTTACCACGCTCATCGACAAGTCGCTTTATGACGGTTCAATGATCGGGCATCAAGCGCGCGGACCCGCCAAGGCTCCGGCCGACAAGGATACAAAGTGATGCTTGCCGATCGCGACCGTATCTTCACCAATCTCTACGGCTTCCATGATCCCGGCCTCAAGGGCGCGCGCCAGCGCGGCGCCTGGGACGGCACCAAGGCAATTCTGGAGCGCGGTCCCGAAGCTATCGTCGACGAGATGAAGAAGTCAGGCCTGCGCGGCCGGGGTGGGGCAGGTTTTCCCACCGGCCTCAAATGGTCCTTCATGCCCAAAGAGGTGAAGGAGCGACCCCATTATCTTGTGGTCAATGCCGACGAAAGCGAGCCCGGTACCTGCAAGGATCGCGACATCATGCGGCACGATCCTCATACGCTGGTCGAAGGCTGTCTGATCGCCAGCTTCGCCATGCGCGCGCATGCCTGCTACATTTATGTGCGGGGCGAATTCATCCGCGAGCGTGAAGCCCTACAGCGCGCCGTGAATGAAGCATATGCCGAGAGGCTGATCGGCGAGAGCAACATCCATGGATGGGATTTCGACCTTTACATCCATCATGGCGCCGGCGCCTATATCTGTGGCGAAGAAACGGCGCTGTTGGAAAGCCTTGAAGGCAAGAAGGGTCAGCCCAGACTGAAGCCGCCATTTCCCGCCAATGTGGGTCTCTATGGCTGTCCCACGACCGTCAACAATGTTGAGAGCATCGCGGTCGCGCCCACCATCCTGCGCCGCGGTGCCGACTGGTTCGCGTCTATCGGCCGGCCCAACAACACGGGTACCAAGGTCTTTTGCATTTCCGGCCATGTGAACAAGCCATGCAATGTGGAAGAGGCGATGGGTCTACCCTTGCGCGAATTGATCGAAAAACACGCCGGCGGCGTGCGCGGCGGCTGGGACAATTTGCTGGCGGTGATCCCCGGCGGCGCTTCCGTGCCCCTGATCCCCAAATCCATTTGTGACGACGTGCTGATGGATTTCGACAGCCTCAAGGCGCAGCAGACTGGTCTTGGCACAGCGGCGGTGATCGTGATGGATAAATCCACCGATGTGGTGAAGGCGATCCAGCGGCTGGCCTATTTCTACAAGCATGAAAGCTGCGGCCAATGCACACCCTGCCGCGAAGGTACGGGCTGGATGTGGCGCGTCCTGAGCCGCATGGTCAGAGGCGACGCGCGGGTTGCCGAAATCGACCTGCTGCAGGAAGTCTCCAAGGAGATCGAAGGCCACACGATCTGCGCTTTGGGTGATGCTGCCGCATGGCCGGTCCAAGGCCTGATCCGTCATTTCCGGCCCGAGATCGAGCGCCGGATCGCCGAGCGTTCGAGAATTAGGGAGGCCGCGGAATGATGGCGGCTTGGCTTGATTTCTTGGAAGGCTTCGCTTCGGCCAGTGCGCTGATCGCGGCCATCCTGTCGATTCTTCTGCTGATGGGCCACCGGACCCACTATTCCGTGTTGCATTATATTGGCCAGTGCGACGCGGCGATGCGCGAGCCGCAATTCGCCAATCCCGAACTTGGCAGGCTCAATCTCAGCGACGGGACGTTCGACGGCGAGAAGCGGGAATTCGAGCGCTATGAATGGTATGTGGCGCGGCTGATCTATGTGTTGGACGCTGCGATGTGCTTAACACCTTGGCAGCAATGGGGCGCGGTGGCGAACACCGAGCTTGCCGGTCATCGTCAATATTTGGCCTCGGACTATTTTGCGCGGCAGAATTATCTCGCCCATTACAGCCCGCGCATGCGCCGGCTAGTTCTGAATCAGAGGGCAGCCTGATGTCGACCCGCAAGCTGATCATTGACGGCAAGGAAATCGAGGTCGAGGACAATCTCACCTTGCTTCAGGCCTGCGAGCAGGCCGGCGCTGAGGTTCCTCGCTTCTGCTATCATGAGCGCCTGTCGGTGGCGGGAAATTGCCGCATGTGCCTTGTGGAATGGGTGGGCGCCCCCAAGCCGCAAGCCTCGTGCGCGCTCCAGGTTAGGGACATATTTCCCAACAAGGACGGCACTCCGGCAAAGATCAACACCACGAGCCCTTACGCGCGGAAGGCGCGCGAAGGCGTGATGGAATTTCTGCTCATCAACCATCCGCTCGATTGCCCGATCTGCGACCAGGGCGGCGAATGCGACCTGCAGGATCAGGCGATGAGCTATGGCCGCGCAGCTTTTCATCGCTTCAACGAGAATAAGCGCGCTGTGGAAGACAAATATATGGGGCCGTTGGTCAAGACCATCATGACCCGCTGCATCCAGTGCACGCGCTGCGTGCGTTTCGCCACAGAAGTGGCGGGCGTGCCCGATCTCGGCGCTACCGGCCGCGGTGAGGACATGGAGATCACCACCTATCTGGAAAAGGCCTTTGCCTCGGAATTGTCCGGCAATGTCGTGGACCTTTGCCCGGTCGGCGCCTTGACGTCCAAGCCCTATGCGTTCAACGCCCGTCCCTGGGAATTGCGCAAGACAGAATCCATCGACGTGATGGATGCGCAGGGGTGCAACATTCGCGTGGACACGCGCGGGCCGCAAGTGATGCGGGTGCTGCCCCGTCTCAACGAGGACGTCAACGAAGAATGGATTTCGGATAAGGCGCGTCATGCCTGCGATGGCCTGACTCGTCAGCGTCTGGACCGTCCCTATGTGCGGGTGAATGGCAAGCTTAAACCCGCGAGCTGGGCTGAAGCTTTCGGCGCTATCGCCGCCCGGGTTCGCGCGACGACGCCTGCCAGAATGGCCGCTGTTGTCGGTGATCTTGCCGCCGCCGAAGAGATCAAGGCGCTGAAGGACCTGATGACAGGGCTGGGCGTTCAGAATCTGGATTGCCGCCAGGACGGCGCCAAGATTAGTGCGGGCCCGCGCCAGACATATCTGTTCAATTCCACCATAGCGGGCGTAGAGGTGGCAGATGCAATTCTCCTAGTGGGCGCCAATCCGCGCTGGGAAGCGCCGGTCCTGAATGCTCGCATCCGCAAAGCCTGGCTGGCGGGTCCGCTGAAGGTGGCCAATATCGGCCCGGCGGTGGATCTGACCTATCCCGTCGAGCAACTGGGCACCGATATCGGTGTGCTGGAGGCAATAGCTGGTGGCGGCCATCCCTTTGCCAAAGTGCTGAAGGACGCCAAGCGTCCCATGATCATCCTGGGCGCGGGAGCTCTCAACCGTGCCGACGGTGCAGAAATCCTGAGATCTGCTGCCCGCATCGCCGGCGATACCGGCATGATTGGTCCGGCCGGCACCCACGCCGAAGGCGGCTGGAACGGCTTCAACCTTCTTCACGCTGCCGCTTCGCGGGTGGCAGCGCTCGATCTGGGTTTTCTCCCGGGACCAGATGGCCGCGATCTGGCAGGTATCGTCGAGGGCGCACAGAGGGGCGAGATCGACTTTATCTACATTCTTGGCGCGGATGAATTCGATCTGGCGCATCTGGGCCGTGCCTTCGTAGTCTACCAAGGCAGCCATGGCGATGACGGTGCCCATCATGCCGACGTGATCCTGCCCGGCGCTGCCTACACGGAAAAGGAAGGCACCTATGTGAATTTCGAGGGCAGGGTGCAACGGGCGGAACGTGCCGCCTTCCCGCCCGGCGAAGCCAAGGCGGACTGGACAATTTTGCGGGCTCTGTCCGAACAATTGGGCCATAGGCTGCCTTATGACGATATTGGGACGCTTCGCGCCGCCATTGTGAAGCAGGCGCCGCATTTCGCCCAAATCGCCAAAGCCCCTGTTCATAGCGACACGGCTGCTTCGACCTGGACTGGCATCGGGGTCGAAGGCCGGCTGAACCGCTCCATCCCGGTCATGGCAACGATCAGCGATTATTATCTCACCAACCCGATCGCGCGTGCGAGCAAAACCATGGCCCAGTGCAGCCGGGAGTTCGTTACCGGCACAGGCAAGATGGCGGCTGAATAACATGGCGCTGATCCAATTCTGGACCTGGCTGTTCGAAAAACTTGGCGTCGCGCTACCCTTTGGCTGGGGCTGGTTCCTCAGCCAGGCCACCTTCATCGTGCTGCTTTGCCTGGTTCTGATGCTGTCGGTCGCCGTGGTGATCCTGGCCGATCGCAAAATCTGGGCGGCGGTTCAAATGCGGCGTGGCCCCAACGTCGTGGGGCCGTTCGGCATTCTGCAGACCATCGCTGATGCGCTTAAATTCTTCTTCAAGGAGTTGATCATCCCGGCCGGCGCCAACAAGGTGCTGTTCCTTCTGGCGCCGGTGGTGAGTGTGGCGCTCGCCTTCATCGCCTGGGCAGTGATCCCGTTCGACAAAAGCTGGGTGATTTCCGACATCAATGTCGGCATCCTTTATCTTTTCGCCATTTCGTCGTTGGGCGTTTATGGCGTGATCATGGCGGGCTGGGCCTCCAATTCCAAATATGCCTTCCTTTCGGCGCTGCGCGGCGCGGCCCAGATGGTGTCTTACGAAGTCTCGATCGGCTTCGTGATAATCACCGTTCTGTTGTTCGCGGGCTCGCTCAATCTCTCCCAGATTGTTGCGGCGCAGCAGACCACCAGCGTGCTGGCTTTCGCGCATTGGAATTTCTTCTCCATTCTATTCCCCATGCTGGTGATCTTCTTCGTCTCGTCGCTCGCGGAGACTCAGCGCCCGCCCTTTGACCTTCTGGAAGCGGAATCCGAGCTGGTGGCGGGTTTCTTCGTGGAATATTCCTCCACGCCATTCCTGCTATTCTTCCTGGGCGAGTACATGAACATCATCATGCTTTGCGGCCTAATGAGCGTGCTGTTCCTGGGCGGATGGCTGCCACCCCTCAACATCGCGCCCTTCACCATGGTCCCCGGCGTGATCTGGTTCCTGCTCAAACTCGCCTTCCTGTTCTTCATGATGTCGATGGTGAAGGCGATCGTGCCGCGCTACCGCTATGACCAGCTGATGCGGCTGGGCTGGAAAATCTTCCTTCCGACTTCACTTCTATGGGTGGTTTTGACGGCGGCCTGGGTGCTCGTCTTCCGCCATCACGCTTGAGGCAGACCCATGGCAAATTTCGATCGCACTGCGCGCCAGATTTTCTTCATGGAATTCATCAAGAGCTTCCTGCTCTCGATGCGCTATTTCTTCTCGCCCAAGGCGACACTCAACTATCCTTTCGAGAAGGGCCCTCTGAGCCCGCGCTTCCGTGGCGAGCATGCGCTAAGGCGCTATCCCAACGGCGAGGAACGCTGCATCGCCTGCAAGCTGTGCGAAGCGATCTGTCCTGCCCAGGCCATCACTATCGAAGCGGAGCCACGTGAAGACGGGTCCCGCCGGACCACCCGCTACGACATCGACATGGTGAAATGCATCTATTGCGGCCTGTGCCAGGAGGCCTGTCCTGTGGACGCGATCGTCGAAGGCCCCAATTTCGAATTCTCCACCGAGACGCGTGAAGAGCTTTACTACAGCAAGGAGAGATTGCTGGCGAATGGCGACCGCTGGGAGCAGGAAATCGCCCGCAATCTCGAGCTGGATGCGCCTTATCGCTAGGACAATAGGAAACACATGTTGCAGGCCCTGGCATTCTATCTCTTCTCGACGATCCTGATCGCTTCAGCGCTCATGGTGATCGCGTCCAGGAATCCCGTACATTCGGTGCTTTTCCTCATCCTGGCTTTCTTCAATGCCGCCGGGCTGTTCGTGCTTTTGGGCGCGGAATTCCTCGGCATGATCCTGGTGGTGGTCTATGTGGGCGCTGTTGCGGTGCTTTTCCTGTTCGTGGTGATGATGCTGGACATCGATTTCGCCGAACTTAAACGGGGAGCATTGCAATATATGCCGTTCGGCGGACTGATCGGGCTAGTTCTGGTGGGCGAATTGGTGATGGCAGACAGGATCTGGACGATCCAGCCCGCAGCCCGGACGGCCGAGGCGCACGTCATGCCTGCCGGTGTCACCAATACCGAAGCCCTGGGACGTATTCTCTACACGGACTATATCTACTACTTCCAGACCGCGGGCTTGATCCTTCTAGTCGCGATGATTGGCGCCATCGTGCTGACCTTACGCAAGCGGCCCGGCGTGCGCCGACAGGTGATCGCGGTACAGAATGCTCGCACCGCCGCGATGGCGGTCGAATTGGTCGATATCAGACCGGGCGAGGGGGCGTAAGAGTGACTATTGGGCTTTCTCACTATCTGGCTGTTGCGGCCGTCCTATTCACCATCGGGATAGTAGGCATTTTCCTAAACCGTAAGAATATCATCATCATCCTGATGTCGGTCGAACTGATCCTGCTGTCCGTCAATCTCAACTTTGTGGCTTTTTCCGCCTATCTCGGTGATCTGGTGGGGCAGGTGTTCGCCCTGTTCGTGCTCACCGTGGCGGCCGCCGAAGCCGCGATCGGACTCGCCATCCTGGTAGTCTATTTCCGCAACCGCGGCACCATCGCGGTTGAAGACGTCAATGTGATGAAGGGTTAGGCCTTGATGTACGCGGCGATCGTCTTCCTTCCCATCATCGGTTCAGCCATCGCGGGTCTTCTGGGACGCGTTATCGGCACGCGGGCGAGCGAAATTATCACGACCGGGCTTCTGTTTATCTCCGCGGCTCTGTCAATAATCGCCTTCAACGATGTGGCGCTCGAAGGCCATAAATACATCGTCCCCATACTGCCCTGGATCCATTCCGGCGACTTCACGGCGGATTGGACTATCCGGGTGGATGGCATCACTGCTGTGATGCTGGTGGTTGTGACCGGGGTCTCCAGCCTGGTCCATCTCTACTCCATCGGATACATGAGCGACGACCCGCACCGGCCGCGGTTCTTCTCCTTTCTTTCGCTCTTCACCTTCGCAATGCTGGCGCTGGTGACGGCCAACAATTTCCTCCAACTCTTCTTCGGTTGGGAGGGCGTGGGGCTCGCCTCCTATCTTCTAATCGGCTTCTGGTACACGCGGCCATCCGCCAACGCCGCAGCAATCAAGGCTTTCATCGTCAACAGAGTGGGTGATTTCGGTTTCGCACTGGGCATTTTCGGCGTCTATGCCGTTTTCAAGACGCTGGATTTCGACGCGGTATTCCATGCGGCGCCGGCATTTGCGGGCAAGCAATTCATCTTTGCCGGACACAGCGTAGACATTCTCACCACTCTTTGCCTGCTCCTGTTCGTGGGCGCGATGGGCAAGTCTGCGCAGATCGGGCTTCACACCTGGCTTCCGGACGCGATGGAAGGTCCAACCCCGGTGTCGGCCCTGATCCATGCCGCCACCATGGTCACGGCGGGCGTGTTCTTGGTCTGCCGCTGCTCGCCGCTGTTTCAGCTCGCGCCCTCTGCGGCGGCGTTCGTGACGTTTATCGGCGCCACCACCGCGTTCTTCGCAGCGTCAGTGGGCCTGTTCCAGAATGACATCAAGCGGGTGA
>Ga0126381_100007094_pt1 | contig 12441 bp, 8 predicted proteins | sample PanSoiMetPlot_28_FD_96465 | JGI IMG/M metagenome (GOLD analysis project Ga0126381, IMG submission 96465) | Tropical forest soil microbial communities from Panama - MetaG Plot_28 | ecosystem: Environmental > Terrestrial > Soil > Tropical forest > Bulk soil | place: Panama | collected 2016-02-17
CCAATGGGTTGATGCTGCTCTTAGCGGGCAGATAGATAAAGATTCTATAGAGAAACACTTCGCTGGTAAGTTCGAAGACTTAGTAGGTCAAACCGGTACGTGGGGAATGTATGGCGTAGATTCAATGATGCTCGCAGGAGTGAACTTTGGACATAGGATGTTCACGAGAGCGTATACGGATGCTTTTAACAACGCACTTCCCCCGGAAGGAGTACCGACTGAGAATACTATGCAAGCTTTAGCTGTTGGATTTCAGCATCATATGGATTCTTGGTTTGACAAAGCAGCTGATAATCTTACTCAGAATTTGCATAACTTAGATTTCTTCTTCGGAACTCATCCAGCTCAGAACGGATTTAATGGTTTTGTTGCGCCGCTCGTAGGACGAACAGTTGGCGAACTTCCGTTTTATTTAATGCTTGGCGAGGGTTTAGGAGCAGGGTTAGGTGCTGTCGCGGAGAATGTTGCTGTTCAGGGTGCGGCTAGGGATACGGTTCCAGTACTAGGTAAAGCAGCTGGTTGGGCCGCGCGTGGTGCTCTCTCGCTTACCGAGACAATGCAGGCGACTAGGAAAGGCCAAGTCGTACTTGGTGCGATGCGTAGTGCTACTGAAGGTTACATGGTCGGACGGATAGAAGGAAAAGGCCATGAAGAATCTATGGAGATGGCACAAGATTGGGCATTGCAGAATACAGCTTTGCACTTATTCGGTATTAGTGCTTCCAACGCGAGACAGCAATACTGGGGTAAAATACAAGCTCTCGGAGGTAGGGCACTAGCGTACACAGGACTTGAGCAGGGGATAGCTCGCGTATTTAATAAGTACTGGAACATAGATATTGCACCTCAGTTTGATTTTACTCCTCATGCTGGCCCTAGAGATGCGCGTGGAGAAGTAAGTGACCCGCGTATTAGTATGATGGGCCATCAAGAATCCTACGGGCAATTAGAACGTGATTGGCATGGGCCTTCTATTAGTCCAGACCAAAGAGCAGCTAGGGAACGTGGCGACCCAGACCATGAGTTTTTAGACCCTAGCGTACAAACTCACGCTGAAGCACATAGGGCTAGGGTACAACGAGGACGAGAAACAACAGCGAAGTCATTAGAATTTGAACGTAATTATCGAGTACATCCTCATGACCCTGCGTATGCGGAGAATCCTAATCAACCGCATTATAGCGTTATAGTTCGTGATAATAAATGGGCAAACTCTGATGTACCTGTTCGAGAACATACAGCGAATGGGCTTAACTATAAAAGTCGCTTTGTAGGCCCGGGAGAGCCAATACAAGTAAATGTTCACGATTCTACTGGAAAGCGTATTGCTATTATGGATATGGTTCCTAGAGATGATTTGGTAGGAAATGCAGTACAAGGCAGTTGGCCGATAACACATCCTGTGTATAGAGGAATGGGTATTGCTAGGGAGATGTATTCGCAAGTACCAGCTATAGCTAAGAGCTATGGCTTTGGTGCTTTCCATGCTGAGGAATATAGAACTGATGCAGGTGAAGGATTATGGCGTGGTTTTTACGAGCGCGGAAGGGCTAGTAAGGAACTTACTCCTGGTAGACAGACATACTATAAGATGGATTTTAATAGATTCGCGCATGACTTACATGGTGACCCTGCTACGATGCCGAAGATTGGGCCATTCGGAGTTGAGGGAATAGACCATCAATTTCAGCGAACACCTCTTAGAAGAGAAGCGATAGATGGTAGATACATAGGTCGTCTCGAATATATGCACGGAGAGCATGGAATAGGAGATGACCTGATAGTAGATGCTCCTCATCCTTCTGTAAAGATGGCGGGACATCTTATCTATAATAACGAGTATCATCGCTATGAAAATGCTCGCGAGCTTCAAAGTCAGTATCATATGCTAGTACGAAGAGCACAGGCTGAGATGCGTCGCTTTGACCCAATCCGCGAGCAATTTGCTGACACTAATGAGCAGCTGCTTTATGACCTAGCAGCAGAACATATCAAGGACGAGAACGGAGTAGGTCGGAGGGATATAGCTAATTTTACTCTTTCGCAGCTACGCACTTTGTACACTGCCGCAGCGCATGAGATAACCAGGGCCGCAGAAACAGTACCTTCTGCTTCGCCAGAGACAGTAGCTAAAGAAGTTGCTGCTAAGGCTGATGCGAAGGCGAAGACTTCTCCTAAGTACGCGGAGTATACAAAGCGCGCGCTAACAGAACTAAAGCTTGACCCTAAGAAGGTAGCTACTGAGGCTATAGTGCAGCAGAATAAGAATAATAATAGAGCACCCATTCGTAGGATTCTCGGGCAGCTTCGTAATATCGTAGAGGGTGGCTTACGAACAGGTTCTAAGGAACAGCCAGTGCATACCAACGAAGCTTTTAGTGCTGGGCCGACGCAGATATTTACTGAGGAGCATGAGTTCGAGCCGCAAGAAGGAGCATCCGCACAGCTTGGCTTGACGCCAGATATTAGGGCGAAGATGAATAGTCATCGCGTTGCTAATATCGAGCGCGTCCGAAGTACTCGTCAACGTGCTCGTAGATTTCTTACGAACGCTGCGGAGCGAGAGAATCGTTTAGCTCTTGGCTCGGATAGGCTAGCATCTGATGGGACGCGAGTAGGAGCGCGTGACCGTAGGAGCTACCCTGAAAGATTAAGTGCGGAAATATCAGAAGATTTCCGCGAATCTCTAAGCAGAGCAGAAGGTCTTTTTAATCGTGATGGGACTCCTATTGCTAATTCCGGTGGTATAGATTGGGAACGTAATTATGGCGCGCAGTACTTATTTCATTGGGGCGACCGTAAGCATCTTCCGGAGCCGATAGTTCGAAAGCTTGATAGGGAACTAACTAAGTTCTACGGCGAAGGATATACTTACGCCGACTGGGATAGGGCAGCGGATAAGGTGGGGAAAGATTTAATTTACTTGGCAAAGATAGGTGCTATTCAAGCAGATGGTCGTATCAAAATCTACTCTAGCTCGAATCACGTAGCAGAGCCTTCCATCTGGCAAGTACGACTTCCGAGTGAAGTAGAAGAAAACGAACTTCAACTAATGGGGGAGATACTTAAAGCTTACCCACGAGCTGCTGCTAATATGCATAACGTTCTCAAGATATTCCAGAATGAAAGAACGAAAGCGTATAGTATTGAAGATTGGCATAAGTATAATCGCATGATAGATGACGCAATGCGCGGGCAACTAAGTGCAGAGGCTATAGCTACGCTAAGGCAGATACGAGGAATTCCGAATACAGAAGCTACTCCAACTCCTGCTTCAGTGGAAGCAAGTACTCCCAGAGCGCGAACTACACGCAGGCGTAGTCGTAGACAGCCGCCAGAAAGTACGGTTCCGAGATAATGCCTATCGAGATACCAAGAATCGAAGTTCCAAAGTTAGACCTGCCTACTCCTAAGCTACCGGAGCAAGACCCTAGTTTGTCTCGGTATGTCTTTTCTAAAGTAGAAAGCTCTTTTAAGCCCGGAGGCTTTGTTGCTAAGCAGCTTGATACTCTTAGCAAGAAAGGCTTACTTCCCGGTGGAGTTAATCACCCGATGATGCAGGATGGGATGGGGCTTGTAAGTGCTGTCGCTCATAATCTGGGTCGCTTCGACACAATCGCGACAGGTACTTCAGGCAAATTCGGTAGAGACTTGTGGCGAGATACTTGGATGGAAGCTAAGAACAAAGCAGCTGAGATTAACAATGCGAACAGAGCAGCTGGTATTAGTATGCCAGACCATATCGTAAACTACAAAGCTTTACGCTCTGCGATTAAAGAAGTAGGAGGAGATAACTACGAACATTATATTACGTTTTTGAAAGCCGCTGAGCAAGAACATGGGCCAGCGAAGGCAGCGTTTCTTGCTAATAGCCTGCAACTGATGATGGGCGATAAGCCGTATCATCCTTTAAGGTTCTCTTACGATGGCGAAGGTAATATTAAATTCGAGAAGATATACGAATCTCAAACTTCTGACCTCTTTCGCCATGTAATGAAAGACCCGGAGCTAGGGCCAAAGTTATCTGGTAGATGGAGCGAAGCTAAGAAGCCGGGAGCTATTACTTCCGCCGCTCAAATGTTCACAGGCTATTCTCATATGGCCCTCGCGCCTGGAGCTGTGCTGAAGCATATACCACAAGTTCCAGGTCTTATGTCGAACCTTACTTCTTTCGAGAATGGGTATGTAACTCTCGGTGCTTTGTTCGGTAAAGGCTTCGCTGATGGACAAGCTTTACTTAAATTCAACGACGCTGCCGCTGACATGCACACTGATATGGCAGCTGACGTTTGGCGTTATAAGAACGGTTGGTATTCGAAGGCGAAGTGGTTAAATCCTAAAATAGGTATGTGGCTCGCTCGTCAAGGTGCGACTCCGTTTCTAAGAGGCCTCAGATACAGACTTTCAACTGCTGCTGGCGTACAAGGACATTTCGTACTACACGAAGCCGCGCATATACTAGAGCGCGACCCTCATAATAGAGCAGCGCAGGTAAATCTAGGGTACTTAGGACTTAGGCATGAGGATGTAATGCACGAGTGGTACGCACTAAATCGCCAACTTTCTATGGAGACGAAGAGGACGGCTATAAATACGAATATCGAGAAGCGAGCTTTTAGTTATAACCCCGCCTACCGTAGTGCTATGGCTCTCTCGCCAGTAGGACGAGCGGCTACTGTATACGAGTGGATGACCCAGAACGAGAAGAGTTGGTTTCAGCGCGAACTTGTACGCGCTCTCCATAGTCGTAGCCCAATGCAGTTAGGTTCCTTCGCGGCTACTATGGGTCTTCTTTACCCCGGTGTACATTGGGCTATGTCCAAAGTAAACGAAGTATATCAAGGCAAGAAAGACCCTATGGAAGCGGGGAAGGAAGTAATAGACCCCGCTGAAGATGCTCAGATGCAAGCTCATATGATTCAGGTTTATGTAGATATGATGGGTATAGGAACTGAGTGGTCTAAAGTCAATGCAGCATCGCATGGTCGCCTTTTGGAAGAAGGTATCGGAGGTAGGATGCGCGCGGCTTACAACCTAATCCAAGACTCCGCACACGCCGTAACTGGTAAAGGACACAGAGCAGCGTATCCATTATGGCGTGACATTCTCGAAGACTTACCGTGGCATGTAGGTTCTTGGGCAGCACATAAGTATTTCCCGACACGAGCAGAAATAGCAGCTAGAAAGCCAATGACCGCAGCTAGGAGAGCGGCGCAGCGAGCAGCAGAAAAGCGTCAGTACTTAGACCAGTAAGGAGCAAAGCAATGCATATAATGATGACGAAACAGCAATTTAAGGACTTGAAGAAGAAGGCTTCTTCAGGTAAAGGCGATGTAAAACTAACAGTCAAAGAAGACGACGACATTCACGGTACTATTGAATTCCCAGACGCTATAGTAGATTATTTCTATAACGAACTGGAGGGTAGGCTCTACATCCAGACAATCAAAAGAATCACATTGGCAGCTTATGTTGCGGGTGATAATATTATCACTGAGTACCTAGTAGCAAAGCTTTCTGAAATACCTGCTCCTCCTGCGGATAAAGAGGAGAAGGAGGGTGAGGATAGCTCAAAAAAAGACCAACCGGAGGCACAACCAGCTTAAAGCCTACTGGTAAGCCAGTTATAGCCAGTACTCTTCATCCTCCCATAAAAATGGGAGTATTTAAACCAAAGGAGAAACTAGATGAGCGGCCAAGCGGCATTAGAGGGAGTAGCAGCGGTCAAGTCGTGTATCGACAAACTGGAAACAAACCAGCAGACAAAACCTTTCGGAAAAAGTAGCGGTGCGGAAACTAATCAGCAGACGAAGAAATCTGGACAGATTCAAGAATCTTCTAAGCCTCGCTAGGAGTTAGGGATGCCACTCAGAATCGCAATGAATTCTTATACTGGCTGTGGTGCTTGGTTCGTACTACGACTCCTTGAAGAAGGACATAGAGTTGACTACTTTCTTAGTAAGCCCGTATACGAAAATCTTCTCAGTGGCATCATCCCTCCTCCTATATTACTTAATGGGAAGTATCCTGATTACGCTAAATATAATGTATCTGTCTTCGATACTACAGGGAAGGAAAGACAAGCTGAGCATAGTGCTTCTTTATGCCCTACTATTGGCGATGGTGCTTTTAATTGTGCTCTTGAAGACAACAGGCAGTACGGGATTGAGGTAATGGAACAAGCAGGAATAATGGTTCCTCCTTATGAAAAATTCGACAACCCCGGAGAAGCCAAAAGATTTATTAAAAGTACTGGCAAGTGCTATGTCTATAAGCCTGATACTCCTAAAGGAGAAGAGCAAGATACAGATACTACATATGTTTCTTGCTCTCCTGAGGATATGCTTGAACATATTGATAAGATGTTCAAGGATTCAAAACATGCCCCTTTTATACTACAGGAGTTTATCAAAGGTATTGAAGTTAGTACTGAAGGCTGGTTCGACGGTGATGAATTTTATCTTAGAAACAACACTCTCGAAGTTAAGAAATTTATGAATGATGACAAAGGCCCAGCTACAGGTTGCTCCGGTTCTCTAGTGTGGATTCACGGCCTAGCAGAGCCGAAGGTTTATCGACACGGCCTAAAGAAAATGATTCCTTTCCTACGTTCCATAGGTTTTACTGGTATGCTTGATTTAAATTCCATAGCCACTCCTCAAGGCTTGTATGGCATTGAATGGACTCCGAGGTTCGGTTATGATGCTACCGCAAATCTTGTTAATCTCTATGCCGGGAATTTCGGGGAATTGCTATGTAGTATCGCTACCGGTACGAAACCAGAACAGTCATTTCGTGGGGAGTATTGTGCATCCGTTAGACTTAGCATTCCGCCCTATCCTATCAAAGACCACGACAAACGAGAAGAAGGAAACATCATAGAGGGTATTGAGGAGGAAGACTATGCTCATACATATCTCTACGACGTGCAAGAACACTCAGGAACCCTTTGTTCCGCAGGACATAATGGATTTATTGCCTGTCCTATGGGAATTGGAGGAAGTCCTGGTGAAGCGTTTTGGGAACTTGATAGACGTGTCGATAGAATTAAAGCTCCCGGACTTCAGTATCGAACCGATATTGAGAAAAAGCTTACCAAGAGATATGGTGAATTAATAAATGATGGATGGCTTTCGTTTTAGGAGCATAAGATGCGAAGTAAGCATATGCAGATGTGGTACGATACAACTTGGTACTGGGATGTGGGAGAAAATCCTTATTGGTGGGTGTGAATATGGCTACTATTACGATGCCTCTTACTAGTGCCGGGACGAATGTAACAGCTACGCTGACAGACTACAACGGTCTTATCTGGAGTAGCGCGCACATAATAGCTACGTTGCAACTACCTCCGGGAGGTACTACTCCAATAACATTCAATGGTGCTTCGTTTCAATTAATGTATGACATACGCGCTGACGCAAGCGGGAGTTTTAGTATTCCTAACATGCCAGATAATTATTCTATCCTGCCTCCTGGCACTGTTTGGCATTTTAGTATTTCTCCTAATATTGATGATTCAGTATCTGTTCAGTTTGTTGTTTCTCTTAGTGCGCCGGATACTGACTTATCTCAGACATTTACTGAGGCGACTACTTATCAGATATCGCGCTTAGTACAAAGCTTCCCAATACCTCGTGCCGCAGACCCATCAGAAGTCGCTGGTGTTCCTAATGATGGACAGTTATACTTTAATACTACAAATCAAACTCTATACGTATGGGCTGAAGGTGCGTGGAGCGCAGTAGGCTCTGGAGGAGGCGGCGGAGGTGGTGCTACTATCCCACCTACTACAAACATCCTCGTAGGAGATGGCGCGGGGAATGCAGCGAACTCTGGTATCGCTCCCGCGAATGTAGCACTCAAGAGTGATATAACTAATTTCCTTCCCCTTAGTGGTGGTACTCTCACTGGCCCACTAAATCTATCTGCTGATCCTACTATTCCTCTCGAAGCTGCTACGAAGCAGTATGTTGATGCTAACATCGGTTCCAGTAGTAGCGGGGCAATGCGTCTAATTCAGAAGCAGGAACTTAGTGCTCCGGCAGCAGCTATTACTTTTAATAACATTCCACAGACATATGAAACATTGATGCTTGTTATTAGAGTTATTCCTACCGGTGGTGCGGATAATGTAGTCGCTTCTTTTAACAGCGCTACCGGCTACTACATGCAAGCGATATATGCACTCACTAATGTTACAGGTGGTGGAGCTAATAATACATCTACACTCGCTATAGCTAACTCAGGTGATGTGTGTGGTAATATCGTTGCTTATATTTTAGGCTATAACAAATCCGATAAACCTCCACAGATGCTCTCTATCAGTGGTACTAATTTTACTGCGGGCACATATGGTAACATGGCCGGAATATTCACAGGTTTTGGGCCTACTGCGGTAGTTGCTTCTCTAACAATAGCTCTAGCCGGTGGCGGTAACATGGGCATAGGTTCCTCTGTATTGCTTTATGGTATTGGAACCGACGTAGTTAGCAGTGGCTCTACTATAGCACCAACGACGAATTTACTTCTTGGAGATGGCTCTGGTAATGCTACGAATAGTGGAATCGCTCCGGCTAATGTTCCGTTATTAAATTCTACTAATAATAGTTTTGCAGGGTCAATAACTCAAAAGAATCTTTATGTTACTGGAGTAGGCCCATTTAATGTAACCGACCCTCCTAGTGGGCAATTTGATTTTGTAAATATCTCCGGTATAGATACAGCAAGGTTTTTTTCTAAAAGCTCTACTAGTACTGTTGGAGGAGTAAAAATAGTAGGTTTTAATTTAAACTATTCGCAGTATTTAGAGTATATAACCATGAATCCGAACCTTATCACTTTTGGTGGGGATGCCACCTTCGGTAACTACGGTGTTACATCCAAGTACCTCGTTCTCACCGCTACTGGCATTGCTACGCAGCCGGGACAGGCAGAGCTAGATATTTTTAACAATAACACCCGCTTTATTTACAAGAGTCTTAATAGTACTCTCACTACTGAAGGATTCCAGTTTCTTATTTCAAATCCTGACGGTTCTTATCAAGGACAGCTAGCCTCTATCAGTCATAGAGGATTAGCACTAAACGCTTCCGCAGATGGTTCAGTCGAAGGAATAGCCTCGGGAACTAGGATGAGTTGGAACCTTCCTAGCGGCGCAGGTAATACAGTCTTTATTAATTACAAAGGCGGAGGCGGAGGGGGATTCTCTTTCTATAACGTTGCCGATAATACGACAGTAGATGGCACTGTCAAGCCTGTAGCTTATATAGACGGTGTTAATAGTCTTAATAGCAACTTCTCTATTAGAGCCTATGGCGGCAATAATGTAGACCTTAATAGAAGCAATGTCCAGATTGGCACTGCTCAAACAAACTATCCACTAATCCGTTTGATTGCTAGTACTGCTCCAGCAGACCAGAAAATATGGCAGGAAATAGTAGACCAGGGGGACGGCACACTTAACTATCAATCTGTTAATGACGCCAACACCGAAGGCTTGACTTGGCTTAAAGTAACTCGTAACGGTGATATTGCTAATACTGCCTCTTTTATATGTCATTCAGAAGCAAGGGGAGCCTTTCGTGCTTATGGTTTCGAGCCACCAGTAGGAGATGCTGCTAATGTTCAAATCGGAAGTGGTTCTGATTTTGCTTCCCCTTCTATATGGCTTACTCGTGCTGATAACGGTGCATCGTATTCAATAGCAGGTTGGAGTCAAGCTCTGATACTTACTGACTATGCGGGGAATGTGAGACTCGCTATTAATAATGGAAATGTTACTGTACAAGGCGATTTCAATGTAACCGGCGGCGCGAAGAACTTTAAGATTCCTCATCCTCTAGACCCAGATAATAAAGTGTTAACTCATAGCTGCTTAGAAGGTCCAGAGTGCGCGGTCTTTTATAGAGGCGAAGGGAAGACTGATTATGACGGAGTTACTACTATCACCCTCCCCGATTACTTCGAAGCCCTCACGAGGCAGTGGGGACGCACAGTACAACTTACTGCTATTATTGAGGACGAAGAATCTATTGTATTCGCACAGCTTGCTGCTACGCGGGTCAAAGATGGTCAGTTCAAAGTACGTAGCAACCAGCCTGAAATTCCTTTCTGGTGGGAAGTGAAAGCTATTAGGAATGATATTAAGACTCTTGAAGTAGTAACAGATAAGGAGAAGTAATATGCCAGTTAAAGAAATGAACGCACAAAAGTTTCCTGTGCCACTAGCGAAGCCGAGGGCAGTTACTCCTCGTGTTACTAATTCTACCACTCAAGTATCAGCAACGCTAAAAGATTTAGGTGGTACTGTATGGGCGAATGCGAATGTAATGATTTCTTTCGTTCCCGCACCTAATATCCCAGGCCCGTACTTCTGGGGCGATATTGGCGGAGATGGTGATTGGATTGTTATTCATAATATAACTGCAGATGCTAATGGCTTTTTCACACTAGGGCTTCAGGATAATACTACTGTCACTCCCGCTGGTAGTATGTGGCGATTCACTATAGCTCCAAATGCTACTCAGCCCGCAGTCATATTCACTTTGATGCTTGCTGGCTCCGCGATGGATATTAGCAGCGTCTTTACTAGCCAAAGCTACCAACTACAGAACACTCAAGTAATGAGCATGTTCGTTCCTCGTGCTTATGGCGATAATGAGGTAGCTGTCCCTCCTAATGCGGGACAGCTTTATTATGACAGTACGAACCACCAACTAAAAATGTGGACTTCTGGTGGCTGGCATCCTATCTTCGGTGGTGGTTTTACTACTGTCGCTGATGGTACTAATGTTGATACTTTAGGCACTGGCATCTATCACACAGACGGTGGTTTCGGAGGAACTGTTCCAGTAGTAGGGCCACTTGCTGGTAATAGTGTCTGCGTCGTACTAGGCACTCTTCAGTTCTTATATGCTGGTAGTGATAATTTTAATCGTTTGTGGACTAGGCAATATAAATTCGGTGGAGCTGGTTGGACTGATTGGGGAACGGTAAATGAAACTCACTTCGTACTAGGTACTGCTGACCCAGGAAACTTCAATCATACTGGCACATGGACAGTAAAAGGTGGCTTCTCTGCTAATGGCCCTGCGGTTAGTAATTCGCAAAGTGCTTCAGTAGAAGTTATTTTAGCAGACTTCGGCGACCCAACGGTTATTATTACTCAAAGATGCATCTGCCCATATGATGCTACTTCACCTACTAAGCAGTGGATTAGATTCTTTAACCTAAATGGCGATAGTGCTTGGGGAGCATGGGCGTAGGAAAGGAGGAACCATGAGGAAGAAATATGAGCTAGTAAATAACGTTGTAGTAGAAATTAACGTAACAGAAACTCCTTATGGAGCTAATGCGACCGTAGGAGAACGCAGCTTTCCACGAGAGCCTTTTCCTCCTAGCTTCGAGTTCGTACCACCGCAAGTGGGTGCTACAAGTCTCCCCGTAGCAAATAATCCAACCGAAGTAATGCCTGCATCTAATGGCACAGGACTTTATTATCAGCCTTCATCTAGGTCAATAATGATGTGGGTTCCAGATCTTGAAAAATTTTATCTGCTGCACTCTATAAATCCTCTAGCCACTCCTGCCGACTCTGGTGGGTACGCTGATGCTGATACTTTAACAAATGGCTCCTACTACGCCAACCCCGGTTGGTACGGGAATCCTCTTAATAATATGGGTGATGTAGTAATAGTCCAGTGGGGTAATACCCAATGGACTACTGCTGACCTAGACCCAAATCATAGATTATATTTTAGAACTTTCAATCAGGGTCAAGGATGGGGCCAGTGGTATTTAACACTAAGTGAGTTAGTATTTAATACACCAGTAAACTTAAACGACGCTCAGTTTCAAGTCACTGGTAATTATCAAATTGGCGCCGCTGGTAATCTGAATGTTCCTAATGACCCAACATTTAATAACAACGACATATACCTAGAAGTCTTCGCCGCAGGGGGTCAGGTAGTACAGAGACTAACTGGTGCGTATAGTTATGGCGAGTTTTATACTCGTTCTCTTAACGACCAAGGTGGTACTTCATGGAAGCCGTGGTATAAATTTTCAGGAACAGTAGTTCCTTAAACGATGTTTCTCCGTAGCTGTCGCATATTTAAGCCCCCTATTGCTAGGGGGCTTTTTTTAGTTCGGTTTATTCTTTTCCAATCACTCTTTAGGCGTACTATCATGGATTAGCTCCGAATAATCTATCCGCATATTTCTGCAATGCTTCTTTATCTTTATTAGCGCATTCAAAACATACTTGCTCACCATTAGGGCCAGCAGGACGGCAATCTCTTATCTCGCCGCATAACTCGCACTTCTTATCTTCTTCGTCTTCTATAATAACAACATCACCTATTCTCTGTGTCATTTTTTAGCTCCTCTGTCTTTATTCCAAGCGCTTGAAGAAAATCTAAGTCTTTACCTTCCTCGGTA
>Ga0126381_100007095_pt1 | contig 12440 bp, 10 predicted proteins | sample PanSoiMetPlot_28_FD_96465 | JGI IMG/M metagenome (GOLD analysis project Ga0126381, IMG submission 96465) | Tropical forest soil microbial communities from Panama - MetaG Plot_28 | ecosystem: Environmental > Terrestrial > Soil > Tropical forest > Bulk soil | place: Panama | collected 2016-02-17
TACCTTGACCGTGCCGGCGGCAACGAGTACATCCAGTACGGCAACAACGCCAGCGCCGCCGGCTACTACAACGCCTTCACCGATGGCAACGGCGCCACCCTCAACGGCGCGAAGGTGCCCGCCTACCAGTTGACGTTCGCCAAGGACCAGATCCCGCAGGCCGACCGCTTCTGGTCCCTGACCGCTTACCTCCCGCGCGGGAACACCCTGGTTCCCAACGCCGCGCGCAAGTACGAGGTCGCCAGGTTCACCCCCGGCCTGGTCACCAACCCCGACGGCTCGATCACGATCTACATGCAGCCGACACCGCCGCCAGCGGCGCTTCGGCCCAACTGGCTGCCCACCCCCCGCGGGCCGTTCGACGTGCTGCTGCGGGTCTACGGCCCAGATGGCAACACCAGCCCCGGAGCCAACTACATCCCACCCAAGATCCAGCCCTCGGGCTGAAGTTACGGCCGGAACTCAGGTTACGGCGGGAGGCGGGCGGACCCCGCCGTAATCTCTGCCCTATCATGGCCTAACCCGAATCAAAGGTGAAAGCTAAGCTTAGGACGTCCGATTGAATCTTCCGGCGAAATCATAGACCATGAACGTGTAGCCGTGCACGATTACTCTTCTCGCTCTCAAGGATCTAGATCTGTAGCCTGCGGCGATGTCTTTTATCGGACTTCTGATATATCCACTTCCCTGGCGTGCGGTCACCGTTGCCGTCCGGAGACCGCCAATTGCCGCATAGGTATGCTCCTTTCCCGGCTGGACCGTGGCCCGATATTGGATCAACCCACCGGGAGCAGGCGCCGCGGGAATCTCTTCGGCCGTGCTAGAGTGCCCGTCTACTGCGGTTTGCACAACCACCGTGACACCGAAGGTACCCCTCAGCGTGCGGAGTTGGATCAGGTCGAACTCGATCTGCGTCTGTGTATTGACGTCGAACGGCTCGGGTTCCCTGTCATCACACGGGGCCTCATCCGGATTCGGGGCAGTGAGCACGAAGCCCGCCCGCATCTCATGCAGGAATGCGTCAAGTTCCGCCTTCGCCTTCTCGTCGCCCGGTGAGGCGGTGGTCACAGTCAATGCGTACACCGGCTGGCCTGGTGCTTCACTGTCGTCGACCAGGGCCTGGCAGACGGATTTGCCGTCCTTGTCCTCAATCTTGAATTGCAGTGGGTGGAGATCCACTTGCGGGTTCTCTATATCCGGACAGTTCTCCTGAGATGTCATCTCGCCTCCTCAGCTTGTTGTCTCGACACAGCGGAAGCCGACTTGCGGGGTCGGCACGACGGCATCCGTTCCCGATACGTAATATGGGCTATCCGCGCCTTCGGGCTCCATCAGCCAGCCACTGCCCATGACCGCCAGGGTCAGCACCCGGCCGCGACCGTTCCAGTCACCCTGCAGTACGAAGCGTCCGTGAGCGGCATAGCGACCCCGGGTCGCCGTCCACTCTTCGGCGTTTCCGATCAGCTGCTCGATCCCGTCCGCGCTTTCTCCTCGTTCGAATCCAGGGGAATCGACGGGCACAAGGCCGTGCGGCTTGTGGCTGCCCAGGATGGCGTTGACCTGGCCCGGCTTAGGCCAGGTGTTACCCCAGGGGAACCGTGCGCCGTCCATTCCCCGGGCGATTCGCTCCCACTCCGCTTCGGTAGGCAGCCGTCTTCCCAGCCAGGAACAGAACTCCACCGCGTCGTACGCTGTCACGTAAACCACGGGCAGGTCGCGATTGCCGAGCCAGTAACTCTCCTGGTTGTACGGTTCCTCCGGCAGGCCACACCGCTGCGCCTGAACGCAGTACCGGTACTGCTGATTGGATACCTCGTGGACGTCAACCATGAGCGGCAGGACCGCGACTCGCCGGTGGCCGGGGCCCACGATCGCCTGGCCGCCCGCGAGCCGCACAGCAGGACTGAGCGCCGCAGCCTCGTGCTTCAGCCACGCCTCCTGTATCGGGGCCTTGGCGAGCCACGCGATTCCGGCCAGCACCGCGGCCGCCGCCATCGCCAGTCCGAATCGTCCCAGCAACCGCCGTCGCCGGCCCGCAGCAAGGAACTTCACTGCGTTCTGGCTTAGCTCGTATTCGTGCTTGCGCGTCAGCTCAAGGGCATTGGCGAGCTTGCGCCGCCGGTATAGCTCACCCGGATCGCGTCCGTTGCGCCGCCAGTCGTCGGAGTCGCGCTCGATCCGGCGGCGCTCCATCTCGCTCGCGCGGCTCTCGTCGATCCAGTCGCGCAGCGTGGGCCAGTGCGCGATCATCGCCTCGTGCCCAAGATCGACAGCCGGCTCCTGGCCGTCCATGCTGCTGACGGTGAGCAGCCGGCGGTCGGTCAGGTGCCGCAGCGTGCTGTCGAAGAGCGCCGGGTCGTCACCAGATGCGCGCAGTGCGCCCACGGCCTGCTGGCGGCGGGTGTCCTGCCGTCCTTCGCCGAGTTGCACCAGCCGCAAGAAGATACGCCGTGCGATCATTTGCTGGTCCGGGGCCAAGGCGGCGAGCGCGGCGTCCGCCCTTATGGCCAAGGCGGCGGCCAGGCCGCTGCGACCCGCTCCGCCCAGCTCGTCATACGCCGAGACCGTCAGCAGGCGGCGGGTCCGGCGTTCCCAGAGCAGCACCATCGTCTCTTGAACGAGCGACAGCGCGCCCGGCTCCTCCCCCGCGTCACGCAGCAGCCGCTCGAGGAGCACTGGCTCGAGGTGGACGCCGGCTTCCGCAGCCGGCCTGATGATCGCCTCGCGGAGCGCGGCGCCACTCAGCGGGGCGATCTCCACTCGTTCGCCGCGGCTGACGGGCCAGAGCACGGACGTCATCAGGTCGGCAAAAAAATCGGCGCGCATAGCGAGCACGACAGCGCACCGGCTCACCCGGCGGAGGCGGTCAAGCAGCGCCAGGTACCGGACCCGGTCCTCCTTCGACGGCAGGACGAATATCGCTTCGGCTTGGTCGATGAACAGCAGCAACCGCTCGGCCCCAGGCGCGGTGCGCAGCAGGGCGTCCACCAGCCCGCGCAGATGCTCTTCGGACGAGACCGCGGACGCCCGTGTGCCGCCGAGCATGCCGGTCAGCGACTCAAAGGCCCGCGCATCTGGGCGCAGTGTCCGCACTAGCCAGTGGTCAGTGCCGATGGCCGTCAGCCGGGGCAGGACGCCGGCCGATACCAGCGAGGACTTCCCGGAGCCGGAGGGTCCTACCACGAGCAGGAAGTTGTGTTGCCGGATCCGCCGGCTAATGTCATCGCTCTCCGGATCGCGCCCAAAGAACAGCCCGGCGTCCTCGGCGCCGAAGGCGATCAGCCCCGGGTACGGGCAGGGCAGCTGTTCGGCGGGGGGCGCGGCACGCTGGAGCACCTCCCGAAGGCGGGCGGCTTCGGTCTCCCACCGCGACCTCACTGTGCAGTCCAGACGTACCCGGAAGTCCAAGTGCAGTGGAAGCTCGTACGGCTCCAGGAGCACCGGGATTAGCCGGTCGGAATCATTCCGGAGGCTGTCGTGCGAAGCCAGCAGGTCAGCGAAGACCGGCCACTGACTCATCCCGAAGGCAGGCGACAGGACCAGGACAACAAACCGGGCCGTAACTACCGCGCGCTCGACCTCCTGGACGACCGCGGCGCCCGGCCTGAAATCCTGCGGTGTCAAGACCGACTGGCGATCCAGGCCGATCTCCGGAAGCAGGAACCCGTGGACCCAGTTGCTATCTTGCTCCGCATACGCGACAAACAGCTCCGGCTGCGCCTGCGCCCCAGTGCGGGAATCGGCCATTGTCCTACTCAACGTGTGCCCCGCTCACGCTGATGCATGGTCCTGCATGCCGTCGGTGACGACGGACGGCCGCCGTAAGCTTGGCAACGAAGCTATTCGTCGCTAACCCATAATCGGGACAGCATTCCTTGATCACCGCTGATAAGGAAAAGACCGTGGTGTCGTATCGCCAGCCTGGCGCCTTCCCGCCTTCCCATGCCACGTCCAGACGGGCAGCGTACCAGTAGGCCATCTCGTAATCGGTTTCTATTTTGAGCATCAATAGCCTCGATAGTAACATCACTTTCTCTGGCCTCTATATTGACCTGAGCTTTCTTACACGCAGTGAGGATTCCGGGCCAATTTAGCGGCGGGCCTCGGTCCATCCGTTGATTTGCTCGGCCAAGACGGCGCCTGCGAGAGGCTGATGGCCTCGCAGCGGGACACATATCACGACTTCGGTCCACCTGGGTACCTCCTATTCAGGCGCTCCTGGGCGCGGACGGAGACGAAGGAATCGGCGCACTTGTCACTCGCCCGGATGGCGCCGTAGCTGTGCGCATAGCCGCGCCGCAGCTGCCTCGAATTCGGCATCATCGGTCATATCGAGGCTCAGCCGGGCACGCATGCTCAGGCGGGGTCGCGTCAGTTCACGTATCACGACCACCAGCCGACGCTCCGTCCGCTCCAGCCCTAGGTGTTCGGCTAGAACGTTCTCCAACTCAGTGAAGCCGCTGACCACGTACTGGGAGGTGAGCACGGCCAGCGTGTACCGGCTGGCCTGCACCGCTCGCTCCATCTCAAGCACCAGCGGCGCTCCAAGCCGGAAGGAGTCGTCGTCGATGCAGACCAGCAGCCCATCGGCGCAGAGCCGGGGCACCAGCGTGCCATGTACCCAGCCACGATCCGGCTCCGCACGCCGATAGCTGACAAAGACGTCATAGTCGAAGTCGTCAGTCATCGCAGCCTGCTCCGCCAATAGTAAGTGCGTTTGCCGCCGCGCTCATGCCTCCTCCCTGGGTCGCAGTTCGATTGCTTCGAGGACTTCGATGAATGGCACTCCTGCTCGCTCGTTCACTGCCGTGACGTCCGCGAGCGAATCAGCGCAGAAGATGCATACCGCCCGTCCCCTGCCGGGGATGAAGAACCCTCCGAGGTGGTGTACGGTACGGCCGCCGACGCTGGCCTGACGGGCCACCTCGCTGGCTGCTTGCAGGGCGGCTGCATACTGATCCTTGGTCAGGCAGGGTAGCTGCCGGAAAACGAGAAATGTTGCCACGCGCGGCTCCTCGCGGCCCAGACGAGCCAACTCCGTCGCGGGCAACGTTAGCGTCGCGGCGGACATCCGGAATCGGGGAACCTACGTACTCGGGGTGCGTATTTCCCTGCCTCCAGCGGTTACACAGGTGCGGTAGGAGGCCGACGTCCACCGATAAGAACGGCGGCCTGAGAACGGTTACTGCAGCCGAGCTTCGCCAGGATGTGGCCCACGTGAGTGTCGACGGTGCGCTGCGCTATGAACAGCCGTTCGGCGATCTGCCGGTTCGTCAGGCCCCCGGCGATAAGCTCCGTTACCTCGTGTTCGCGCTTGGTGAGCGGGATTTCCTGCTCCGCGAATGACGGTCCCGGCTCTCGGGAGAGCCCCAAGGCGGCAGCAATGCAGTCGCCGCGGCCAACTGCCCTGCCCGCTTCGCGCGAAGGGTCCGCCAAGGATCCAAGTTCTGCCGCCGTCTTTGCCGCGATGGCGTCAATGGTTGCCTCCATCGTGGGAAAGAGGCGGCCGCCGATACGCTCGGTCAAGCTATCGGCAACACCTAGTGCGAAAGCCGTCTGACGCCAGTCACCGCGCGCGGCATGGGTCATAGCGGCCGAACTAGTGCAGACCAGGAGCCCCCATCGGTCCAGGAGTTCCTCAAAGGCCCCGGCGCACTTCGTCAAGATCGTGAGAGCGTCGGCGGGGACGCCCTCTCCGCTGAGACAGTCCGCTACGACGCACCGCGCGTAGCCAGCTCCTCGGTAGTCTCCAATCTCGCTGAACAGCTCGGCGCTCTTGGTCGCGTATGCCCTGGCCAGAGTTCTGTCGCCCATCGAGAACGCTGCCATCCCGGCCATCAGCCGGGCATAGGCGGCGGGGTACCGGTCCCGCGCCCGCCCGGCCAGCAGCATGGCACGGTCAAGTGCCTCTGATGCCCCCTCAGGATCACCGTCGTTGGCTCGCCAGTACCCGAGAATAGCCAGGGCTCGCACCTGCCCGGGCAGGTCATCCGCTTGCTCGTAGAGGGCGATGCTGGCCGCGAGTAGTTCGCCGCCCCGCTGGAACTCCCCGCGGAGGCTGGTGAATACGGCCAGTCCGACGAGTGCGGCGGCTCGCATCCCCGGCGGGCCCGGCGCTCGTTGCAAGGCGTCCTCCAGCCAGGCGGCACCCTCCTTGATCAGCCCGCGGATCAGCCAGTACTCCCAGAGGCCGGCCGCCATCCTGAGGCCGTGCACCGCCCGAGCCGGATCCGCCGCACACCACTGGCTGGCGGCCCAGAGGTTGGCCTGATCCTGATCGAGGCGGCGCGCCCAAAGACCCTGGTCCCTGCCGTGAAGCCGTGCGGCCACTCGCTCGCCCAGGTCCGCGAAGTAGGTACCATGCCTGGCTCGGACCTCTCCCAACTCTCCTGATGCCATCAGTTGCTCGAGGGCAAACGCCTTGACAGCTTCCAACTGCCGATAGCGGGTCCCAGTAACCGAGTCCTCGGCCTGAACCAGCGACTTATCAACCAGACCGGCGAGAACCCGGGCTGCCTGGCCACGCCCTACCGGCGGCCCGGCGACCACCTCTTCCGCTGCACTCAACGACCATCCTCCGGCGAAGACGGCCAGCCGGCGGAACAATGCCTGCTCCGACTCGTTGAGTAGCTGATGGCTCCAGTCCACCGAGGCTCGAAGCGTTTGATGCCGAGCGGGCGCGCCGACGGTACGGCTCAGTAGCGTGAACCGGTCATCAAGGCGGTCGGCAATCTCGCTGATGCTCAGCGCGGATACCCGCGCGGCGGCCAGCTCCAGCGCCAGCGGGATCCCATCCAAGCGGAAGCAGATGGAGCTCAGTGGGGCTATGTCGGCCGTTCCGATCACAAGGCCGGGCCGGGCGGCGCGGGCCCGCTCGGCGAATAGGGCCATTGCCCCGTACCTTTCCATATCCTCGAGGGCGGGCTGATGGCCGGGCCAGGGGAACGTTAGCGATGGCACCCGCCAGATGACCTCTCCAGGTACACCCAGGCCTTCCCGGCTGGTCGCAAGGATCCACACGCGGGGACAGCCGCTCAGCAACTGCATGGCGACCGCTGCGGTCTCGGCGAGGAGTTGTTCACAATTGTCGAGAACCAACAGTCGGCTCTGGGGCCGGAGGACTCGCGTAAGCCGTCGCGCCAGTTCGGTATCCGCCTTTTCCTCGACGCCGACGGCCCGGGCCACGGTTGCCCACAGCATCGTTAGGTCCGGTACTTCGCTCAGGTCAACGAGATTGACTCCGTCGCAGAACCGCGGCGCTAACGACGCTGCTTCCTCGATTGCCAGGCGTGTCTTGCCGACACCACCGGAACCGACGAGGGTCACGAGCCGGTTATCCGCGACTAGCCGCGTGACGTCCGCGATGTCGCGCTCACGCCCAACCAGGGCGGTCAGGGCAGTCGGTATACCTGGCGGCCACTGCCGAGGACTAGGTACAGAAGATCCCGTTCCCACGGCCCCCACCCCCGCGCCCGGCACCGCAATCACCGGGCTCACGAACTTGGGCTCTAGATGGACTCCGGAAAAACAGCCTCGACAGCGCTTGCCTAGACGGCTCTCCCAGGTCCGCGTCGGCCCTTGATGTCGATGATCTGTTCCTTCTCTCCAATCGTCAAGCTGTTAATGAGGCCGCTAGGCCCGGTGTACATGTCAGTCACTCACAGATCACACAGCACTTCCATGCGCTAGAGCCAAGCTGATCCCTGTTGTTGCAAGAACCCACCGGCGCCCGCGCCGCGGCCGATCATGGAGGCACGTCGCAACTTGGCGGGCCACCCCGCAAATACGTATGGCGGATACGTATTTTCCTCGATTCCGCCTTCCGGTGGGAAGGTTAGCGTCAGCCTACGGGCACCATGGGGGATGCGTTTGCAGCGCACTGAGCCGCACGCCGCTGGAATCGCCGCAGCACATCGAAGTCGACAGGGACAGCACCCACTGCTGCGGATTGCCGAGGCCGGGCTTGCCAGTCTGCCGCGACCAGAACCCGACGCGACCACCAACCAGGCGGCTGCGGACGGCGCGGATGGTACGGCGAGGGGACGAGGGAGGGAACGCCGATGGCAACCCTCGGGGTCGTCAGCCAGCGATCGACCTCGCTTGTGATGCCTCCGGACCAGGACGTACGGAAGCCCCTGAGCACTCGAGCGCAAGATCGCGGTGACTTAGGCATAGGGAAAAACATGCGGCTTTGCCTTTTTGGCGCACTGCGGTTGAGCCGGGGCAGTTACGAGGTGCTCATTCCGCCGTCGGCGCAACGTCTCATCGCACTTGTCGCACTGCGGACGGCGCCCCGGCGGGTCGAGGCGGCGGGAATCCTTTGGCCCGATATTCCTGACGCCCGGGCCAACGCCCGATTGAGGACCACGCTCTGGCGATTGGGGCGATCCGGGCTCGATGTGGTTTGTGCCGCTAATGGCCAACTGTTTGTGCATGACGACGTTGCCGTGGACTATCGGGACTGGATGGCGGTGGCTTTGCCGATTATCGACCAGCCCGAGTCCGTCAGAGAGGCTGATCTCGGCTCGCTCCGGCTGCACGGTGAACTCCTGCCCGGCTGGTATGACGACTGGATACTGCTCGAGCGGGAAAGGGTGCGGCAGCTTCAGCTGCACGTGCAGGAGGCCACCGCTGAACAGTTGCTTCGGCGGGGCGTGCATGCGGCGGCCCTGGAGTTCGCGCTGGGGGCGTTGCGTATGGAGCAAAGCAGAGAGAGCGCGCATCGGCTAGTCATTCGGGTGCATCTGGCAGAGGGCAACGTCGGCGAGGCGTGGCGCCAGTTCAGGCGCTGTGAGTACATCCTGGGCAAGGAGTTGGGGATCCGTCCGTCAGGCCAGCTGCGGGCGCTGCTGTCTCAGGTCGATACCGAAGCAAGATATCGTGACCCGATCGCGGGTTGATGCCGCTGCGAGGGCCGGTCCACCATCGTAGCGAGCTCTAGACCCGGCTCTGCGCCCAGCTCACGAGCCAGCACGTCACAATATGCCTCGAAGCTGCGGCGGCCTTCTATCCAATTTCCTTCCGCTAGGTGCGCCTCAATCAAGGCACGTTGTGCGCTTTCACGCAGCGGATCAGCGCTCACGGCTACCATCGCGGCCTCCACCGCTTCGGCACACCGCCGCAACTGCACAAGCTCGCGGCTCAAGGCCTCCAGCGCATGGAGCAGCCGCTGTCGAATGCGCTCGCGTTCGACCAGGGCCCAATCGTCGTACCACCCGGGCAGCAGATCGAGAGCGTCAACGCCGGAGGGCATGACGGTCAAGTCTTCGTAAGTGGCCGACCCCTTAATGAGGCGAGCGGCCCATGACCCAACGATATGCACGTCGACATGCACATCGTCACGCATCGCAAGACCGTGTTTGTCAGCAGACAGCACGTTGATACCTGCTCCATTGAGGCGCCACAACGCTGACCTCAAGTTGCCGGCAGCTCGCATGTCGTCCCCGCTAGGCCAAAGCGCGCCGGCCGCGTAGCGACGTTCGATTCGTCCGCGGTGCAATGCCACGAAAACCAGGAGACGCTTACTACCCTCGGGAACCTCGAGCCGTCCACGTTCACACGTAACGAAGGGACCGCCGAACAGATGCAGAACGACAGGCGTCTCTTGAGCTTCGCTGGCAACTAGTGTGTGTACGAAATCCGCGAACATGGGCGCCACCCCCGCCGATGAGGTTCATCGCAAACGATAGAGATGGCGGCGTCACCGTATTGTCACTCCCCATTCCGTTGGTATGAGCCGAGGAACTCCGCGACGGCCTCCATGGCCCGCTCAGGGTCGCTGAACTTGCGAACGTGCTCAGCGGTTGCGGAATGGAGGTCACGGTTCAGCGCCCGGTTGGTCGTGACGGTAATGAGAAGGTAGCCCTTCTGGGGTTCCACCCTGACGATGCAGACTCCCGCCCGCGCGGTACCGGCCGGCATGGTGTCAGCCGAGTGGAACGAAAACGAGCCAGATCGCCTCGCCGCCGTTATGGTGCGCGGCGTAGGTCGCCGGGAGCTGCACGTCGCCATCGGCGCCGAGTCCCACTAGCAGCAGCGCGGCGCGCGCAGCGGCAAGTGGGCGACGGGATTCAGCGCTCGCCAGGCCGATAACCCCTGCCAACTGCTCCTTCCCCTGCATCTGTTTCACTGTCTGTCTGACTTTCGCCAGCGCGTCTTCCGGTGTGGGCACACCCCATTCGGCGGGCGGATACTCCAGCGTCGCTAGCGGTTCTCCGGCCTTCCAGCCACCCCCTTGGAGCCGTTTGACCACGTTGTCCAGGACCTCACCCGTACGCGCGGATAGGGTGAAGATCTCGACCGGATCTGCGGCCGGTGCGCTGACCGGCTCGTCCCGACAGCGCGTAAAGGCGATCCAGCCGTAGGATTCGGTGCTTACCGCGGGCAGGTCCGCAGAAACGTCGGGAATCCACACATCAACGACCGGCTTATGTTCTGGCTGGTTCAGCGGGATGCGGTCGAGGTGCTGGGCACCAGCCACTGCCCGCAACGCGGCATCAGCGCTGTTGTGGTGCAGGTGCGTGACAACGTTAGCGCCGAAGATCGCATCGACCTGCTGCTGGAGATCACCCTCACCAGTCGGTGCTGGCAGGAAACCGGCCGGCGGCAACTCGCCGAAACCGTTACCGGCCAACGACCCGTCCAGCAACGGTTGACGGTGCTGGCGCTGCCACTCGTCCCACAACTGCTGCATCGCCCGGCGCGACCGGGGGACGCTCTTCTGGAGAACCTCGTAAAATTCCTCTGCGTCTCCGAATACGGCTTCGCCGAGCATGGTGACGCCTGGCGCGTCGGCGAGCTGCGCCTGGAACTGCAGCACCTGGGCGATGAACACGGCCCACGGACGGAGGCCGAGCCGCCATTCCCACGCGTTGCGAGGCGGGGTTGCCGCCAGATCACGCCGTGCGGTCCAGACGTCGAGTACCCACGCGTTATCCACCCACAGCAGCGCACCGATCGGCACGCCGGCCGGTGACGGCGCAACGGCCGGCTGTGGGCCGGACCAGAGCAATTGATTGATCGCGGCGACCTGCCCGCTTTGTCCGGGTGTCAGCCACGGCGGGCCGTCGCGGCGTTCCTGCTCGAAGTACTGCGATGCCAGCCAGTTGCGCCGCGACGTCGGCAGCGCCACGGACGACAGCCCTGGCAGCGTGTCGTTCGCGGTCACCTGGATGCGCACCGAACTGTCCAGCCAGGGCTGGATGGAGGTGCCCGTGCATGGGTCGGCACACAGGTTGCCGTACACCGGTTCCGAGCCCGAAGGCTGATCCGGGCCAGCAATCACCTCGATGATCCAGAATCGCGCGGACGGCTGCGTGTTGAGGTGGGCAAGCGAGATCGTGGCCTGCTGATCCATCAGGAGCGGTGCACCGCTGGGGTCGATGGCCAGTCCGGGTGTCACGTGCAGGTCGCTGCCGTCGAGTGTCAGCCCGTAGCCGTAGGCCACTCCCGTCCCCCCGGCGATACCGCCAGCCAGAGCAAGCTCGCGCGCGTACGTCTGTATCTGATCCAGGTGCTCGGCACGCAGGAACAGTCCATCGGCCGGGTTGAGCCGCCGGATTCCGCTGGTGGTGCTGGACGTGCTGGCTGAATCGTCGGCACCCCCCTGCGGGGCGTCGTTCGCTGCGGTGACGGCCGCTGTCTCGGTCATGACGTCTCCCCGTTCTCGCTCAGGCGATTGCCAAAGACCAGCACTGCGTCGTGACCGTCGTTGACGGTGCCGGGCGGGCCGCCTGACACACCCGCCAGCGGAACTTGCGGGGACGCCCCGTAGACCGGCGTGAGGTCGGTGCCTTTCACGACCAGGCGGACTATTTCGTTGACCGGGCGGTCGGCCATATCGACGACGATCGCCAAGCGTTCAGGGTCAAACCGGACCGCATCGATGTCCTCGTCCACCCAACCCCGCCTCGACAGCGAGGTGATCCTGACAGCTCGGCGCACCGAGCCGGGGTTCAGCTCGGCCGAAACCGGGATGTAGAGGGTCTGCCGGTCGTCGGACCAGGCGACATCGTCGGCGAGGACTCGTGGGCCGCCGGCGTCCTCGTCGGTGGCACAGTCCCCGACGCCGGGCGCGAACCCACAGGTGAGCTCCTGGATGGTCGCCGTCGGCAGCAGCGCGGTCCGGCAAGCCAGCAGGATTCTTGGGGTGTCCTCGATTGTGGTGCAGCCGTCAGCGTCGCGCACGTTGATCTCAAGGCAGGCCAGCGTGACGGCAGCGTCCTTGTCCAGCACAGGGAACAGAGTGAGATCGCTGGTGCCGGGCTCGGCCGCCGCACGAAGTTCGGCGTTGTCCTGGGCGGCTAGCCACCGGAAGTCGCGCAGGAGTTCCTGTACGCGCATGTCGCCTGAGGATTCCCTGACCCGCCTGCGGGCCTGGAGCGCCTGCTCGCCAGCATGATCGTCCTCGCCGACCTCGTCGAGGCCTAGCAATACCCGTA
>Ga0126381_100007096_pt1 | contig 12438 bp, 8 predicted proteins | sample PanSoiMetPlot_28_FD_96465 | JGI IMG/M metagenome (GOLD analysis project Ga0126381, IMG submission 96465) | Tropical forest soil microbial communities from Panama - MetaG Plot_28 | ecosystem: Environmental > Terrestrial > Soil > Tropical forest > Bulk soil | place: Panama | collected 2016-02-17
AGCGAGCCGACATACGAGAAACTCAAGATCAGTCCGGCGGAACCGAGGATGGCCACGCTAATCAGCGCCAAACGAGAGAATCTGGCGCTGAGCTTCCGCACCAAGTCGGGGCAAGACGCGCGCCGGATGGCTATCAGCAAGAAAGGCAGGGCCCCAAGCCATGCGGCGGTAGCCAGCTGATGCAGCGCAGTAACAAAAACCAGCGGAAGGCGGTGTTCGAGACGAGCCATGGCGTGGCTCGTCAAAGAGGAGGAGGTGATGATCGCTGCGGCTGGAAGCAAGAAGCCGCGACCAGAATGCGCGCGACGCGCGGACGACAATGCAACGATTATGAAACATGCGCCCAGGCAGAGGGTACCGGCTAGAACAAAATTTGCGCCGATGATGTCAGACAGGCCGATTTCAACGGACTTCATCAGAATAAATGCGTTAGCCACGAGATAAAAGGTTTGCGCCACTATCAGCGCCAGGGCGAAGCGGCGTGTCCAGCCTAGGCAGGAATCTTTAATGTCTTCAACGTCCCCGCCGGAATCTCGAAGGACGAGCAACAGAAAAACAACTCCACCTACAGTAAGCGACTGAAGCGTCAGACTGGCACCGCGAAGGAGCACGGAGAGGAGGCCAAAGATTTGTAGAAGACGGGCCACTGGTCGAGGTCAGGGCTTAGTCACGTTAAAGGGAATTTCGCCGCGCGTGATGTGCCCGTCGGCAGCGAGCACCTGCCAGCGAAGGCGGTAAACACCGGGACGCAGTCCCCTGGCGTGAGCGGAAAGCGTGTTTGGCTGATCCTGCCTGCTGATTTCGAGCGTCTGCAAGGAGCCATCTGGATCAACCAGCGTAAGGCGCGAACGAGCAGCGTCGACGCGGACATTGAAGCGGAGCCGAAGCGGAACATCAGGGCCACTGATGGAACTCTTCAAGGCTGGGCTGGATTCCAAAAGAACCGCGTGGGCAAAGGCGGATGCATCAAGCAGTAGGGATGCTGTCGCCGCGAAAAACAGAAATGCCACTTGAATCCGAGGACGTGGAAACATTGCCACCCTCTTCGCCAACCACGGCGAAGCTCCGTAATCTCGGGCCACACCGGCCGAGGGGATTATACCGAAGTTGCGACAATCTTGTGCTTGGCGATTGTCGTTCTAGGCGACCCAGGGCTTCTCTTCTTCCTTCCAAAGAGAGGCGAATAGCGTCTGGAGTGAGCGCGTACTCGCGTTGGCAGTCGAACTCGTCTGGAAAGAAAAAACTCTGGCAGGTGAAACGAAAAGAGTCGCAAAAGCATCTAGGAGTTGGCTGAAGGTCATCCCCTCGAAGCAAAAGGAAGCCGTCTTGTTGGCGGAATCTTACTTGTAGTTGGCGACGACTTCGCCGTTTTCGATGTGCAAATCCGTGATCTGTGGCGGAAGCTTAAGCTTCTCGCGATTCTCGGGAGACTCCATCAGTCGGCGGATCGCCGATTCGAGGGCGGACTGCGGGATCGGGAGCGAGCCAATCTGCCCGCTGACCGGTGCAAAATTCAGGTATCCATTCTGTGCGCTAAGGCGTCCTTCGAGCTGCAAGGTCATGTCCTTCCCGTGGACGTCGAAGACGACATAAGTTTTGACGCGATCGTCGACCAACTGAATTTTGACGTCGCGCACATTCGAACGCATCTGCTGGAAGTCTTGCCAGGTGGGTCCGGCACGGCCGGAGGTTCCTTGCTCGTCGGTCGAGTGCGCAGGCTTTGCAGTGCCTTTGCCTGACAATTCGAGGTGGGTTGCGAGGTAAGAATTCAGCTCGGTTTCGTCCATCTTCAGCGTGGCCGGCTGGCCTTTAGCCGCCGCGCGCTCGGCCCGTTCAAATTTCTGCTCGGCGCGGGCCGCGGCTTCGGGGCTGGTTGCGACCGGAGGTGGCGGCGTCTTGTGGAGCACCAGAATCAGCGTGAGGATAGCCCCGGCGTAAACACTCCAACGCACAATGCGAAACAGCACGCTCCACGGACCGGTCCGGCTTGTGCTTGCGTACGCGAATTCCGGTTCCTGCAATGGTGGAATGTATGGCGTCATCAGCCCCTCCCTCGAGCTACCCGGCGTCAAGAAGCATGCAATCGGTCGGGAAGCCGATCTGCACCGATAACGCTAGCTCTCGAAAACCGCCGGACAAGCAAACCGTGAGCATCGGGCCTATTGCGACAACCCACGCGTTCGGCTTGCTATGATAATTATCGCTGTAAAAGCTAGCGAAACCAATTCTAGTTCCACCCTTGCTGGAACTGACATGCTGGGCCAAACTCTGAGAGGCACTTGAGATTTCAGTGTTGTCTCACCCCTAACCGAGGAGGCCTGCATGCGCCGGACTCTAATTCTTCCATTGTTGCTGCTGCCTTCCCTTCTCCGCGCGCAGCAGGAGACGCCCACCGTCACCGCATCGGCGGTAACGCCAACAAGTTCTGTCCTGGCCGCAACAAAAACGCCACAGCAGAATCGGCCGAAAATCGGCGTAGCCCTGGAAGGCGGCGGTGCCATGGGTCTGGCGCACATCGGCGTGCTGAGATGGTTTGAGGAACACCACATCCCCGTGGACTACGTCGCAGGCACCAGCATGGGCGGATTGGTAGGCGGCTTTTATGCCACAGGGATGACACCCGAAGAAATGCAAAAGCTCATCGAAGGTCTCGATTGGCGAGAAATCCTTGGTGACCGTACACCGTATGCAGATCTCTCCTACCGCCGCAAGGAAGACCAGCGGGCCTATCCGAATTCTTTGATTTTCGGGTTGCGTAACGGCCTCTCTGCTCCTGCAGGCTTAATCGCCGGCCATCAAATCGGCCTGCTCATCGACCGTGTCACACTTCCGTACTACGGAATTTCCTCCTTTGACGACATGCCCGTGCCGTTTCGCTGCGTAGCCACCGACCTGGTCAGCGGACAATCACATGTCTTTAAAGATGGCCCTTTGGCAATAGCGCTGCGCTCCACGATGTCCATTCCCGGCGCGTTTTCGCCTGTCCGCGAAGGAAAGGCCGTTTATGTCGACGGTGGGCTGTTGAACAACCTGCCGACCGATGTCGTCCGCAAAATGGGGGCGGAGATCGTGATTGCCGTGCACCTCGAGCCAGCGCCGGTCGAAGCCAACGACATTCGTTCCGTCTTCAGCGTCCTCAACTATTCGGTGAGCGCGGTGGTCAGGGAAAACGAAATGCGCGGCCTGGAGCTGGCGGATTCCATCATTTCCGTGCCTCTCGGCGAATTCACGACCGTGGATTATGCAAAGAGCGAACCGATCATGCAGCGCGGCTATGACGCGGCCAAGACAAAAGCGCGCATGCTCGAGGCGTTTGCACTGAAGGATGGCGATTGGGAGGCCTATCTCCAGGCGCGCAAAGCTCGGGAACGCACGGAACTTTCTGTGCCGCAATTCGTCAAGGTGGAAGGAACCAGCGAGCGCCAAGCCGTCGATGTCGCCCGTTATTTGAAGGGCTTTCCCGGCAAGCCGATGGACCCGCACAAGCTCGATCGCGCGTTGACGCGCCTCACCGGCGTCGGCCGCTTCGACTCGGCGGGGTACTGGCTTACGGAACAGGACGGAAAGGCTGGATTGCTGGTGCGTCTGGTCGAAAAAAACAACGCGCCGCCCATGTTCCAAACGGCGTTTGAAGTCGATGGCTCGCAAGCCGGCAACGTAGATTTCACCACAGGAACGCGCTTCACGTTCATGGATGTCGCCGGATTCCGCTCCGAGTGGCGCACCGACCTGCTTTTGGGGAATACCTACGGCATTCAAACCGAACTGTATCGTCCCTTCCGGCCGGAAAGCCGCTGGTTTTTTGCGCCGCATTCCGACGCCAGCGACACCACCTTTCAGATTTATGCCAAGAATGACCCGCTCGCGGACTACCGTATCTACCGCATCAATATCGGCGGCGATCTCGGGTACAGCTTCGGCCGCTTCAGCGAACTGCGCGTTGGCTACCAAGTCGGCTCGCTCAACAGCAAGCTGCGCCTCGGAACGCCCGAGATTCCCTCGGTCGAAGGGCGCGTGGGGCAGTCTCATCTGCACTATCTGCTCGACCATACCGACGATCCCGTCATTCCCCGGCGCGGATTCCGCGCGGAGTCCAACTTCCAATGGTTCGACCAGAGTCCTGGTGCTGCGAGCAGCTTCCCTTCCATGGACCTTAGGCTCGGATATTTCCAGCCGATGACGCGGACCGCCTCGCTCTTTGCGGAAGGCGAAGGCGGCTCGACGTTTGGCACACAGAATACCGGAATCCCGCAGTTTTTCCTGGGAGGCCCGTTTCGCCTTAGCGCATACGGCAATAACGAATTCCAGGGCAACCAGTATTATTTGTTCCGCGGGGGCTTTGTGCGTGATTTGCTCACGCTACCGCCGTTTGTGGGAAAGAAAGTCTACGCCGTTGGGGCATACGAAATTGGCAAGATGTACGGCGTCACCGCCGATAGCAATCTTCCGAACGATGTGGCCGCGGGCTTCCTGGCGGAAACTGCCGTGGGTCCGTTCTTCATCGGTGGCAGCGTGGGCGACTCCGGTCACCGCAAATGGTTTTTCCAGCTCGGCCGCGTGTTCTAACACCACACGCGCGGCCCGGAGGGTACGGGAGTCGCACTGCTGAGCTCGCTATTCGAGTCGCTTGACCGTTAGTTCCAGAAGCTGTCGTACGGGCTGCGAGTCGATGGTAATCTCGGCAAGCTCTGTCCATTCGCCTCTCTCGTTGATTTGCAACACGGAGTTAGTTCTGATTTGGCCCAGCGCGAAGCCCCACGTCAAGCTCCTACCATTCTCAAGGAGTCTGACGTCCGTTTCCAGGAAGCGGCCGTCGTTGAACGCACGCATGCGATACGTGCCCGTCTCATCGTCGAAGGAGATGATCCCGAGAGCCTGCAGAACGGGCTTGTTGTCAGGCTTGGTTCGCCCAATCCCCTCGATTTCCAGGATCAGCCCATCGAGTTTGTAGCGGGCTTCCTCAGTTTGCGCCAAAACGAGCGGTTCGCCGGGCCGGTGCAGCAGACGTGCCTCTCCCGCCCACCTGCCGACCAAGAAATCAAGCTTCCCCATGGCTGCCCGTTGCACATCCAAGTCCGGTGTTCGAGGGAGTTGCGCCATAGCCCTGACCAATAACACTGTTCGAGGTGAACATTCAACCGTTGAAATTCGGTTAATCGCCGCTCGCTGCCGAATGATCGAACCGCATGTGCGCGTGCCCTACCCGGTACGGGAATGCTCTGAGTATTCTGATCGCCGCATTCCCAGCCTTTATTTCATGGAGAAGACCGCGTGGGTCTTGCTCACAAAGAAGGCTGGCAGGACGATCGGCTTCGTGACTTCCGAAGAGTTCCGGAAGATTGCAGGCGAAGATGCGGAAATGCTCCCGAGCACCTCTGGCGAAACCAAACCGGGAGAGTAAGCTCGGGAGAGAAATCTCTTGACTTTCGCTTTTTATTCGCCTATAGTGCGGGGCGGTAGAGGAAACGGGAGACGGCTCCGCCTCCTGCAAATCAGGAGGCGGGGTGAGCCGCTGGCCCTTTCAAGGGGCCAGCGGGCAAAGCGGCAACCGGCTCCATTGCCTTCCATTGGCTCTCACGAGCCGGTTGCCGTCCGTTGAAGGTTCCAAAGCCTTAGGAGGGGTCGGTCGCAAGAGCGATCCCTCGATCCTGGAAGCGGGCAGAGCCGCCGGCGTCGCTAGGGACGACAGTATACGCTCCGCTTCCCTGTTGTGACTACTGGGTGCAGTCACAGCCACTAGGAGCTGCCATGGACGTCTCTGTCGAAAGCGAAATCCCCACTCCCGCCCGTGAATCCCTACGGGCGGATGTAGCGCAGGGCGACTCCGTGAGCCCTGCGGTTTTACCCGCCGAAGAAACAAACCGCGAAGCAGGCGATAGCCCTCGGGATTCTTCCGAGACGGCTTTGCCACAAACGCCACAGCCAGAACCGGCACCGGAGAAAAACCCCTGGTCCGCCTGGGGCTGGCTGGGCTTGTGCAAAACGCCGGCCCGCAAAATCCCCAGCATCGTACACGTCGACGTGGACGCGTTCTTCGCCTCGGTCGAGCAGGTGCTGAACCCTCGGCTGCGCGGAAAGGCGGTGCTCGTGGGGCGCGGCTGTGTGGCTTCAGCGAGCTACGAAGCGAAGGCGCTCGGAGTGAAAACCGCCATGGGCTTCCGCGAGGCGCTGCGCATCTGCTCCAAAGCCGTCGTTGTCCCCGGTCAGTACGAGCACTACGCCGATTTTGCCGAACGCCTGCGTCGCATCCTCGAAACTTACACGCCCGCGGTCGAGACTGCCGCGGTCGACGACTTCTACCTCGACTTTGCCGGCACCGAGCGCTTGTATCCGGACTACCGCGGGACGCTGGTGCGCTTGCAGATGGAAATCCTTAAGAAAACGGGGCTAAATGTTTCGATTGGCGCGGCGTGCACGAAAGTAGTTGCTTCGATCGCCTCGAGGCTGGAGCGCCCGCGCGGCTTCCGCATGGTCGCCCCCGGCGAAGAAGAAGCTTTCTTGACGCCCTTGCCAGTAGAAAAACTCCACAGTATCGGCCACGTCCATGCCGTCGCGCTGGCCGAACGCGGCCTCACGACCATTGGCCAACTGCGCCGGGTGCCGAAGGCCGCGTTGCAAGCGGCCTTCGGCGAAGCCATCGGCCTGCAAATCTGGGAGCGCGCCCGCGGCCTCGATGGCCGCGAGGTGCTCCGGCCTTCCACGCCGAAGTCGGTCTCCCGCGAAACCTCGATCGAAGGGGGCACCATCGACACGGAGTTTCTCAGCGGGCTGATCGAGTATCTCAGCGAGCGCATCGGCTCGACTCTGCGCGAATACGGTAAGCAAGCGCGTACCATCGGTGTGCGCCTCCGTTACGTCGACCATTTCTCGACACACCAAGCGGTGCGACTCAGCAAACCAACCAACGACGAGCGCCAATTGCTGGCCTCGGCCAAGGAACTGCTCGGCAAACTGTTCACGCGCCGCGTGGCCGTGCGGCTGGCCGGCGTCAGCGTGACCAACCTCGAAGCCGACCGCCACCAAAACGAGTTGTTCGATACCCGCGCGAACCGCCGCTGGTATCTGAACCGCGAAATGGACCGCGTGCGCGGCCGCTACGGCTGGAACGCCGTCTTTTACGGCAAAGGACTCGCGTTGCGCGAGCATTACGCCACCAAGGCCAACGGTTTGGTGCTCTCAACACCCTGCTTGTCTCGGTAAAGAAATAACTCGAAAAAGATCCGTCAGGGTCCAATTCAGAATCCCCGTTGATACGCAGGTGGAAATGTTTCGATTTACGGTGAACTAGCTGAAAGGCAGCAGCAAACCGGCGCTCCGCAAAGAGGATCAGGCTCTTTTATGTTCGTCCACCTTCATTGCCACAGCCATTATTCGTTCCTGCGGGGCGTGGCTTCGCCGGAAGAAATCATCGCCGCCGCAACCGAGCAGAAAATGCCCGCCGTGGGGCTGACGGACACGACCGGCATGTATGCGGCGGTGGGGTTTTACCGAAAGGCGCTGGATGCAGGCATCAAACCGATTGTCGGTGTAGTCTTGGATGTTTCTTGCTTGCCGGAACTCATCCCTCCTTCCAACGAAACACAACATCCGGCAAGAGCCCCGATCACGTTGCTGGCAATGAACATGGAGGGCTACAGCAATCTCTGTCAACTCGTCACGCTGCGGCAGCTAGGGACGACCAAGCTCGCCCCCGCTCCCATCCGTCAAGCGAACCCTGAAAGGTCGCCCCAGAACACGGCCGCCCGAGACACCGAGGACCGCTCGATCACAATGCAGGAATTGGCAGAACACAGCCTCGGGGTCATCGCGCTGTGCCCGCTGCCTGCACGGATGCACGACTTCAGCACCCGGACGGGCACGCTACATCGCGCCCCTCATCCCACACCAGTCAAGAGTCACCAGCGTGCTCCGAGCTTTGAGGAGTCATCCATCACCAGCTACTTCTCACGTCTCAAAGACATCTTCGGCAATCGCCTCTACGTCGAAGTCCAGCATCTCTCGTCCGGCGACGGACGCACACGGCGTGAAGCCGAGCGCCTTGGCCGCGAACTTAGCATTCCGCTCGTCACCACGAACAACGTTCACTTCCTCCGGCCCGAAGAACATCTCCATCATCGCGCGGTAAATGCCATTCGCACCGGCGGCTCGTTGACCAGCGTCTTGCCGCCCGAAATCAGCACCGGCGAAGCCTGGTTCAAACCCGCCGCCGAAATGCAAAAAGCGTTCCCCGATCATCGCGAGTGGCTCGAAGCCACGCTCGAAGTCGCCGACCGCTGCAACCTGCAACTTAATCTCGGCAAACTGATTCTTCCGGAATGTTCCGTTCCCGTCGGCGAATCCGCATTTTCCTATTTGTGGAAGCTCAGCTTCGACGGCGCGCGCAAGCGCTACCAGCCGGTGCGCCCTGAAGTGCTCTCCCGCCTCACGCACGAACTCGAAGTCATCGAGGACTGGAAGCTCGCTCCATATTTCCTTCTGGTGTCGAACATCGTCGAGGAAGCACGCCGCCGCGGCATTCCCGCGGTCGCCCGCGGGTCCGCCGCCGGCTCCATGGTCACTTATTGCCTGGGCATCTCGCGTGTCTGTCCACTGCGCTGGGGACTCTATTTCGAGCGCTTCCTGAACGAACAGCGCGGCGATTGCCCGGACATCGACATCGATATCTGCGGCGCGCGCCGTGATGAGCTGCTCGACTACGTCTACGGGCACTGGGGCGCAGAGCACGTGGCCATGATTGGAAGCTTTGTCACCATGCATGCGCGCCTGGCCGTGCGTGAAGTGGCAAAAGTCTTCGGCGTGCCCCCCGGTGAAGTCGACCGCTTCACCAAACGCCTGCCGCATCGCCCGGTGCGCGAGATCCTGCAAGCGATTCGTCACCTACCGGAGTGTCGCGATCTTCCCGTTGACGACGAGCCCTGGAAGACCATCCTGCAAGTCGCATTGCGTCTCGATGACGCTCCGCGCCACATGGGAATTCATCCTTGTGGCACGGTCATTTCCGCGCAGCCATTGACGCATCTAACCCCTCTCGAACGCGCCACAAAGGGCATCGTTGTCACGCAATATGACATGAACGCCATCGAAGCGCTTGGCTTGATCAAAATGGATCTACTCGGCCAGCGGGGCTTCACCACCATGTCGCTGGCGCTGGACAATATCGAACGCGCTCCCGAGCTTGTGGGCGCGCAACGTGTTTGCCCTGAGCCTGCCGGCGCAAGCAGGCCAAGTCCAAGGGCTAGGCACCTCTCTGAAGCATCAAACATCGCTCCTGACGGCATGCCCCCGTGCCCCAAACCACGCGAACTCAACCTCGACGCCATCCCCGAAAACGATCCAGCGACGTGCGAGGTCATCGCCGGCGGCCGCACCATGGGCGTGTTTCAAATTGAGTCTCCCGCCATGCGCGGCATGCTTCGCACCATGAACGCGCGGACACTCGAAGAAATAGCCATCGCGCTCGCCATCATCCGGCCGGGGGCCGCGGAATATGGCTCGAAGGAATTGTTCGTCAAGCGGCTTCACGGTAAAGAAAAACCCTCTTATCCGCATGACTCGCTCGAACCCATCCTGCGCGACACGCTGGGCGTCTGCATTTATCAGGAGCAGGTCATGCAAATTGCGCAGGCACTCGGCAGCCTGTCGCTGGCCGAAGCCGATCTGGTGCGCCGGACTTCCGTAAAGTATTCCGGCCGGGCCGATTACGACCGTTTGCGCGGAAAATTTGACAAAGCCGCGAAAATGATGGGGCTGAGCAGACCGCAGCGCGAACAGTCCTGGCAGATGGTCGAGAAATTCGCTGGTTTTGGCTTCTGCAAAGCGCACGCGGCAACCTATGCAGACATCGCCTACCGCATGGCATACCTGAAAACGCATCATCCCGCGGAATTTCTTGCCGCGATGTGCAGCGCCGGTGCGGGGTTCTATCACGTTTCGGCATATGTCGAGGAGGCCAAGCGCTGGGGCATCGCGGTGAGCCTGCCTTCGGTGAATCATTCACGCGTGGAGTACACTACCGAAACCGCCCGGGACGGAAAAAGAGCGCTCCGTGTCGGCTTGCTGCAGATCAAAGGCCTGCGCATCGAAACCATCACCGCCATCGTGCGCGCACGCGAAGAAGCCGGGCCGTTTATCTCTCTCGAAGATTTTCTGCACCGCGTTCCCGTCGAACGCGACGAAATCGAAGCGCTCATCAAATGCGGCGCCTTCGATCAAGAGAGTGACGAGACGCAGAGCGAAGCGCACAAATTGACCCGCCCCGAAATGCTGTGGCAGTGGAATCTTTTGCGAGCGACCGGCAAGGGCCCGCACCGAGAGGCCTCTCGCACCTCAAGCACCATACTGAGTGAAAAAACGGAAACCTTGTTCGCCGAATCCAGCACGCCAGATCCCGTTGCCGCGACCCTCGCCGAAATGCCGATGCCGGAATACACCGTGGAACAAAAACTTGGTTATGAACGCGAGATCCTGGAAGTCTGTGTCAGCGGCCATCCGCTCGATTTTCTGCCGCGCAAGAGCGAAGTCTGGAGCGACGAGCTTCCCCGCCTGCTCGGCAAGCGGGTCACGCTGTGCGGTTGGGTGATCACCTACCGCCACGTCGGGACGAAAAATTACCGCAACATGATGTTCGTCACGCTCGAAGACCAGCGCGGCGTCTATGAAGTCGTGCTCTTCCCCGAGGCGTACAACCGCTATGGCGGCCTGGTCTTCGAGACGCGCACCATGCGCGTGACCGGGCGCGTCGAAGCGGATGGTCAAATCAACGGTGAAAAGCTGGAAGCGTTGCTGAAATAACGGTGTATTTCATGATTCGCACAAGAACACCAACCACGCCGCCGGTCGCGGAACCCGAGGCCGGCCGCTCCGCGGGAAGCGGCGAAGAATGGCTCGGGCAAAACCGCAGCTCAAAGCGACGGCTCTGGGAACGCCTCAATCCGCTCAGCCGCAAGCAAGTCCGCGTTATTGCCGAAGCGCTGGCGCTCCAGCAAACGCACGCGCAACTCCCGGAACCCCTGCGCGCGCGCTTAAGTGCCGCGCTCCAGGAACTCGACCGCCTGGCCACCCGCGTCCACTCGCTGCTCGCGGAGGTAGCACGCCGGACACCACCCGGCGCATAAAAGTTGCGGAGTGCTTTTTCCGGCAGGATACTTTTTCTATGTGTGTCCCCACCAATCGCGGCCCCTTTTTCCTTGTGGCGGCGGGTTTGGCGCTCTCAGCCCTGGCCTACTCTGCGCGCGCCGACGAAATTCGCTTGAAAGACGGCAAAAAACTCTACGGCGTCATCGTCGCCTACGAAGAGAACATGTTCAAGGTCAAAACCGACTATGGCTATGTGCTCGTCGAGAAGGACAAAATCGCCTCCATTATTCCAACGACGCCTCCCGCGAAATTCGAAGCGGACCCCGGTGCGAAAAAAGATGCTCCTGTGCATTCATCAAAAGCGGCCAGCGAAGCGCAGCCAAAAACCGAGCCGACTGTCGCATCTGCCGCGAATACCCGGGCTGGCGCTGTGCCCGCTAGCGCCATCGAAAAAACGGCTGCCCCGGCATCTGGCGCGAAATCCGAAAAAACAGCGCTGACGACCGCCAACGCCGCAGCGAAAGCGGATGCCCCCGCCGGCACGCCGGCCTCGGCAGCGGGGACAGCGCCGTCGCCGGCGGCAACCGCTCCCCCTCAGCCCAAAGCACCTGAAGTTCCCGAAAATCGCGAAGTAGTTACCGGCAATCTGTACACGAATTACACGCACGGCTTTCGCATGTACAAAGCGCCGAGCTGGAACCTCATCGAAGAGGCGCGCAACGCCCTTCCCAACGCGATCGTCGCCATGGGCACTAGTGACGAATCCACGCTCATGGTGGTCGGCGAGGAGAAAAGCAACGAGTCGCTCGATACCGCGGCCGCCGCAGTCGAAAAACGTCTGCGCGACGTTTACCTCGACTACCAACGCGCCGCACAGAAGAAAACCGTTGTTGGCGGAATGCCGGCTGTTGATTATCAATACCGCGGTAAAGCCGACGATCATGATTGGTCGGGAAGGCTTGTGGTCATCGCGCGAGGTAAAGACATTCTCACCGTGCTGGCGATGACTTACGCCGATAGCGATCTGATTCAAATCCAGGAAAACGTCATCGCCCGCTCGATCGCCAGCCTCGATTTCAACGTCCACTAACTAAGTACTCCTGTTCGTAAATACGATGACGTATTATATGACCACTAGCTACCAGATTCTGATAGACTCGGCATTGAGGAGATTGCCTTCATATGCCGAGAGGAAGCCCATTCACGATAGTTCTCTCCAGGGAAGAGCGCATCATGCTGGAGAATCGAGTGCGCCAATATACGTCACCGTATTGTGATGTGATCAGAGCGAAGATCGTACTGCTCGCTGCGGAAGGGCTCTCCAACGACGTGATCGCTACTCGTCTGGACACGCCCCGCCAG
>Ga0126381_100007097_pt1 | contig 12438 bp, 7 predicted proteins | sample PanSoiMetPlot_28_FD_96465 | JGI IMG/M metagenome (GOLD analysis project Ga0126381, IMG submission 96465) | Tropical forest soil microbial communities from Panama - MetaG Plot_28 | ecosystem: Environmental > Terrestrial > Soil > Tropical forest > Bulk soil | place: Panama | collected 2016-02-17
CCAAGGTATCGCCGCCGCCCTCTTGCCCTATGCAGCAGACGGGCGAGTGGCGGTGGAAGCTTTTCAGCGGCATCTAGAGTTCACCCACCGCGCGGGACTGATAAACGCGGTGAACATGGATACGGGCTACGTCAACTATCTAAGCGACGGCGAAAAAGAAGCCGTCCTCCGCTGGACGCGACAAGCGTTGGGAAAAGACCCTCCCTTTATTGCCGGCGCATATATCGAGGGCCAGACCGGGGATATCGCTGCGCTTTATCGGCGGCAAATGGATGTCATCGTAGGTTTCGGAGCCTTACCGATCCTGTTTCAGAGCAGCCGTTTGCACGGAAAATGTTCGCGAGAGAAGGTTTTGGTTTATCGTGAAATCTGTCGCGGCTTTCCGCACGTGCTGGCCTTTGAACTCGGCCACATGTTTGCTCCCAACGGCGAAATCTTCGATCGAGAAACCTTCGAAGGGCTGATGGATATTCCGGAGATCAAAGGACTAAAACATTCTTCGCTCGATCGGCTGACGGAACTGGAACGGCTGTCGCTGCGAGATGCGCATCGCCCGGATTTCAGCATTTATACGGGAAACGATCTGGGGATCGACATGATCGAGTATGGTTCAGACTATCTGTTGGGGCTTGCCACTTTCGCTCCGGAGAAATTTGCGGAAAGAGACCGGCTGTGGGAACAAGGACATGCCGCTTATTACGCGCTTTCTGATGCCTTGCAATATCTGGGAAACGTCGCTTTTCGCGAACCGGTTCCGGCTTATAAACACTCCGCCGCCATTTTCCTCCACCTCATTGGGCGGGCTCCTTCTTGCTTGTGTCACGCAAGGAATTTACAGCGCCCGCCTTGGGAGGCCGAAATATTGCGTGATTGTGCGCGGCGCTTGGGATTCCAGGGTTCGGAAACGCAAACTTGAATTTTGGCGAACGCGGGACGGGTGCGCCTTGGTAAACGATAGTGATTGCCCTTTGCCTGCAGTCCATCGGCTGGCTTGACGAAGGGCTGCGCTAACGGTTTTTATTTCGCTGGCAACAGATGTACGGAGGCGGAGACATGAGCAAAATAGCGGACGGAATGAACCGCAGAACGTTTCTCAACAATACGGCGAAAATGATTGGCGGGGGCGCTGCGCTGGGAACTAGCGCATTATCCTACGGACGGATTCTAGGATCGAACGACCGCCTCTTGCTCGGACACATCGGCATCGGAAATCGCGGCACGGAACTGGACGAGATTGCCTCGCGGCTGAAGCAAAGCCACAACGTGGAGATGACTGCCATATGCGACCTCTGGTCTGTCAATCGCGAGAAAGCCCAAGCGACAAACGCCAAGTATTATGGCAACTCGCCTCGAGCGTTCAAGGTTCCAGCCGAGCTGCTGGCTGCGCGCGATTTAGACGCGGTGATCATTTCCACGCCGGAGCACTCTCACTCGCCGCTCCTCGAATCAGCTGCCGAAGCGGGCAAAGACGTCTACGTCGAAAAACCCATGGGCAACGTTCTGTCCGAGGTTAAGTCGGCGCGTGATGCCGTGTTGCAACGTCACTTGATCGTGCAGGTGGGCACTCAGCATCGCAGCGAGCCTTACCCCAAACTGGCGCGCGAAACCATTCGGAGTGGAGCTTTAGGCGATATCAGCAAGATCGAAATTGTCTGGAACTATCATGGCCCGCGATGGCGCGGGCGCAAGGAAGTGCAGCAGATCCGGGAAACCGATACCGATTGGCCAGTCTGGCTAATGAACAAGCCGCACCGCCCTTTCGATCCCCGTCTGTACTTTGAATTTCGACTGTATCGCGAATTTTCTAGCGGCATTTCCGATCAGTGGATGAGTCATGGCATCGATCTGGTTCACTACTTCATCGAGGATCGCATGCCGCGTTCGGCAGTGGCTAGCGGCGGAATTTTTGCTTGGCGCGACGGGCGGGAAAACCCAGACACTTTTCAGGCTGTGCTCGAATATCCAAAAGGCTTTCTGGTCAGTTATTCCACCAGCTTCGGAAATGATGCGCCGGGGTTCACCCGGTATATGGGTAAGAGTGCCACCTTGGTCAATCTAGGCGGCGAAGGGAGCCCGCGGTACCAACTGGTGCAAGAAAAAGGAAATCACGAAGATAATCCTGACATCGAAAAACAACGAGCCGAGAAATATCTGTTGCTCCCAGATGACAAAAATCTGCCGCCGATGGGTATCGATGACATGTCCACCGAGCATATGGCCAATTGGTTTGAATGTGTTCGCAGCAGGCAACAGCCGGTGGCCACGGTTCATGACGGCTTCGCGCAATCGGTCGCGTGCATGATGGCGACAGAATCCTATTGGACCGGCAAAAAGCAATATTGGGACGCTAAGGCTGAGACCATCACGGACCGCGTCCCGCAATCCCTTTAGGCTGGAGCTGGCGTTGTCGATGGGAGTGCGAGTATTCGGCACAGGAGGTTCGCTTGAGCGCGCTTGGAGCGTACCGTTTCGTTAGAGCGGTGCAGATTCTATTCCTATCTGTGCTGCTTTCTGAAGCCATTGCCGCACAGGATTGGCGTTATTACGGCGGTGATGCCGGCGGGACACGCTTTTCTCCGCTGGCGCAGATCAATCGCGAAAATGTGAACCGTCTGAAGAGGATCTGGACCTATCACACCGGGGAGGTGGAGCGCGAGGGAAACGCTACGGATCGCCATCGCGTAGCGCCTTTTGAGGCTACTCCTCTCGTCGTCAACGGAATGCTTTATTTCTCAACGCCTTCCAGCCGGGTAATTGCGCTCGATGCCGAGACTGGCGCCGAGATCTGGAAGTTTGATCCACAGGGAGGCACAAAGCCGCGACAATACTTTCAACATCGGGGAGTGGCCTATTGGCAGAGCGGGGATGGAAACGAAGAGCGAATTTTGTATGGAACGCTGGATGGAAGATTGATCGCCCTTGATGCCCGGACCGGCAGGCCATGCGCCGGATTTGGAAAAACCGGGGCCATCGACTTACGTGCCGGGTTAGAAGGAGATCAACCCGGAGCGGAGTATTCGATTACCTCGGCACCCGCAATTTACAACGATCTGGTAATTACCGGAGCAGCAGTACCGGAATATCCGTCAAAGGGTCCAAGCGGTATAGTGCGCGCATTTGATGTACGCACAGGAAAACTGGTGTGGACCTTTCACACCATACCTCGGCCCGGTGAGATAGGACACGAGAGCTGGGAAGGTGAGGCGGCAAAGGACCGCACCGGAGCAAACGTTTGGTCCACGATGAGCGTTGATGTTCAACGAGGCCTGGTGTTCCTGCCCATTGGCTCGCCCTCCTATGATTTCTATGGCGCCGATCGAAAAGGCGCCGATCTGTTTGGAAATTCCCTGGTTGCTCTCGATGCCGCCACCGGCAAGCTGGTGTGGTACTTCCAAATGGTTCATCACGACATCTGGGACTACGACATGCCAGCACAACCCGTGCTGATCACAGTGCGGCGAAACGGGAAGCAGATTCCTGCCGTGGCTCAGGTGACGAAGATGGGATTTGTCTTCATTCTAGATCGCCTGACGGGGAAGCCTTTGTTCCCTGTCGAGGAGCGGCCGGTGCCAAAGAGTGAAGTCCCGGGCGAAGCTTCCTGGCCCACACAACCGTTTCCATTGCAGCCGCCCGCTCTGGTAAGGCAAGCATTTTCGGAATCGGAAGTCAGTGACGTGACGCCTGAGGCCAAGCGCGTTTGCAGCGAACTCTTTCACTCGCTCCGGCACCACGGCATGTACACGCCTTTTGGTTTGCAGATGACTCTCGCGGTGCCGGGTACGCTCGGCGGCGGAAACTGGTCGGGCGCCTCTTACGATCTGGCGAGCGGGCGCCTTTTCGTGAATGTGAACGAACTTGGCGCGATCGGCGCGTTAGAGCCGCAACCGGAAGGGTCGCCCGAGAAATACCGTAGGAACAATGCGCGCGGTGAATATGCGCGCTTCTGGGACGACCACGAATGGCCTTGTCAAACGCCGCCCTGGGGCACATTGAACGCCATCGATGTGGACAAGGGCGAGATCGTTTGGAAAGTGCCGCTGGGGACGGTCGAGGGTTTGCCAGGAAAAACCGGCACGCCAAATCTGGGCGGTTCCATCGTAAGCAACCAACTTGTTTTTATCGGGGCGGCCACGGACAAGAAGTTTCGCGCATTTGATTCGCAGACCGGCCAGGAGTTGTGGTCTGCCGAGTTAGAAGCCAATGCGCACGCCACTCCGGTGACCTACCTGGGAAAGAAGTCGGGAAGGCAGTTTGTGGTCATCGCGGCGGGCGGCGGCGGTTTCTTTCAAGGTCCGCTTTCCGATGTTTTGGCAGCTTACGCGCTGCCCTGACAAGTAAGGACGCTCGAAACAAGTCTCGCGGAGGATCGAATGTATTTATCCAGGTGTTGCTGGAATCGAGCATTCAGAAAGCGATGGGGTTTGGGTCGAACTGCCTTCCGATCCTGGGCGCTGTTGACGATCTTGTCGGGAACCCCGGCCGCGGCGCAACGTAATGTCGTGGTGGTAAGACCAAAAGAAATATCGGAGGTGCTGGTAAACCCAGGCATGGGAATTACGACTTTCCAGCGATTCAACGGGCAACCACCCAATCCCCCGCTCAAATGGTCCGAAGTCGGACCGGTATCCAAGTTACCAGCGGCCTCGAGCAAGCCGGACTTTCCTGAAACTTCTGTGGCCTACTGCCGATGGTATTGGAACCTGCTCGAACCAGAACCCGGAAGATTCGATTGGGACATCGTTGATCTGGCCATTGCCGAAGCGCGTGCGCACGGGCAAAAGCTTGCCATTCGATTGATGCCCTATTCGAATGAGGATCCTTTGCCGGAGTGGTATCGAAAATCTGGGGCCAAGCGCGCGAACCAGGACTCCGACAAGGATGGAAAAATTTGGCAGCCCGATTTTTCCGATCCCCTGTTCCTGAAATATTGGGGCGAACTGGTCTCGGAAGCCGGAGCGCGCTACGACGGCAATCCGTATCTGGATACCGTGGATATCTCTTCGATCGGTTATTGGGGAGAAGGCTGGAGCCCCTACATGCCTGCGTTCAGCTACCAAAAGGCGTTGATTGACATTTGGCTGGAGGCGTTCAAACACACGCTGCTGCTGATGAATTTCGACGAGCCGCAAGCGCTTGCCTACGGTACCCAGCAGGGAGCCGGCTGGCGACTAGATTGCTGGGGCGACATGCGAGTGGTCTCGAACGATCCGTATTTTCCGGCGGAGATGCTGGAAATTTATCCGCAACAAATTGTGCGAACTGGAATCCAAAATGTTTGGCAGCGCAGCCCGGTTTCGCTGGAGACCTGTTACACCGTTCCCGGATGGAAAGAGCGCGGATACGATTTGGACTACATTCTTGAGCAGGGACTGCGCTGGCATGTCAGCACGGCCAATATCAAGTCGGCGCCAATTCCAGCGGAATGGAAAACAAAATTTGACGCCTTCCAGAGGAAGATGGGATATCGCTTCATCCTTCGCCGCCTGGAATATGCAAAAGTCGTGAAGCCAGCCACCATGATGCCCGTGCACATGTGGTGGCTGAACGCTGGCGTGGCGCCCGTGTACAGCGAATACGACCTGGCGATGGAATTCAGGTCTTCCAAAAGTTCGGCAATCATTCGCCTTCCGGTAGACGTGCGCAAGTGGCTCCCTGGGGACGCGGTCTTTGACGGGACCGTATATCTTCCCGAGAATTTGGATGACGGACCTTACGATGTGCGCATTGCCATGCTTGATCCGCGAACCGGCAAGCCGGCGATACGCTTTGCAATCGAAGGGCGTCAGGAAGACGGTTGGTATTCTGCGGGTTCGCTCACGGTGAAACGACAGTGAGCCGCCCATTGCTATTCCGGCTGAGTCCGGCTGCGCTGCTGCTCGGCGGACTATTTTGTGCAAGTTCGCCTGCACAGACCCTTCCTCCGGCAGACGCTTTTCAAGTCTTGCCGCAATCGCTTGCAGGGCCGCGTATCACGGCCTATTTGCAATACCAACTGGACGAGGCGTGGCGCCAGGATGAAGCTCGGCAGCGGGATTGGCAGACCATTGGTTCCGAACAGGACTTGGCGAAGATGCAGGAGAATATTCGCCAGTCATTGCTGAAAATGATTGGCGGTTTGCCGGACGAGAAAACGCCTCTGCATCCCAGGATTACCGGCAAGATTCAGATGGACGGTTACTCCATCGAGAAATTGATTTTTGAAAGTTTGCCGGGAGTCTATGTCACCGCGCTGGTCTATGCTCCCGACGATCATTCGAAGAAGCATCCAGCCGTGCTTGTGCCGGCCGGACACGCGACAAACGGAAAGATTCACTATCAGGTCCTTAGCCAAAGGCTTGCCCGGCGCGGCTACCTGGCGATTGCCTGGGATCCGGTTGGACAAGGTGAACGCAGCCAGTTTTGGGACGAGAAAACAGGCCAGAGCCGCTACAACCTGGTCTGTGCAGAACACGCGGTAACCGGCAATCTTGCCTATCTGGCGGGGGCCAGCCTGGCGCGTTGGGAAATATGGGATGGAATTCGCGCGGTCGATTATCTCTTGACCCGCCCCGATGTAGACAGCGGCCGGATCAACATCACCGGAACCAGTGGCGGCGGTACGCAAACGGCGTTGATTGCGGCGCTTGATCCGCGAATTAAGGTGGCCGTTCCGTCCTGCTACATTAGCGCGATGCCCATGCGGATGGGGAACCGAATCTTCGCTGATCCGGACAGCGATCCGGAACAGGATTTATTCGGGATGCTTCGAAACCATGTCGACCATCCGGGGTTGTTGTTGCTCATGTACCCGAGGCCGGTCCTGGTTGCCTCTGCAGTCTTAGATTTCTTTCCGATCGAAGGAGCGCGCAAATCTTTCCGCGAAGTGCAGCGAATCTACGAACATTTTGGATACGCCAATCGCATCGCGATGACCGAGGGCTATCATCAGCATCAGTACTCGGATGAAAACCAGGAAGCTGCACTGGATTTTCTGGATCGCTTCAACGGAATGCCGGCGCGCCACGGCTTGGCGACGCCGAAAGAGCTGCCGGATAGCGATTTGCTTTGTACCCGGTCGGGGCAGGTCGCGGTTGAACAGCCCGACGCTCGCCCGCTCATGGAACTTATTCGCGAATACTACCAGCAGCGAAAAGCCTCGCCGGCGCGCAGTCTGACCGCGGAATATTTCGAAGGGCAACAGACGCCGGCTCAATGGACGGTTGGCGAATTCCTGAGTGCTCCGCCTCGTGAGGGACAGATTTTATGGGAGTTTGCCGGCAGTTCTACCATTGGAAAGGCACAAATCGACAAGTACGTGCTGCACCATAACAAGCTGCTTGCCATGCCGCTTGTGTACATCCACGCCCCGGAGAATGAAAGCAAGAACCTGCTTTTGTGGTTCAGCGAAGCAGGGAAAGCCACGCCAGCCGATTGGCCGCAGATGGAGAAATTTCTGGAATCAGGATACGGCATCGTGACATTTGATTTCCGCGGTTTGGGCGAAACGCGCATGGCCTACACCGCGATCTCTCCCGACGATCCCAAGTTGGGCCAGCTGGATTTTGATCATGCGTACACGAATTCGATCTCCGGCGTACTGGCCAACTATGTTTACAATTCGCTGCTGGTTGGCCGTCCGTATTTTTTCCAGATGATTGAGGATGCGGACATCGCCAAACAATTCGCCGCCCAAAAGTTAAATGGGAAGGTAAACGCGGTCACTGCCCCTGGCGCCGGCTACACCCTGGCGAACGCGATCGCCGAGGTTTTCCCTGGAGTTAAAGTTTTGCCACAGCCGAACACGAAAATCCTGAAGTGGTCAGACCTGGTGAACTCGAAACAGGAAATCTGGCCCATTGAGTACTTGCTGCCAGGTGGCGCCTACATTCACTAAACAGCGAAATTCGGCGCGAGTTAGGCTACGGAATGAAACGCAGGATCCCAAACCTGCTGGGAACATGAAAGCTCTCTCCATTGGGAATGCTGCTCCAGGCGAGAAACATCCGATTTTTGTCTCCGCCTGACCCGGCAGCGCGAAAAAAATTGACGCGCCAGATCGTGCCTGGCCGAATGGAATTGACCTTCAATGCAACCAGAGGAATGCGTAGTTCGAGAGACCAAACGTGTTTGCCGGTATCGATCGACGTCGCATGTTCGAAGCCGGAATTCCACGAAGCATCGTTGAATGGATCCTTTTTCTTTTCGATCTCCAGGTCAATCCATTGGTTGTTGGGAGCCACCTCAAATTCGTAGTAATGGGAGATATTTTCCGGTTGGGGATTCAGAAAGACCTCCGCCACGTCCCGGTTCCAAAGTTCCCATCGCTCTCTGGAAATGTCTTCTCCCTCATACACATTCAGGGAATCGTATTTGCACCAGAAGGCGAAGTAAACAAAATCCGCTGTCCAGGCGGCAGCGACGCGGGTCGCGGCGCTTGGCAGGTCGTGCTGGCCTGATTTATCGTGCGAAAACGCCACCCATTTCGCTCGCTTCCAAACTTGCTTGGAGAGATTTCCGTCCGGTCGGAAATCTTTGCTGATGTGCCGGGCTTCAGCCTCCATGCTGCTCGAATAGGATTCGACCGGTCCGCCAACAGACTGGGCTGAGGTCAGCAGTGGCCAGGGCAGAAGCAGTCGAGCAACAATTGCCAGGCTGAGAGCGCGACTTTTCCGAAAACCCATCAAAATTTCCTTTCGACCGGCACGAACCGAATGTTTATGCCACTTTGACAAACGAAAGTAAACGATATAGAAAGATGCCAAAAGAAAATCGCCAGAAAATGAATTTACGCGTTGACCGGGAAGGAAGCTGCGGGAGGGACAAATGAGCGGCATAGGTCGAAGGCGCTGGATCGAGAGTGTCGGATGGTTGGCGGTCGCGGGCGCTTTGCCGTCGCCTGGTGAGGCCACGCAGCTCAAGTCTCCTGCGGGCTCAGGCCAGATGAAGCTGGAGCTTGCCGATTTTCAGCCGAAAAGCATGCTGCACGTTCCGGAAACCCGGGTCTCGCGATCGCGCTATCCGGCCATCGACATTCACACGCACTTGTCGATCCGGGCCAACTCGGTAAACGGGGTGGGAATCGGCGAGAAGATGGAATTTCTCGCCGCACCGGAGACGATTTTGCCGGTGATGGACCGAAAAAACATCCGCATGATGGTGAACCTGACCGGAGGCTCGGGAAAAGGGTTGCAGGAAGCGGTCCAGAAATTCCAATCGCCGCACCCCGACAGATTTCTAACTTTCACCGAGCCGACGTGGGAACGGGCAAACCAAACCGGTTACCCCGCGTTTCAAGCCGAAGAGATTAGCCGCGCGCACCAGGCTGGCGCTCGCGGCGTAAAGGTTCTAAAGACCCTCGGCCTCTATTTGCGCGAGAACATTTCAAAGGGAGCGCTGGTGAAAATTGATGATGTCCGCTTCGATCCCATGTGGGAAACCTGCGGATCGCTTGGTATCCCGGTGGCCATCCATGTTTCTGACCCGGAAGCATTCTTTCTTCCCACCGATCGCAGCAACGAAAGATTCGAAGAATTAAACAATCATCCGGATTGGTCTTTTTATGACCACGATTTTCCCAGCAACGCGGAGCTGCTGGAAGCCCGCAATCGCGTTTTAGCCCGGCATCCAAAAACTCAGTTCATTGTGCTGCACGTGGGCAACGATGCCGAGAATCTCCCCTACGTAAGCGAATGCATGGACCGCTTTAGGAATATGACGGTAGAGCTTGGCGCCAGATTAGGCGAACTTGGCCGACAGCCCCGCATGTCCCGCAAATTCTTCGACAAGTATCAGGACCGAATCATTTTTGGCACCGACGCGGTTCCTAACGGGACCGACACCCCCCAACAGATTTTTGGCGACGAATTGTATGAGATCTACTACCGGTTCCTGGAGAGCGAGGACGAATACTTCGATTACGCGCCTGCCGCGATTCCGCCGCAGGGCCGCTGGCGTATTTACGGGATTGGTTTGCCGGACGCCATACTCAAGAAAGTGTATTACGAAAATGCCGCGCGGGTTCTGAAGTTATGAGTTTGACCCTGCGCCAGGCGCCGGTCTCTATGGTTTTTCAGCCGAGGTTCGGAAAAGAATTGACAAAGCAGGCGGCTTCTGCCAAAAGGAAAGCGAACGAAGGATAAGGAAAGCAAGAGAAAGCCGCCATGACCCCTTTCGCGATCCGGGTGGTGTTATCGCTTCTGGCCGTCTTATCCGGAAGCCTGCAAGACCGGCCCGGTGGGTTCAGAACCATCGGTCCGGGCGGTGGCGGGGCCATGTTTCATCCGACCATCAGTCCCCATGATCCCTCTACTGTTCTCGTTCACTGCGACATGACCGGCGCCTACATCAGTCATGACGGTGGCAAGTCATGGCGGATGTTCAACCTGCGCGGAGTGGTTGAATTTTTTGTTTTTGACCCTGTAGACAGCAACGTCATCTACGCAAAAGCCAACGGCCTGTGGCGCAGCACGGACAACGGTGGAACCTGGGCCTTAGTCTATCCTAAGCCGGCTTCCTTAAAGGGCGTAAAGATGAGTTCGGATCATTCCGACGAGCAACTGATCGCCGATCCAGATCCGCTTGGCGACATCCGAGCGCTGGCCATTGATCCGGAAAACTCGAAGATTTTCTACGCGACAGCAGGCCACTCCAAGAATAACAGCGCTCTTTACACCTCTCGGGACGGAGGCGAGAACTGGGTGAAACTGGACGATCTTCCGGGGTTTGCCAACAAGCTTTTTGTGAATCCGTTTTCTTCCCAGACTGACAAATCTCTCTTGATTGCGGGCCCTGATTTCATCGAGATGAGAGACTCCGGGAACACCAAGCAAATTCCCCTTCCGACGAAACAGATCGCGGAGTTATCGGCGGGTTTCTCCCGCCAAGGCCGTCCCACTCTTTACGTAATCAGCGAGGAGTCCGCATTTGTCAGTGACGACCAAGGCGCAAACTGGCGGAAGGTCGCGCTTGGTCCGGGCCCAGTCAAAATGCGGGCGATTGCCAGCAGCTTGCGGAATCCGGCCACCGGATACGTCTCTTACCGGGATCTGGAAGATGGCGGATTGAAATACATGGGTGTCGCCAAAACAACCGACGCCGGCAAGAGCTGGACGCTGGTTTGGAAAGAAGACAGCAATATGGCCGGAAAGCCCGCCGCGAACGTTCATGATGCCTGGATTACGGAACGATTCGGCTCGGATTGGGGCGAGAATCCGCTGACCCTTGCGGTTTCTGATTCGGATCCCAATTTGTGTTATAGCACCGACCTCGGAAGAACCATGCAGACTGCCGACGGCGGGGCGAACTGGACGGCTTTATATTCGAACCGGACTGGCGAAAACAGCTGGACCAGCAGCGGGCTCGATGTCACCACAACGTACGGCTACCACTTCGACCCCTTCGACCACAAACGGCAATTTATTTCGACCACCGACATAGGACTTTTCCGAAGCGAAGATGGCGGGAAATCCTGGATCAGTTCAACCCACGGAGTGCCCCGCGACTGGACGAATACCACCTACTGGATGGTGTTCGACCCGGCGAAGAGAGGTCGCGCGTGGAGCGTGAATAGTTGGACCCACGACCTGCCTCGGCCAAAGATGTGGAGGCGCAGCGGAATTGCGAAATACCGGGGAGGCGTTTGTTTGAGCCAGGATGGCGGCAGGACTTGGGTCAAATCAAATAACGGAATGGAGGAAACGGCAGCGACGCACATTCTTTTGGATCCAAGCAGTCCGGTGGACGCTCGCGTTTTGTACGTGGCCGCTTTTGGCCGTGGCGTTTACAAAAGCACAGATGGAGGCAAGAGCTGGACGCTGAAAAACAACGGCATCACACAGCAGGAGCCGTTTGCCTGGCGCATCGTCCGCGATAGCAAGGGAATGCTTTATCTCCTGGTTGCCAGGCGATCGGAGGACGGCAGCATCGGAACGGAAAAGGACGGTGCGTTGTACCGCTCTCCAGACGGTGCAGAACACTGGACGCCCGTCAGGATGCCAGCAGGAAGCAACGCGCCAAACGGTTTGGCCGTGGATCCGGATAATGTGAACAGGCTTTATCTGGCGGCTTGGGCTCGCGACAAAGGTCAACATGGCGAGGGAGGTGGCATCTTCCTGTCCGAGGATGCTGGTAACAGCTGGAAACAAGTTCTCGATCGCGACCGGCACGTCTATGACGTCACGATCGATCCCCGCAACCCCAATTGTCTTTACGCCGCCGGATTCGAATCTTCGGCCTGGAAGTCCACCGACCGCGGGCAGCATTGGGCGCGCATCCCTGGTTTCAATTTTAAGTGGGGTCACCGAGTCATTCCCGACCTGGAAGATCCACAAAAGGTGTACATCACCACGTTTGGTGGAGGGGTATGGCACGGCTCGGGGAATGGGGAGGATCGCCCGCTGGACATAGTGACTCCTGAGTTGCGACCCGGACACTAGCTAGCTTAGCTAGTTCGCACAACGC
>Ga0126381_100007098_pt1 | contig 12438 bp, 9 predicted proteins | sample PanSoiMetPlot_28_FD_96465 | JGI IMG/M metagenome (GOLD analysis project Ga0126381, IMG submission 96465) | Tropical forest soil microbial communities from Panama - MetaG Plot_28 | ecosystem: Environmental > Terrestrial > Soil > Tropical forest > Bulk soil | place: Panama | collected 2016-02-17
CAGGAGTTTTATTCCTGAATTCTCCTGGATACCTGCCAACACGAATTTGAGGGCCGGATCTCCACGATCCGGCCAAACCTGACTTGTTGACCAAGTAGCGTTTGTCTCTATTGGCCGCCTTGGCCTTGCCACCCGGTGACGCCGGAAACCGTTCCTGTAATTTCTCCGGTGTCGGCAAAGTAGACGGGATTGCCAGAGGCGTCGGAAATTACTGTCGCCACCGCCTCGGTAAGCACAAGGGTACCGCCGGTCACACTCTTGAAACGGCCGGTTCCCGAGATGACCTGAAATTTCAGAGTGCAGTTGGCCTGACCTGACGAGAGATCGATGCAATCGCCGCTTCCCTGCGTGAGTTGGAGATTTAACAGGCTGCCGTCTTGGAAGCGGAATACGCCCCCGCCGGCCTGTTCCAAGAGATATATCTCCGTTGTGCCCGCGCATGTGGCGGACGGCGATGGAGAATTTGAGATCGCGCGTAGATTGCGAAGGGTGAATGAGCCCAGCGTCCCTGTCCCCGCAAAGTTGTCTTCGTCCATAGTTGTATTGGGTTGTTGCAGATTGTTGGCGCTGCTCCCAGAGGTTCCCGAAAACGTCATCTTTACGCCTACGGAATCCTGTGCGCAGACGGCTGCGACACCGAGAGTGAGTACGGCCGCGATCGGCAGGAAGATGGTCGGTTTGAGTGTGGTCTTCATAAGCTCTCCTTGGTTGTGGTTTTTCAGCTGCTCACCCGTTTGAGCATCGAGTTCAGGCAAATTAGGGGAGAGCCATCGGTCGCTTTCGAATGGTGCAGGTCCTCGGACTGAATCCACGCTTCGACCTCTCGTGGCGACAAATTGGAAATGACACCCACATTGTCGAGAGGGATCATCTCTACTTCAGAGCCACACTGCGGGCACCATGCCCTCTGCAAAATTCGACCTTGAAGGATCAGGAGTGAATCCGTTTCAATCGTGATCTTCGTCTGCTTCGCCATTGCTACGCCCTCATTTGCTCTTGCCCGTTCACTCGATCTCCAAACTGGGCACGAGCTTGCCCCAATAACGCCTGAGAAGTCCTTGGAACCTTCTGATTACTTCTGATAATTTCTCGGTTTCTAATTAAGCTTTGTGAATTGAAGGGATTGAAAGGAGATGCGAACCAAGACCAAACCTCTCGATGCGAGCGCATCCGTGCTAAAATCCGTCTCCTAGTCTCATTCCCGGGATCACCGCGCAAGGCGCTTTCGATGGTTGCAGGCACAAATCAAAGCACGAAACAGCTCTACGAGTTCGGTCCGTTTCGAGTGGATGCAGAGAAAGAACTCCTGCTCCGAGGGGATGAGACTGTCCCGTTGACCCCGAAGACATTCCAGATCCTTCTTGTGCTGATAGCGCGCAAGAAGGAGGTTGTCACCAAAGACGAAATTATGAAGGCGGTCTGGCCCGATACCTTTGTCGAAGAGGCCAACCTGAGCCGCAACATTTTCCTCTTGCGCAAGGCGCTGGGCGAGAGTCCGCAGGATCACCAGTACATCGTTACTGTTCCGGGTCGCGGCTACCGGTTCGCCGAAGACGTGCAGATGGTTCAGCAGCAGGAGCTCAGCATCGTCGCTGCGAGCCATGCGAAAGTTCAGGTGGAAGTCAAAGAGACCAGGCCCTGGGGATGGATAATCGCCGCTGCGCTCGTCCTGGTCGCCGCAGCCGTCGGCGCGTTTAAGCTCCCCATCCATCGCACGCCCGTTCTCACCGAACAAGACACATTAGTGCTCGCGGACTTCGCGAATTCCACCGGCGACCCTGTCTTTGACGGCACGCTTCGCCAGGGCCTGGCCATTCAACTGGAGCAATCGCCATTTCTGAGAATCATGGATGATGCGCAGATCCAACGCGATCTGCGTCTCATGAATCTTCAGCCCGGAGCGCGCGTCACCAATCCGATTGCGCATGACGTTTGCATCCGCGAAGGAGCCGCAGCCACGATCGACGGCGCCATCGCAAGCCTGGGAAAGAGCTATGTAATCACCCTTCAGGCAATTTCGTGTCAGAACGGGGCAACGCTCGCCCGCGAGCAGATCCAGGCCGAAAGTAAAGAGCAAGTGCTGAGTGTATTGGGGACCGCCGCAACTGCCATGCGCGGCAAACTGGGCGAGTCACTCGGCTCGATTGAGAAGCTGAATCTCCCGCTGGAACAGGCCACGACTCCCTCCTTGGAAGCTCTCAAGGATTACACCGAGGGCCTTTCCGACATGGATCAGGGTCATTTTCTGGCTGCTGTTCCGCTACTCAAGCGAGCGATCTCGACCGATCCGAACTTCTCGTTGGCCTACTTCTATCTTGGCGTCGCTTATGAGAATGCAGGGGACCTCGAACTCAGCCGGGAATATTCGAAAAAGGCTTTTAGCTTGATCGATGGAGCTTCCGAGTACGAGCGCGACTTGATTGCGGCGGCCTACTACGAGTGGGCAACTGGCGAGTTGAACAAAGTGATTGATGCGTATCAGTCGGGCATCCGCAACTATCCTCGAAGCTGGGGATTCCATAACCAACTGAGCGTCACCTACATCGACGTCGGGCGATTCGAAGAGGGACTGAAGGAGGGCCTGGAAGCAGCCCGGCTGCAGCCCAACATCGAACCTCCCTATCGACGTGGATTGGACGCCTACATGTGCCTCGATCGCCTGCCTGAAGCCCACCAGGTTGCAGCGAAAGTGCGGGCGCAGGGGACCGATGGTGCAAGAATCCATCAACGCCTCCTCGAAATGGCATATGTCGAGGACAACAGCGCAGCCATTGCCACAGAGATTCAATGGTTCGCCGGCAAGCCTGAGGAGTATCTCAGCCTCGGTTTGCAGGCGGCAAATCTGAATGTTCACGGTCAGCGTCGTGGGTCGCATGAGTTGTATCAGCGAGCCGCCGACACAGCAAAGCGCCTGGGACTTCAGTATGTCTCTGACGGGTTCGAAGAGGCTGATGCGCGAGCTGACGCGTTGTCAGGCAATTGCCAGACTGTGCATCGCCTTGGTCGTCCGGCCTTGGCATGGGCGATCTGCGGTGAGGCGGCCCAGGCGGAGAAGCTCGCCGAGGAGACTTCGAAGGCATTTCCAAACGGAACGATTTGGAATGCAGTACAGCTTCCGGAGATTCAAGCCATGGTCGCTCTCAACCGTGGTCAACCTGCGAGGAGCATTGAAATGCTGGCATCTGCTTCCCCGTACGAGCGTGCCTACCCCGATGCGATTTATGTTCGCGGCTTGGCTTACTTGAGAATGCATAAGGGCGCGGATGCAGCGGCAGAATTTAGGAAGATCGTGGACCACAAGGGCGTCAATTGGGCCAGTGACTGGCGCCATCCTTCCTGGGGACAATACTATTCACTCTCCTGGCTGGGAATGGCGCGCGGTTACGCACTCGCGGGTGACACAGAAAACGCAAAAAAAGCGTATCGGGAGTTCCTCACACTTTGGAGAGATGCCGACCCCGATGTTCCTGTCCTCAAACAAGCCAAAGCAGAGAATGCGGTGCTGCAATAACGCCAATTCTTGATCAGGCAGCGACCGCAGCGGTTCTGGGGGCACTTCATCCGGCGGTGATCATATGAACAAGCCCTCTTCACACGCGCCCGGACTACTTCGTGCGTTTCAGCCGACCAGTGATTTACATCGGTGCCGCCCATCCGTCGCGAATGACGTTGGACTTAACCGAAGCGGTTTCGTCAGGGCTCAGTTCGCCGTGTAGTAACCAGGCTTCGATCTCGCCTTTGCCCTTCACGGCGACGATGCCGCGGCTTTCCAGATCGAAATTGTCTTTCAACCGCTCGTATACGCTCCGTGTGACTTGGATTGCTCCCGGTACGCCCGTTGATTCCATGCGGCTGGCAAGGTTCACCGTGTCACCCCACAGGTCATAAATGAACTTGGTCTCACCGATGACACCAGCCACAACCGGACCGGAGTTGAGACCAATGCGCAACTGAAGGTTGGTCCCCATCTTCTTGCCATATTCCTGGGTAATATCCACCATGCGAAGTGCCATGCGAGCCATTCGTTCTGTGTGGTCTTCGCAAGGTCGCGGCAATCCGCAGACTGCCATGTAGCAATCGCCGATGGTCTTGATCTTCTCGATTTTTAGTTCCTGGGCCAGTTCATCAAACTGGCTGAACAGGCCGTTGAGCAATTCCACGATCTTTGGCGCCGGTGTCTTGCTGGAAAGCGCAGTGAAACCGACGATATCGCCGAACAGGACGGTCACGTCTGCAAAGCCGTCCGCAATCTCGTGTTCACCACTCTTCAGACGCGCCGCAATCTCCGGGGGAAAGATGTTGAGCAGGAGCGCCTCGTTCTCCCTGTTCTTCTGCCTAATCAATTCAGTGCTTTCGCGGATGCTCTGAGTCATGGAGTTGAAGGTATCTGAGAGCTCTCCAAGCTCATCGGTGGACTTCCAATCGACCCGGGCTTCTAGATCTCCTCCTGCTACCTTTTTCGCTGCTCTCACCAAGGCGTTCACCGGTCGCAGTATCTCGCGTGCCACGAGCCATGCGGCCAGCACCGTCAGCGCTAACAGCCCAATCCCCCACCAACTGAAAACCAATCTCATCTCCCTGATTGGCAAAAGTGCTTCAGCCGTACTTATTCTCGATATGAGCGCCCAATGAAGGCCTTCAATGTCGACCGGCGAGTACGACACCAGTGAGGTCTGGATGCCATGTTCATTCCACCCAATCCGGGTGCCTTGCAAACCGTTGAGGGCCAGATCCACAGAAGGATGGTTGATCGGCATCTGAAGGATGGTTGTCTTGAAGGTACCAATCCTTTCTAATGTCTCCTCGGGCACACCTGCAGCCTTCTGACGGGCGAGATATCCATCAGGGTCCTCCAGATATTGCCGAATATCGGACCGCGCGAGGTGATCTGCTCCGACCAGAAGTGCCTCGCCTGTCTTCCCAAGCCCGTCCCTTTCCCATCCGCGAGTGCTTGTCATGACGTTGTTGATCGCTGCCGCAGAGAGCTGGAAGGCGAGAATGCCTAGACGCTTCTTTCCGTCGAAGATCGGACTCGCGACGTACTGGGTTGGTTCTCCCATCGAGGCTTCGTAGGGCTCGAATTCGGAAAAGAAGACATCGTTCGGATTGTCAGTGGCCATGCACTTCTTCACTACCTCAGCGAGGTTGCTGTTCGCATAAGGACCCTCTCTGAGACTGGTGGCAAAGTCGCGATCTTTGGCAACGTCATATACCTGGCGTCCGGTCTCGTAGTCGATGAAATACATATCGTAGTAACCGAACTTCTGTACCACGCCTCTGAAAGCTGCGTGGTATTTTGCATGGACCTTGCTGTATTGGCTTCGGTCTCCTGCGTCAGCCAGCTCATCGCGATGGCCTTTCGGGTAGGGGTTCTTGACGATGTAGAGGTATTGAAGTTGAATCGCCGCCGGTGTGATCGGTAAGTAGTTCTGATAACTCTGCCGGGCCATTCCAAGTTTCTGCATCTCGGGATAGAAGTTCACCCGGTAATCCTCGCGCACCGCGCCCAACACCGTAGCTGGTACACGAGCCTTATTCATTTTGCGGTAGGCTTTGCTGAAATCCCGCATGGCGTCGATAAACATGCGGTCTTCACTTAGCGTTTCAACGTGGTTATGGATATTTCGGTAGTAGGTTTCGATCTGAGCTCTTCTTGTGCGCGTCACGCCAGTGAGCTGATTCATCACGTCTCGCTGGACTGACCTATAGTTCTTGAGATAAGCCACGGTACCGGTTACGCCAAGCGTGACCAGGCCCAGTAACACGAGCAGGCCCATCAGCTTTGTGCGAATACTCCAGCGTCCAACCGTTCGCATTTTTCACCAGACACTTTCCATCAAGCGACCCAGGGGTTCACTCATCCTGAATGAAAACAATGCACACGAAAGCAGGATTGAATCCGGAGCACGAAGCGCCTGAATGGAAAATACTGGTTTTGCGGCCAATTGCAACTGGCAGAAATTCCAGCTTTTCCGGCAGCTCAGGGCAAATTGGCGACGAGCCGATCGAGCCAGCTCGTTGAGTTCGCTTTCTTGATTCGAGTCCGATCGCGGCTTTGAACAGCGCAGTTTGCAAAGAATTTCAGGTCGAGGATCGAATCATGATGCCGGATCCCGCTTTGCCGCAATCAGTGGCCTACCGGCGCGGCGGTCATCTTCTTGGGGCGCTTCATCAGGAATGGGAGCGGGATCAGGACCGTGGTGACGCAGACCATGACCCAGATAACATCGACATATGCCAGCAGGCGAGCCTGGGTCTGCGCCATTGCATAAATCTGTGCGCCGGCGTGATAGAGAGCGTCTGGAGTGGATGATCCGAGCTGGTGCCAGGCTCCGGCAAGACCGGCACGCATTCGCTCGTAGGGCGGATTGCCCGGAGCGGTGTCCGGCATGAGCATGGCGAGATGCTTCTGGCTCTGGCGCGCCAGCAGCGTGGTGATGAAGCTGATGCCGACGCTGCCTCCGAGATTGCGCATCAGCGCTGTGAGCCCGCTGACCTCGTTGTACTTCTCCTGCGGAATTCCGGCGTAGCAAAGCGTATTGATCGGAATGAAGAGGAACGGCAGACCGAGGGCGATGAAGACACGCCAGCTGACCGCCATGCCGAAGCTGACGCCGGGATTGATCGTGGACATGCGCCAGAGGCCGAAGGTCGTGATCAGGAAACCCATGGAGACGAGGCGGCGTGGATCGAACTTGGGTGCGAAGGCTCCCGCGACAGGGAAGAGCAGCATCAGCACCAGCCCGCCGGAAGAGACGGCCATGCCGGCCTGGCGGGCGGAGTAGCCCATGATCTCCTGCAGAAATTCGGGGATGAGTACGGTGGACGAATACAGTGCGACGCCCACCATGAACATGACCAGTTGCGTCATGCCGACATTGCGGCGGGCGAACAGTCGCAGATCGAGAACCGGGTGGTCGATCGTGAGCTCACGCCAGAAGAAGAGGGCGAGCCCGATGACGGCGATCACAAACAGAGTGACGATGAAGCGCGATCCGAACCAGTCCTCTTCCTGGCCCTTATCGAGCATGATCTGGATGGCGCCGATGGAAAGGATGAGGAGGCCAAGACCCCCGTAGTCGATCCCCTCGCGGCGCTTGCGGATCTCGGCCAGGTAGGGCGGATCTTCGACGAGTCGATTGGAGAGAATCAGCGAGAGGATGCCGACGGGGATATTCAGGAAGAAGATCCAGCGCCAGGAATAGTTATCCACGATCCAGCCGCCGACCGTGGGGCCGAGGACCGGCGCCATCACGACAGCGACGCCATATACAGCGAAGGCCATACTGCGCTTCTGCGGTGGGAATGTGTCGGCCAGGATGGATTGCTCGCTGGGCTGGAGACCGCCGCCTGCGGCTCCCTGCAGCACGCGGAAGAAGACCAGCATGGGCAGGCTTAGCGCAAGTCCGCACATCAGCGAGGTGAGCGTGAACAAGGCAACGCAGCTCATGTAGAACCGCTTGCGGCCGATGCGGTTGGCGATCCAGCCGGAGATGGGCAGAACCATGGCGTTGGCGACCAGGTAACTGGTAAGGACCCAGGTGGATTCGTCGAGGCTGGCAGAAAGAGAGCCGCCGATATGGGGCATGGCGACGTTGGCGATGGAGGTGTCGAGCGCCTCCATGAAGGTGGCCAGGGTGACGGTAATGGCGATTGCCCAGGGATTGGCGCGGGGTCGCCATACTTCATGAAAGGTCGCTGTCGCTGTGGCGGCCACGCCGTGTCTTCTCCCTAATGTACCGGCTGGAGTATGTGTCGTTCGCCGCCTTGAGCAGCACGTATTCCGAGGGAACGCTAATACCAGATTACCGGATTTCGACGAGGAGAGAAGGCTGCCTGCGGTGTGTCATCCTGAAAAGAGATGCTGGAAAGTCAACCAGTTGCGGAGAGGAAGTCCGAAGCGGTGCGGCTGGTCCTGGGGGTGGATACCTGCGGGCCTTCGGGAACGGTTGCGCTGGCCAGCATTGACGGCGAATCTGTAGCGATTCTGGGTCAAAGGAGTCTTGCTGGCCGCACTTATTCGGCGACTCTAGTGGCCAAAATCGCTGAGATTTTGAATGAATCCGGGACAGAATTGCGGGATTTGCATGCGATTGTCGTTGTAAATGGGCCGGGAAGCTTTACGGGCGTCCGTGTCGGCCTGAGCGCAGTAAAAGGCCTGGCAGAACCGTTTCAGACTCCCGTGGCTGCTGTCTCGCGTCTCGCAGTTCTGGCCGCGAAGGCCGGACTCGCGTCCGCAGCTCTCGATGCGCACCGACATGAGGTGTTTCTCCGGTTGGAGGGGCCGGGTGGGAGTCCGCCGGAGTTGCTCGCCGGAGCCGAGGAGTTGGCCAAGTTTCCGCCACCGGCCCGATTGGCGATTTCGGATGACGGCGCTGCGGCGCTGCTCGGAGCGGCCTGGCCGAAAACCGACCTGGCAAAGGTTGAGGCTCCGACGGCTGAGGAGGCCGTTAAGCTTTGCATTCCGCGGATACTGGCGGGCGATTTCGACGATGTGGCGACCCTCGATGGGCACTATCTTCGACGGTCGGATGCGGAGATCTTCGGACAGACGTCACCTGCGACCATGAGCGACAGCCGTCGCTTTCGGGTTCGGGCGATGACCGTGGGGGATTTGGATCGGGTGATGGCAATCGCCGCAGCATCGCACAACGGCCCCGTGTGGCGGCGCGAAGACTACGAGAAGGCGCTTGATGCGAATGGGCAGCCTCGTCGGATTGCACTGGTAGCCGAGGCGCTGGAATCGGGGGCGATGGCTGGATTCGCGGTAGCCAGTGTGATGGCACCTGAGGCGGAATTGGAGAGCGTTGTCACAGCCCTGGCGCATCAGCGGCGAGGGGTGGCGCGCGAGTTGTTTTCGGTACTGAAGGGCCAACTGCGACGTCAGGGCGCGCGCGAGGTGATCCTGGAGGTCAGGGCCGGCAACAGGGCGGCACTGGGATTCTATCGGTTCCTGGGGTTTGCGGAAGAGGGAAGACGGCCGGCCTACTACGCCGATCCGGTTGAGGACGCCATTTTGATGCGAGTGAGGTTGATGTGATTCTTGGGCTGGACGTTCAAGCTTGAAACCTTGCCGAATAGAAGGCTGGGTAACCGGGGATGACTTCAGTCGTCACAAACGTCCTCAAAATCGAGCGGGCTTGAGCCCTGGCATCGAAACGTCCCCCAGGGCCTAAAAGGCCAACGAGTTCCACGCCCGTTTTCGGCACGACTAAAAGTCGTGCCCTGTTACAAGACTCCTACGTCGCGACTTGTCCGGAGCCATTGGAAGTCACTCCGAACGGTGCCAGACATTCTAGTGTGCTGTCCGTCACGGTTGTTGAGCGAAGATTAAGAAATCCACAAATCTTTGTAATTTTCAGGCATCTTCGTGCTTGCCGAGTGCGTGGGGCGAGGACTATATGTATTCGTTAAGAAACCGTAAGAAACCGGAGGTGCTTTGATGGATGAGATAAAGGACGCCACGCTGAGCGAAGAAATTGGTCGTCTGCAGGCCGAACATCGTCGCTACGCTCAGCGGTTGGAAGAACTGGTTCAGAAGCCCTATCTCTCTACGGACGAGCAACTCGAAGAAGTACGCCTTAAGAAGCTGAAGCTGCATGCCAAGGACCTGATCTACGCTCTTGAGCATCGGGCTGCCGTAGTAGCTTAGATTCTTAAGGTTTTAGCTTCTCTGACGATGAACGGAGCGGCCGCCAGGCCGCGCGCAGGATGACAGTCTCCCGCACACACCTTCCGTGTCCAAATCGACCGTATAATCGTTAAGGACAAATGGTTCGTGACGGTTACATTTACGGTTTAAGTTTGCTGTCAGTGGCAGGGGTTGTGGCGTGGGCCACGCAAACTTGGGTGTGGAGCCTCGCGCCCATCCTGCTTGGCGTCTTTTTCCTCTGGTTTTTCCGCGATCCGCAGCGCACCATCCCGAACGGAGAGGGATTGGTGGTTTCCCCTGCCGACGGGCTGGTCACCGAAACCGCTCGGATTGAAACGCCTGAAGGCCCACGGCAGCGCATCAGCATCTTTCTGAATGTCTTCGACGTGCATGTGAACCGCTCGCCCATCGCAGGTGAAGTGACCTCGGTTCGCTACCAGAAGGGCAAGTTTCTGAACGCGATGAACCAGGAGTGCGCCGAGAGCAACGAACAGAACATTGTGACGGTGCGAGGCGAGGGGATGGAGATCGTCTTCAAGCAGATTGCGGGACTGATCGCAAGGAGGATTGTGTTCAATCTTCGCGAAGGGGACAGGGTTGAGCGCGGCCAGCGCGTCGGCCTGATCAAATTCGGTTCGCGGACGGACATTATTCTGCCCGCCGAGGCGGATATTTGCGTAAGGACGGGGCAGCGGGTCAAGGGTGGTTCTTCGATTATTGCGGAGATGCCTGAGTCGGAATTCGCAGCGGGCACCGCAGTGCCGCGCAAGGCTACCAGAGCAAGCGTACAACCGGGGACCTCAAGGGGGGCGGTCGCGTGAATTCCGGTGACGCGGCACTCGCCGCCAGGGCACGGAGCCGCGCACGCATCCGGCGTGGCATGTATATTCTGCCGTCATTTTTTACAGCGCTGAATATCGGCGCCGGATACTTTGCCATCACGCAGACTATCGACGCGATCACGAACAACCTGAACGCGATCGGGTCGCTAACTCACCTCGATGTAGCGGCAATTGCGATTCTGCTCGCGATCCCGTTCGATGCATTGGATGGGCGAATTGCGCGCATGACAAATACTGCGAGCGATTTCGGGCGTGAGTTGGATTCCCTTGCGGATGTCATCACGTTTGGAGTTGCGCCCAGTCTGTTGGCATGGGTGTGGGGCTTCCGTTCGTTGCCGGAATCGATGAATCCGGATGTGCGTCAACACATCCTGCAGGCAGGCTCCTTCCTCTGTTTTCTGTTCCTGATCGGCGGCGCGTCGCGCCTTGCACGGTTCAATATCAGCCATGATCCGAAACCGCGCAATCCGGGCAGACCGGATCGCAAGTACTTTGTGGGCATGCCGATTCCGGCTGCGGCGGGATTGCTTGCGACGACCGTTCATTTCTTTGGCGGATATCCAGTTACCGAATGGTGGGTAGCACTTTCGTGGATGTGCCTGGTGGGCCTGGCGGGTTTTCTGATGGTCAGCACCTGGCGTTTCTGGTCGGGTAAGGAGATCGATCTGAGCCGCGCGCATCCATTCCGGCTCCTGCTGGTAATGGCCATTGTGATGTACAGCATGATCCGTTTTTCGCAGGTGGTATTGTTTGCTATCGCCCTGGTCTATATGTTTTCGGGTATCTGGGCGCGGGCGGCGTACTCCTGGTCGCGAAGGCGGCGGCGCGGACGGATGCAGGATTTTCAACGGATGCGCGAGAGTGCGAATCCCGATCCTGATCCTCTCCACCATACGTGACTGCGCGTGGCCAGGACGGACCGAGGGACCGAGGGAACGAGGGAAAGAAAGCACGCAGAGTCTCACTGAATAGGTACTAAGACGAACCGAAAAGAAGGATGCCCGTGTACAAGATTGCGATTGTGGGAGCCTCAACCTTGCTGGGCAAGGAACTGAAGGACGCCCTGGCGGAGTCTTCGCTTGCGGCGGCGGATTTTGTGCTGCTCGATGAGGACGAGGGATTGGGGCAACTCGACCAGCTTGGCGATGAAATCACGTTTGTGCAAGCGATCAGTCCCGATGCCTTTGACCATATGGACTTCACGTTCTTTTGCGGCAGCGAGGGCCTAACCCGCAAGTATTGGAAGGAGGCCCTTCGGGCGGGGTCGACCGTATTGGATATGTCGGGTGCATTGGATTCCGAGACTGGGGTGTTGGTCCGCTCTCCCTGGGTGGGGGCGCAGGATGTCACAGTGGATCTCTTCACTCCCGCGGTAGTTCCGGCGCACCCGGCGCCCCTGGCGCTCGCTCTTATGGTGGAGAGGCTGCAGCAGGCTGCTCCGGTGCGCGAGGCGGCGGCGACGGTTCTGCTGCCGGCGAGCGAGTTTGGCCGCGCCGCCATGGATGAGCTTCACCAGCAGACGGTAAACTTGCTGAGTTTTCAGTCCATTCCCCGGGCGACCTTCGATGCGCAATCGGCTTACAACCTGCTTTGCGGCTTTGGCGAGAATGCCAAGGCGAGCCTGCATGGGATTGAGAACCGGATCCGGCGGCAGTACAACGCGTTGGGGACGAGGCGGCTACCAGCGCTGGCGTTACAGGTAATTAGTGCGCCCGTTTTCCACGGGCACGGTATTTCCCTTTTTGCGGATCTCGAACGGCCGGTGGATCTGTCGAAACTCGAAGAAGCATTGAGTGGGGATCACATCGATGTTGTGCTCGAGGATACCGATTCTCCTTCGAATCTATCGGCAACCGGGCAGAACGATCTGCTGGTTCGATTGCGAATTGAACCCGGCGCGCGTCACGCGAATGAGTCGTCGCGCGTGTGGTTGTGGGCAGCCTC
>Ga0126381_100007100_pt1 | contig 12436 bp, 7 predicted proteins | sample PanSoiMetPlot_28_FD_96465 | JGI IMG/M metagenome (GOLD analysis project Ga0126381, IMG submission 96465) | Tropical forest soil microbial communities from Panama - MetaG Plot_28 | ecosystem: Environmental > Terrestrial > Soil > Tropical forest > Bulk soil | place: Panama | collected 2016-02-17
AGCGCTTTTGGTCGATCGCAGCAGATTCGACGCGCTACTTCTGGAGGCCGCTCGCAAGGCTGGTGTGCACGTCGTTCAACCGGCGCAGGCGAGGGTTACCCGCACGCCCAAAGGCTGGCAGATCTTCGCGGACGGTGAGGAACGATTGAACATCTCGGCCAAGATACTCGTCGACGCTGGTGGACGGAAAGGCTGCTTACACGACCGGCGAGTCACATTTTCCCCACGGACCATGGCGCTCTGGGCGCATCTCGATGTTAACCATGATTGCGCGACTCGGGTTGAAGCGGTCCCCGAAGGCTGGCTATGGGCGGCGCCGATCGCCGATAACAGGGTAAGTCTGCTGTTTTTCTGCGATCCTGCCTACATCCGGCAATGGTCGGGCCGAGATATGGAGCGTCTCTTACGCGAGTGCACGACTAAAACAGTCCTGTTTTCGGGTCTCGCTCAAGCTGTCCTCTCCCGGCCGGTCGCTGTTCGCGACGCGACCTGTGCTTACGCAACCGAGCCGATCGGCGCCGATTACGTGATGGTCGGCGAAGCAAGTTACAGCCTCGATCCGCTCTCTTCGACCGGGGTCGAAAAAGCGCTACAGAGCGCCCTGATCGGTGCGGCGGTCGCAAACACGCTGCTAAGCTATCCAGAGCGTTCTAACCTTTGCACCGAATTTTATCGAGACCGTCAGCAGGAAGCGGTGACCACTCACACGGCCTGGATGAATCAGTATTATCGCGAAGTCGAGCGCTACGCCGGAGAGCCATTTTGGAGCGCGCGCCGGGCTGCGCCGGTCCTATATCCCAATGAACCCCGGGCCAACCAACTTCCGCAGCCAAGGTTAACAACCTCAGTCAGATTGGCACCGGACGTCTGCCTGACAACAGAGCCATGCGTTATTAACGACGAAATCGCAACGCGGCCTGGGTTGCGTGCGCCCTCGCTAACGCGCCCCCTGGTCTTTCTGAACGGAATCGAGGTTAGTCTATTGCTGGCTGACCTGCCACCCAATCCGAAGTGGCAGGACCTACTGGCTAGTTGGTCTCGACTCACACCGCCGGCGAGCGCTCAGCGTGTCGCCCAGTGGCTCTGGGAAAAACGAATCCTTTGCGAAGCCATCGGGCTTTGACCATGGGGTGCTAAGGAACCGGACTCGCCGAATCTCTTGGGTTATCGGCCATTTTACTTGATATTCGTCTAACCCCAGATCAACGCATCCAGCCTGCGATATCTAGTGCCTGTACCGGGGAAGCTAGGGCAATTTCCTGCGCCGCCGTTGCATCCGCCTGCGATCAAGCCGCCTTGCTCGCAGCGGCTTTCAACAAATTCTTATCTACTTCATTAGTTAGCCTTCGATTTCTGTAATCCAACCGCCATACGGGCTCGGATTCTCAGGGGTATTGAGGCCGTGAATCAGGAGTATGTTCATGTGCTTTTGTTTCAGTTGTTTGCCGATCGAACGGACACGGCTTTCTGCCTTAGATCCGCGGGTGCCCTGCTGTTCGCTGGTTCCACGCGCTTTACGTTTTCCGCTCATAGTCGACTTTCAGTTAGTAACTTAGGAAACCGGGCACGGCAGTTTCGCGACCTCCTCAAAAATCGAAACATTGGACAATTCGGCGGCCCGGACTACGCTCAAAGGTTTAGGCGAGTTAATTTCTGTGTTTATACACCTCTGTTAGCTGGGAGGACTTATGCTGAGGGTAGTAACGACACCGCAATTGTTGACGCTCAGGATAGTGCCACTAACGGCGAGTGAACGCGCCTTATGGCGAACAACAGAAGCAACCGATTACAGACTCACCACAAGACACGAAGAACACAGGTTCACGGCCGCAGGCTTAGCTAACGGATCCGCGAGAAACCGGAATACCTCGAAGAAGCGCAAAAGACCCAAAAATCAGAGATGAATCTTAGAGGACTACATACCGGTCCAGACGGTTGGCTTCATTTCTAACCGCCTGGCTCGGGCTAGATGGTCTACGGGTTGGTACGCGCCTCTCCCAACGGATAGTTCGCTTCTGATCAGCGGATGCTATTGCAACAACGCATTGATCAACTCCGCGATATTTGGCACGCCAATGCCGGTAACCATATCGTAACCCTGGCCGGCATCGAACGCGCCATTGCTGCCGGCGACGATGTCGCGGAAAGATGCGCTGCCGGCCAACGGGTATATCAGCGGATTCAGAAATCCGAGTGCAGGTTTATTCGCAGCTATTCTGGCTTCGTTAATTAAAGCACAAAAGCCGGCCCAAACCGGCGCGCTCCAACTGGTGCCGCCAATTTGTTGGGTCTGGCCGTTCAGAAAGATAAAGGCACCTTGATTAGGATCGGCCGCAAGACTTACGTCCGGGACCAAGCGTTGGGTGCCGCCAGGTACGCCCGGCCCCGTTTGCCACACAGGACGTTGGAAGAAGGCGCTCTTTCCGCCGCCACCATCAGGCCAGCCACTTTCATCTGAAACGCTGCCCGCTGGGTTGAGAACCAAACTTGTTCCCCCAACCCCGATAACGGCTGAATCCGATGATGAATACTCGGCTTGAAGGGGGCCACCACTACCGTGCCCGGTGTTGTCAGGATTAGATCCCGCGTCGCCGCTCGAGACAAAAACATTAACGCCTGCCGCAGCTAACCTCAGGAATTTTTGGTGTTGGGTTCGAACTTCGCCCGCCGGCATAAAAGTGTCGCCCAACCCCAGGCTCACAGACAGTTGCCGCATGCCGGGTTCAGCCTCGAGGTCGCTCAGGATTGTATCGAGAGCGCTGTCCAGATCCGCGAACTGAAGCGAGCCACTGGCATACACTCGCACGTTTGCAGCCGGTGCAACACCACTCGACCATTCGACATCGAGTGTTTCTTCCCCTTCAACCGCGGGAAGTACCCCACCGTTGACATTAATCTTTTCCACCTGGGTCAAGGAAACCGGTAGATTGTTGCGCTGCCAAAACGCCTGCAGATCTGAATCCGCCGGAACGGTGTCGATGAGGATGGCAATGGTTTGTCCCTTGCCGGTAAAAGTCAATTGATCGGCGTTGTATGCCTTAACGATCTCGCTAACGAGGTAAGGCGGAGCGTTGGCAATGTTGGGGGCTGGCGCGACACCCGCGGTCGCTTTCCCGTCTAGGCCGTGCCGGTTACGGGGTGTAACCCGTCGGCTGTGCTTGTGAGCATGCCGGAACGGCTGTAACCCAACGATAGCGTGCACGCTGTTGGCAATATCAGCCGGCAAACTCGGTGCGTTTCGGGCTGCAGTGTAGGTTATACCGTTCTTCGTTACCCGAACCATTTGTACGCCCAGGCTCTTTTCGATCTGGGAAACCTTGGCCCGCACAAAAACACTGGTGCGATCCTGGCCTACGCGGATAATCGTATAGCCTTGAGCCTTTAACCAATTTACCAGCGGATCGACTTCTGTCTCTGCAACCGCGTATTTGGTATTGAGATCCTTAACCGGAACAACCTGGCCACGAGCTACCGCTGCTTCTAACTCGTCATGGGCCTGCTGTGGGATCGCCAGGGAAAAACTCAGTGACATTTCTTCGTCGCCCTGCTCTGGTTTTGCCGCGTTTACCTTCAATCCACTGGGAGTAACTCCCGGTTGCTCGGGGAGTTCTACAACGCTGTCGTGAAATACTTTGCGGTGGTTCATCGTTTACCTCCGTCTAGGAATGAGTGGAGTTATGACTGACTTTATACAGATCTAGCTTTTCTGAGAGTGGCTATGCTTGTCGCCAGTTGTCTGGCCCACCTCCAGTGACTCTTCGTTCCATTCCTTCGTGATGCCTCGTACCAAGACAGATGCGCTTCTTTGGACAAGCCGAATGGTTTATTCTCTCATTAAACCAAGATAGACGTTCACAGGAAGCCTTCAATACGTACATCACCGTATGTTCATTCGCACATATGAATGATAGGAACGGGTCGTGCGTAGGCGGCCTAGATCTAACGTCAGGCACGACGCAAAAGAAGCGTCAAGGTCGCCGAAACATAGTCGTCCCGGCATGCTCTACTCTTTTCTCATCTAACAACGCGTCCGACGAAATGAAAATTGGCGCAAACACCCTGGTTTTGGGGAACCGCGTCTGCAGCCACGACGCGGGCTCAATACGCAGAATTACGTATAACTCCGCATCGACTCGCAGCGATCGCATTCCTCTTAGGCGGCATGCGCCGACCTAAAGGCACTGCGTTGCAAGGGTCGCAACCCGCACGCCTCCAAGCGCTGACGAGTTGGTTACTGTCGCTTTGGCCAATCAACTCGATCAGCGTACGGCAAAGCGCGTATAGACAGGGTTCCTTGCGACGTTATTCTAATATGTCAGCAACTTTCTTCGCCAAATGAAGATAAGCCATTAACAAATAGTCCATTAGAAAGGTGGAGCTAGTATGAGTCTGACCTATACGCTGGTCCGCCAGTGCCTGAATAATGTCACTGATATCGCGGGTCTCTGGCAAGTGGAAGGGGGCAGGGTTTTGGAAAATCAGAAACAGGTGGCGAACTATTCGAGCGTCAAACGCGTGAGTTGCGGGACGGAAGAACAGAATACCGCCATGCTTTGGATGACGCTATTTTTCGAAGGAGAAAAGCCGCCGGAAAATATCACTCTGCATGGCGCCCATGACTTTAACAGTGGCGGTGAAATTGGCAGCGTCAGCGCGGCCTCGCCGGCCTTTGCCCCATTCATCGGCAAACAGTTTAAGCGCGTCGTTAACACTCTGACCATCGCCTAATAGGCAACCAATCCAGGACGGGTCTTAAACATCCATAGTGGCAGTCGACCTTAAGGGATATTGAGGTAGAATAAAGGTAGGAGAGATTCTGAAACGGGGAGAACGGGTCACTTTGGACAGTAGAACCTATGGAAACCGCCGACTTAGAAATCTCCATCCGCAAGACCCAAATCGACGCCTATAGCGTCGAACTCCGATTCAATTATGAAAAAGAGTCTCAGGCTACCTCTTCTCATGAAGGCATCCTGAGCGCGGATTTTCAGCATTTGCTCGCGGCGGAGCATGATATTCCGGCTTATGGCCGCATGCTGACAGAATATTTCTTCAAGGACGCAAACGTCCGGGACGCATTCCTTAGCTCGGTCAATTCTACGCTAAGTAACGGCGACCGCTGTCGGATTCGCCTATTCATCGGGAGTTCGGCCTTGGAACTGCAAAAGCTACGCTGGGAGCTTCTGGAGAAACCAGATACCAATACACGCATTTCCACCAGTGCCGGCATGCTGTTCTCCCGGTACATGTTCAGTAACGACTTTCGCTCCGTACATCTACGGCCACAGGGTGAAGTTCGGGCTCTGATCGCAGTGTCGACCCTGACCCCGGAGCACGCATCCCAATTCAATCTAGCTCCGTTGGACCCCCAGCAAGAAATAGCGCGAGCGCGGCTGGCTTGCGGCGAAGTTGCCTGCGACGACATTGGAGCTGATCAGCCTTTAACGTTGACTGCCCTTTGGACCGCTCTTCAAAAAGGTGACTACGATATTCTCTATCTGCTCGGGCACGGGAGTGATCAGGGCAGACCTATCTTCTTTATCGAGCGAGAAGACCCGGGACGCCTCGACACCCCTTATGCGGAGCCGCAGGAGTTTGTCAACCGATTCTCCGGGCTCTTAAGGGTTCCTCGATTAGTGATTCTAGGTTCGTGTCAGAGCAGCTTCACGACCATATCTCTGGGGCCGAGGTTAGTGGAGGCAGGCATTCCGGCGGTTATAGCGATGCAGGACTCGATTTCGATTGAAACCTTTCAGCGATTTATCACGGTCCTGTTCTCTGAGCTAACTAAGGATGGAGCGATTGACGAAGCAGTTGCCGCGGCCCGCGATGTCATCCGCGATCACCAAGACTGCTGGATGCCCGTACTATTCTCTCGTCTCAAAGACAACCGGATCTGGTTCAAAGCGGGATTTACGTCTGATCCGAACAGGATCGCGTTCTGGACGACGATTATCGACCGGGCAAAGCGACAAAAACTGGTTCCAATTATCGGACCTGGTTTTGGTGATTACATTCATGGCGACCTGCAAGACCTGGCCAAGAGCATCGTCGACACCTATCGCCTGCCCCGGCCGCTGCGCTCGACCGATTCGTTCCCGCATGTTTGCCAATCGCTCTTGGCAGTCACCGGCGACCGCGATACCGCGATTAATAACATCAGAAACGAAATCCGATGCCAAATTCAGCGTTATCACGCAGGCCGCTTGCCGCGGGAACGATTCGTTGACGCGGAATTTCAGGACCTGCTTTGGGAAGTCCGGCAAGCCTTGCCGAAGCGAAGCCGTGAGGATGCTTACGGTTTACTGGCCGGACTTGATGTCCCGGTTTTTATCAATACCACGCGAGACGATCTGTTGGTGCGCGCTCTGGCAGCAAACGGCAAGGAACCGAAGGTAGTTGAGTGGCCTTGGCGAGGTGGCAAGAAGATCGGCCGATTGACGCCGCCAACCGCAGAAAAGCCGATCGTCTATCACGTTTTTGGAACTTTCGAGAACGATCAAAGTCTCGTTCTGACCGAGGATGACTTCTTTGAGTTTCTAATCAGGGCGACAAACAATCGCGACCAAATTCCAGAGGAAATTCGCAGCCGCACCAGCTTCGGCTCTCTAGCATTTCTGGGATTTCAGCTAACCGATTGGAGTCTAAGAGTCTTGCTCAACATGCTGATGAATCAGGAAAGTAAAGAAGCGTTTCGGCAACATGTGCATGTTGCAGTCCAGTTAAGCCGCATCGACGATGGTCAAAATCAAACGACGCATCTGGCAACTTACCTGGCGCGCCTAATCAGGGAGTTTGGCGATGTGCAAATCTTTTGGGGAAGACCGGACGACTTTTTAACTGAGTTGTTAACTGGGTTGACTGGAGGTCGCCAACCTCCCGCAGTGTTGCCTCAGGCAGCCTGAAAAAATGGTAACGCCTGACAAAAAAAATCTCTTTGTTGGTCCGCGACCGATCTCGGCGGAAGAAAAAATTTTCGGGCGCAATGAGGAGATTCGCCGTCTTACCCACCTTTTTTTGGCGGAGCGGATAGTTCTCTTGCACTCCCCTTCCGGCGCCGGCAAGAGCTCGTTGATAGCCGCAGGCTTTCTGCCAGAACTTGCCGATGAAACCGACAACGATTTCTATGTTTTGCCAACGGTTCGCCTCAGTCTAAGCAGTACAATCGTTCCGACTAGCTCACCGTTTTCAAGAGCCGTGGTTCGTTCCTGGGACCAAACATTAACTAATGGCTCGGCGAGCGCCACCATCGAGCAATATGTCGGGGAACACGTGATTAAAGATGCTGGCGGACGATGCATTTGCATCGTGTTCGATCAATTTGAAGAATGTCTCAGCTTTCTGCCCGGCCAAGACACAGCCAAGAACGCGCTGTTTGCCGATCTCGAGCGCACACTCGCAAATTCCAATGTCTGGGCTTTGTTCGCCGTGCGCGAGGACATGTTGGCTCCGATACTTGATCTTGGCCAAATCCTTCCGACGGCATTCAAGCAAACGTTTCGACTAGACTTCCTCAGCAAAGAAAGCGCTCAGGAGGTCATTCGGGAGACGGCGCGGCTCGGAGGTTACCACTTTGAAAACGAGGCCCTCGACCGGTTGGTAACTGATCTTGCCACCATCAATGTCCAGAACCCGGATGGAACCTTCACCAGCCAAGCGGGCGAGTACGTCGAGCCTTTGCATCTTCAGGTCGCTTGCAAACATATTCTGGAGACACTTCCGGCTGGGACCACAACCATCACAGAAGCGGTGCTGGCGCGGAAGGGCGAAGAAGGACCTCGGCCCGAAACCAGCGTTAATGAGGCACTCGCGGCTTACTATCGCAGCGAGCTTCACCAGATCGTGGGAAACGATAGGGCAATCGAAGAGGATGTGCGCTTCTGGATACAAGAAAACTTAATCGATATCCGAGGAATCCGCACTCCGATTCGCCAAGAAGCAACCGCCACCAAAGGACTGGACAACCGGTTGATCGAATCCCTCTACGCTGCGTACCTGGTCAGAAAAGAACGGCGATTGAACGCAACCTACTACGAGCTTGCGCACGACCGGCTGATTCAACCCGTACTGAGAGAGAACAAAGATTGGTTTGACCGCAACCTTGGGATCATCGGAAAGCAATGTCGCGAGTACGTTAAGAGCGGACGTGATCCTCGTCATCTGCTGGACGGCCGCGATCTGAAAGAGGCGGCCAGACAAGTCCGCCAGAAAGATGCCAAGTTCTCCAAAACAGAGTTGGATTTCGTTGAGCAGTCAAAACGACGCCGGCGAGCCGCTCACCTTCGATTCTGGGTTCCATTAACTTCTTGTCTTGCTGGGGCTGTCTTGTTTGCCGCCCTAGCGTGGTCTCTCTTTCGCAGTAACGCTGACTTGGGGTATTACAAATTCTTTACTGTCTTGCGGCCGCTATACTCTGCTTCTACCGCAGGCAGCGCGGATCGAAACGTTCTCTTTGGGTGTCACCTGGTCAATGAGCTGCGAAGCCGGAAAGCATTGATTGACCCTCTACTCTTTGGCGACATCATCACGATTCTAGATCGGACCATGGACCGCCGGAAACGATTGGTGAACACCTATTGGAACTACAGCCAACGCTCTCCTGCTGCGATCGGGGATCCTGTTGAAATAGGGGCCGTTGCTTATTCACCTGACGGTCAAACCCTTGCCATAGGGGACGGCTTTGGGAGATTTCGAGTCCTGCGTCACGACGCCTTAACCGACCCCATCCGACTAGAAGGCCACACGATATGGACAATCGCATTTTCACCGGATGGACTACAGGTCGCAATCGGAACCAAGAGCGGTTTTGTCTCGATTTGCTATGTCGGCGACACTGCGCCGGATCGAGCGCCGGTGCGGCTGAGCTTACCTAGCGATGCCGATGAGGTTCCTGTCGTATGGAGTTGCAGCTGGAATGAAAACGGCGATCTCGCCGCTGGCTGTCAAGACGGCCGGATATACATCTGGGAGGGTCTGCGAACTACCCCTCAAATCTCTAACCTCCGGCCGTCGCGAGTTTTGGAGAATCGCTGGACAGATAAGCTAATCCCAGTTCATGCAGTCGCCTGGAATCATGACGGTTCCATACTCGCGGCCGGTGATGCCAGGGGTAGTCTCCGCCTTTGGTTTCGAGATGGGATCTCTTCAAAGCCAATACCCGCGCACTCAGACGCTATATGGAGCGTCGCCTGGTCTAATGATGGACGCATCGCTTGTGGAAGCTGGGATCACGCGATTTCAATTTGGAAAACAGACGAAACTTCCACAGGGAGTGACCCTGTTTTAGTAAACCGCAAGGAGCAGGCACATGATCAGTGGGTGCGGGATGTGGCGTGGATTAACGATGACAGCACCGTCGCTTCAGTTGGCGATGACGGTATGTTGCGGTTTTGGAAAATCCCTGAGTTGACCGACCTGGGCTCCGAGCAAAGTCCGACCACGAATGTTTGGAAGCTATCCTTCAGCTCGGCAGAAAACAAAATCGCTACCGCAAACAATGATGGAGCGATACGAATTTTCCAATTCAGCCCTACTCCGCGTCAGAAGATGTATGGCAACAGCGTTGATACCATAATTCGTATCCGATCTGTAGATTCCAGCTTGCTCAGCTTTGATTCGGAAGGAACGGTTGACAGCTTTGATCTAGCTTCAGGCAAAGATAACAAGGCCCACTTGCCTTTTGAATTCCAGTCCGGCATCCAGTCAGTCGGCTATCAATTGCAGACGAAAGCCTTCGTAGTCGGATACGATCTGTCGTATCGGACGCACGAACTCGAAGGAGAAATCGCTTTTTGGGATCCCGGCCTCAGTTCCGAACCTACTTCCTGCCTGCTAAGAGAACCTGTGCGCTCGGTCGACTGCGCTCCGGCAAATCCAATCGTGGCTTTCGCAACCCAACGCGGCACTTTGGGCTTCAGACACTTGCCGGACCTGACACCGATCGCTGACAATCCGGATGTAGCGGTTTTGCCGAACTCTGGAGCAAGTTCAACTCCGATTGGCGCTCCTAAACCTAACGCCGATACGCAAGCAATCCTGAAAAACGCCAGGATGGGCAGGTTAATTTGGTCGCATCGCGGAGATGTACTGCTCGTGGCCGTCGACCGTCTGAGCGGAGACCTCAACAAGTCTGAGATCCTCCAGTTCCAATTTGGGGACGGCCCCTGCAAGTACATCAACGCGGTTCAAATTCCAGGGTCCATCTATTCTATGGCGTTGAGTCCAAATGATGAAGTCGTTGCCATCGGCACAACCGGCGGCGCCGTGATCCTGCAATCTCTGAGTGGCGCTGCGACACCGGCGATCGTTGCACACGATGGTCCAGTTACCACCGTGGCTTGGGCTAGCGACGGGCTGCATCTATTCACGGGAGGCAGCGATGGGAGCGTTAAAGTATGGAGCTACGACGTTAGCGCCAAACGTTTAGCGTTGATCATTACGCTGCGACACGATACCGGGGGCGTCTATACGATTTGCGTGCCACCGGAAGGAGGTGGCTTTTACAGCGCGGGAGATAACGGTCACGTTATCTTTTGGCCACAGGCGCGGTACTCGGTCGATGCGATCCTTGCTCGAGCCAAGAGAATGATCAATAGAAACATGTTTGGGCCTGAGTGGTCGCGGTATGCAGAGTCCAAAGAAGGAGATCGACAATACGAAAAGACATTTGAAGCATTGCCAGATCTTTCTCAGTCAAAGTCGCGATGACCCGGCCCATTGGATGACAGATGACAAATGACAGATCTGAGGAGTTCGGCAGTTGTGACAGTTTTATATAAAACAGGCTTGCGACCCGCTCCTTAGGAACCCGTCTATGCAATTCAAGCATTCTGGTTGTTTATCGACGAAATGGCCGACACAGCAATTGAGGAACAAATCTATCTAAACGGAATCGACGGAGCGACGGGAGACTACCTGGTTCCGCCCATGCAACCGGGCGAAGCTGCGCAGTTTGCGGTCGCGTCGCAACCGGATTCGCAAACGGTCAGTGTTCTGAAAAGCCTTTCGCTACAGGCTTCGCAGGCACACCTGGGAGTTTCATTTAGCCGGGATCCAGTCAAGCTCACAGAATCAGGGTGGTGCGTCGTCTTTCATGAAGCGGAAGATCCGGCGATCAGAGCCGCGCTCGGGCCGCTGATTGAGCATCGACGCCGGCAGATTGCGGACGACTCCATCGTAAAACCTGAGCTGGAGTATCGCGACGGCGAGAGTGTGCCCGCCTGGCTGGCGCGATACAACGTCGGAATTGGCGTGGTGGATCCGACCAAGATACCTCTTTACGTTCTCCTGGTCGGCAGTCCCGAGCGCATCCCTTTCGAGTTCGGCCATCTACTCGACGTGCAATACTGCGTAGGCCGCCTCCACTTTGATACCGCTGAGGATTACAGGCGGTACAGCGAGAGCGTGGTCGCCTATGAAACGGCGGCAACCCCCGCAAACACCAGAGAGATACTTTTCTTCGGTCCTCGACAGGCAGGCGATGCCCCCACTCGGCTGAGTTCGGAATATCTGGTGAAGCCGTTGGGAACATCCGGCGCGCAGTCAAACGTCCTAAACGGAATTAAACGAAAGACGGGCGTCGAATTTACCTCTCGCCTGTATCCGCCCGAACAATCGACTAAAGCCTGTCTCTCCGAGATTTTTCACGGAAACGGAGTCCGCACACCGGCCTTCCTCTTTACAGCAAGCCACGGAGTAGGCTGGCCGATGAATCACCCTCAGCAGTTCGCTGCGTCGGGCGCTTTACTCTGTCAGGATTTCCGATCGCCCGGGTTAGGACCATTGAAACCGGAACACTATTTCGCCGGAAGTGATCTCGGGCCGGATGCTAAAGTGCACGGCTTAGTGTGCTTTCATTTCGCCTGCTACAGTATTGGTTGTCCATCGCACAACCGGTTTATCCACCAACCGAATCAGGAACCGCCACCGATCGCGGCGAAGCCCTTTTTTGCTGCGCTCCCCAAGGCGCTGCTAAGTCACCCAAGCGGTGGCGCGCTTGGAGTATTTGGGCACGTGGAGCGCGCGTGGCCCCAGTCGATAACAACCAGAGGCGTGGGACCGCAATTGCTACCGTTCGAGAATGTAATCGGATACTCACTCATCGGGTGCCCGCTGGGCTATGCGCTCAAAGATTTTAACGAGCGGTATGCTTCGCTGTCGACGAATCTCGGCAGCCTGCTTGAGCGCAAGTCTTTTGGCTTACAAGTGGCGGATACCGAACTCGCCAGCCGCTGGACCGAGCGCAACGACGCGGAGGCCTATGTGCTATTCGGTGATCCGGGCGCCCGCATACGCGTGGATGAACTGGGATAAATAAAGAGTAACGATCAGGAGCAAGAAATGCCACTCAGACACGTACCCAATGCGGATCCGCCGTTTACCTATCAGTTGATCGCGTTCGACGGTCAGGGGAACGAACGGCGTGAACCTGACGGCA
>Ga0126381_100007101_pt1 | contig 12435 bp, 10 predicted proteins | sample PanSoiMetPlot_28_FD_96465 | JGI IMG/M metagenome (GOLD analysis project Ga0126381, IMG submission 96465) | Tropical forest soil microbial communities from Panama - MetaG Plot_28 | ecosystem: Environmental > Terrestrial > Soil > Tropical forest > Bulk soil | place: Panama | collected 2016-02-17
ATTCTTCTCCGCGCTCCGTGGAGGATCACACTCTTAAAAGCTCCGGCACCCCACTGCCACGCCGCATCTTCGCCGCTTTCACGGTGTTGAACATCAGCATGGCGATGGTCAGCGGGCCCACTCCGCCCGGTACGGGAGTCAATGCCCCGGCAACTTCAGCCACTTCGGGATGCACATCGCCGATCAGCATCGATCCTTTTTTGCGGAAGGTCTCTTCCCTTTTCGCGTTCCCGCCGAAGAACTTGTGGAATTTCGCCGGATCGGTCACGGTATTCATACCCACATCGATCACCGTGGCCCCGAGCTTGACGAAATCTTTTGTGATCATGCCGGCGCGTCCGATGGCTGCCACCAGAATGTCCGCTCGCCTACAGACGCCCGGCAAATCGCGAGTCTTTGAATGGCAGATCGTCACGGTGGCGTTCGCGTTGGTCAGCAACATGGCGGCGGGCTTGCCTACGATATCGCTGCGGCCAACCACGACCGCATCCTGGCCGGCAATCGGGATATTGCTTCGTTTCAAGATCTCCATGACACCGGCGGGAGTACACGGCACCAGCCCCGGTCTCTGCGTAGAGAGAAACCCCACGTTCATCGGATGAAATCCGTCGACATCTTTGGCCGAATCGACCGCGAGCAACACCTTTTTGGAATCCACCTGCGTCGGTAACGGAAGTTGCACCAGGATGCCGTCGATGTCGTCCCGGCGGTTCAAGTCTTCAACCAGTTCGAGCAACTCGCCGGTCGTGGCTGACTCGGGGGGTGTCAACTTCTCGCTATAAACGTTGACTTCCTCGCAGGCCTTCACTTTGCCACGAACGTAAATTTCGGAAGCTGGATTGTGGCCCACCAGCACGACCGCGAGTCCCGGACGAACTCCGGCCGCTGCCATGGCCTTTACTTCAGCCGCAACTTCCGTGCGGATGTCTTGCGCGATTTTGGTTCCGTCGAGAATGAGAGCAGACATAGTTTGAGCTGCTTAAATCTTACACTGTTGGGGATTGGGGATTAGGGATTAGTGGTCTTGGTCAGTGGCCCAGTCAGAACGAGTCAAGCGTGGAGAATCCACAATGATGCCCCCGAATCCCTATCCCCTATCCCTAGCCCCTGTTTCCAGTGATTTCCAGACGCTGCTGCTGTGAGCCTCATCCCACGTCCTGGCAAGGCCGTGTCGTAGAATGCCGGAGTCATGATTGCCAAAGACCTCCTGGAAATGCTGGTTTGTCCAGCCTGCAAGCAGGCGCTCGAGTACCGCCAAAGCCCGGAAAGCCTGAAATGCACGCAATGCCACCGGGTGTACGCGGTGAAGGATGACATCCCCATCATGCTGATCGATGAGGCCACGGTCGAGCCTTAGGCCGGCGTCTGCGGCACGGCGGCGGCCTTTTCAGGAAAGGAGGCCCGCAGGTGGCCGCGCAATTCTTTTACCAAGGAATGCCACAAAAGGTTACCCGACTCAGAAGCTGTGCGACACTCTCTACCATTTCACCAAGGCGGCTCCGGAATCCTGCCCGGGGTGCGGCCGATCCCGCGATCTCCGTCTCACCCTCGACGTTGCGCTCGGAGCCGGAGACACCGAGTACAAAGTCGTCTCGGCACTGCTGCCCGAGAAACTCGAATCCTGGCGGGGCGAAGAGGAGGAAGAGGTCACGTATTCCCTTCCTCGTCGTGCTCGAGACGTTCGAAGGCAAGCAGTCTTGCTGGATGCCCTACTGGCATGTGACCGGCAAGGACGCCCGCGCTTTGGCCAGCATGCGGTCTGTCTGGACAAGCGCCAGTTCGAGAGCCTGATCGAGCAGGTGAACGAGAAGCTGCAGCCGGTCTTAACATGCCGCGGTTTTTCTAGTCGCCTGTCCCGTTAAGGTTCGCCGTCTGAGGATTCATCGCGGCGGCACTCACGCTCAATTGCCCGGTCCGCGTTCCGGGTTGGTTTGGGGTGAAGGTTACGTTAATGGTGCATGTCCCTTTTGCCGTCAGACTTGTCGTGCAGGTAGTCGTCGACACCCCAAAATCGCCGGTGGTCACGATTGCGAGGTTGCTCAGCGGGACGGTCTCGCGGTTGACGAGAGTGAATATCTTAGCCGCGCTGCTTGTGCCCACTTTCTGCTTCGCGTAAACAGTCGAATGAGGAGTCAGCGTCGCTGGTTCGATACCGTTGCCTGAGAGCGCCACCGTTTGTTGCGTATTCCGAGAATTATCGAGGAAGCTGAGCTTAGCGGTCCGCTGACCTAGAACCGTCGGCGTGAATGTGAGGCTCACTTTGCAGTTCTTCCCGGAAGTCAGGACAGCGCCCGTGCAAGTACTCGCGGAAATGGCAAAGTTGCCGCTGACGGTAACATCGCTGATTTTCAGTACGGCCACACCGGTATTTTTCACAGCGACGGTTTTGGGTACGCTGGTTTCATCCAGAGGTAGACTTCCGAAACTCAACGAGGTGCTCGTAAGTATGCCCGTAGCCGGGCCAAAGGAAAACACGCTGCCACAACCGCCGTAACAGTTGGTGCTCCCCCCACCGTCCACCGTTGTTCCATAAAAAGTTCCATTGCTGGCTTCCAGCACGCTCGACAGAGAATGGCCGCCCGCGGAGGGTACGAAATCGTGAATTTTGGTCAGAGTCCCGCCAAGAATCTCAAAAATTGTGCCGACCGAATGACCTCCACCGTAGCGGGTTGTTCCGTAAAGATTTCCGTCACTGGCCTGAATCAGTCCCCATGGTTCCTTGCCGTCGCCGCAGTTGCTTTGGGCACAGAAACTATAGAGGGTCGTCATGACACCACCAGGCGTTAGCTGGAAGACCACGCCACCGCTGTGAGTTCCCCCATAGCCAGCGGTCCCGTAGAAATTTCCATTGGCGCCCATAATCAGCCGGGTCGGCCCACCGCCGTCGGTACAGCCGGGTTGAGCGCAGAAACTGTAAAGCGTCGTAAGCGCGCCGCTTGCAGTGATTTTGAAAATCGTGCCATTCCCATTGAGACCATATGTGTTACCGGCCCCACCACTCGCGGTTGCTCCATAGAAATTCCCGTCACGGGCCTGAATCAGGACGGCCGGTCTGCTCCCGTCGTTCCCGTCAAAACTGTGCAGCGCAGTCAGAGAACCTCCGGGGGTCAGTTGGAAAACTGTGCCGCAACCTTCAGAGCAGTGATTGCTGAGACCACCGTAGTACGTAGATCCATAGAAATTCCCATCCATGCCTTGAATCAGGCCGTTTGGATTACCGCCATCCGGGCAATTGACTTGCCCGCAGAAGCTGTAAAGCGTAGTCGGCGAGCCTTCCGGCGTCAATTCGAAGAAAGATCCACAACCTTCGTCGCACCACGGATTGAACGTCCCACCAACTCCGCTGACTCCGTAGAAATTCCCGTTTGCCCCCTGGACCAGAACGTTGGGAGTCTGGAAGGCGGTAAAACCGTAGAGCGTGGTCGACGTGCCTGGAGGAGTAACTTTGAAGAAGGTGCCACATCCAAACGTGCAGCTGCCCTTCCCCCCGGAACTGGTGATTCCATACAGACTCCCGTCCGCGCCCTGTATCACTGGCGCATATGGCGAGGAACCATCACTCGGGTCGCCGGTAAAACTGTGAACCGTAGTAAAACTTTGACCAGGGGAATTTACTGCCGTTGCGAGACAAAAGATGACGGCTAGACAGGCGATTCTGAGCAGGGCGAAGCCGTGCGGGCTATAAGCCTTCTGACATGGAAGAGATGTAGGCTGAGGCAGCTCACGTTTTCCTGGTTTCATGGATCGAGACCTCCCGGCCGCGAACGGTGGCGCTTGCATCAAAGTTGGCGTGCTTGATCTCGCGTCGAAAGCTCGCGAAATAACCTCGAAAAGTCTGCGCAGCACGGTCTGCTGACGAAGTCCGGTCAGTGAGGACTCCATTTAGGGGTAAAACGCAGTGGCTGTCAACTGGGGATTTTCCGATTCTGCGCTGAGTAATTGCCAAACAATGGGGTGGGAGGCAGATCGTCAACAGAGTCGGTATTTCCTGAGTCGATATTTCCTTGACGCCCGCCCCGGGTTGGTCTAGTCTCTCGCCCATTATCAGGAGCGGTCATGCAATCCCTGTCAGCATGCCGTCCGCATCCTCCACGCTGCTCAACGGAAAGTTTCTGTTTTGCGGTACCCTCGGGGTTGGGCACAGCATTCCTCGTTGCTCTCTTCGTCTGCCCCACCCAGGCGCAAGATACCGGCACCGCCTCCACTGAGTTCTACGGCAAAGGGACGGCCGTCACTGTGATGGTGCGTGATGCCTCTGGCAATCCGATCCGGGCCGCGACTATGGTCAAGTTATTTCATGGTGGCACCATGCCTGCCGGACAAGCTCAAACCGAAGGCGGAGGCGCCGAACTGGTCGTCACTGAGCTCGGCGACTTTACCGCGGTAATCGCGGCGCCGGGATATGCCAGTGTGCAAAAGGATTTCTCAGTCGGCGCTGCCGGCAAAACCCAAGTCGACGTCTTTCTTCGCGCCCTGTCCGCAGACCCCGCTGCTCCAATCAGCCGTCCCTTGCTCGCCCCAAAAGCACAGAAAGCTGTCGATAAGGGCCTACAGGCACTGAGTGCAGACAATCTCGGCGAGGCGCAAAAGCAAGCCACGACCGCCATGCTCCTTGCTTCCGGGCACCCGGACGTCCTTTATTTGCAAGGCATCGTGCTTCTGAAGCAACGGGAATGGTCGAAAGCCCAAGAAACGCTCGAGAAAGCCACGCAGGTCGACCCCGCCCACGCAAGTGCGTTTGCGGCGCTCGGTATGGCTCTCTGCGATCAGGGGAAATACGAGGCGGCAATCACGCCCCTTGAGAAAGCGCTGCAACTGAACCCGGCACTTTCCTGGGATGCGCGCTAGACTCTTGCCCAAGCCTATTACCGCCAGGCGCGATACGACCAGGCACTGGAAATGTCGCAGGCAGCGCTCTCTTCTTCCCGGGGGAAGGCACCACAAATCCAACTTCTCGTGGCGCAATCGCTGACGGCAGTAGGCCGCTACGAAGATGCCGGGCAGACGCTGCGGGAATTCGTCCGCAATCACTCCGACTTCCCGGAAGCCGCCATGGCTCGCCGGTGGCTGGATGGCCTGGCGGCCAAGGGTAAAATTCGAGCGCACTGACGTGTACTGCCGGTCGATGGGCGGGTGCCCAAATTCCACCACCCGCCATGACCGTCGTTGGGCATCAGGAATCGACACATTGTGTCATTTTTTGGATTACCGCTGAGTACGAAGGGCACCCCAGCGCTTTCGAAGGCCTACAGTATTCCCCGCAACTTTCGATATCCACAAGGGTTAGTAGAAGTAAGACGGTCTGGGGAACGTACCCTAGAGTGTACGGAAATTACGGCATCCCAATTGCATGCAACTTCAACAGATGCCGATGAGTCTAATGCGGTAACAGGTCGAAATCGGAGGTGATGACGGCCATGACGAATTATAAGACGGTGAACAACGACAAAGATAGATTCACGACGACGGAGCTGGCTTCGCTCCGCAACGATTTACTGCAGGGCGGTATGCTCGATTCCTACGAGGCTGCCGAGCTGCTGCGAGTATTTTTGATGGGACGGGGATATGGTGTTTCCCCGGCGGCAGCGCTCGACGCCGCAGGTCGCGTCGAAATGGCCGGTTGTGCTATCCCAGTTCTCCAGCATGAGTTGGAGAACCTGGCTATGGTGATGTAAGGCAAAGTTTCAAGGTCTCAAAGACAAAAGGCATTTGAGATTTCGTCTACTTGAAACTCGATTCTGAATGCTGTGCGAGAATGCGCAGCGGGCTGAGCCGTAAGGCGCGGTGGCGAGCAAGAGCTTGACATTCTGGCTTGCCGATCGAAACAAGACCGACAAACCAGTTCCACCATAGGAAAGCCGGGCCAACCAGCCCGGCTTTGTGGCTTTAAGGCACGAAGTCACTCCTCATCTCTCCAATTGCGTTTCCGACCTGTAACATCTGCCAGTTTTGCTCCTAGTAGCTGAGTCCTAATGTTAGAAACGGCCGAGGAGACGAGGCGTTCCGATCACTTCTTGAATGTAACCATCCCCGCAGGTTCGGAAGCGCCACGTCTGCAAAATCACATGACAGCCACTCTCGTTGAAGCGATTGAACGACCTGCCGAGGTTCGTGCGTGGACCCCATATCCCACGTTGTACGAAATCAATACCTGGGTGTGGCTGAACGAACTGAGCCAGAAGCACGGAAAACCCATCGATCTTTCATCGGTCCCCTCTGCTGAATGGGATGCGATTGCAGCCTATGGATTCGAAGCTGTATGGTTCATGGGAGTTTGGGAGCGAAGCCCCTCAGGGATAGCGATCGCGAACATCAACAACGGACTTGTCGAGGATTTCAGACGAGTGCTTCCCGACTTCACACCAGCAGACAACGTAGGCTCGCCGTATTGCGTGCGGAACTATGCCGTTGACGCGCACCTGGGCGGCCCGCAGGGTCTGGCCAGCGCTCGAGGGGAACTTTCCAGACGCGGCCTCAAGTTAGTGCTGGATTTCGTCCCTAACCATGTTGCACCGGACCATCCCTGGGCTTCAGAACACCCTCAATATTTCATTCGAGGCAGCGCGGACGATACCAGGAACGATCCCGCTTCTTTTCTGAACGTCGGTGGAATGATTTACGCTTGCGGGCGCGATCCTTACTTTCCAGCTTGGCCTGACGTATTGCAGTTGAACGCTTTCAATCCAGCGCTTCGACATGCCGTACTTCAGACCGTAGCCCACATTGCGGAGCAGTGCGATGGCATTCGCTGTGACATGGCGATGCTGATGTTGAATCCGATCTTCGAGCGCACGTGGAGCAGCCGCGCCGGACCGCGTCCGGTCACGGAGTACTGGATCGAGGTCATCTCGGCCATCAAGAAAAAACATCCCAATTTCCTCTTCATTGCGGAAGCTTACTGGGACCTGGAATGGGAGCTCCAACAGCAGGGATTCGATTTCTGCTACGACAAGAAGCTCTACGACCGGCTCGAACACAGCAACGCAGAAAGTATCCGACTCCATCTGTGCGCCGATCTGGCATACCAGGCAAAGCTCCTTCGTTTTATCGAGAACCACGACGAGCCGCGAGCAGCCGCGACTTTTCCAAGGGCAAAGCAAAAAGCTGCTGCTTTGATGGTTGCCACACTTCCCGGAATAAAGATGTTCCACGAAGGAGAGTTTGAGGGGCGAAAAGTAAGAGTGCCCGTGTTCCTGGGCAGACTTCGGAAGGAAGGCGCGGACGAGGATCTGCGCGAATTTTATCGAATGCTCCTGGAAGCAACGTCCGACCCTACATTTCGGGAAGGTCACTGGGAACTGTGTGAACGGACGGGGTGGCCGGACAACGGCAGTTTCCAAAACATTGTGGCATGGACCTGGCGTCATCGTGACGAACGATTTCTCATCGTGGTCAATCTGAGCGATCGAATCTCGCAGGCTCTCGTTCAAGTGCGATGGAGTGACGTGGGCGGCCGGAGATGGAACCTGGCCGATATGTTGGCGGGTATTACTTACGAACGGCAGGGAAATGAGATGTCGTCACCCGGTTTGTACGTGGAACTGGGACCTTGGAGTTTTCACCTTTTCCATTTGAGCACGAACAACGAAGACCGCAACCAGCAATAGCTACGGCAGCTGCGCATCGAGGCAGGAGACATTATGACCGCCAATCAGAAAGTGGGCCAGAAACCTACGATGGTTTATAGCGAGACCAAGGAGCAAAAACGCTTGAACGATGCCCGCGAGACTGGCATTCCCTGGAAGAAGTGGGGACCGTACCTCAGCGAGAGACAATGGGGCACAGTGCGCGAGGACTACAGTGACGATGGAAACGCCTGGAATCACTTCAGTCACGACCAGGCGCGTTCTCGCGCTTACCGCTGGGGTGAAGATGGTCTTGCCGGGATCTCCGACGACAAACAGCAACTTTGCTTTGCCGTTGCTCTGTGGAATGGCCGCGACCCCATCCTCAAAGAACGGCTTTTCGGTTTAACGAATGGCGAGGGCAATCACGGCGAGGACGTCAAGGAATACTACTTTTATCTCGATAGCACCCCTACGCACTCGTACATGAAGTACTTGTACAAGTACCCGCAGCGGGCATTCCCCTATAGCGATCTGGTCGACACCAATCGGGGGCGGTCCCGCGAAGAATTCGAATACGAACTACTCGACACGGGCGTTTTTGATGACGACCGGTATTTCGACGTGTTCGTCGAGTATGCCAAAGCAGATCCAGAGGATATTCTCGTCCGAATCTCGGTTCATAACCGCGGGCCTGAAGCTGCTGAATTGCATCTGCTCCCGACCCTGTGGTTTCGCAACACCTGGGCGTCAGGCGATTCCGGTAAGCCGGTGATTTCTCAGAATGAGAAGGGGTTGACAGTCGCGTCGAATGAACAACTGGGTGAGCGCACCCTGCAATGCGAGGGCCATCCGGATTTGCTATTTACGGAGAATGAATCCAATGCCAGCCGGCTCTGGGGACAGCCGAACAAATCGCCCTATGTGAAAGACGCATTTCACGAGTATTTGATTGCGGGCAGGAAAGAGGTGGTAAACCCGGGCAAGACCGGAACGAAAGCAACCGCGCACTACCGGCTGCAAGTACCTGCCGGCGAAAACGTGGTGGTGCGGCTCCGATTGAGTGCAAGAGTACCGCAAGACTCATTCGGAAGCTTCGATGTGATTTTTGCCGAGCGTCTCGCCGAAGCCGACGACTTCTACGAGCGGATTACCCCGCGCACCTTGAGTGAGGATGAACGCCGTGTGCATCGCCAAGCCTTAGCCGGAATGCTTTGGAGCAAACAGTATTACTTCTTCGACCTCGACCGCTGGCTCGACGAGCACAAGGCCCACCCTCTCTTAGGTGACAGTCGCCGCAATATCCGGAACGCCGAATGGTTCCACATGCTGAACAGCGACGTCATCTCCATGCCAGACAAATGGGAGTACCCGTGGTATGCGGCATGGGATCTTGCTTTTCACACCATCGCGCTGTCGCTGGTGGACTTCGATTTCGCGAAAGACCAACTGCTTCTCATGCTGCGGAACCTGTACGCGCACCCGAACGGGCAGATCCCAGCCTACGAATGGAACTTCAGCGACGTAAACCCACCGGTGCACGCGTGGGCTACATTGTTCTTGTACAACGTCGAGAAACAGCTGGGCCGCGCCGACCTGCGCTTCCTCGAGCGCTCCTTCCAGGGATTAATGTTGAATTTCAACTGGTGGGTCAATCGCAAGGACCCGCATGGAAAGAACGTTTTCGCCGGAGGGTTCCTGGGCCTCGACAACATCGGGGTGTTTGACCGCAGCGCGCAACTGCCGACGGGTGGTCACCTGGACCAGGCAGACGGAACCGCGTGGATGGCTTTTTACTGCCAGAACATGCTGGAGATCGCAATCATTCTGACCGAATACGACTCCATGTACGAGGACATAGCCTTCCGCTTCCTGGAGCATTTTCTCTGGATCACGTACGCCATGGATCGGATCGGGAACAACCGGGACGAGATGTGGGACGAAGAGGATGGGTTCTTCTACGATCTGCTCAATCTTCCCAACGGGCAATCCATGCGACTGAAGGTTCGGTCCATGGTGGGACTGTTGCCCCTTTGCGCATCGACCGTACTGGAAGGAAATGGCGTTCTCATGCGCCATCCGCGCTTGATGGAACTAGTGCAATTGTTCAAGAAGCGTCACCCCGATTTGCTGGCACATATCACCGCCGGCGAGGGATTCAGCGGATATGCCGGCCGCCGTTTGATGTCAGTATGCAACAGGACGAAGATCGAGCGGATTTTGAAGTACATGCTCGACGAAAATGAGTTCTTCGGTCCTTACGGCATCCGTTCCCTCTCCAAATACCATCAGGATCACCCGTTCGTCTTCCATCTCAATGGCCACGAATTCAAAGTGCAATATCTGCCAGCGGAGTCGAACACCGGAATGTTCGGCGGTAATTCCAACTGGCGCGGTCCTGTATGGATGCCCGTAAATGGGCTAATCCTTCGAAGCTTGCTGAACCTCTATCAATACTTCGGCGACGACTTCAAAGTCGAGTGCCCCACGGGCTCGGGGAAGTATATGACCCTGTTCGAGGTCGCCCAAGAGCTTGGGCGTAGACTGTCGGGCATCTTCCTGCGGGATGCCGATGGTAAGCGCCCGGTATACGGGGGGACCAAGAAGTTCCAGGACGACCCGCGTTGGAAGGATTACATCTTGTTTTACGAGTATTTCCATGGAGAAAACGGCGCCGGTCTGGGCGCAAGCCATCAGACGGGCTGGACGGGGCTCGTCGCTCGAACGCTCGACATGTTCGGACGTTTAACAGCAACGTCCTTGCTCAAAACTGACAAGGCGGACATCGTGGCCGATATGACTCGAGAGCAAGTAGCGGGCTAGTGTCCGAGCAAACATCTGGTGCCCCACTGTTGCCCTGACCGAAGTCGAAGGGTTCTCGCTGCATTTGCGAGAAGTGGGACTCTGCTGCAATACCTACGGAAACCCTTCGTCCTCTGGCCTCTGGAAACCGGCTGCACCGGCACGGCAAGGCAAGTTGCAGTTCATTACTGAATGAAACGAGGGAGTGGGCCATGCGTCGATTCAAAGCAATCATCCTGCTTGTTCTTGCGTCAGGCATACTGCAGCTTTGTGCCTGTGCAACCCTGCTGCCACACGATACATCCAGCTTGCTCGTCCCGAGATTTCGGCGGTCCGAGATCGTTGGATTAGTAGCTGGTTTCGGGACGACCTTCGCCGCATTGCCGGACCTGATCGCGATGCTCAGGCGTCGATCCACGGCGGGAATGAACCCAAGGATGGTCGCAATTATGGGGACCTTCCAACTTCTTTGGGTTTACTACGGCTTGCTGATTCTGTCGCGACCGGTCATTGTCTGGAATGTGATTGCCGTCCTGACCAATTCTCTGAGCGTCGCCGCGTATTTCTACTTCTTACGTAAAGAAAGAAACGAGGTTCAGAAAAGGCCGCAGCCAAGGCTCTCGCGCGCCAGTTGAGGTGAGTCCTGCTCACTTCAGCCCGAACGTCCAACTCAGCCCGGAACTGGTTCCATAGTCACTGCCAACGAACCCGGGAGGCGGCTGATTGTCCCAGTTACCGTAAAAAGAAACGTCCCACCTCAGATTGCCGAAGATCTTGAAGTAGTAGGCCAGGTTTGTGTTGAAGCGCACGCGCCCTGGATCGGAAAGGGCAGGCAAGAGCGAGGCGGTCACGTTGAGGCTTGTTTTGCTGAATTTGAAAAACTTCCCTTCCGCGTAGATCATGGCTGCCCCAACGTTTTCGTGGTTTGCGGGAAGACCAGACTGCTGGTAGTTGGTGTTTTGCCATGCGCCTCCGCCTACGACGGCGATACTTGCACGATTTGTATTCAGAAGGTAGCGCCCGATTCCCGTACCGAGTGTGCTTTGAAGCGATATCCCCTGCGTCGAACTCTGCAGGAAATCGCCGATTCCCGCATAGAACCAGTTCTTGGGCGGCAATAGATGCATGGCGCTCAAATTCAGCGAATTTCGGGTGGAAGCGCTCGTTCCAGTGCTCGAAGAAAGGTTCGAACTGAAATTGGCCCCGGCAGCCCAACGTTCCCGAACATATGCGGTTTGGGATCCCAGGCTGTACTGCGTTGACTGGTTTCCTTTGGAGTAGATCACGCCAAAGCTGAGGGAGCCGCTGAATCTCTGCCAGAATTTGTCGGACGTAGCAATCATCTGCGTGATTTGTGATTGATTCAGCAAGGTCTCCTGGTTTGGGGTCTGCACAACCGTAATTTGTACGGGGCGTCCGCTGCCAGTTTCCGGAGTCTTGAGTGTCCCTGTGTAGACCGACCCATCCTCGGCCTTCACCACAAACAGTTGCGAGCTTTCCAGCCGGGCGACTTTGGACCAATCAACGGACGCTGTTCCGTCGATGTAATCGAACGCCACGTAGAGAACACCCGCACTGAGTCCTTTGATCTCGCAAGTCATGCGGTCGCCATTATTCATGACCATGATGTCGGTTTTATCCCGGCCTAGCAGCGGATTTGCGAGTAAAAGGAAAAGGCTCAGAACAGTGAGTCGAACATTCATGTCGGGTTCCTTTGGACTTGTTACGTTCAGAACAAAGAGATGCGCAGATGGCTAAACAGGACGAGTGGGCCGTCTCAATGAGCTCTTGATGCCAGATCATCGAGGCTCGAGGTTCGCGAACACGCCTCAACTCGACATTGTGAACTGTGGACTCCAAGCGAAAGGACTGGCAGAATTGATAGTTCGGAGAGATTACCGCTGCGTCGGAATTGGAGGTTTTTGCCGGGTTCCTACAACCGGAACATCGGCACTCGCTCTATCACTCGTAACGCAAGCTTTCCACCGGATCGAGCTGCGATGCGCGGGTGGCAGGAACGGTTCCGAAGATCATCCCGACAACGGATGACACCACGATGGCGATGATC
>Ga0126381_100007103_pt1 | contig 12431 bp, 11 predicted proteins | sample PanSoiMetPlot_28_FD_96465 | JGI IMG/M metagenome (GOLD analysis project Ga0126381, IMG submission 96465) | Tropical forest soil microbial communities from Panama - MetaG Plot_28 | ecosystem: Environmental > Terrestrial > Soil > Tropical forest > Bulk soil | place: Panama | collected 2016-02-17
CAACCACGTGATCACTTTCACAAGGTTATCCTCCGCCATTGTTGTGCAGCCGGTGGTCGGTCTGTTGACGCCACGCCGAATGTGGAAAAAAATGGCGCTTCCGACTCCCGGCACAGGAGGATTGGAATTGTGCCGAATCTCAATCAGCCAGTGGTAGGCAAAATCGCCCGAGCGCATTTTTTCGTGAGTGTAATTGTCCGGCGGATTTTTTGGATTAATCACGATATGCTGGTTGTAATTCGGCGAACGCGGATCGTCGCTCCAAACGTCTGCGTCAGTGACTTGATGATAGGGATAATCTGCGCCGGGCGGCAGATGCGCGTCGTATCCAAACACTTGGCCGACTTCAAAAACTCCCGCAGGCGCGCGGCCATCGCGCTCTTTCTTGCGAAGGCCCGACTCGTTTTGCCCTGCCAGTCCTGTACCCCACGCCAGTCCATTTTTGCCGAACAGTACGGGAAACGGTCCGGCCACAGCTTTCCATTCGCCACCGCGCGCCCGCTCAAATAAACCCAAGTCACCACGCATCGAATTCCACGTGGGTGCGATTCCCAGAATAAGCTGTGTGCAATCGTCGGGAACGCCGTGCGCGCGCGCGTTTGTTCCCAGCCAAATTAGCAGGAGGATCGGTAAACAGCGTAAGATCGACATCAAACTTCCAAGATCGAAACGTTCAGGCGGTTCCGGCTGTTTCTACTGCAGCAGTATCTGCCGGGAGATGTTTCACACCAACGAGCCAGAGTACGCCTGCGACGAACATCATTACCGTAACTGCAAGAAAGGCGACATTCATGTTTGTATGGTCAGCGATCGTCCCGATCAATGGTGGTGCAATCGCGTCTCCCAGGGCATGGATGATTAGGATATTAACCGCAAAAGCGGTGGCTCGAACCGATGGTCGCGTTACGTTAGCGAGCGCGGTGTTTGACGGCCCAGTATTAAAGAAAAGAAAGAAAAGCGCGACAAACATGAGAACCCAAGCCATTGGAAATGGCGTCAGAACAACCGCTGCTGAGAAGGGGAATGCAATCATCACTCCAATTCCCGATATTAGAAAGTAAGCTCCGGCAAAGCGTCTTCGCAGCAAATCACCCGCGATTCCTCCGAGGAGAGTTGCTGTCAGACCTGCGAAAACCAGCATGCCTCCGAATATGATACGACTCTCAGGTTGCAAGCCGCGGTACTGCAAATATCCGGGAACCCAAAACGAAAGGCCGCCCATCGCAAAGGTCAACGCGGTCATCGCCAGCGTATTCCAAACGTACGACTTGATTCGCAGTAGACCGACATAATCGCGCAGCGTAGCGTGCGTTTTTCCCGTTTTTGTCTCCGTACGCTCGCGGGGATCACGTTGCAGAAAACAGGCCAAGCCAAGGAGAATTCCCGGGGGCGAAACCGCAAAGAAAGCTGCCTGCCAACCCCAATTCTTGGTAACAAAACCGCCAATCGCATAGCCCAATGCGCTACCAACGGGAAGGGCTACGTAAAAGTAAGACAGCATGCGACCGCGCAGTTCCAACGGGAATTGATCAGAAATAATGGTCGGCGCGGCCGGACCGTAGCCCGCTTCGCCCACTCCAACGAGCAACCGCATCGCAAACAGCAAGGCGAAAGTGCTAGCAAATCCCGAAGCTGCTGTCGCACCGCTCCACAATATTATGCTTAGGCCGATAATGAGCCAGCGCGACATACGGTCGGCAAGCCAACCGAAAATCGGCGCTAATATCATGTACGTGACCAGAAACGCTGTGCCCAAAAGGCCAGTCAATGCATGTGCGTTGGGATCGGTCGGCGCAAAAAAATGCGCTCGAATCTCCGGCTCGACTGAGGAAAGCACAAAGCGGTCGATATAATTGAAAAGATTAATGGCCAGCAGCAAAAAGAGTGCGGCGTACGCGCCGCTCATCGGTTTCTTGCGCACAGAATCCATCAGCAGTTGTGATTGCAGTTTGCTGCGTGCCAATTGTAAATGATAAACGATGCTCCGGATGTCCGCTCCTGAACGCGCGCTCTATTTTTTCGGCCGTCTATTGGTGCGTTGTTTTTATCGGGTAACCACGCTGGGACTGGAAAACCTTCCCCAGGGCGGGTTTCTTCTTTTGCCTAACCACATCACCTGGGTTGACGCCATCGTTCTGCAACTCGCTTGCTCGCGTCCGATTCGGTACGTGATCGACGAGGAGCATTACCATAACCCCGTTTTGCACCCGGTCCTACGCACGTTGGGTTGTATTCCAATCAATATTCGGAATTCGCGTTCCGCCATTCGCGCTGCGGCGGAAAAAATCGCTGAAGGTGAGATCGTCTGTCTTTTTCCTGAGGGCCAATTGGAACGCACGGGCGTCCTTTTGCGTCTGCAACGCGGTTACGAACTGATCGCAAGGCACACCAATGCACAGCTAGTTCCGGTTTGGCTCGATCAACTTTGGGGCTCGATCTTCTCATTCCAGGGGGGACGTTTTTTCACAAAAATTCCCAAGCGTATCCCGTATCCCGTCACCATTGCCTTTGGCAGTCCCCTTAAAGCCGAGGCTGCCGACAATGCGACTGTCCGCGAGGAGTTACTCAAGCTCGGTGAGTTTTGTTTTAGTCGCCGGTTGTCACTGGATCGACATCTTGGGGAAGAGTGTGTCCGCGGACTCAAGCGCAGGCGATTCGCGACGGCAGTGGTCGACGGAAACGATCACAGCGAACTGAGCCGGGCAAAGTTGCTCGGCGCGGCGGCGGCATTGAGTCGCTACCTTAGGAAAGAATTTTGCGACGAACGAATCGCGATCGTGTTGCCGGCCAGCAAGGGATCGATGGTGGCGAATCTGGCCGTGATGCTGGCAAACAAAACTCCTGTGGACCTGAATTTCACAATGGGTCGCGCCGCTAACGAGGCCTGTTGCAGGCGCGCGAACCTACGCGTTGCGATCTCAGCGACGCCATTCATGGAACGCGTGAAAGATTTTCCGTGGCCGGAACGTGTTTTGAAGCTGGACGAATTACTCCCGACTATGAAACGTCAGATCGTTGTCTGGTGGATCGCGTCGATATTGGTCCCGGTCCTTGTGCTGTTGCGGCTTCTGAAAATCCCTGGAAAAGGAGGACACGCCGAGGCGGTGTTGCTTTTTACGAGCGGAACCACTGGCGAACCCAAGGGAGCGGTGATGAGCCACCGCAACGTGGTTGGCAATGTCTCCCAGTTTCGGCAACTGCTGGACGCTAAAAGGACGGATGCCATCCTCGCGTCGTTGCCGTTTTTTCACACGTTTGGATCTACGGTCACCCTTTGGTATCCGCTCATTGAAGGTGTGCGCATCATTACGTATCCGAATCCGTTGGAACCGGCGAAATGCGCAGCGCTGATCGAGCAGTATAAGCTGACATTTTTTCTGGCAACACCCACATTTCTGCGCCTGTATTTGCGCAAAGCCGAGCCGGAGCAGCTCAGCAGCTTGCGCCTCACCATCACAGGAGCCGAAAAACTGCCGCTCGAACTTGCCAGCCACTTTGAAGAACGCTTCCACAAAAAAGTCTACGAGGGCTACGGACTCACCGAGACAGCGCCGGTAGTAAGCACAAACTTGCCCGATCCGGAGCCCAAGGAGCCTGGAGAACACGTGCAATCCTCGAGTCGTGTGGGATCAGTTGGCAGGTTGGCACCGGGTATCGCCGCGGAAATTCGCGAACCGGAAACAGGTGAGAAACGCTCCCTGTTCGAAACGGGGATGCTTTGGTTACGTGGCGTAAACATTTTCGAAGGCTATTTGCACGACGCGCAACGAACCGCAGAAGTTCTGCAAGGTGGTTGGTTGAAGACAGGCGACATAGGGCGGTTCGATGAAGATGGGTTTCTTTACATCGAAGGTCGTCTTTCACGGTTTTCAAAGATCGGTGGCGAAATGGTGCCGCATGAAGCGATTGAACACAAAATCGTCGAGCTACTGGGACTATCTGGAAGAGATGAACGCCCAATTGCGATCGTAGGTGTGCAGGACGCGGCGAAGGGAGAAGCGCTCGTGTTGCTTAGCGTTATCGATCTCGAGATTGCCGAACTGCGCAAACGATTGCAGGAAGCAGGTGTTCCAAACTTGTGGATTCCCAAACATGTTCAGCGCGTCGAAGCAATCCCAGTCCTCGCGTCGGGCAAACTCGATTTGAAGAAGTGTCTTCAATGCGTGGCTAAAACATAGAGTCCACAACGATCGCGCGTGCCGACCGAATCACGGACGTCCGACGGAATCTTCTTCTTTCATTCGCCAGGGCGAAATTCTTCCGAAAAGATCGCGTGTAGCTCCAGCAATATCTTCCGCCTTCGATACGCCGCTGTCGATGAGTGCGCGTCCGGTGCTTGTCCAAATCTTCTTCACCACCAGCGCGCCATTTTCGCGCACGATCCGACCAAGATGCTGGACAGCTGCAGCCGTCGCAGATTTGCGGATGAGTTCAGGCGGACACTGCGAAGTCAGTTCGCAATAGCGCCGCGCCACTTCGCCCACGCGCAGCGTGAGGAACGCGTTCGCAGCGCCGTTGGAAACGCATCTCACCAGCAAAGCCGAGATACCGCTCAAGCCTGGAATTCCGCCTTTAAGCGCAGGCACGACAGAAACAGCAAGCGGCGCGACCATCTCTCCAAGATCGAGCGATTCCAGACCGCTCGCGAGGAAAGCCGTGCCGGCAACATTTGCATAGAGTCGCAGCAAATCGCGAGGGGAGGGACGCTGTACATAAATGCGGGCGATGCGACTGACCATCTGAATCTGAGTAAAGAGCACGATGAGCCCGTCGAGCCTGCCATTTTGCATTAGTGCCGTGCTGAGAAACACCGTGCTTGCCGTCCTGCGGACGACCGAATCCGCTTGAGCTGAAAGATGCCCAATTGCTTTTTCGATTTCCTCGTTGGTGACGACTGGCAGGTCTTGTGTTCGCGGATTCGCTGCGAGTCGTATACGGAGTGCCTGCAAGTAGGCGTCGTACTTCGGACCGGAATCCTCCTCGGGTGGGCCGAGCGCAGCAGGGAGTCCTGCGTATGCGATCGCACAATAGACAGCCAACAATCCAGCAGCCAGGCAAACAATCCAGAATACGATCGTGCCAACAATCGGATGGATTCTATCAGCGAGGGAAATCAAGCTGGTGACGCCTGCGATTATTATCGATACAAAACAGACAGTCATCGTTACGGCGATGACAATGATTATTCTTCTCGCGCTAGAGCTCTGACCAGCGGCAGCGGCCTTCATTTGTTGCGTTTACTCTGCACCCAGCGCGGCCGGCTTCAATTGAAACGTGAACACCGATTGCGGCGAAGCCGGTAACGGCGGATGTTTCAATCGCGGAGTAGTTGTTGCAATTTCCAATTCGCGCCACAGGCAATCGCACCCGAAGTTAAGGTCATGCAGATCTCCTACCGCATTTGCGCTCTTCCATGCATGATGCTTGTCGCTCTCCTTTCACAGTCTGAACGTGCTGACGAAAAGCCAAAGATGCGAGCTGTAGTCGCCCACGAATACGGGGCGCCCGATGTGCTCAAAATTGAACAGATTCCGCGACCGGAACCGGCCGATGATGAAATGCTTGTGCGCGTAATCGCCAGCAGCGTCAATCCCGCCGATCCCCTTACACTCAGCGGGAAATATGCAAAGGAATTCGGGACACATCTGCCGCTGATCGCGGGTTACGACATTGCCGGCGTCGTCGAAAAGACGGGTGCGAACATCACTCAGTTCAAAGTGGGCGACGCGGTTTACGGTTATCCAACCTTTGGCGGAGGGTGGGCGGATTACGTAAACGTCAAAGAATGGGAAGTGGCTGCGAAACCAAAGTCCCTCAACTTTGTGGAAGCCGCAGCTGTCCCAATGGGTGCCCTGACCGCCTGGCAGTCCTTAGTAGACGCCGCAAAACTTCAGCCAGGACAAACAATTCTTATCCATGGTGGGTCTGGCGGCGTGGGTAGCTTTGCCGTGCAGATCGCCAAAGCACGCGGGGCACGTGTCATCGCGACGGCTTCGACGGCAAACCAGGATCTTCTCAAGCAACTCGGCGCCGACGTGGCGGTGGATTACACCAAGACAAAATTTGAAGATGTCGCCAAAGACGTGGATGTCGTGCTCGATCCGGTTGGCAAGGAAACGCTCGCGCGTTCTTATGGCGTGACGAAGAAGGGCGGCATCGTCATGTCACTGGTCGCACGCCCCGATCCGGCTGAGCTTCAGAAACATGGAATCCGCGGCACCGGTATTTCTTCTCATGCGGACACCGAGGACCTCAAAGAGATCGCGCAGTTGATCGACGCAGGGAAAATCAAGCCAACTGTCACCCATGTGCTGCTACTGACTGATGCGGTGAAGGCGGAGCAACAAGCCGCGACTCATCACACGCGCGGAAAAGTTGTGCTGAGAATCGCTGACGAGCCAAAAAGTTGACCCCGCGCGCGAACGTTTGAGGTTCGCCTTCAATGAAAGATGTATTCCTCGCGATTTCTTCGGCGGGTTCTAATCGTGATTTCTCCAAGGGAACACGCGAACAGCCTTTTTGGGACGAGCACGCCAAGTTCATCGATCAACTCGTCGATGAGGGTTTTATTTCGATGGGTGGCCCCTTGGAGGATGAAGGCGGCGCCCTCTTAATTCTCAATGCCCAAAATGAAAATGAAGTGCGAGAAAAATTGAAGAACGATCCTTGGGCTGAGCACGGCGTTCTGAAATTGGAAAGTGTAAAGCGCTGGGAAATCTTTATCGATCAGAGGAAATAACTTCGCACGGTCGTAGGGTGCGACCTCCGGGCGCGCCGATTAATCTAGATCGCGCCGTGGAGAGCTTTTTCGTCGATCGCCAGGTAATCGCTCCGCGGCGGACTAAACGTATCGAGCACGCGCGTTGCGGAGAGCGTTTCCACGCCATGCGGAATATTGCTCGCAAGATAGAACGAATCGCCTGTTGAAAGCTCGTGCGGAACGCCTTTGACAATCAGCCGCATTTTGCCTTCGAGGATATGAACGATCTGCTCCTGCGGATGCGAGTGGGGCGGCATGACACTGCCGGCGGCCAGCGCAGCCATCATTTGATACATCGTTTTGCCATGAGCGACTGTCCGGCGCGTGATCCCGGGACAAATTTCAATTGTCGGATTCTCTCGTTTCATTTCAAAATCTTATGCGCAACAATCGGTTGCGCGAATGTTTGCTTCTGTGCTTTGCACTTGTCGCTTGCCAGTAGCCCCTACTCACTGGCAGAATCCGCTTATGAAAATACCTACGCTATTGATCACAATTCTGTCTGCGACATTGATCGCGGCTCCCTTATTTGCCCAATACCCCGCCGAATCGCCCGCTGCTGCCACCGGCTCCGCCGCAGCCCCAGCCGGTCAGCCGAATCCGCAGGAGATGATGAAACAGATGATGGAGATGTCGAAGCTCAACGATAATCATAAGCTGCTCGCGGATATGAACGGCAATTGGAATTACACCATTAAGTTCTGGATGAACCCCGATCCGAACGCCAAACCGCAGGAATCCAAAGGCACCGCCACTCGCAAGAGCGTTATGGGCGGTCGTTATGTGGTGATGGATGTGACCGGCAAAATGCAGATGCCGGACGAAAACGGCAAAATGAAGGACATGCAATTCAAAGGCATGGGCGTAGAAGGCTATGACAACGCGAAACAAAAGTTCGTTGCTTCATGGATCGACAACATGGGCACCGGCATCCAGTTCTCCGACGGCACGTACGATCCAGCCGCCAAGACGCTCACTTACACGAGCGAAATAGAAATGATGCCGGGAATGAAAACGCCAGTCCGAGAGGCGCTAAAAATCGCCGACAAAGATCACATGATGCTCGAGTGGTACGAAACCCACGGTGGCCAGGAAAAGAAAACGATGGAGATTAACTACACACGCGCAGGTAAGAAATAGCTCAGATTCGATTCCTTTCATGCAAGAGTCACCGCAGCAAATGTCGTGACTCTTTTGCATTTCATGGGAGGTCGGCGCCTTCCGACGCCGGCCAGGAAACGACTTACGTCAACCGCTACTCGCTTTACTGCTTTTGGATCTGCTTTGTAGTCAGAAAATGCGTGAATAACCGGAGCAAAAACGCGGCGAGAGCGATCCAGGGATTCAAAGTTGCTGCGATCAACAACAAGGCGAGACCGATCAACCAGACAAAGCTCTCTCCCGCGAATGCCTGGCCCCAACGCGGCTGTAGATTTCCGGATGGGACGCGTGGTGTTATCGCGGGCCAGAAACGAGGGACTGCTCGGCAGTACGCGCGATACGATTCCCCCTGAGTTTTCAGCAGTGATTCCTCTTCCCGAAGAATTAGCCGATAAAGGTAAATCCACATCGCCAGGACTAGAAATATGAATCCCGAGCGGCTTGCAAGGACACCGATTCCGGCCGCCCCCAGTACGTTTGCCAAATAAAGGGGATTTCGCGTATAACGAAACGGCCCATCGGCTACCAGCGCTTCCGAATGTTGTGCGGTATCGTGTACGACTTCAGTTCGCAAATACGCTGTGGCCCATGTTCGCAATCCCGCCGCGAGGAAAACGAGCAGAGCGCCGGCGGCGATCACGATTCTCTCGAACGTCGTCGCTGCCATCATGAATCTCACAGCTGCCCAAGGGTTCATTAATGGCACCTCCGGAGCATCGGGGGCGATCGACGGAGCGATCAAATGCGGCAGCGCGACAAAAAATGGAACCCGGTCGACGGCGTAAAGGAGAAACCCCACGCAGTAGATCCCGGTGCTGAACCAGAACCGTTTTTCGAACTCGAACTTGGTCGCGCGCACAGCCGCACTTGTAGCGGCGGTTCCAGTCGGCTGCAATCCTTTGGTTAATGTTTAAGCGCAGGTCGGTCTGTTCTCCTTTGATAAGCACCGAATCGAAGAAGACGATTACCCGTTCACGAGATTTCGCGCCCGCAATCAGCGGTCAGATGACACAACAAACCGATTGCCTTCGCTGTCCTTAAACATAGCGTACGTGCCCCAGGGTTGTTTTTCTGGCGGACCTTCGAATTGCACTCCGCGCTTCTTCAGCTCAGCATAGGTCTTGTCGATGTCGTCGCAGGTGTACGACATGTTCATGAAAGAACCGATTCGTTTTTCGTCGCCGTCGGGGGTGAACAATACAACCCGCGTTTCCGCTTTCGGAATACGCAATTCGATCCAGCGTTGCTTCTCATCGAACGGTTGATCGGTGATGATGGTGAATCCAAGTTTGTCGGTGTAAAAATCCAGCGCGCGATTTTGGTCTGCGACTGGAATGCTAACGAATTTGATTTGCTTGATCATGGTGCCCCGAACCTAAGGTGACCGACAGGTTTCCGTCCAGATGCGAGCTGTCGGCAACAGCAGAAAGTGCTGTCCGTTTATCGGTATAGCGGATACACTTTTCGTTCTCAGAATGACCGACACCTGACCATCAATCGCTTTTAAGTGCCTCGCTTTAAACAAACCATTCCCATTGACGATTACCTTCTCGACGTGCTGATGCGCGATCTGATCGGACACGATCAGCAACCAGCCGCCTATCTGATTTATTTGTATCTTTACGGCCAGGCCACACGGACGAATTGGAAAACAGTGACCGCGAGTTTACGAACGCTCGCCAATGCAACCGGGCTGTCCAAAAGCGCGATACAGGTCGCTCTCGTTACTCTTCGGCGCCGCCAATTGATCGTCACCACGCGTGACCATGCAACGGCCAGTTCACGTCATCGAGTGCTTCGTCACTGGCGCACCCGATAGCGTCCGGTAATTGCGGGTTCTGTCTGTCGCAATTCATCGCGACGTTGCTTAAACTTTCGCAACATCCCGCCAGTGGCCTCTGCGCTTTTGAATCCTGCGGGTAATGACAAAATGCGCCAGAAATCCGAGCGGGAATGCGATCAGTGCTGCCAGCGGTCGCAGCGTAATCGCGACCAGCAATTCGGCCAGCCCAAATAGCCAGACGAAGCTTTCACCACCGAACGCCTGTGCCCACTGTGGCCGATGATTTCTTGCAGGAATTCGCGGCGCAAACGACGGCCAGAAACGCGGCACCTCCTGACAATACATGCGATACGATCCCCCTTGCGTTTTCAGCAAGGATTCTTCCTCGCGTAAAATCAACCGGTAGACAAAAATCCAATTCGCCAGCACTAGGAAAATAAAGCCTGACAGGCTTGCCAGAACGCCGATTCCCGCAGCCATTGGCAGGCTAGCGAGATAAAGCGGATTACGCGTATAACGAAAAGGCCCGTCGGCCACCAGCCCTTCGGAATGCTGATTCGTATCGTGTACGATCTCGGTCCTCAAATAGGCCGCGCCCCAGGTTCGCAGCGCTGCCGCAATAAAAACAAGCAGGGAGCCAAATAGAATTACGATTCGCGCAAACCGTTCGGCGCCCGGAGTACCCGGCATAGCGAGTGGCGCGATCAAATGTCGAAGGGCGACGATAAACGGCGTGTGATCAAATAGGCAAAATCCTGCAAAATAAATCGCACAGATAATCCAGAACCTGTTTTCGAACTCAAATCTGGTGGCCCGCACGGCTGTATCTGTAGCGGCCCCTGAGCTTGATCGCAATTCACTGATCGGATCATCGAGGCGAACAGGGACCGCAAGTGCGAGTTGTTGAACTATTGATATGGGCGAATTCAGGGCGAGTTGAAAGCCACTCGCGAAGGCGAGGCGGTTTCATCCGATCCGCGAGACGAATCTCGTTCCTCTTAATATTCCTTCTGATCCGTTTACTTCCGATTCTGAATTGGCGGCGAACAAGCGATCAATCCCTCTGCATCGCACAAAGAAATCCGACCGATCATTTGTCCACGACATTCCAAACGCCACTCCAATCCTTGCCAGGCGGATTTCGGCGCAAGACTTGAATTCGCTCAAGAAGAACACGAGACGGGCCGTCATTGGGACAAATTCCCAAACATTCACGGAAAGCTGCCTCGGCCGTATCCCAGTTTTGCTCGATGTAACTTCGCCGAGCTGTGTCATAACGTTCGCACAACCGTGCTAATTCTTCAGGTAGTTCCCCCGCTGAGGACATCAATTCAAAGACGCGCGTGGTCTCAATCTTGCCTTTGACGAAAATGGTGTCGATCTCTCGCACTTCGAACTGAGAGGAAACTGCCTGAGCGGTGCTTTCAGCCATTAGGACGTGCGTGCCGTAGATGCGGTTAGCGCTTTCCAATCGCGCAGCGAGATTCGCGGTATCACCGATTACGGTGTAGCTGCGTGTGTTCTCGGAACCGATGTTGCCGACTACCACTTCGCCGGTGGAAATCCCAATGCACAGGTCAATGGCAGGTGCGTCTCGGCGCAACCCTGTGATATCCGGCAGTTCTCGGCGCAGAGTGTCGAGCGCAATCAACTGCGTTTGGGCAGCGCGACACGCCAGCACCGCATGTTGTTCCGGCTTCACAAACGGTGGACCCCAGAACGCCATTACAGAATCCCCGATGAACTTGTCGATGACGCCGTGATGTTCCTGAACCGCGAGAGCCTGCAAACCGAAGTGGCGATTGAGCAAGCTGACCATGAGTAAAGGAGTCAGCCGTTCCGACAACCCCGTGAACCCGACCAGGTCTCCGAACGACACAGTCATGTCGCGCCGGCCGCCACTTACCGTCTCTGCACCAGGTTGCTCCAGCAGGCGCTCCAATATTCGTGGGTCAATGTATTTGCCGAAGGTTTGCTTCATGCGTTCCTTGGAACGCAGTTCCTTCACGAAAAAATTAAACGAATCGGTCAGGCGCCCCACCTCATCACTGGAACCGACTGGCAATTCTATGTTTAGATTGCCCTGCTGAACGTCGCGCATGGCGCTGGCCAGCGACCGCACCGGTCTGCTAAGCCGGTTTGTGATAAGCGCCGCCACGGCCAGACCTAGTAGCACAGTCGACGTTGTTGCCGCGATCGTTAACCAGAATACACGCCGCTCGCGTTGCTCGGTTGCTTTGGCAGCGGAGCCACTCCACGCCGCCATTTTGGAGTTCACCGACTCGCGTTGATTTTGTACGGTGCGCTGAAGGTCATTAAGTAGATTTAACTCCTCATTGGCCTTGTCATGTTGACCGGCAGTTTGCATGTCGAGTACCTCGCGCTGGCGATTATTTATGATTTGGTATGCAGGTTGGATTTGATCGAGGAGCGTTTCTACCTCGGCCAGCGTATGACTGCCCGGTGCATTCTTCGGGTAGGCGTCAATGACGCGTCGCGCGTTTGAAAATTCGTCATTAAGCTTACGAGAAAAAAGCGCATAATTCTCCGTCGCCTCGGCAACAATTTCGCGATTCGGCTCAACAGCGTTCAAGGCGCCGAACCAACGCTCGAACGCAAGGCGCCGCCGAAGCCCAAATTCATGTAGTCGTGCCAGAGACTGGGTAAGCGGCACATCAAAATTGGCTACGACCGTTAGATCCTCTTTTGTGCGCGTCACCTCGTACA
>Ga0126381_100007104_pt1 | contig 12431 bp, 11 predicted proteins | sample PanSoiMetPlot_28_FD_96465 | JGI IMG/M metagenome (GOLD analysis project Ga0126381, IMG submission 96465) | Tropical forest soil microbial communities from Panama - MetaG Plot_28 | ecosystem: Environmental > Terrestrial > Soil > Tropical forest > Bulk soil | place: Panama | collected 2016-02-17
CCCGGGCGGCGCTCTGTCACCAGGGCGGCCTGCTCCAGCGCGGCCAGTGAGGTGCCGCCCAGGTACGCGGCGGCGAGCTCGCGGACGTCCAGGGCGAGGTCCGCGGAGGCGCTGGTGCGGATGCACTGCGCGGTCTTCTCGTCGCCGGTCAGCCGCCAGCGGCCCGCGTTCCACGGGCACAGCTCGTCGGTGATCTGGACGACCAGGTCGACCGGTCCCGCGTAAGTCCTGGCGGCCAGCGCGCGGTCCACGTCGACCAGGCGCAGGTACATCACCTCACGTACGCGCATGTCCGCGGCACGCAGGTCGGCCAGCAGGTACACCAGCGGCGAGTCCACTGGCTGGCGGTAGAACTTTGCCCCGCCGGTGAGGTCGATGCCGAGCAGGTACCTGATCAGCGCCGCGAACGCCGCGGTGTCATCGGCGTGGATCTCCTCCACGTCCGTATCGCCGGACGCCACGCTGTCAGTCCACTCGTCCCTGGTCCGGTACCGGGCGTACCCGACCGCCTCTTCCCCGCGCAGCGCGACCGCGGTGCGGAGCGCGGACCTGCCGCGGCGCCAGGTATCGACGTCGGCCGCGCGCGCCCGCCCCCAGCTTTCCGGGCGGACCAGCATGCCGGGCCGCTTGCCGACCTGCCGGGCGTGGATCGCCTCGCACAGCGGCACGCTCTCCTGCGTCGGCACCAGCCGTACCCTCACCTGCTCGGTGCCAGGTACCGGCCGCAGCTCGGAGCGGTGCCGCGGGATGGCGAACCACGCGCCGTAGGACGCCCGGCCGTATCCGAACCGGCCGTAGATCACCGATTCCGAGGCGGTCAGCCCGGCCAGGGCTTCCCGGCCCGACTCGTGCACCGCCCGCAGCTGGTGGCCGATCACGTCGCTCATGATCCCGCGCCTGCGGTGGGTCGGCTTGACACCGATCAGGGTGACCGCCGCCAGCGGGACCACCCCGCCGCCCGGCACCGTCATCTCCATGCTGGACAGCGTCCCGACGCCGACCAGCTCGGCGGCGTCGAACACGCCGACGGCGCGGCCTCGGTCCACCTCGAGCAGTTCCTCGTCGATGGCGCGCTCGGTCGCGGAGACGGGCTCGGAGTTGAACACGATCTCGCACAGCTCGTGGACCTGGCCGAAGTCGGACCCGGTGAGCTGGCGGAGCGGGAGATGGTCAGCAGGCTGGGACGTCATATTCCATGCCTAGCACGCCGACCGGCCGTTGATCGAACCGATATCAGGCCTCGGGCCCGGACCCGCCGGTTTCCCGGTCCGCGAACAGGACGGCCAGCTCGGCTCGCGACTCCACGCCGAGCTTGGCGAACACGCGCTTGAGGTGGGTCTCGACCGTGTATCTCGACAGGTACAGCACGGCGGCGATCTGGGTGTTGCTGAGGCCCTGGCTGACCAGCCGGACCACCGGCAGCTCAGCCTCGCTCAGGGACTGCCAGCCCACGGCGGGACGCCTGCTGCGCGCCCGCGGCGAGCCAGGCTGGTCGGCGCCATGCGCGGCGGGCGCGATGTCGCGGACGAAGTCGAGTATCTCCCGCACGACGGCGGACCAGTCCCCCACCCAGGGCAGATGATCCTGCCCGGGCAGGACCTTGATCCTGGCCCCGGCGATCCGGTCGGCGATCAGCCGCGCGTCGGCCACCGGGACGATGTCCTGGTCGCGGTGCAGTACCAGGGTCGGGACCGTGACGTCAGCCAGCAGGTCGCGCACGTCGATCAGCCCCAGCGACTCGATCAGCGCGCTGGCCATGGCCGGGCTGGCCGCGGCCCGCTCGAACGCGCCCGCCGCCTGACGCGAGCGCGCATCGGCCAGGCTGGGGGCCAGCAGGTCCACCGTGCGGCCCTCCCCCCAGTGCCTGGCCATCGAGCGGAAGCGCCGCAGCATGCCGGCTCTCGGCCCGCGGTACGACGTGCCGTACAGGACCAGGCCCCTGGTCCGGGCGGGATGAGCCGCGGCGAAGGCGACCGCGGCACGGCCGCCGTCGGACAATCCGAACAGCACCGCCCGGGCCGACTCGGCCGCCGCCATCACCGCCGCCAGGTCCTGCACCCGCTGCTGGGTACTCGGCAGCTCCGCGCACGGATCGGACAGGCCGATGCCCCGCTTGTCCAGGCGGATCAGGCGGCAGCCCTGCTGGAGGGCCCGTACGAACCGGCGGTACTCGGCCTGCTGCCACTGAAGGCCCAGATGCGAGACGAGCCCGTTCGCCATGACTAGGTCGGGCGGTCCGGCGCCGGACACCTGGTAGGCGATCTTCGCCCCGCTCGACTGCGCGTAGCGGGTTTGCGGCGGCTGCCGGGACATACGCCCAATGGTCTCCCGCCGTAATGATCGTTATCTTGATTCCTGGCCGGCGAACTGCGTCTGGTACAGCTCGGCGTAGAGACCGCCAGCTTCGAGCAGCTCCTCGTGCCGGCCGCGCTCGATGACCTTGCCCGCGTCGATCACCAGGATCTGGTCGGCCTCCCTGACCGTCGACAGGCGGTGTGCGATCACCAGCGAGGTGCGTCCGGACAGCGCCACCTTCAGCGCCCGCTGCACGGCCACCTCGGACTCGGAGTCCAGGTGCGCGGTCGCCTCGTCGAGAACGACCACCGACGGGGCCTTGAGCAGCAGACGGGCCAGGGCCACCCGCTGCTTCTCGCCACCGGACAGGCGGTAGCCGCGATCGCCGACGATCGTGTCCAGGCGATCGGGCAGCACCTTGACCAGATCCCAGATCTGCGCCGCCTCGCACGCCTCGATCAGCTCGGTTTCCGTCGCGCCGGGGCGGGCGTAGGACAGGTTCGCGCGGATCGTGTCGTGGAACAGGTGCGCGTCCTGGGTAACCACGCCGACCACGTCGTGCAGCGAGCCGAGCGTGACGTCGCGCAGGTCCATGCCGCCGATGCGGACCGCGCCCTGGTCCGGATCGTACAGCCGCGCCACCAGGTTCGTGATCGTCGTCTTGCCCGCACCGGACGGGCCGACCAGGGCGGTGAGCTCACCCGGCGGCGCGCGGAACGTGACCTGGTGCAGCACGCCGGCCGTGGCGTCGGCGCGCTCGGGTACGGCTAGCGCGATCGATTCGAGTGAGGCGAGGGACACCTCGCTGGCCGACGGGTAGCGGAACGAGACCCCGTCGAACGTGATGTCCGGCGCGACCCCGTCCGGCCCCTCGGTCCGCGGCAGGGTGACCGCGGCGGGCTTCTCCTCGATCAGCGGCTTGAGATCGAGCACCTCGAACACGCGGTCAAAGCTGACCAGCGCGGTCATCACGTTGATCTGCACGTTGGACAGCGACGTTATCGGGCCGTACACCCGGCCGAGCAGCGTGGTCAGCGCGACCAGCGTGCCGAGCTGGAACGTGCCGTGAATGACGAGCGAGCCGCCCACCCCGTAGACGACCGCGGTCACCAGCGAGGCCAGCATGGTGAGCGCGACGAAGAACACCTGGCCGTACATGGCGGTGACGACGCCGATGTCCCTGACCTTCGCCGCCTTCCCCGAGAACGCCTCGGACTCCTCCCCCGGGCGGCCGAACAGCTTCACCAGCATCGCGCCGGCCACGTTGAACCGCTCGGTCATCATCGAGCCCATCTCGGCGTTCAGCTGCATGGACTCCCTGGTCAGGCGCTGCATCCTGCGGCCGACCAGGCGGGCAGGCAGGATGAACAGCGGGATGAGGGCCAGCGCGATGACGCTGACCAGCCAGGACAGGTAGAACAGCGTGACCAGGATGACGACCAGGCTGAGGACGTTCGACACCACGCCGGACAACGTCGACGTGATCGCCTGCTGCGCCCCGACCACGTCACCGTCGAGCCTGCTCACCAGCGACCCGGTCTGGGCCCGGGTGAAGAACGCGATCGGCTGCTTCTGCACATGGCTGAAGACCTGGGTGCGCAGGTCGTAGATCAGGCCCTCACCGATCCGCGCGGAGAACCAGCGGATGACGAAGCCGAGGATGGCGTCGAAGATCGCCACCCCGGCGACCACGCACGCGATCGTTATCACGACCGTGTCGTCCCTGGCCAGGATGCCGTGGTCGATCAGCTGCCGCAGCAGCAGCGGGTTGACCACGGTGATCACCGCGTCGACCGCGGTGGCGAACAAGAACGCGGCGAGGTGGAACCGGTAGGGCTTGGCGTAGCCCGCGATCCTGCGGACGGTGCCAGGCTTCAGCTTCTGCTTAGTGACGGAGGGATCCATGCGGAAGCCCCGCACCATCATCATGTTGCCCCGGGCGTACACGCTCTGGAAAACCTCTCGAGGAGGGGAATTCGTTCCCGTGGCGGGCTGGAAGGGTCTCAGCTTAGGGCGAACTGCGCCGTGCGCGCATCGAGTCCCCCCGGGTTAGGGTGGCGTGCCGGGCGGGGTGTCCGGCGAGTGCGATTAAACACCGCCGGCCGGCGCCAACCCTGATGTCGCCCTAGCGCTTCACCTTCTTAGCTCTGCTCGCGGTGCGCGTGGTGCGGCTCTTGGTGGCGCCTCCACGCCGCCGAAGTTCCACGCCGGACTCGGTGAGAAGCCGGTGGACGAAACCATACGACCGACCGGTCGACGCCGCGAGCGAACGGATGCTCTCGCCAGAGTCATATCTCTTGCCGAGTTGCGTTCCTAGCCTGCTGCGATCAACGCCGATGACACGCGTGCCTTTCTTGAGGGTGGTCTGGGCCACATGCACCTCCCGTTAGATGGAGCCACCACTGAGTTACTCCCCCACCGCAATGATCAACCATGGCCGCCGGATTGGCCACCCAGATGCCAGCAATTGATTGCGTTTCTTTATCGGCGAGCGGCTATGCACTCAGGCATCGCGTGCCCATGACGACAGTTATGCAAGTGCGACCAGATCCGCGAAATCTTCACTCCAAGCGTCTTCGGTGCCCTCCGGGAGGACGATTACTCGTTCCGGCGAAAGCGCCTCAACCGCACCTTCATCATGAGTCACAAGAACTATGGCACCCTTGAAGTTCCTGAGCGCGCCGAGGATCTCCTCCCGGCTGGCCGGATCGAGGTTGTTTGTCGGCTCGTCGAGCAACAGCACGTTTGCTCCGGATACCACCAGAAGGGCCAGCGCAAGGCGGGTTTTCTCACCCCCTGAAAGAACCCCGGCTGGCTTTTCTACATCGTCGCCGGAGAACAAGAATGACCCGAGAACCTTACGCTGCTCCGATTCGGTAAGCTCCGGTGCCGCCGAACGCATGTGAGCGAGAACGGTCTGCTCGGTTTCCAGGGTTTCGTGCTCTTGTGCGTAATATCCGAGGCTAAGGCCGTGTCCGGGCGTGACTTTTCCGGTATCGGCAGTCTCGATGCCGGCCAGTAGTCTTAGCAGCGTCGTCTTTCCCGCGCCGTTCAGGCCGAGCACGACCACGCGGCTGCCCCGGTCCACCGCGACGTCGACGTCGGTGAACACCTCAAGCGAGCCATAGGACTTCGACAGTCCTTCCGCCGACAGCGGGGTGCGGCCGCACGGCCGCGGGGTCGGGAAGCGGATCCTGGCGACCTTGTCGGCCTGGCGCTCGGCCTGCACGCTGGCCAGCATGCGCTCGGCGCGGCGCTGCATGTTCTTCGCGGCCTGGGCCTTGGTGGCCTTGGCCCGCATCTTGTCCGCCTGCGCCATCAGCGCGCTGGCCTGGCGCCCCGCGTTCACCCGTTCGCGACGGCGACGGCGCTCGTCGGTCTCCCGCTGCTGCAGGTAGGCGTGCCAGCCGAGGTTGTACGCGTCCAGCGTGGTGCGCTGGGCGTCCAGGTAGAACACCTTGTTCACGACGTCCGCGAGCAGGTCCACGTCGTGGCTGATCACGACGAGGCCGCCGCGGTAGTTCTTCAGGTGGTCGCGGAGCCAGGCGACCGAGTCGGCGTCCAGGTGGTTGGTCGGCTCGTCCAGCAGCATCGTCTGCGGATCGGACTCATCGCGGCCGGCCCCGAACAGGATGCGAGCCAGTTCCACGCGCCGGCGCTGGCCGCCGGACAGCGTGCCGAGCGACTGGTGCAGGACCCGGTCAGGGAGCCCGAGGCTCGCGGTCAGCGAGGCCGCCTGCGACTCGGCGGCGTATCCGCCGAGCACCGCCAGCCGGTCGGTCAGCGCACCGTACTTGCGTATCGCGTCATCGGCCTTGACGCCGTTCGCGCTCTGCGCCATCTGGGCCTCGGCCCGGCGGAGTTCGGCGCGCAGCACGTCCAGGCCGCGGGCGGACAGCACCCGGTCGATGGCCAGGATCTCCAGGTCGCCGGTGCGCGGGTCCTGCGGCAGGTAGCCGACCGTGCCGGAGCGCCGCACCTGGCCGGTGGCCGGCTGGGCCTCGCCGGCCAGCACCTTGGCGAGGGTGGTCTTGCCGGCCCCGTTACGGCCGACCAGGCCGATCCTGTCACCGGGTCCGACCTGAAACGACGCGCTCTCAAGCAGCAGGCGCGCGCCAGCCCGCAGTTCGATCTCGCTTGCCACGATCATGATTGGTGCTCCTAGACGGACTGAAAACGGACAGACTCCTCCCCGGGGGCGTGTCCTAGTCCGAAATCATGAGCAGCACCCCATCAGTATACGGGTTCCGCGGCCATCGGGGCCATCAGGAAAGTTCGGTGAGGCGGATGCGGATGGCCTGGAAGGCGCGGGGGGTGTCGCGGAGCACGGCCAGGCGCGGGTCGGGGACGGTGAGGAACCTGTCGGCCGCCTTGTCCAGGTACGGCGCCAGGCGCGGGTCGTCCGCCAGTTCGGCGACGGCGCGGCGGTCGCCGCCGAGCACGACGACCTGCGGCTGAGCTGACCCGCCGAAGATATGCGCCGCGGCGTCGGCGGCCGCGGCCAGCGCCTCGCTGACCTGCTTCTCGCGGCGGCGGGCGAAGCGGTGCTGGGACCAGCCGCCCGCGGCACTGCGCCCGTGCACCAGCCGGCTCCCGGTCTTCGAATCGGTCAGAACGGGCGGCGAGCCGGCGAAGACGCCGACCGCGTATCCGCCGAGCCGGACCAGCAGCACGCCGACGACGCGGTCGGCGGCGGCGTGCGCGGCTATCGCCCGCGCCGCCGCCCCGGCGTCGGCGGCCGGCGGCTCGCGCAGCGGCGGGAACGGCGGGTGACACTCCGCGGTGGCCCCGTCGGCCGCGCTGAACGTAACGGTGCTGAACGTAACGGTGCTGCACGTAACGGTGCTGTACGTAACGGGGCCGGGGGTGACCGGTCCCGCACCACCGTGACGCCGGCCGAATTCCGCTATCCACGCCGGGAAACGTCCCGGCGCTACCTCGATCCAGCGGCCTCCGCCCGCGGCCGGATTCTTCATTACACACCGCCTGGCATTGGTTACTGTCCGTATCATCAAGCGCATGAACCCACGAAGGGTCCCGGCCGACCCTATGCCGGCCATGGCGAACGGCGGAACTTTCGTCCGTCCTGGCGCCCTGGCCTGGGGCGGCACCGCTGACGCCGGCGCCGCCGCGGGCTGCGCGGTGGAGGACGCGGTGGCTGCCGCCGCGAAGGACCCCGAGCTGGTCAGCGAACTGCTCGACACGCTGCGCAAGGCCCGGCTGTGGCTGCCGCTGCCGGACGACGGCCCGGTCACCGACGGTTCGGCCGTACTGCTGCCGACCGTCACTTACCTCGGCGCCGAGTTCGTTCCCGCCTTCACATCAGCAGAACGAATGGTGGCGTGGCCCCTGAACGCCCTGCCACCGCCGCGAGGCCAGCGGATGCCGCACATCGTGGTGCCGGCCGCGGAGCTGGCCCGCCTGCTGCCGCCGGGAATGGGCATCGCGCTCAACCCGGGAGCCGAGACCAGCGTGCCGGTCTATCCCGAAGGCATCGGGTACCTCGCTGGCCGCGCACCACGCGGTCATCGACGCGGTCGAACGGGCCGCCGCCACGGTGCCGCACCAGTTCCCCATCGACGTCACGTTCCCCGGCGAGGGCGCGCCCGACCTCGTGGACGAGTGGATCGCCGCGAATGCCGAGCCGTTCTACACCGACTCGTAGCGCCGCAGCGCCCGGGCCCAGATCAGCCTGGCCAGCACGTACAGTGCCAGCCCCACCACCGGTGAGGCGAAGGCCAGCCAGGCGCTGACCCCGGATCCGGCCACCCGGCCGGTGAGCACGGCGGCTGGCAGGTACGCGATGAACGCGACCGGAAACACATAGGTCAGCACGACGCGGGCCGGCACGGGAAGGATCTTCAGCGGGTAGTTGCCAAAGGTGCCGGCCACGCTATCCACCCACTGGAACCACGGCAGCCCGATCGTGTACCGGAAGCTCAGCGACGCGACCAGCGTCTCGAGCGCGCCCTGGACCAGCACCCCGCCGGCCACCCCGGCCGCGAAATAGCCGATCCTGAGCGGCGTCCAGGACAGCTGCAGCTTGGTCAGGGCCAGCGCGAACAGCAGCACGGCCGCGGTCGAGTCGCCCAGCGCGTTCAGCGGGAACTGCGAAAGCAGCACCTGCCGGTACACCGGCAGCGGACGCACCAGGTACCCGTCGAGCATCCCCTCCTGCACCAGGTCAGGCGTCCACCACAGCATCCCGAACAACGCCACCGCGATGCCGTGCGACAAGAGCCTGATCGAGGCGATCAGCAGCACGCCGCCTTGGTTCCACCCGCCCAGGCCGGGAAACCGGGCCAGCAGCACGCCGGCGAACACCAGCACCGAGACTTGCCAGGCGATCCCCACCATCAGCGAGGTCACGAAGTCGCCGCGGTACTCCATCCGGGCACGGAAGTTGAGCGCGGTGATCCGCAGCGCGACCCGCCAGGCCCGCCGCCACTGGCGCCACCGCCGGATCACGTCATCCGCCCAGTACCGTCACGCGGGCCGAGGCCTTGCGCCACAGCCACCAGGTTCCGGCCGCCAGCGCCGCGCACCAGACGGCCTCCACCGCCAGTTGCCCGGGAACCGCCGAGACCGGCAGCCTGCCGATGTACAGCGACAGCGGGACGTTGAGCGTGGCCTGGAACGGCAGCAGCCCGTCGGCGCGCTGGAACCAGGACGGGAAGAACCACAGCGGCGCGAACGCGCCGGACAGCAGGTTCTGCAGGAACTGCACCGCGGTCACCGCGTTGCCGTTGACGACCGTCCAGAAGCACATCAGGTCCACGCCGAGCTGCAGGTAGTACAGGATCACCAGGCCCAGGGCCAGCGTGCCGAAGGCGGCCGCCCCGGCCGCCGCCGAGGCCGGCCCGTCGATCATGCCGAGCCCCAGGCAGACCGCGTAACCCGCGACCGCCCACACGGCGCCGTAGGCCAGGTCGCCGACGGCCCGGATCAGGTAGTACCGGCGGGGCGGCACCGGCCGCAGGAACCAGTAGGCGATCGTGCCGTCCAGCACCAGCTGCATTACCGAGTCGCCGTTCATCCACCGGTTGGCCAGCCGGAACCTGATGTACAGCACGCCGAGCAGGGCGTACGTCGTGGCCTGCCGCACGTCCAGGCCCGCGCTGACCGTGACGCCGGCGTACAGCGCCCGCCACAGCCACCAGGTGAGCAGCACCTGGGTGACCAGCATGATCAGCGGCGAGATCAGGTGCCCGGTCCGGGTCATCTCGGTGACGGCGGTGACCCGGGCCGCCCGCCACGCCCGCCGCTCTCCCGGTGAGAAGAACCTCACCTGGCACCGAATGCCGCGCGTACCACGTCCTCCAGGTCCGGCTCCTCCAGCCGGATGTCGGTCACCGGCAGGTGCTCGATCAGCAGCCGCACCGCCTGCCGCGGCGACAGCGGCGTGTCGTCGTCCGGGGCGAACGTCAGCCTGGTGCCCTCGCCGCGCAGCACCCGCAGCCCCGGCACCTCGACGAGCGGCGGCACGGCCTCCACCACCACGTGCACCTCCCAGGACAGGCCGACCAGGTCGCGCAGGCCTGAGGTTTTCCCGTCGTAGACCAGCCGCCCGTGGTCGATCAGCGCGACCCGCTCGGCCAGCCTCGCCACTTCGGTCATGTCGTGCGTGGTCAGCAGGACGGTCCGGCCGCGCCGCTCCACCTGATCCCTGAGGAACTCCCTGACCTGCTCCTTGACCACCACGTCCATGCCGATGGTCGGCTCGTCGAGGAAGACGACGGGCGGGTCGTGGATCAGGGCGGCGGCCAGGTCACACCGCACCCGCTGGCCGAGCGAAAGCTGCCTGGCCCTGGTATCCCAGAACTCAGGCAGATCGAGTATCCGGTTGAACTCGGCGATCCGGGCCTGGTACTGGCTGGCGGTGAGCCCGTGAATGTCCCGCAGCACTTCGAGCGACTGCCGGGCGGGCAGGTCGCGCCACAGCTGTGATCGCTGCCCGAAGATGGCGCCGATCTGGCGCGCGTTCGTGACCCGGTCGGCGTGCGGGACGATCCCGTTGACCTCGACCCGGCCCGCGGTCGGCGTCAAGATGCCGGTCAGCATCTTGATCGTGGTGGACTTCCCCGCCCCGTTAGGCCCGAGCAGGGCAACCAGCTCACCGGGCTCGACGTGCAGCGACACGTCGTCCACCGCCGTCTTCTGCTCCCGGTGCGGGGCGGCCAGCATCCGGACCGCCCCCCGCCAGCCCGGAGTGCGGACAACGACGCGAAAGACCTTGGTGAGGCCGTAGGCGGAAATCGTGCCCGCGGACATCGTCCTCCAAGCCGCGTCTTACCTAAACCGGTTCACCACCGTACCCGCGGCATGCTCGAGGACTCAACCGAATATCAGGGCCGGGGCGGACGGGCAGCCCCGCTGGCCGGCCGGCTCAGATGTTGAAGCCGAGGGCGCGGAGCTGCTCGCGGCCGTCCTCGGTGATGCTCTCCGGGCCCCACGGCGGCATCCAGACCCAGTTGATCCGGAAGTCGGACACCACGCCGTCGAGCGCCTCGCGTGCCTGGTCCTCGATCACGTCGGTGAGCGGGCACGCGGCGCTGGTCAGCGTCATGTCGATGGTCGCTATGCGGTCCGCGTCCACATCGACGCCGTAGACCAGGCCGAGATCGACGACGTTGATGCCGAGCTCGGGGTCGACGACGTCGCGCAGCGCCTCGAGGACATCCTCGTGCTCGTGGGCGGCGGGTGCGTCTTCGGTGTCCTGAACGTCTTGCTCTGTCATCACGCCTTCTCCCCCTCATCCAGGGCTCGGGCCGTCGCGTCCTTCCACGCCATCCAGCCAAGCAGAGCGCACTTTATCCTGGCCGGGTACTTCGACACGCCGGCGAATGCGACGGCGTCCTCGAGGACGTCCTCGTCCGGCTCGTTCTCCCCGCGCGACTGCATCAGCTCGAGGAAGGCCTGGCTGATCCGCATCCCCTCCTCGACCGGCTTGCCGATCACCAGGTCGGACAGCACCGACGCGCTCGCCTGGCTGATCGAGCAGCCGAGGCTGTCGTAGGAGACGTCTTCGACCACCGGCTGGCCGTTCACGTCCTTGAGCGCGACGCGCAGGGTGACCTCGTCGCCGCAGACCGGGTTGACATGATGCACTTCGGCGTCGAACGGCTCCCGCAGTCCGCGGTGGTGCGGATTGCGGTAGTGGTCCAGGATGATCTCCTGGTAGAGCGATTCCAGCCGCATCAGCCGTCCCTCACTCCGAAGAACCGCTGGGCTTCCCGGATTCCCGCGGCGAGCGCGTCCACTTCCTCGTGGGTGTTGTACAGGTAGAACGACGCCCGGGTGCTGGCCTGGACGCCCATCGCCCGGTGCAGCGGCCAGGCGCAGTGATGCCCGGCCCGCACCGCGACGCCGCGGGAGTCGAGCACCTGGCTCACGTCGTGCGGGTGCACTCCGTCGACCGTGAACGAGATCGCGGCGCCCCGGTCCACCGGCTCGGCGGGGCCGAGGATGCGCAGCCCGTCGAGGCCGGCCAGCGCCTCGAGCGCGTGGGCGATCAGGCCGTGCTCGTGCCCGGCGATCGCGGCCCGGCCGGTCTCGCTGAGGTAGTCCGCCGCCGCGGCCAGCCCCACCGCCTGCGCGATCGGCATGGTGCCCGCCTCGAACTTGTGCGGCGGCGGCGCGAACGTGGACCGCTCCATCCGCACGTCCTCGATCATCTCGCCGCCACCGAGGAACGGTGGCATCTCCTCCAGCAGTTCCCGCCGTCCCCAGAGCACCCCGACGCCGGTGGGCCCGCACATCTTGTGCCCGGTGAAGCCGAGGAAGTCGGCGCCAAGCGCGGCGACGTCCACCGGCATGTGCGGCACCGACTGGGCCGCGTCCACGAGCAGCAGCGCCCCGGCCGCGTGCGCCCGGTCGGCTATGGCACGCACTGGGTTGATGGTGCCGAGCACGTTCGACTGGTGCGCCACGGCGACCAGCTTGGTCCGCTCGGTGATCAGGCCGTCGATGCCGGAATGGGGCGGGGTGGTGGGGCCGGAACCAGCACAGTCCAGCCGGCCGTCCGCGGTCACGCCGAACCACCGCAGCGTCGCGCCGGTCCGCTGGCACAGCAGCTGCCACGGGACGATGTTGGAGTGGTGCTCCATCTCCGAGATGACGATCTCGTCGCCGGGCCC
>Ga0126381_100007105_pt1 | contig 12430 bp, 5 predicted proteins | sample PanSoiMetPlot_28_FD_96465 | JGI IMG/M metagenome (GOLD analysis project Ga0126381, IMG submission 96465) | Tropical forest soil microbial communities from Panama - MetaG Plot_28 | ecosystem: Environmental > Terrestrial > Soil > Tropical forest > Bulk soil | place: Panama | collected 2016-02-17
ATTCTTTGGTGCCGGGAGGGGGAATCGAACCCCCATGGAATTGCTTCCGACGGATTTTGAGTTTCCGAAGAATACCGTAAGTCTATGAAAAATAAACGTAATTGACCGTAGGTTTTCAACAAACCAAGTGATGTACTATCAGTGGTTTAGCGAAATTGAACGTAAATTAGCCAAACTGGTGTCTGTACCCGAACGTGTACCCGAAAGCGCGGTAATGATTTGGACTCTGCAATCGCCAAAGACTGTTTAGAGAGCACAAGATAACGAGGGTTGCCAGCAACGTTCTCGAAGAAGTTCGCTGATCGCTTCCGCTAGCGAGGGCGATCCGAACGCCGTGTACTATAGCGGCAAAATGCCAAGGCATCATCTAGGCCTTCTGGTTGCTCCTGAGCTACGACCGCTCGTCCGAAATACTTGCGGCTCGATATTCCATCCCTGCGTCCTGAACTCTAAATTTGCTGCACTACTTTGTGGGACGTGCAAAGTTAATGCTCTGACTTCGCCTGGGAGAAGCGATACGTAGTTGTCACTCCAAAAAGCGGGAGCTATATCTTCGTTCGTTCCTGCGCGTGTCGCCCGTATCTCCAGGCAGAATGCCACAGACTTGCTGTCGTTCCTCAGGGTAACCACAACGTCTCCAATTTGGGTGGCTCGTCGAGCCGATGCCGCGACCTTGATCATCGGGAGTTGGCTCAAATCGCGCATGTCTGCATAGCGCATCGCTGGCGTGTAGAAGTAGGTGCTCTTTGCCCAGTCAAGCTGCGCAACCTTGGCTGGTATGGCGTAGAAGTTATCACTCAAGAGTTCGCCCTGCACATTCGAAAGTTCAAGCTGGAGAAAGCTCGTTGCTGTCTGCTGTGGAAGCGCAAATGTTGAAACGACACCATCGGGTCCGATATCCAACGTCGCCCGCTTCGAGAACAGCTCTCTTCCGTTGACGGCCAGCACACGTGCCTGCACGGTAAGGCCCTGGTAGCTCTTGAGGGTGGAATTCACGACGACAATACTGGAATCGTCGTAACGATATTGCACGTGCAGCGGCTCATTGGCCTTTCTCGTTCCGAAGTATCCGCCCCCTGGAACAAGATAGTAGTCATACAAATGCCATATGAAGGAGGGCCAGGCATTGTTCAGCATCCACTGAATCACTCCCGTCGATTGATACTTGTTCGCGCTGTATGCCTCAAACATGGCGCGTTCCCCGTCATAGGCCATCCATTGCGCCTGGACGTTATAGCGTCCGGCGTCCTTCGCTTCACCATACGTCGCATTCATAGCCTGTGTGAAGAGATCGAACTGAGCAAACTTCCCGAGTCCAGCGTGGTACTTCCACTGATCGTCAATCGGCCACCAGCTTTGCTGCGGCAGAGTGCGCCGTATGCTGGATAGAAGTGGGATCGCGGGACCAGGGCTGGTCTCGGTGTTGAAGCCGAAGCCGCCGCCGATCTTGTCTTTATCCAGATACCAATACTCCGGGGGCACGTAGTCGTACGGTCCCGACATCTTGACGCCACTGGCGCCGGTGACGGTTGACTTACGATCGGCCGCCGCGCTCAACACGGCCGCCGGCCAGTCACGCTCCTCGAGGACTGCCATGAAGTCTTTTTCGACCTCGGGGACCGGAGCCTCGTCGCTGCCATTGAGCCATACCAGCAGGCTGGGATGAGAGCGTAGGCGCGTGATCTGGCTATAGAGCGAGTCGTGCGCGATGGCATGATCGGCCGGAGTCCATTTGTCCCAATGCTGCCAATGGTCACAGCATTGCCAACCGGCCATCACTAGAATGCCCATCTCGTCCGCCAGATCGAACAGGTCCTCACTCCCGAGCTTGCCCTCCAGCCGGATCGTGTTGAGGTTCATCTGCCTCACATATTCCATCTCCTGCAGGAGGCGAGGGCGCGACTCACGATAGAACAGGTCAGGCGTCCATCCTCCCCCACGGATGAGGATGTCACGGCGATTGATTCGAAACTGTATGTGACCACGTGAGTCGAGGTGCTGTTCAGCCTCGCGGATACCAAAACGCACGCTCTTCTCATCCGAGGTTGCGCCGGCGATCGTAAAGACCAGTCGAAGCTTCTCCAGATTGGGTTCGCCATACTGATAGGGCCACCACACGCGCGGGTTCTGAACGAGGAGTTGAGGGTATTGCTGCACGTCAAAACGGACGACCTTATGCTCAGCCGGTTCCAGCTCGACCCTTTGCTGGAAAGAGATCGCGCCGATCGTTCCGGTGAGTGTGCCAACGACAGAGGAGCGGCTGTGATTGATGACGTCTGCGGCGACGGTCAAGCTTGCCTGTGACAGCGTAGCGTCCACGAAGTGCGTCTTGATCGCAGGGTTACCCAGACTGACTGGCCCACTCTCGATAAGGCTTACTCCTCGCCACAAACCAAGGCTCTTATCGGCAGGCGCGGGATTCCAGTCGAGAAAATCAACTCCAAGATCGTTCTCGGTCTGTGCGAAGACCTCCACCGCCAGAACATTGGTCCGCGCACGGACTACCTGCTGCGAGATATCGAAGTCGTAGGCTCGGAAGGCCCCGGCAACCTGATCGGAGTTGGCAAGCTGCTTGCCATTCAACCAGAGATTCGCCCGGTAGTTGATCCCATCAAAGTGCAGACGGAGAGAACGCCCTGCTGCGGCAGTCGAAGTAAATTCTGTCCTGTACCACCACGAACAGCGGTAGGGACTCGACTCACTCATGGGAAGGTAGCCGAAGATCTTTCCGACAGGGTAATCGGTACCGGGGATCTGTCTAAGATTCGTCCCAAAATAGGGGTCGCGAAAGATCTTCGCATCGACCTGCGCCCCGAGGACGGTATGCGGCACCGTCGTATCAATCCAACCCTTGGTGGCAAACTGCGGAGATGAAATCAGATCGCCGGTAGATCGGATGACACAGGAGGACTGCAGCTTCCAGCCACTCTGCAGTAGGTGCACCGTGGACGTTGGCTGGCTCGGCCCTTCCGCTTGTAAGGAGAGCGAGGCGAGCAGAAGAAGAGCCAGGCCGCCGACATGGATCCGTGCCATAACATCCTTGCATGATGAGAAAAAGTGAGCCTCGTCTGCGGGCTCCACGAGTGAGGGAGCCGCAGACGAGACCGGGGTGGAACTAGAAGACAAACTTCGAAGAGAGCTGCAGGATTCTGGGATCTCGGGTCCCCGTCACCCGGCCGTACAGACTGCTCGTCAGAGTTGTATTGACCGTGGAGAAGTTGGTGTGGTTGAAGAGATTGAATGCCTCAACCCGGAACTGCATGTTCAGCCGTTCGAAGATGTGCGTTTCCTTCGACAATGCCATATCGTACCGCCAAAGGCCCGGTCCGATGACCGCTCCGCGACGCTCCGTGCCTCCGTACGTCTGGGGTCCGGTTGGCGCAACGAACGCAGTTTTCGTGAAGAATTGCGCCCAGGTCTTTGGCCCGTTATTCGGGTTGCCCACCTGGTTCGGTCGCGGTGTCGATGGCCGCCCATTATTCGGTGATCCGTCGACGTTGAGGCCTGAAGCAGCGGGGTCACCGTACGTCCCGGTACGGCCCGCAAACACCGTCAAGGGAAGACCGCTGTTGACCGTGATGATGCCTGTAGCCTGCCAGCCGCCCAGAAGGTGCCCGACCACTCCAGGCTGCTTGATGAACCAGGGCAGCTGGTAGATGAAGTTCCCGGTAAGCACATGCCGACGGTCGATACTGCTGCTCCCATACTCACAACGCCGACAGTACGTGTTCTGGAGCCCGGCAGAGCGATCGGACTGATTATCCGTAAGCCCGTGAGAGTACGTGTAAGCGGCACTGGCAGTAAGGTGCGCTGCGAGAGGCTGCTCCACACTCAGCTGGAACGAATGGTAGTTCGAGTCGAACTCCGGAGCGATCTGCCCGATGGAGCCATAACCGAGATATGGGCGCACCGCATTGAGTTTTTCGCCCGCACCCGTTCCACCCGCATAGGGATTCGCATAGAGTCCGGATGCTGCGGCAACACCTGGCTTGACCTGGTTGATGTCCTGCGCACCAACAAGATGAGTTCCCTTGTTTCCCACATAGCCAAGATCGACGACCAAATCATGCACCTGCTTGAACTGGTGTTGGACGTCGAGATTCCACTCGGCAGAGTAAGGCGTCTTCCAATTTGGAGCAGTCGTCCAGAGCGAAGGTGGCAGATTGTTCGTAAGGGCACTCAATGAGCCAGCCTTGCTGATATTCGTGATAGAGCCAAAGTTTGCACCCAAGATGAAGGGCGGATTATTGAACGTATTGTCCTCGGCAAGCCCTGCCGCAACTGAATCGTAGAACAGCCCGATCCCGCCGCGAAGCGCGGTTGTTCCGTCGCCAAATACGTCATAAGCGACCCCGAGGCGCGGAGCGAAGTTGGTCTTGTTCTGGCTCGTGATGTAGCGGCCGTTCGGAGAATTGACGCCGCCGATGATGATGCCGTTATTGGCAACGCCGGTGCCGGGGACAATACGCCCGGTCTTGGGATCGATTGTCGGTGCGCTCGTTGCCTTGTAGACCGATGGATCGAAGCTGGTTAGCTTGTGGCCAGTGTCGAATGGGGTTTGAAAGTATGAGTAGCGGAGCCCGTAGCTGAGCGTTAGCCGGCGGGCGACATGCCACTCGTCCTGTGCGTAAAACTCCCATAGATTCTGGGTCGTGTTCGCGGTGATGTCGATCGGAGCCTGGCTGAAACTATCCGACGCGTAGCCGATCAGAAAGTTTGCCCAGTCCTGAGATTGAACGCTTAGATCGTCCGAGCCCACTGCGTTGGTAGAGTCGAAGTTATAGTTGCCGACATTGTCGCCAGCCGCGTTCTCGGACTTTAGATAGTGATTGTACGAGAACCCGAACTTGAGACTATGATTGCCGCGGGTCCAGCTCAGGTTATCGAAGATATTGTGGTTGTAGTTGTAATCCCTGTACTGGCCGAAGCCCGCCGCACCGGATATATCTGCGAATCCAATATTGGGAATCCGAGTGAGAGTGACACTATAGGGCAGACTGATCGCCGAGACCACGTCCGGAGAATTGGCCCGCGCCAGTGTGCCCGTTGTATCGCTTGTAATCGCGCCATATGAATAGGCATAGCCGAACTCATTGAACAACGTGCTCTTGATCTGAGTGGTCACCCGTCCCATGATCTGCTGGCCTGGGGAGTTCGTGCTCGTGTTTGCTACGCCGGGAATTGAGCTTTGCGGACCGAAAAGCCCGTATGGCTCCTTCGTCGGAATGCCGTCGTAGATGTAACGCCCCATGACCGCCCAGCGGGGATTGAAAGTATGATCGAGCCGGATCAGCGACTCCTGATAATTGAAGACTCCGGACGAGTTGCTGACAAGGGTTCCGGTCGCGTTAGGTGCCGGCACTTTGCTGAAGACATCCTTGATGTACGCTGCTGAGATCGGGTTGATGTTTGTGATCTTCGTTCCGGTCCCCGTACAGTTGCCCGCGTTGTCGATCGAGGTACAGACGGGGGTAGCAAAGTTGCCCGAGAGCTCCGCTGTGCTGGGCAGAGTCGCGGTCTGGGTTACCGGAGTCGTCACCCGGCGCAACTCCTCCGAGAAAAAGAAGAACGTCTTGTCCTTGTAGAGCGGACCGCCGAAGGTGCCTCCGAAATCGTTGTAGCGAAGAACCGCCTTCTTGCCGCCAGTGTGCTTCGTGTACGAATTCACGGCATTCAGAGCGTCGTTGCGGAAGAACTCATATACGCTGCCATGAAACTGCGAAGTTCCCGAGCGTGTCACTACGTTGATCTGACCCGATGCAGACCGGCCAAACTCCGCACCGTAGTTGCTGCGTTCAATCTTAAACTCTGAGATAGAGTCGACGCTTGGATACACCAGCAGGGTAATGTTTGATCCATGATCGACATTGTCTGCGCCGTCGATGGTCCAGTTGTTCTGACTCTGGCGGTTGCCGTTGACGGAAAAGCTCACAATATTGACTTGTCCGCTTGGATTCGTCGTGCCGACGTAAATCTGGTCTGCCGCGTTGCTCGTGACGCCCGGCTGCAGTGTGATCAGCTGCTCGTAGTTGCGATTGTTAAGTGGAAGCTCGCGGATCTGCTTGCCGGTAATGAGGCCCTCCACGGCGGAGTTTTCGAGGTTGACCTGGGATTCATCGGCCTGCACGCTCACGACTTCGTCCACGTTGCCAATCGTCAGCACAGCGTTCACCTGCAAACTATCACTGACATTCAGAATGATGTCGCTTTTCACAAGCTTCTTGAAGCCGGGTGCTTCCACGGTGACGGAGTAACTACCCACCGGCAGCAGAGGTGCAACATATTCACCCGAGCTGCTGGAGTGAAGGGTACGAATGATCTGGTTGCGATCCGTGTTCCTCACGAGAACAGTCGCGTTCGAAACGAGGGCACCGTTCGGGTCGGTGACTGTGCCACGAATCTGTCCCGTGACTTGCTGTGCGTTGGCGGTGAAATGAAGCAGGAACAAGCAAAGCAGACTAAGCGAGATCTTCTTGAACATTTTCTTTCCTCTTGAGTGCAAGAATTTGCTCCCTGCATTCTGTGGTGTCAATAATTTGGCTATGTAACGAAAACGCTCATTCCTATCGAGGCGAATTGTGCCCTCGACATGAGAGGCAGCTCGGGCGAACTCGGCGGCAAAAACGCAGAAAAGCGGTGATTTCAATCGTTTGAATACTGATTTGCAGGATATTATCTGTAGAGTAATCCAATGTCAACTGAATTGTAGGAATCGATTCCGCGGCTCCTGACGACGAGCCGCCAGCCAGGCAAATTGAAATCGTCGAGGATGATGTACCGCATGAAACGAACGAAAGATCCAAGCTCACGCAAGACGGTCACGCTTGTGGATGTGGCTCGCGAGTGCGGTTTATCCGTGTCTTCCGTATCGCTTGTGCTGAACGAAAAGCCGCTTGCCAATCTTCTCTCCGAGAAAACACGTGCAGCCGTCCGAGCTGCCGCACGGCGGCTTGGCTATACGCCGAACCGAAATGCACAGGCGCTGCGAAGCCAACGCAGCAGCACGATCGGGGTGGTGGTCTTCGACATCGCCGATCCCTTTTGCACTTTTATCCTCAACGGAATACAGACTGCACTGGAACCCACTGGCATGCTTCCAATCATCATGGACGCGACCAATCAGGGCAAGCAGTTCGAGCGGTACCTCGCGCTCATGGTGGAACGTCGCGTCGAGGGGCTCATCGTCGTCGCCAACTGGCTCCTCGCGGACAAGAACATCACCGGCAATCTGGAGTCTCTCGGTATTCCGGTCGTCGTCGTAGGACGTGAAGTGAAGTCCACTACCGTATCGAGCGTGCTCGTGGACAACGAGGCGGGGGGATTTCTCGCGCTCGAGCATCTGTACCAGGCAGGTCATCGCAAAATTGCTGTGATTCGCGGCCCCAAGGGCCTTCAAGACAGCTGCAGACGTTGGCAGGGCACTAAGCGATACGCCAAATCGGTCCGATACAGGCTGGAACCGGACCTGGTGGTTGAGATGCCCGACGCTGCCGATGCACTCTCTGGTTTTCATGGCGGATACGAGGCCACCGCTTCCCTGCTTGCTGCGAATAAGACCTTTGCCGCCGTCCTTGCTTTCGACGATCTCACTGCTCTTGGAGCGATTCGCGCTCTGCATGAACGCGGCCTGCGAGTGCCCGACGAGGTCTCCGTGATTGGCTTTGACGATATTCCCGCCGCCTCGCTTACAAGCCCAAGCCTATCAACGATCAGGCAGGATATGAAGGGGATGGGCATCATGGCGGCACAGCACGTCATGGCCATGATCGAGACGGATGCCCCGAGCGACCTGGGGGCATCGGTCCGTCTTACCGCGCCAGTCGTAGTTGCCCGGGGATCAACCTCTCCAAACAAATTGCGCCGCGTAGCACCAGGGAAGAAATAACCGGATGCCACTCTTGGACAAACACAACGAGTCCCTCGCCCAGTCCTCGCTCCGGCGCCGTCTAGGCCTGGTTGCTCTCATCATCTACGGCATCGTCCTCATTCAGCCGACAGCACCCATGCCCGTCTTCGTCGTGATTTACACGCAGGCAGCTGGCCACGTCGTCACAGCCATCCTGATCGCCATGGTTGCCATGCTCTTTACCGCGTTCAGCTATGGCCGCATGGCGAGGGCCTATCCCAGGGGCGGCTCCGCGTTTACCTATGTCGGTAAGGAGTTGCACCCGGCACTCGGTTACCTCTCCGGCTGGTGTCTCGTCCTCGATTACGTCCTCAACCCGTTGATCTGCACCATCTGGTGCAGCAAAGCTGCCGTCAATTTTCTGCCGGGACTGCCCTACCCATGTTGGGTCGTGATCTTCGCAGTTGCATTCACGCTTCTCAACCTCAATGGCGTAGAGACCTCGGCACGGATCAACGCAGGCATCGCTCTCGTCTTGACTGCCGTCATCGTCCTTGTCGTCACCGCGGCCATTCGCTTTCTCCATGCGGGCCGGTTTCTCTCACCCGGTATGCTCTGGCTTCCGTTCTATGACCCAAACTCCTTCTCGGCTTCGAAGATCTTCCACGGTACCTCCATCGCGGTTCTAACCTATATCGGCTTCGACGGCATTTCCACGCTCGCCGATGAGACCAAGGATCCGCAGCGAACCCTTCCCCGGGCCATCGTCATTACATGCGCCGTCACCGGCATCCTCGCCGCGATCGAGGCCTACCTCGCGCAACTCTGCTGGCCCATCGGAGCTGTTTTTCCGGATATAGATACTGCCTACGTCCACATCGCCGGACGTATCGGCGGGCCGAGCCTGTTTGCCATTACGAATGCCGCCCTTCTGATCGCTACAATCGGATCCGGCATGGCGGCGCAGTTGGGCGCGGCCCGCATCCTCTTCTCCATGGGCCAGCAGGAAGCGCTGCCGAAACGCTTCTTCGGCGCAGTCAGCTCCTGACGCGCGATCCCCGCAAACAACGTGCTGCTCGTCGGAGCCATCTGCGTCGTCGGAGGCCTCTGTCTCAGCTACGAGATCGGCGCGGAACTGCTCAACTTCGGAGCACTTCTTGCCTTTGTCGGTGTGAACCTATCGGCAGCCCGCCATGCCTTTCTCGCAAGGCCGCGGTCGAACGCCGCTTGTCTCGCGTCAGTGGCAGGAGCCATGATCTGTGCCTTTCTGTGGAGCAGATTGAGCCTCCTTGCCATCGTTGCAGGATCAATCTGGGCGACCGTCGGGATCGCTCTCTGGCTGGCCAGGCGACGAAACCCGGTCCATCCTTCTGAGTCGCCACAAGTTGAGCAAAGCGCAGGAAGCAGCGTCTCACTGATCGACAGGCAGTGAAGTCCAGAAAACTGGACGCGAGTAGGCTTCGCAGCTACTCCGCCGCGCTTCCTCGTGTTCTGCCCCGAGTGAGACACAGACGCGGGCACTGGTTGAACAACCGAGCAGAAAACTCCCATCAGCCCACACGAGAACGCGAGCGGCGAATGCGTCGATCCTCCAAGCAAGCCCAGCAATTTCTCACTGTTCACGCCATTGTCAGCTCTCATTTCCGACCTCGACGTCATCGGCTCAGGGCCGCTCGCTACCGGGCCGTGCGTCGCCGCCGCTTTCGGATGTGGAACTCAGCAGTCCGAGCGACTGCTCTTGAGCTCCCTCTTCTATAGCTGTTTCTCAACTGCCGATCCGCCTCCTTTCCCGCCACGCGCTTTGGCTTGCCGTTAACTTGTCAGTACCATTGAAGGTTTATCGGGAGACCCCGACGCTCGCAGTTGAAGATGCAAACGGGAATAAGCTAGTTCAACATTCGAATGATGGAAGCGCCAACTGGGCTAAAGCTCGACCTTAGGTTTCGCCGGTCGCGAAAGAGCCGGACCAGAGCCGTGCAACGCTGGTACCGACAGCAAGCAGCTCGAAGAGCTGACAACTGGCAAGCCGGACGGCAGCGATTCCCCGAAGCTGCGGACTGCGTCGGCCCGTTCAGGCGGGACGTACTTCGATAAAAGCTGGATGGTTTCTTCGGCGATCCCAAGCAGCGCCAAGCGCGAGATTGCCTGCTTGCATATTACTTCATCGATGTCCCGCGAGCGATCATCCGTACGCCGCGCGATCAGAACAATGGCGGAGCTCGTTGCCGCCGTGAACGTCGGCAAGTCCAGCAGAACTTTCAACCACGCGCCCGCAATTTCAGGCGCCACTACCGAGTGCAGCGGCCCGTACAGCGGAATGCGAGCGCCCAGTCGGCCGAGCGACCACAGCCAAATTGCATTTTCAGGTTCGTTTCTGATCTTCGCCACCAGGTCACTGCCCAGCAACGCACGGGTGCTGCCCAGCAGGTGCTCAAGGCTCGCAAGCAGGCGCCATTCCTCGTACTCCAGTTGACGGTTCATGCGGCCCTTCTTCTTGCGACCGGCACGACCAGTAAGCCTGCCATAAAGCGCCTGCTGTCCGCTCGCATTGATCCCACCGGCGATCCGACGCAATAGCACTAACAGCTCAACCTGGCACTGCAGATCGTCCGCAAAGACGGGATCGTTCGATGCGATTGTCCTTAGATGTTTAATGCGCGCATCATCCCCTGGTACTACTCCGAACCCCGGCCGCAAGCAGAAGCCGGATAGATTGAGCCAACGCACCTCATGGCGTGGAGATTTTTTGCGTCCGGCGGCAACCTCGATGAGCACCTCGGCGAACCGGCGAATGGCCGAGACGGGCCATGAGTCTCTCTTCGCGCCGAGCGCCGCTTCCATTTGAATTGCCAGAGTGTCGGGCGCCAGAGTATCGCCATCAGCGGTGCCGCCAAAGGCATTGCGGATCAGTTGCACTGCAGTTTCAACTGTTGCGTCGGAAGTTGTAACGGCCGATGAACGTGTTGGCACGGGTTGCTGTTTCGCTGTATCGAGTTGCTGCGCTTGTGCCTCTTCGCCGCGCAGTTCGAATTGCAGCCGCCAGCGATGCTGCGTATCCTGCGATTCGCACCAGAGTTCGAGGGTGCCGACCTCGGTGAAACTGGCTCTGATACGGACAATTAAGTACAGTTCGCGCAATTTCCTGCCGTAGCGCAACAAGGTCACCAGTGGAGCGTGGCGATGTACGTCCGCTTCGTCCAACGAAGCAACTTCGCCGTGCGCATCGTGCCGTGTGCGCGAACTGTAAAGCGTGAACGACACCGGGCGATTAGCCTGCACCGAGAATTCGCGGTCCAGCAGCGGAAGTGTGGTGCCTTCTTCGACCCCGGCAGGCAAGACACAGATGCCCAGCAGACCGTTGTCCGAAGGCAGCCCGATGTAGTACGAGCGCGCATTTCCGGCCCTGACACGCAAACCGGTGCCGCGCCGTACGCGGCCGTAACTGGCAGCGCCCCGGGCAACCGCACTATCCACCGCTTCGTTGTTGAGGAGCGTGGGCTGCCAACCGGTTTGGGCCCCATCGAACCAAGCAGAAATTGCATCGACAATCCTCTCGCGAGTCACCGCTGCCGCAAAAAAGCCGCCATTGAAGAGTACGGCATTGGGTTGAGCCATTCGGAGGTTTGCAGATGAGCTGTTCATGGCGACTGCCGCTTGCGTCAGAAATGCGGCAAGGTGTTTGGTGATCGCGGGATCGCTGGCGTAGGGCAGGCCGAGTTCGCGCAACCCTGTTGGTCGGCCACGCGCCGGCATCTCGTCAGGCGCAGTGATTGGCAGGAAGCCGGCTGTAAGAATCTGCAGCACGTCCTCGCGTGTCAGGTCAACGTTGAGTGCTTGTCCGACGACGGCACGGCCACTGCCCAGGACTGTGACCGGCACGCGCTCCAGAGAGAAATCACTCAGCAGCCGCTCTTTCGCGGCACAGCAGACGCGACGTAAGGCATAACGCTGTCGCAGCGTGAGCTCGATGTTTTTGAGCTTCTCTTCCACGCGGCGGGCCAGCGCGAAATCGAGATTGTCGCCGCCGAGCAAAAGATGCTCGCCGATGGCGGTTCGCTCAAACTGCAACTCACCGTTGACCAGGCGAGACCTCACCAGGGTGAAGTCGGTCGTGCCGCCGCCGATGTCGCAGATCAGAATCAGATCGCCATCACGAAGGTCTTCACCCTTCTCGTCCCGCGTCGGATGTGGGCTCGAAGATGGTCCGTCTGCCTGCGCATGCCGATTCGACGCGATCCACGCATAAAACGCGGCCAGGGGCTCTTCGAGGAGAGTGAGTTTGTCGAGTCCAGCGCTGCGGGCGGCTTCGACCGTTAACTCGCGCGCATCCTCGTCGAACGAAGCCGGTACGGTGAGGACGATGGCCTGATGCTCAAAACGCGTTTCGGCATCAGTCCCGATTGCACCATTCCAGGCGTCCCGCAGATGCATGAGGTAGCGGGCCGATGCTTCAACAGGGGAAATCATCGGCTGCGGCGGCTCTGCCTGGGCTGGCAGAATCTTGGCGCGGCGATCCACGCCTGGGTAAGAGAGCCACGACTTGGCCGATGACACTTGCCGGCTCGGTACAAGCGCTCCTTGTTC
>Ga0126381_100007106_pt1 | contig 12430 bp, 13 predicted proteins | sample PanSoiMetPlot_28_FD_96465 | JGI IMG/M metagenome (GOLD analysis project Ga0126381, IMG submission 96465) | Tropical forest soil microbial communities from Panama - MetaG Plot_28 | ecosystem: Environmental > Terrestrial > Soil > Tropical forest > Bulk soil | place: Panama | collected 2016-02-17
GAGCGAGTCGGGCTCGGGGAGATGGCCGCCGTGCGCACCGGCAAGTTTTCGCAGGGCATGCGCCAGCGACTGGCCATTGCCCGGTGCCTCATGCGCGCTCCCGCTCTCCTGTTGCTCGACGAGCCCTACGCCGCGCTAGACGTTGATGCGCGGATCATCGTTGACGAACTGCTGCTCGCCGCGCATGCTGACGGGCGGACTGTTGTCGTTGCCAGCCATGAGGCGCCGCCAGCACACCTGATCGACCGTGAGGTCACGATGGATGGCGGTCGCGTGGTAACTCCTACGAGCATCGCGCCTTCATGAGTCTGCGGGTCGCTTGGGCGATCGTCGTTAAGGACCTGCGAACGGAGATGCGCAGCAGATCCGCTATGAGCACTGTGCTTCCGTTTGCTGTCACGATGTTGCTCGCTTTCGGATTCGCTCTTGGACCGGACCGGCTGCTTCTCGCACAGACGGCATCCGGACTACTGTGGCTCGCCGCACTGTTCGCGTCGGTAGAGCTGTGCCACCGCTCCTATCAGAATGAAGCCGCGAACGGTGCGCTCGAGGGCCTGCTGCTCTCGCCAGTGGACAAAGGCGCGGTCTACCTAGGCAAAGCGGCCGCAGCGTTCGCGCAACTGATGGTGCTTCTGCTCGTTACAGCCGGCATCGTGATCGTGCTGTTCGAACTGCCGGTCGGTCCTGCGCCGGTACTGCTTCTGCTCACTGGCGTGCTGGGCATCGCCGGGCTGAGCACGATCGGGAGCCTTCTCGGCCTACTCGCAGTGCGCAGCCGTACACGCCAGGCGGCGCTTCCGGTCCTCGTTCTTCCTCTCGTGAGCCCGGTGATCATCGCGGCCACGCGCGCAACCGCGGACCTCACTCACGGCACCACCACCGGGATCAGCGGGTGGCTGAGCCTGCTCGTTGCGTTCGATGCCGCCTACCTCGCAGCCGGCTACCTCGTGTTTGGCCATTTGCTCGAGGACTGAGGTGGCTCGCTGCAGGCATTGACATCTCAGCTCACGGCTAGGATGCTTCTAAAAACGCAATCCTCCGCGATAGAAGGTGATCGCATGGCACCTTCGTCTGACTTCGGCACCGACACAGGCCGGCGTGCGGCATCCGGGTGGCCATACAAGTTGACAGGTCGTTTACGCGGCAAGTGGGCGCTGCCCCTCGCGTTCAGCCTCGCCGGTGCGCTCATGGCGATGACGGTGACTGCGGTGGCGAGCACATCAAGTTCAGGCGCCCCACCTGGCGGCAGCCGCGCCGTCCGGGCCCACTGGAACCAGGAGGAGGGGAACGGCGCCGTCCTGGTCAGGCAGGGCAAGCAGACCTTCCGCCTCGACACGTTCGGCGACGAGTCATTCTGGGGCGGCACCCTGCACCTGAATCAGACGATCGCCGGAGCGAGCAACGGCGGTATCGGCCCTGGCCTCAGCCCGGCGGCCGCTCTCGCGCTTGGACTGAAAGTCGATGTGGACGCGCTGCCGGAGTCGGTACAGCAGGGCATCGTCAACGGGACGGTCAACCTGAACGACCCGGCAACGACGCTAGCGCTCCTGAAGCTCAACGCCGTGGTCGGCGTCAAGGGCTTCTTCGACAGCAACGGCAACTTGAATTCGGTCGGCATCGAGTGCGCCCTGTGCCACTCGACCGTGGACAATTCTCTGGCCCCAGGCATCGGGCACCGGCTGGATGGCTGGGCGAACCGCGATCTGAACGTCGGGGCCATCGTCGCCTTCGCGCCGAACCTGCAGCCCATCGCGACGTTGCTGCATACCGACGTGGCGACGGTGGACAACGTTCTCAACGCGTGGGGACCCGGCAAGTTCGACGCTGCGCTGCTGCTGGACGGCAAGGGGTTCCAGCCCGACGGCAGCTCGGCCGCGACTCTGATTCCACCGGCCTTTGGCCTGGCCGGCATCAATCTGCACACCTACACCGGTTGGGGCTCGATCCCATACTGGAATGCTTTCGTTGCTGTGCTGGAGATGCATGGTCACGGCACATTCTTTGACCCGCGGCTCGATAATGCGGCGCAGTTCCCCATCGCTGCCGAGAACCATTTCGGGCACGTGGTAGCCAATCCCGACCTGGTGACGTCTAAGTTGCCCGGGCTGCAGGCGTACGAGCTGTCGCTCCGGGCGCCCGCACCGCCGCCGGGATCGTTCGACCCTGCGGCAGCAGCCCGCGGCAAGGTGCTGTTCGACGGGCCTGCTGAGTGCTCGACCTGCCATGTCCCGCCGATATTCACCCAGCCTGGCTGGAATCTGGTTCCGCCAGGCGCGATCGGCATCGACAGCTTCGAGGCAGACCGCTCGCCGACGCATATGTACCGCACCACTCCGCTGGCCGGGCTGTGGAGCCACCAGAAGGGCGGCTTCTACCACGACGGCCGGTTCCCCACCCTGCTGTCCGTGGTCGAGCACTACAACCAGGTGTTCCATCTGAACCTGACACCGGCCGAGGAGAACGACCTCGTGCAGTACTTGCTGTCGATCTAGCGCGCCCCGAGATCGGAGAGATCCCATGAGGCACCTGTACCGTGCGCTCACTGTGCTGGGTGGCTACCGGGCGCAGCGGGTGATGGGCGTCGCCACGCTCGCCGGACTGGCGGCGACTGTGGTCATCGGGCTGTTCGTCGTTCCACCGGATGCCACCCAGGGTGACGTCCAGCGGCTGATGTATGTGCATGTCCCGATCGCGTGGGTCATGTTCCTGGCTTTTGGAGTGGTATTTCTCGCCAGTGTCGCCTACCTCAAGACCAAGCGCATCCAGTGGGACCGGGTAGCCGCGGCGTCGGCGGAAATCGGGGTGCTGTGCTGCGCGCTAACCATCGTGCTCGGCTCGCTGTGGGGCCGGCCAGTTTGGGGAACGTGGTGGACATGGGACCCGCGGCTGACCACGACCGCCGTGCTGTTGCTGATCTACGTGGGTTATCTGTCGCTGCGCATGGTGGCAGATAGCCCGGCGCGGCGGGCCAAGTGGTCGGCGGTCGTGGGCGTCGTGGGATTCATCGATGTACCTATCGTGCACGAGTCCGTCGTCTGGTGGCGGTCGCTGCACCAGCAAGCGACGGTCCTGCGGCTCGGGACCCCCACCATCGCCGGCAGCATGCTGGCGACGCTCTTCCTCGCGTTCGTCACCTTCTCGGTGGCGTACGGCTACCTGATGGCTGTGCGGATGCGGGTCGGGCGGCTGGAGGATCGCAGCGCTGTTCCCGTCTCTGCGCAAACTGGGCCGCAGGTGCGCCGCGTGCAGTCCACCGATATCTCCGCTTCGGTCGGGAGCGACGGTCATGCATGACGTGGGATATGTGGCAGCGGGCTATTCGCTCACGATGGTGGCGCTGGTCGGCTACCGGTGGCACCTCGCCGTCCGGACGCGACGGGCCCGGCAGTACGTATCCGCGATCAACGGGCGAGCGCGTATCGGGCGGCGTCGGCGGTGAGCCACGATCTCTTAGCGGTTTCGGAGGCTCCGGCCGATGGCGTTCGCCGGCGTGGGGGGCGCGGGTGGCGCGGGGCCTCCTTGCGGGTCGCAGTTTGCCTCGCGGTTGTCGTTCTCGCGCTGAGCTGGGTCGCGATACGGGGGCTGACCGGCAACTTCGTCTACTACCTCACCCCGACCGACGTCGTCGCGCACCACAAGGCGCAGGTCGGGCAGCGGCTCCGGCTGGGCGGCTACGTCGTGCCGGGCAGCGTCCGGCACGCAGGATCGGTGCTGATGTTCACGGTCACGGACCGCACCGACTCGATCCAGGTTTTGGACACCGGCTCGGTGCCGGAGCTATTCAAGGCCGGCCAGGGCGTCGTGCTCGAGGGCACCCTCGGCCGCGATGGACGCTTCCATGCCGACACGGTGCTTGTGCAGCACAACGGGAATTACTTCCCGCCCAAGCCTGGACAGCCCCCACCGCACCGAGCTGACCTGAAGCTCGGGGGCTGAAGATGAGTCAGCTCGGGACCTATCTCCTGCTGTTGGCGCTGGTGGTGTCCGGTTACGGCCTGCTGGCCGCTGCTGTAGGTGCGAAGACCGGACGCCCCGCGCTCGTCGAGAGCGCGAGACGGTGCGCGTTCGGCCTGCTCGCGACCCTCGCTGCGGCGACAGCCGCGATGCTAGCGGCGTTGCTCAGCAACGACTTCGCGATCCGGTACGTCGCCGACAACTCCGCTCGGGAAACCCCGGCTTTCTTCAAAGTGCTGTCCCTGTGGGCTGCTGATGACGGGTCGCTGCTGCTCTGGAACCTCATCCTGGCTGGCTATATCGCGGCCGTCGCGCTCAGATTCCGGCATGACCAGCCGCCGACGTTCCCGTACGCGCTCGGCGTGCTCTTCGCCGTCCAGGCGTTCTACCTAATCTTGATCAACGGGCCGTCAAGACCGTTCGCCAGCCTGGCAAATCCTCCTGCGGACGGCCGCGGGCCTGCGCCACTGCTGCAGAACCATCCCTTGATGGCAGTCCATCCACCGTTCCTGTACCTCGGGTTCATCGGCTTCACCGTGCCCTTCGCCTTCGGCATCGCAGCGCTGCTCGCCGGGCAGGGCCTGGATCAGTGGGTCTCGCTCATCCGCAGGTGGACGCTCGTGGTGTGGTGCTTCCTCACGGTCGGGCTGCTGCTCGGAGCGCTCTGGTCGTATTCCGTGCTCGGCTGGGGAGGTTACTGGGCCTGGGATCCAGTCGAGAACATCGCGCTCTTGCCGTGGCTAGTGGCCACCGCGTTCCTGCACTCGGTCATGCTGCAGGAACGGCGCGGCATGGCCCGTCTGTGGAACATTGCACTAGTAATCGCCGCGTTCTCGCTGATGACGTTCGGAACGTTCCTCACCCGCGCCAATGTGCTGTCCTCCGTGCACGCCTTCGCCCAGACGTCGGTCGGGCCCGCGTACCTGTCGTTTCTAGCGCTGGTCCTGCTGGCCGGCTTCGGCCTGGTCGTCTGGCGCTTGCCGGAACTGCGCACGCCAGCAAGCCTGACCTCGGCGATCTCCAGGGAGGGTGCCTTCGTCGCCAATAATGTGCTGCTGCTCGCCGCCGCCGCGATCATCCTGCTGGGCACGACGTTCCCGCTGGTCGTCGAGGCCGTAACTGGCCAGCAGGTGACGGTCGGCGGACCCTACTTCCGCAGCTCGGTCACCCCGGTGTTCCTGCTAATCCTCCTGCTCGCCGGCACTGCACCGCTGCTGCCCTGGCGCGCCACCAGCCGGTCACGCGCCCTGCGCCGGCTGCGCCTGCCCGCGACTGCGGCAGCCCTCGTCGTGATCGCGACCGCTTCGGCAGGCGCACACAACGTCGCGGCCATTGCCGCGTTCGGGCTCGCCACGCTCGTCTTCGTCACAAGCGGACAGGAGATCGTCAGCGGGCTGGCAATCAGCCGGCATGGTATTCGCCGTGGCGTGGCGCGCGTCCTGGTCCGAGTGCGGCGACGGCACGCGGGCCTGATTGTGCACATGGGCCTGGCGCTGGTCGCGGTCGGCATCACCGCGTCATCGAGCCTGGGCCAGCAGATCCAGGTCACCCTGAGGACCGGCCAGAGTATCGTGTTCGGCGGCCAGGTATTGCGCTATCAGGGCTTGCGTGCAGACCGGCAGCCGCAGCGCGTTGTCCTCACGACGACGGTGTCTGTCGCGAATTCTTCCGGTGGCGCAGCTGCCACGCTGGATCCGCGCATGAACTTGTACCCGGCTGCCACCGAGCCGATCGGCTCGCCGTCGATCCACCGAGGGGTCGTCTGGGACCTCTACGCGTCGGTGATCTCGCTGCAGGACGACGGTGGCTCAGCCACCTTCCGCTTCTATCGCAATCCTGGCGTGAACTGGCTGTGGTTCGGCGGGCTGGTCATGGCGCTCGGCGGCGCAGCAGCAGCGTGGCCGAGCCGACGGCGAGGCAACTCCGGCGATGGCAGCGGTGCGAACACGTTGTCAGAGCGCGCCGCCGCGGAAGTCGGTGCCCCGTGAGGCAACGGACTGCGCGTCGCCGCGCTCAGCTGCTGGCCGGTGTCGTCGCTGCCGTGGCGGTCATCGTGGCATTCCTGGTGACGGGGTTGGGCAGGGATCCATCGGTGATTGCCTCGCCGCTAGTCGGCCGCGCGGCGCCGAACTTCACCTTGGCTCAGCTGAACGGCCCGCCCGTGACGCTCTCAAGGCTGCGAGGACAGGTCGTCGTCATAAATTTCTGGGCCTCGTGGTGCGCGGAATGCCATGTCGAGCAGGAAGCCCTCGATCGGGCGTGGCAGCAGTTCCAGGACTCAGGGGTAGTCGTGATCGGCGTCAACTTTGAAGACACCACTGGTGCCGCCCGTAGCTATGTCCGGACCGCTGACGTGAGGTACCCAGTTGTCGAGGACCCGGCTTCGCACACCGCACTGGCGTATGGCCTGCGCGGGGTTCCGGAGACGTTCGTCGTGAACCAGTCCGGTCGCATCGTCGCCCACGTCATCGGGGCAGTCAGCGCGTCGGCCCTGGCAAGCGAGATCAACTCGGCGCTGATCGCGAGTGCCCGATGACTGCTGCGGGGACGCCCGAGCGGGCAGGGGTGAGCCTATCTGGGCTAGTGGTGCTGGCCGCACTGGCCGCCGCCGTCGCCACGCTGATCATCGTGGCGGTGGGCGGCCACCGTCCGGCCAGCCTGGCCCAGCAGGTGCAGCAGATTGCCGCAGGGCTCCACTGCCCGATCTGCAAGGACCTGCCGGTCGCTGACTCGCCCGCTCCGCTCGCGCAGCAAATGCGCCAGGAGATTGTGCAGAAACTCCGCGCTGGCGAGTCCGCGGATCAGATCCGTGCGGGCTTCGTCGCGGCCTACGGCGACTCCGTGCTCATGTCCCCGCCCAGGCAGGGTGTGGCAGGGACGGTGTACTACCTGCCATTGCTCGTTCTGGCCGCTGGCTTGATCACTGCGTTCACGTTGCTGCGCCGCTGGCTCCGTGCTCGCCCTCACGATCCTCCCGGAGCCGGCTCGCCGCAGCTGTCCCAGAGGCAACGGCACGCCGTGGCGAGGGCTATATCCCGGCTGCGCGAGGAAGAACCGGGATGACCATCGCGGCAATCACCGGAGGGCTGACCTTCATCGTCGGACTGCTGATATTGCGGCCGTTCTCGGGCTCGGACGGCCGCCTGTACCTACGGGCCCACACTCCGGATGACGATCGCAGTCGCGAGCTGCTGCGTCAGCTGCGTGATCTCGATGACGACCTCGCCGCCGGGAAGCTGACACAGGACGATCACGTCCGGCTCCGCGATCCCGTCGAGCGAGAAGCCGCCGCTTTTCTGCGCCGAACGCCTCGCGGCGCGGCGGGCGGCACCGCAGTCACGTCAGGTCCAGAGTCCGGTTCGACCACCTCTCGTCCGCCGCAAGGCCGCGTAGCCGGTAGGGGGGCAAGGCGCTGGCGTCGTCGTACTGTGGCGCTGCTGGCGGTAGGCGCAAGTGCGGCAAGCGTCACGATCCTGCTCGTTGGCACGGTCTCTTCCCGCCACCCGGGGGAGACGATCACGGGTAACTCGGTGGCCGGGGCGACTTCTGTGGCGGGTCAGAGCGGGCCCGGACCGGCGTCCCAATCTCGCCAAAGCTCGCCCACCCCAGGACAGCTAGCCGCGGTGGCCGCGGCAGAGGCTCAGGTGAGAGGGAACCCGAAGGATGCGGATGCGCATCTTGCGCTGGCGGAAGCTTACGCAGCCGCAGGTGACAGTCAGCTGGCTGCGGTGGAGTACTTGGCCGTCACTCGAATTGATCCCACTAACGCTGAGGCGAATACGAATCTGGCCCTGCTCGCGTTCGAAGTCGGCCAGGCGGCCCAGGGCAAGGCCATGGTCGATCGCGCGCTCGCGGCCAGGCCGAACTACCCAGAGGCGCTGTACGTGCGCGGCCTGATCAACCTGGTTGGCCTGCGGCGACCGGCGGACGCCGTCCGTGATTTCAGCGCGTACCTTGCCGTCGCGCCGTTCGGCTCGCATCGGAACGCCGCTGTGACCCTGCTCGCGCTGGCGCAGAGTCAGGCTCATCGATGACCGGGCTCAGCTGCCTCTCCTTCAGTGCCTGCCACGCATCGATCGACGTGCTAGAACGGCTGTCTTACGCGCGTGAGGAACTTGCCAGCCGCCTGACGACCTTGCGTATCAGCAGCCGGGCTCGCGCCGTCGTGGTGCTGTCGACGTGCCAGCGCACCGAGGTTTATGCGACCTGGCCGGGCGAGCCGGACGACCCGGCGCTGCTGGCGGCACTGGCTCTGGATCGTGGCATCTCCAGTCGCGTACTGGGTCCCGCGACGCGGACGTACCGTGGCGAGGCGGCCGCCCGTCACCTGCTGCGGGTGGCCAGTGGTCTCGAGTCCTTCGTGCTCGGTGAAAGCGAGATCGCCGGACAGGTGCGGGCTGCCGCAGACATCAGCCGGGCGGCCGGTGCTGGCGATGTCGAGCTCGAGCGCTTGATGGACGCGGCAATCAGCGCCAGCCGGAAGCGGCTACGGCGAACGTCCATCCTGGCGGCCACTCGATCGGTCGCAGGCCTGGCGGTCGATACAGTCGCCGTGTCCAGCGGCGGCACTCTGACAGGCCGGCGGCTCCTGGTGGTGGGAGCGGGTCAGGTCGCCTCAGTCGTCGTGGCGCGTGCAGTCGAGCGGCAAGCGGTTGTTACTGTATGTAACCGCACCCGTCGGCATGCGCAGCGATTCGTCGCCGTCGGTGCGACAGTGGTCGACATCGCCGACCTCGCCGATTGCCTGGCGGCGTGCGACATCGCGATCCTGGCTACCACCGCCCCGCGCCCGCTGGTCGATGTCACCGTCCTGAGGTCAGCCCGAGTTGCCGACGCCGGCCCCCTGACTCTGGTGGACCTATCGATGCCGCGTAACGTCGATCCGGGCGTGCGCGCGCTGCCCCGGGTACGGCTGATCGACCTGGCAAACCTTCGATCCGATGGAACGACCGGTGCGGCCGACCTCGTCCACGACCTGGCAGCCGCCGAAGAGATTGTGGAAACCGAACTACGGCGCTACCTGCGCTGGCTCGCAGGCAGGTCTGCGGCTGCAGAGGTGTGCCGCATGCGCAGCGATGCCGAAGGCATCGCTCGCGAAGAGTTGGCGCGGATCGCTGGCGAGCTGCCCGCCGAGGTCCGCTCGGCCGTGGAACGGGTGCTGCTCAAGACCGTACACCGGCTCGTGCACAAGCCCACGATGGAGTTGCGTGCCGCAGCGGAAGCCAACAATGACATGTTGGTGGGCGTGCTCGCCGGCCTCTTTGACGCGAAGGCGCCGTCGAGCCTGGCCTGACCGCGTGGGCGCTGCGCGGCACTAGCGAGCGGCCTCCACGGTCGGCGGCCTGCCAGCCTGCTCTGGTGCTTCATCAGCCGCACGCAACTCGAGTCGGCAGCCCGCCGTCGTCGGATGCCGGGCGACCAGCTTGGCGACCTCGTAGGAACCCCCAAGCCCGTGGAGTATGCCCTCAGCCAGGGCGCGATGAAGACCGCAGATCAAGCTCGGGTTGGCCAAGGCAGCTTCTTGGTACGGGCAGCGCCCGAGCACGAATCCGGTCTCGGGCCCGCTCCCGATCCGCCTCGGCACGAACCCCCGGCTCCGGAGGAACCTCTCGAACTCGGCCGGCCCGTTGCAGGGCGCGCTCGAACTGTCGCCTCGCATCGTCCTGCCGATCAGCCGGCCGGCCCGCCTGCCCGCTTCGTCGGGATCGTCGCCCTCAGCGAGCACCGCTAGCAAGAGCTCGGACAAGATGCGGTAGGCGTCTGCCTCGCTGCCAGCGTCTGCCTCGCTGCCAGCGTCCGCCTCCGGCTGACGGCCAGCCATTTGCCGTCTCCCAGCGCTCTGTCATTACCCGACGTAACCGAGCGCTACCGGAAACCGCCGGATCTGGCGTTGTCGCCGGCTTCCGAGCCGGGACCGAAACCGCCATGCTCTGCAAACATGAGTGTTGGCCCCTTTCAGATAAGCGTAGCCTGTGACGCGCTGAGCGCCAGTCCTTTGCACAAGGCGCGCCCGGTCCAGGTGCGCCCAGGCCGGATGCCGTTCTCGCGGCACTCTGGCGCGATGCGTGTCTGATGGAGCCAGCGGATATTGTGGCGACGTGACCGATCGTCCAGCGTCCCAGCCGACATCACCTGTCGGCGACGTTGCGGCGGTCGCCGCCTTGCAGGAACCCCTTCGCCTTGCCCTGTACGAGTATGTGACAGGCGAGGCCGATCCTGTCAGCCGTGACCAGGCCGCCCAGGCCATGGGCATCAGCCGGGAGGCGGCGGCGTTCCACCTCGACCGGCTGGCTAGCGAAGGACTCCTGGACGTCGATTACCGTCGGCTGTCCGGCAAGCAGGGCCCGGGGGCCGGACGCCCGGCCAAGCTCTACAGCCGTTCCGCCCGCGAAGTCCAGGTCAGCCTGCCACCGCGGCGCTATGACGTGGCCGCGCGCCTGTTTGCTGCCGCCTTGGCTGACCCGAACCCTACCGCGGCGCTCACTGAGGTAGCCCGCACATTCGGCGAGTCTCTGGGCGCGCGAGCGCTACAACAGACCGGTCCGTGGACTGCCACGCGCCGCCGGGAAAATGCCGTGCGCATTTTGCAGAGCTACGGCTATAAGCCAGCCATCACCCAGGAGCAGATCACTCTCCGGAACTGCCCGTTCGACGCGCTCGCGAAGGACCACCGCGATGTCGTCTGCAAAATGAACCACGCTCTGATCGGCGGACTGGTTGCCGGACTCAACGCCAATGACATGACGACCGTCTTCCAACAGCGCACGGGCCAGTGCTGCGTCACTATAGATCGGCACGAGGAAGCTTCGCCGGAGAGCGCTCTCGGCTGAGCGCCGCAGCGACGCTTGGGCTCGACTACATCACCCTGTACTGCACCGGCCGCAGAGGGATGGACGCTCCTGGAGACCCACGTCGACTAACTGCCGCCGTCAATGCCAGCCGCCGCCGTCATTGCCGCCTCCGCCGTCGTGGCCTCCGCCGTCGTGGCCGCCTCCGCCGTTGTCACCTACCGGCTGCGGTTGCAGCGCGCCCGTCACAACGACGATGGTGCCGGCCGCGACCTTGCCTGCTGGCAGCACCGAGACGACCGTTCCGGCTGGCTCCTCGCCTGTTGGCTGCCAGCGCACCCCCACCAGCAGGCCAAGCTGGCGCAGCTGGCTGGCCACAACGGTGACCGGCAACCCGATCAGTGAGCTGCTCTGAACGGTCACGAACCCGGGCGTGCCTTTCTGACGAGGCGCTCCGGCACCTGCAGCCCTGTGGGGGGCAGCCGTCGTGGCGGTCAGCATGCGAGCTGCCAGCAGGCTCAGCGACGCGACCAGGAGGAGGGCGGCAGCGGCCGAGACTACCGTCATCCGAGGCCTCCGGGGACGGCTACCCGGCAAGCGTCGCGGGCGGCCGGGCGGCGGTTCGAGCATCGGTATATCGCGCAACGTCGGTGACTCCGAGCGCGGGCCGGCGGACCGCAATGGAATATCAGCTCCCCCGGACATGGCCGTGCGCAGGCGGGCCGCCCGATGGCTGACGTCGCGAGCGTTAGTCGGTCGGGCAGCCGGATCGGTAGCGGTGAGCTCAGCGATCAGTCCGGCCGCCTCCGCGGACACGGCGTCGGGCAGCGGCGGCAGCGGCGCGTCGCGATGCGCGGCAGCCAGCTCCAGGGGTGTCCCGCCGTATGGCGGGTGACCGGCCAGGCACTCATAGCCGACAATCCCGAGCGCATACAGGTCGCTGGCAGGCGTAGCTGGCGCCCCGTGGGCGCGCTCTGGTGCAAGGTAAGCGGGCGTGCCGGCAACCACAGCGCTGGTTGCCGCGGCCGAGGCTGCGCAGCTCGCGATGCCGAAATCGGTGATCTTGACGTTGCCGAGCCGGTCGAACACCAGGTTGGCCGGCTTCACGTCCTGGTGCACCACGCCAGCCTGATGCGCGGCATGCAGGCCAGCGGCTACCTGAGCGATCACGTCCATCGCGCGAACCGGGTCAAGCGGCCCGTCGGCAAGCACCGTGGCCAGCGACGGCCCGTCGATCAACTCCATTACCAGGTACGGCGGATCTGGCCGACACTCGTCGTGATAATCCTGAATCCAGGCGATGCCCGGGTGAGACAGCGCGCCCGCATGCCGGGCTTCAGCGCGCAATCTGGCTGCTGCCTCCGGATCCTGCGCGTACTCGGCACGGAGCAGCTTGATAGCCACCGTCCGACCCAAGATCGTGTCCACCCCGCGCCAGACGTCACCCTGAGCGCCGACCCCGATGCGGTCCTCCAGCTGGTACCGACCGCTGAGCAAGGCTGCAGGCGCCAATGTCAACACTCCACCAGACTTGTCGATAACCGGCCCCGTCTTATTGCACGTCCCTCAGCAACCGCAGGTTCAGCCAATTCCGGCCCGTTCGTCCGCGCATCAGTGTGAGCCGGACCCCGGCCCACTGCGGAGGCGCGACAGGCCCGGCCGGACTCCCATTTCCGGCCGGTGTCAAC
>Ga0126381_100007107_pt1 | contig 12428 bp, 10 predicted proteins | sample PanSoiMetPlot_28_FD_96465 | JGI IMG/M metagenome (GOLD analysis project Ga0126381, IMG submission 96465) | Tropical forest soil microbial communities from Panama - MetaG Plot_28 | ecosystem: Environmental > Terrestrial > Soil > Tropical forest > Bulk soil | place: Panama | collected 2016-02-17
TGATTCCGAAACTCGACTCCCAAAAAATCTTACACCTCCGAGCAGCACCCCCATCTGCTCTTTGCCATCCGTCAACCAGTCTCTTGTCGTAAAATGCGGAAATCATGATTTCCAAAGAACTTCTGGAAATGCTGGTCTGCCCAGCCTGCAAGCAGACTCTCGAATACCGCCAGAACCCGGAATCCTTGAAGTGCACCCAATGTCACCGGGTCTACGCCGTCGAAGATGACATCCCCATCATGCTCATCGATAAAGCGACCATCGAGCCGTAGCCCAGATTTATAGCTGCGGGTGCTTTTTCATCCTGAGGAAATCGATGTCGTTCCGCGAAGCAACGACATCACCTAGTCGAAGGATCCCTACCCCACTTCTCCCCAGTCCGTCCTCAGCACCGTGTTCGAACACGAGGCGCTCACAATTCGAACTTCGGACCGCTTTCCACCACCACCTGGCCGGAATCAGCCATTCAAAAACGACACATTGTGTCAGTTTTGAGATTACTTCTGGGTACCACAGGCATCACTCCCGCCCTCCCGGCCCTCTTCCTTTGCCTGCAACTTTCGAAATTCAATAGGGTTATTAGTTTTCGGAAGAATCTGAGGGGCATGCAGCGAACTTTGGTGAATTACGGCAGTCTAATTGCATGCAACTTCAACAGCTGCCGGTGAGTCTAATACGGCAAAGATCGGGAAGGTCGGAATCGGAGGTGATGACGGCCATGACTTACGAGAATGCAATGGACGTAGTTAAGAACGACAAAGACAGATTCACGCTGACTGAATTGGCAGCGCTGAGGAACGATCTGCTCCAGGGTGGAATGATCGATTCCTACGAGGCCGCAGAACTGCTTCAAGTGTTCCTGATGGGTCGGGGGTACGGAGTTTCGCCCAAGGCAGCGCTGGACGCCGCTAGCCGTGTCGAAATGGCCGGATGCGCTCTGCCTGTCTTGCAACATGAGTTAGAAAACCTGGCAATGGTGATGTAACGACGCTCGGCGGCGGAACGATGAACCGCAGCGAGGTGAGCAGGCTCGAGAACTCAGGATGTGTGAGAATTCGGAACAGTTTGGGTGGGAAGCCGCGCCCAGGGGCCAAGAAGTTTGACTTTCTGGCTTGCCGATCAGAAAAAGACCGACGAACCAGTTCCACAACGATAAAGCCGGGCAAACCAGCCCGGCTTTCGTGGTCTTTGCGCACGCTCTGGCTTGGTGGGGATCGCTTTTCAGTCCGATTGCAGCGGTTTGGGGCACAGCTTGCACACAGTTGATGACTTAAGTGACTTGTGGTGGTCGCGCTGAAGTGTTATCCGGTGAGTGCCGATGAGTCATCTTAAGAGTAGCGGATTCTGAGGCTGAGGGCCGCGTTGCATGGTTGGAGGTTGTAATGTTGAGCGACAAGGATATTGACACCCTGCTGTACTACTTGGACCGCGGCATCCAAGAAGAAATCCAGCGTATTTGCGATGCTGAGGGCGTGCCGGAGTCGTACGCCAGCCTGGTGACGCCTGAAGATATAGCCATCGCCAAGTCGATGGGAATCGCGTTCTAAGACCTCTCCGGTCAACCCAAAACCGGTCGGCGGCGCGTGAGCTCTCACAGTGCGCCGAGTTCCAAAACCTCAATACCCGACACTTGCGCCAACCCCGGGCAAACTTTGCTTGGAAGACTGAAAGGGGGTGCGGCAACCTTCGTCCTGTGAGCCCCAGCACCGCATCGAGCGAAGAGGTAAAATGCCACTCACCAGTGTGGCTTTCATGCGGTTCCATGCCGTTCATCAAGACGCCCGATTCGCCGTGCGCCACCTGCTTCGTTCCCCAACCACGACGCTGATCATCGTGCTCACGTTGTCGTTGGGGATTTCCGCTAATACTGCAATTCTGAGTCTCGTCAACGCCTGGCTTTTCCGGCCGTTGCCTCTGACGAATCCACAACAACTCGTCAGCATTTGGCGGACCGCACCCGCCAATCCTCACGAACCCGCATACTTCAATGCGTATCACGACTATCTCACCTGGAGTGCAGAGAACCATACGTTGCAGTCCTTGGCGGCACTGTTCCCACAGGATTACACGATCACGGGCGGTGGTGAGCCCCAGCAGATTCACGGCGCCATCGCAAGCTGGAATCTCTTTGCCACCGTCGGTGCCGGAACAGCCATCGGGCGCACATTTGTCGCGCAGGATGCGCACGGCGAAGCTTCCTGCCTGATCAGCCACGCGCTGTGGCAGACGCGTTTCGGGTCATCGCGAGAAATCGTTGGGCAGACCATCGCGCTGAACGGCAAGCCGTATCGGGTCCTCGGTGTGCTGCCAGCAAAATTCTCGCTGCGCGTTCTGGATTTTCCATTTGAAATGGACGTATGGACGCTGATTACAGCGGACGATCGGTACCATACCAGCAGTTCTGCGGCCCCGGTCTCGGTCATCGGACGCTTGAAACCCGGTGGCACGATTGCTCAGGCAGAAGCCGACCTGAATGCCATGCAAAGGGAGTTGAACCCACGCTATGCAGATGAGGTGCCTGGCTCGCGTGTGCTGGTTGCGGGCTTGCAACAGGACAACACGCGCACCATTCGCAGCTCCCTCTGGCTGTTGCTCGGCGCGGTCGCGATATTGCTTTCGATCGCTTGCATGAATGCCGGAAGCCTGGTACTAGGACGCAATTCACAGCGAGCCACGGAATTCGCCGTCCGATTGGCGCTCGGTTGTCAGGTCCCGCGCTTGTGGCAGCAGCTCACAACGGAAGTCCTACTGCTCTTCGTTGCTGGCGGCGGTTTGGGTCTGGCTATGGCTTTCGCCATTCTCCGTATATTCGCGGCTGCGAATCCTTTCGGGTTCCTTCCGCCTGGCGGCGTTTCGCTCGATATGACGGTGCTGGGTATCACAGCTTCTCTGATCTGCGTGACTGCGCTTCTATTTGGCTCTATCCCAGCGATCCGGGCGTTGCGGCTCATCGACGTGAACGCCCTGCGCACTCGATCCACCGCGAGCCCCGCCCATCTACGATCGCGAATGACGTTTGTCGCGGTCGAGATCGCATTGTCAGTTGTTCTTTTGGTGAGCGCCGGACTTTTGATATCCAGCTTCAGAAAGATTCTTACCGAACCAATGGGATTTCAAACCAGCGGAGTTTACTTAGGCGAAGTCGGCCTCCCGCGTTCCCGATATGCAACCGTAGATGCTCAATCAAGGTTGGTGGAGCAGTTGTTACGGAAGCTTCGCGCGCTTCCTGCAATCCAGGCGGCCGGTGCTTCCACGAGTTGGCCATTCCAGGCGAACGGCCTGAGTCCGATCGAAGTCGAGGGTCGACCAGAGGACCGAACGCCACGCGCGTTCGAGTTTAATGCCGCTCCGGGCTACTTCCGAGCGCTTGGAATTCCGTTGCTGCAAGGGCGCGACTTCAAGGAGACCGACAAGGCGGGAACGCCCGACGTTGTGGTGATCAATGACGCCCTGGCGCGTATGTCCTTTCCCGCTGAAGACCCGATCGGGAAGCGGATCAGTGTAGCCTCGCTCAATCCAAAGGAGCCCAATGGACCCTGGCTTACCGTAATCGGCGTGGTTTCGAATACACGCTCAATACGCTACAACCACTCCGACTGGGACATGCAACCCGCGGTTTACAGTTCATTCATGCAGCGCCCGGACTCCAGCGGCGAACTCCAGCGCTTCGACGCGCAGACGATCTATCTGTATCTGCGCGCATCATCGCTGCAAACGGCAGTCGTGTCGTCGGCGGTGCATTCGATCGATCCGGATATTCCAGTGCAACCGCTCCGTACTACGGGCGAGATTGTGAGCGAACTGCGCGTACAACCGCGGCTGCGTTCCTGGGTTCTTGCCAGCTTTGCTTTCATTACCCTGCTTCTCGCGGTCATTGGAGTTTATGGAGTCATGACGCAGTTTGTCGAACAGCGCCGCGCCGAGATAGGCATTCGATTGGCTTTGGGCGCGACACCGACAAACGTGGTCGCGATGGTTCTCCGCTGGAGCCTGCAGTTGATTCTGCCGGGATTGGTTTTTGGTATCGCCGCTGCCGCCGCGGCAACTCGCCTTTTGCGGAGTTTACTCTACGGAATTTCGGCGTTCGATCCGCCTACGTTTGCAGCCGTCGCGTGCATTCTTCCTGCGGTTGGCCTTGCTGCCGCGTATTTTCCGGCGCGATGCGCAGCCGAAATTGATCCAAACACGGTGCTCAAGTCCGAGTAGGGGCGGCAGCCTGGATTCGGTCCTCGTGCCCTTATCCTCTGGCGAGAAATGGAGTGGCGGCGCCCATGTGCGAATTGTATGTACAATATTGTAAGCGAACGTTCCTTTGAGAACACCGCGGAGCTCTTTCCGCAGTCTGCTATAACTTACTCATAACGCAAGCTTTCCACTGGATCGAGCTGTGCGGCCCGGGTCGCGGGAATCGTGCCGAAAATGATGCCTACCACCGACGACACGACAATTGCGATTACGGCCGAGACTCCCGGTACGGGCAGACGGTAGTCTGTGAAGAAACGTATCGAATAAGGAAGAGCAAGTCCGGCGATGATGCCAACGAACCCGCCCGTGAGTGAAATCAAGACCGCTTCGGCAAGAAACTGGAAGCGTATCGCGCGCTTGGTCGCTCCAATCGCCTTGCGAATGCCGATCTCGCGGATGCGCGAGGTCACCGTCGCGAGCATGATGTTCATGATGCCGATGCCGCTCACCAGCAGCGTGACCAATGCCACCAGAAGACCCACCATCGTCAGCGCATCCGCAATCTTCGCCGCCACCTCAAGCAGATGGGTCAGGTTCTCCACGCTGTAAATCGACTCCGGACGGTGCCGCGACTGCAGCACGCGCTTGATCGCGTTCGTTGCGGGAACAACATCTTGCGGACTCGCCACCGAGAAGTAGATTTGCCGCACGTCGCCAGAGGGAGTGAAGAATCGGCTGACGGAGTACGGAATGAGCATCGTGTCGTCCCCGATGTCAGACTGCCCGAACGTATCGACGCTCTCTTTGAATACACCAACGATGGTGATCGGAAGGCCGCCACTGAGCTTGAGGATCCGGCCGACTGCTTCCTTGGGAGTGCCGTATAGTTTCTGGGCAAGCTTTTCTGTGATGACGCCAACCTTGTTGCGACCGGCGGAATCTTGGGAATCAAAAAATCGTCCGGCAAGCAGCACCAGGTTGCGCACGCGAAGGTAATCCGGATCTACACCCAGCAGGCTGACGTCGCGCTGTTTTCCCCCGCCGACGTTGATGCGGTCTCCCAACGCGACCGTGGGAGAAGCCGCGACAACGCTCGGAACCTGCTCCCGTACGGCAGCGACATCCTCGACGGTCATGGGATCAGGGGTAGAGTCGAGGCGCTGGCCTCCGCCCTGGTAGTCGGCATAAATCATATTGGTGCCGATCGATTGCAACTGGCGCAAGATATATTGTTTGCCTGTCAACCCGATGGTGCTGACCAGAATGACCGAGGCCGTGCCCACAGCCATCGCCAACGCCGTAAGAATGAATTGCAGCTTGTTGCTGCAGAAAGAGTCGTAGGCGAAGTTCAGAATCTCGCTCAGCCCAATGGTGAGCTGCCGCTGAACCGCTACCGGTGTCGAGGTGGCCGTTCCCATCTAGCAATTAGATGTTAAACCCCGCTACAAGTAGCTGCAATCAGCACGCATTGTTGTACTCTTACTGGGAGGACACTCGGGCGTGCTCCTTCCACACAAATACAAAACGGTCATTCTGCTACTTTTGCTGACGGCAGCGACACTGGTGGTGCACGGATACCACCCTTACGCGGAAGATGCCGAAATTTATCTTCCCGGCGTAGAGCATATCCTGAACCCCAAGCTCTTTCCTGTGGGCCAGGAGTTCTTCCTGTCGCATGCCAACATGACGGCTTTTCCCAACCTGGTGACTTTTTCCGTTCGAGTCACGCACCTTCCCCTGGAAGTCGCTCTGCTGCTGTGGCACGTAACGTCCATCTTCTTACTGCTGCTGGCTTGCTGGGAACTCGGTGGACTTTGCTTCCCGACGGAGAGGGCGCGATGGGGATCGGTTGCTCTTATAGCCGGTTTGCTATCGCTGCCTGTGGCCGGTACTGCCCTGTTCATCATGGACCAGTACCTGAATCCGCGGAATCTCGCGGCGTTTGCGGCAATCTTCGCCGTCACGCGGCTGCTGGAATCAAAATATTTTCGGGCGTTGTTATGGCTGGCGTTCGCTGCTAGCGTGCACTTGCTGATGTCGTCGTATGTGATTTCGTTCTGCGCGTTGTTCGCCGTGATGAAGCAATACGAGTCGCGACTGTGGGCAAAGGTCAGACGCGTTGAAGTTCCAGCAACGGTTGCGGGTCTCCTTCCCCTGATGATTCCGCTGGCCCAGTCCACGCCGGCTTACCACGAAGCGGCCAAACTGCATGCCTATTTCTATATCCAGCGCTGGGCCTGGTACGAGTTGCTGGGACTGGTCGCTCCGATTGGGCTGTTCTTTTGGTTCAGCAACATTGCCCGCACAAAAGGGTGGACGAATATGGTGCGCTTGTGTCGCACATTCATCGTCTACGATGTGATTTACATAGTGGGCGCGCTGGTCGTCGATTTACCGGAGCGTTTCGAAAGCCTGGCGCGCTTGCAGCCGCTGCGCAGCTTGCACCTGTTGTATATGGTGATGTTCGTCATCATCGGAGGGCTGCTGGGTGAGTTTGTTCTGAAGAATCGTGTGTGGCGATGGGTTGCCCTGTTCGTTCCATTAAGTGCAGGAATGTTTCTGCAGGCGCGCAGCCTATTTCCCGCCAGTGCGACTGTGGAATGGCCCGGGAGTGAGCCGAAGAATCCGTGGGCACAGGCTTTTGTTTGGATACGACAGAACACAGCCGTGGATGCGGTCTTCGTGATGGATCCGCGCTATATGCACATCGCAGGCGAAGATGAGATTGGATTCCGCTGTATGGCGCAGAGGAGCCGACTGGCTGACGCGATCAAAGACAATGGTGTCGTGAGCATGTTTCCCCCACTTGCGGACCGCTGGCTGAGCGAAGTGAATGCTGAAAGTCCGTGGGGCAGTCTGGAGGTGGAGGATTTCAAGCGGTTGAAGGCAAGCTACGGAGCAAGTTGGCTGGTCGTGCAACAGCCCGGTGTCGCAGGGATCGAATGCCCTTACACGAATTACGCTGTGCGCGTCTGCCGGGCTCCCTAACAGCCTTTGCGGTGCCAGTCTCTTCGGGTGAGTTGCATCAGATACAATCGCACAGAAACCAGGAAACTCCGATCGATGTCCACTGCACAAACGGCTGTGGCCCCGGCAAAGTTGTTCTCGTACGAACGATGGGAAACTCGTCTGCCCGAATTGGCGAAAGGGTATCAGCTAAATCAGCCGTACCGGCACATCCTTCTCGAGGATTTTCTTGAGCCGGAGGCCGCGCTCGAAATGGCTCGCGAATTTCCTGAGCCGACCAGCGATGCCTGGACGCAGTACAAGCACACCAACGAAAACAAGCTGGGCATGCCGAAGCGCGATCTCTTTCCGCCGATGCTGGGAGCGGTCACCGACGAACTGAATTCACCGGAGTTCGTTTCATGGGTTTCGCGGTTGACTGGCATCCATGGACTGGTGGCGGACGCCATGCTCGAGGGCGGCGGACTTCATCAATCCGGGCCGGGGGGATACTTGAATGTTCATACAGATTTTTCTAAGCACCACTTCCACGGCAACTGGCATCGCCGGGTGAATCTGATTCTCTATTTGAATCCCGATTGGCAGGAGGCGTGGGGCGGAGCGATCGAACTCTGGGAACGGGCCGCGGGAGGCGGGATCTCCCATTGCGGCGCGAAGTACTCGCCGTTGTTGAACAATGCGCTGATCTTCACCACCGACGAGAAATCGTTGCACGGCTTTCCCGATCCGTTGAAGTGCCCGGAAGGCCAGTCGCGAAAGAGTCTTGCACTCTACTACTACACGGTGGAAAAGGATGCGAGCTTCGCCGCGCATTCTACCGACTACTTTGCTCGCCCGCAGGATAGCCGGGCGAAGGCGGCGATGATCTGGATCGACAAGAAGGCCGTAGATCTCTACTCCCGGGCCAAGGCGCGATTCGGATTCTCAGATGAATTCGCCAGCCGCGTCCTTGGTTGGTTATCAGGAAAGAGATAGACTCTAGTTAGTAACGCCCCAACCCGGGTGCCTAAATACCCCGCCGCAGAGGTCTCCTCGAGATATATTTCTTCGCGGCAAGGCCGGGATGGTAGCCCATCCGCGTAAAAGCGAACACCGCCAGCAATGGGTTCAGAAGGAGATTTCTCAACGACCAATCGCCAGAAGAGGGTGACGGTCGCGGGGCTGTTTGAGCGGCCAATTGCATTTTCTCGTTGCAAGACTTCCCTGCCCGGTGCAGGCGCGCACGTCTGCCGTTGGGCACTCGACCCGTGGCCTTTCAAAAGGCCCCCCATCTATTCCTATACGGGACTCGACGGGGCTGTGCGGGCAGGATGCGGAGGAGCAATAAGACCCAAAAGCGCGTTTGCCCGCTCGGCCGTTTGGTATTCAGGCGAGTCCGCGAGATACCTCTGACTCAACGAGAAGTCTGGTTTAGAAACTGAACAAGGTAATCCTTCCACGCCACTGCCCAGGTGTGGGTGCCGTGGCCGTGGGTGCTGTCGCTGATAGGCAGCAGGATGAAGGTGCCGTGCTTGAGGCGCTTGCTTTGCGGCTCGGCGATGCCTAGCTCCGGAGGATTGATGAAGTCATCGGCGGAGTTGATCCAGAGGACGGGGGTGATGATGTCTTCGAGGTGCGGCGAGGGATCGTAGTTTCGCGAGGCATTGACGTTATAAAGGAGGTCGTTGGCGTCGAGGGCGGCCAAGCGCGGTTCGACCGAGTCGGCGACGTATTTGTCGGCCGCATCACGGGTGGGGAGATTCTTCTGCATCAAGACCGGCGCGCTCCCGGCGATGATCAGCAAACCCTGGGCATTGCGGAGCGCCTGCTTTGGCTCTTCTTTATACTCACCGTCTTTCCAGTCAGGATCGTTGCGGATGGCCTCCATCACCATCTTGCGCCAAACCCGGTTGCGGCCGGCGATCTGCACGGGGAGGCAAGCCATGGGCATGAGGGCATCCATGAAGTTGGGATACGTTTCGCCCCAGACGAACGAGTGCATGCAGCCCATGGAGGTGCCGAAGATCAAACGGAGATGCTGGACACCGAGGCCGTCGACGAGCAGAAGATGCTGCGCCAGAACCATGTCGTCGTAATCATATTGCGGGAAATGCGCGTGCATGCCGTCGCTGGGCTTGGAGGATTTGCCGTGGCCGATGCCGTCGGGGGCGACGATGTAGTAGCGAGTGATGTCGAGAGGCTGACCGGGACCGTAGAGTTCGTTGGCGAATTGCGGAGCGAGGAATTGGACGCCGGTTCCTCCGGTACCGTGCAACAGCAGCACGGCATTCGTGACGATACCTTTGGAATCGTGCGCGGGCTGGCCCCAGGTTCGGTAATGCAGGCGCATTTCGGCGAGTTGCTCGCCGGAGTGGAACTTGAAATCGTGCGCGATGTAGTTGCCTTCCGTTGCAGGATATTTCGGCGGCTGCTGGGCACGGACAAACAACGGCACGAGAATTGTCAGCGTAGCGACGACGCGAATTCCGAAACGCATTACGGATTTCCTCAGCGCATGTTGTCGAGAATGGAACCGACGATTCCGCCGACCACGCCGCCTTCGACCGCCTGGCGCGGGGCGGCTTCACGCGGGAGATAGCGCTCGATGGCATGAGCGAGTCTTGCGATCGGCAGCGTTTGCAGCCAGACGCGTCCCGGGCCGGTGAGCGCCGCCAGGAACATTCCATCGCCACCGAAGATCATGTTCTTGATGCCGGGGACGGTGGTGATCTGGAACGAGACACTCGCTTGAAATGCGCCGACGTGGCCGGGATGGACGCGCAAGGTCTCACCAGGCTTCAGATCGCGGACGACCAACTCGCCGGAGAGTTCGAGCCACGCGATCCCCTGGCCGCTGACGCTTTGCAGAAGGAATCCGTCGCCACCGAAAATTCCCGCGCCGAGTGATTGCTGGAAGCCGACGCCGATTTGGATCTGAGAGGTGGCGCAGAGGAATCCCTGGCGGTGAATGAGGTAATCGTTCCCCGGGGAAACTTCGACGGGGACGATGTGGCCTGGCAGTTTTGTCGCGAACGCCAGTTCACCAGGCATGCCGAAGGCGCGGTACTCAGTCATGAACAGCGATCCACCGCCGGCCACGCGCTTGAGTGCGCCAAAGAAGCCGCCGGCGCCGGCGAATTGCGTGTGCGTGGTCATCTGGATCGAACTGCCCATCCAGGAGAGTTCGCCGGCTTCGGAGATGATGGCCTCGTTGGGTTCGAGGATGAATTCGAGGACGGGCATGGTGGTGCCGGTGATGCGGCTCTGCATGAAGAGCTCCGGAGTGTGAAGTGAGATTGAGCGCGGCTCGTGCTGCGCGGAGAGAGTATACATCGGGCCTGCAGAAATTGTGGAAGGACCAACTGCCTGGGTCCGCGTGCAGGCGTCATCCCGAACGCAGGCGCGGTTCAGCCGGCAGAGCGATATTGCGTGGATACCCTACCATGCCAATTCCCTCCGCGCGAGATCCTTCGCTTCGCCGGAAAAACGGTTCCGCTCAGGATGCCGCCGCCTCGGGTTCGATATTGGCGGGCGGGGCTGCCGGGGTTTAGATCTGCAAGCTCCTAAGGTACGGAACGCTGGCCTTCATCAGATCGAGCTTCATTTCGACGAAGTAGTTGTGGATGCCTCCAACTTTTGCGGCGGTGAAAATGCTCTTCCAGTCGAGGGAGTCCTGGCCGACGGGAACGATTTTCTTGCTGGCGGCGTCCCAGCCTTGTACGTGCATCGAGATGAAGCGGCCGGGATATTTCGTGAAATATTCGGCGGCGGCATAGCCCTTGCTAATGGTTGAGACCTGGAACTGGAACTTGACCAACTTGGGATCGAGGAGTTCGAACAGGACGTCGTAAGTGCGCTTTCCGTCAACGGTTGAGAGTTCGAATCCTTCGTTGTGCAGGCCTTGCTGGATGCCGGCTTGGGCGGACTTTTCGCCTATCTTGTTGTATTCGTCAGCCGCCCGTTTTGCGTCGTCCATGGTGGGATTGTTGCCCGCGTTGAGGCTGGGGACGAGCATCTGAGTGAGGCCGACGTCTTTGGCCCAGGCGATGCGGTCGTCCTGATTTTTTCGTAGTTCGTCGATGCTGAAGTGGGAACTGAGGCAGGTGACGCCGTCGGCGCTCAGGATTCGGCGGAGTTCGGGACCCTTAAAATTGGCCAGGCCTCCGAAGCCGTATTCGGCGTAGCCGACGGGGGAGCAGAGTTCGATGGATTGGAATCCCGCGTCGGCGAGTTGTTTGATGGTGCGGGAGAAATCTTGGGCGATGGATTCTTTGACCGGCCAGGTTTGGCACCCGATGGGCATGTTCAGCGGGCTGGCCTGCAGCTTGAGCGTGCAGAGAAAGCCGAGGGCGGCGGTTTGGGTGGCGGCGATTTTGCAGAAGTCACGTCGGGAAATCGACATTTGGTCCTCCTCAAGTGAATGCGACCACGGGGGCTGAAACCCCCATCCCATGTGGTCCTTTCGACGCGGCCCTCGAAGGGCCGCTCTTCCCTGGCAGGGTCGGCATCTTCGCAGAACCCTACAATTCCCACCCCGGACGGCGGTCGGGGCGGATTTGGTTTTTGGCGACGTCGGAGTCGTTGACTCGGAGGTTCGCGGGATCCCAAGTGATGCGGCCTCCCTGGCGAACCGCGACGTTTCCAAGGAGCAGCGTTTCGGTGACGAGGCCTTCAAACTCGAAGTTGCCGCCGGGCTTGGTCTTGCCGCCTTTGCAGGCGTCGAGCCACTCGCGCTCGTTGCCGGGCGAGCGCGGGAGCGTTGGAGCTGGCGGCTTGAATGCGTCCATCTTTGACTGTGGAATCAGTTTCGGATGGCCGCCATTGAAGGAGCAGAGAATCTTGCCAGCGTCCCCGATGAAGAGCATGCCCTCGTCTTCTTCGCCCTCGCCTTTGAGCGGGCGGTTGGACTCGAGTTCTTCTGGACGCTCGGGCTTGAGGCCGCCGTCATACCAGGTGAATTTGACTTCGGGCATCTCGCCGCGGGCGGGGAATTTATAACGGATGATCGACGCCTGCGGATAGGTCTCGTCGTAGCGGTCGGTGGAACTGGCTTCGACGCTGGCGGGGGCTTCGAGTTTCAGGACACGGAAGATTGTGTCGTAGCTGTAGGAACCCATGTCGCCGAGGGCGCCGCATCCGAAGTCGGCCCAGCCGCGCCAACTGAAGGGCAAGTAGACATGATTGAACGGGCGTTGCGGCGCGGGACCAAGCCAGAGATCCCAGTCGAGGCCTTCGGGGACCGGTTGGGATTCTTTCGGGCGCTCCAAGGCTTGCGGCCAGAAGGGACGGCTCGACCA
>Ga0126381_100007108_pt1 | contig 12428 bp, 11 predicted proteins | sample PanSoiMetPlot_28_FD_96465 | JGI IMG/M metagenome (GOLD analysis project Ga0126381, IMG submission 96465) | Tropical forest soil microbial communities from Panama - MetaG Plot_28 | ecosystem: Environmental > Terrestrial > Soil > Tropical forest > Bulk soil | place: Panama | collected 2016-02-17
CGGCTCCGGAGGGAGAATGCCGCGCTCGTGGAGGACAATAAACAACTCCGCGCCGCCATGAGCCTGTTTCAACACGCGCTCTCGCGTGGTGGGACAACGGAACCGGACTGCATCTGACCGCCGAGGCCGGAAGCGGAACTGGCGTGGTTTCCCTGAGAGACGCCCTCTCACGGGCGGCTCGAAACAAATCGATCACAAGTATCGTCTAGAAGCCCGACGGCTGAATCCAGAAGCTCTCTTTCCAGGTCGCGCCGGGTGAGATGCTCTGCAACTCCTTGTAGACGCCGGCCTGGGCGAGGTTGAAAGCGTTGGTGATGGCGGCCATGGGTTCGAAACACAGAAACTCCCGTCCCGGCGGCGCGTAGGCCACAGCGACGGTATATTTGGGGCCGTAGCTGACGGTGATGCGCTGCGAGCTGCCTTCCACCCAAAAGCGGGCGCGGCCGTCGGCATCGCGCACCAGGTCGGTGAACACGTCGTCGAGCTGAATGCCCGCGAGCGGCTGCGGGTCCTGATAGCGCACTGGCTGATGTTCGCCGGTGGGGATAAGGCGCTCATCCAGTTTGAGGTGCCGGCGCGCGGCCAGATGGACGCGGCAGCGGTCGCGCGGGGCATCGTAGACCCGAAAGTAAGGGTGAAAGCCAATGGCCACCGGCATCGGATCGGCGGAAAGGTTCTCGAGAGACGTTTCGACTTCGAGCGCGCCATCCGCCAGCCGGTGCGTCATGGAAATCGTGTGAGCGAACGGGAACTGGGCCATGAGATCGGGATAACGCCAGAACTCGAGGCGGCTCGTGGCCGATGCGCCATGATCGGTGGCTTCAGCGGAGACCGGTTTCCACAAGGGCGAAAAGTTCAGCAATCCATGAATCGGCTGACCACGCTGATCGCGCCGAAAATTGCCGAGTGCAGGATTCAGCAGATAGCGGCGGCCGTTCGCCCACCATGCTTCGCTATCGATGCGGTTGGCCCAGGGGGCGAGGAAAGGAACGGCACAGAACGCGCGGCTCTCGCGCAGGCTGCCCAGACCGCCGTCCGGACGCCAGAGGATATTATGTCCGGAGGCTGTGAGTTCATACAGCAGATTGCCGAGCGAAGGTGCGATGCGCGCTTCGATATTGCGTGCGCTATCGCGCAGTTCGACCACCTCGATGCCGTCGACGGCAATCGTGGGGGCCGAATAGGCTTCGCTCATTTGTCCTGTGGTTCCAGAGCGGGATCGCGCAACTCGAGCGTGGTTTCCTTCTGGCAGCAGGCACACGGACCGGGCGTGTAAGTGCGGATGTTGCAGACGTCGCAATAGTAAGTGATAATCTTCACCTTACCCTTATCTACCGCGACGAGGCCGCGCTCAAAGAACGGGTCGATGGCGAATCGGTCAGATGCGGTGAAGTGGCCGTGCGCCTCCATCTGGTATCCATTGAGTCGCTTGTCGGCCAGGACCTTGCGGGTGGACTCGTCGCCATCGAGCTGGACGAGCTTGTGATCGGCGGTTTCGACTGCCGGCGGAGCGCCGTCGCGCACCAGCAGCTTGCCGCGAATGGATTCGTGCGAATGGAGATCAGCCGCCCACGCCGCGCTGAGGAAGAGAGCGGCTATCCACAGACAGTACCGCATGAATCGATTGTAGCGCGAGTGGGAGGGAAGCTTTCAGGGCCACCCGCCGCTCATGGGATCGAAGTGCGGGTCATGGAGGCTCACTGGCCTGCTGTTGGTGTCCCTGCCAAAGAAACCGGAAAGAGTCATAAATGTGACAGAACGCTGACACCGCAGTTTACGGTCTATTTCTTTTTATCCCGCCAGGGAACTTCCTGAACTTCAGTAGGCAGGTAAACACTTCTTCGGACCACGGCGCGAAGAAATTAAAGCGGCAACGCCGATGCCAGATCTGCTCCAATGACGGTTTTCATACGCCCCTTCGCAAATGCGGGTTAAGGATGAAAACCAACAAGATCGGCTGAACATGGCAGTCGCGCCCTCCAAACGTGTTATGAAGATCTCGAACGGCCGAGCAAACGACTTTCCATCCATGTATGGCCATGTGCCAATCGGCATCTGTCTCGTTGACAGCAACGATCGCCTGCTCCGAGTGAATCACGCGTTCGCAAAGCTCCTGGGCTACCCGGCCAAGAGCCTCATCCAAATCGACCCGTCACGAATCACGCACGCGGAAGATCTGAATGCCGGCGCCGTCTACAGACGCCAAATCGTGGCCGGGGAACACAAATCGGTCACTTTCCAAAAGCGGTTCCTTCACAAGAGTGGCCGGATTGTCCGGGCGGCCGTCACGGCAACTCTGGCTGATGATCCGGGTCATCATGCGAAGCACTTTCTGAACTTCGTCCAGCAGATTGAAGACGACAGACCGGCGGCGCCCGACGTGCTATATCGACAGCTCTTTGAAACGGCGCGAGATGGACTCATTATCGTCGATGCGGATTCCTCCCGGATTATTGATGCCAATCCGTTCATCGAAGAATTATTAGGGTATTCCCGAAAATTTCTAATCAGGCGGCCCCTTGGAGATGCCGGTCTGTTTGAAAATGCCAAGCTGTGTAAGAACATGCTCGTCGCGTTACTAAGAGACCAATACATCCGCTACGAAAATCTCATGCTATGTCACAGATCCGGCAAGCGGAAGGCTGTGGAACTGGTCGGCAATCTCTACGAAGCCGACGGCCGAAGAACGATCCGGTTGAACCTGCGTGACATCTGCGCTGGCCGGGCGGCTGAAGCGCTACAGGAAAGCGAAGAGCGCTTTCGAGTGATCTTTGACCAGGCTGCTGTCGGAATCGCCCTGGTAGCCCCAGATGGGCACCTCCTGAGAATCAATCAAAAGTATTGCGACATTGTCGGTTATACGCCAGCGGAGTTATTAAATGGCGGCCTGCAGTCGATTACGCATCAGGACGACCTCGCCGCGGACTCTGAATACGTACGGCGAGCGCTCACAGGTGAACTGCGGTCCTATTCCGTGGACAAGCGCCATTGTAAGAAGGACGGTACGACTATCTGGGTGGCGGTAGTGAACACGTTAGTTTGTTATCCTTCGGGAGCGCCCAGGTACTTTATATCCGTCGTTCAGGATATCTCCGTTATTCAAGACATCACCGAGCGAAAGCACCTGCAGCAGGAACTCTTGCAAGCTCAGAAAATGGAGGCGATCGGCAGGCTCGCGGGTGGAGTGGCCCATGACTTCAATAATCTGCTAACGATCATCACCGGATATTGCGATCTGATTCTAGTCCGCATTCAGGGGGACGACTCCACTCGTCACGAAGTCAATGAAATCAGGATCGCTGGGGAACGGGCGGCTGCGTTGACCGCGAAACTCCTCGCATTCAGCCGGCGCCAAGTCACCAAACGCAAGGTGACCAATCTGAGCTCCGTGATGATCGACGTTCAGGAAATGCTGAAGCGGTTGATCGGCGAGGATATTGAGCTGTCCGTGCATGTCGAGACGGGACTCGGCCTTGTCAGGGCTGACGACGTGCAGATTGGCCAAGTGTTGATGAATCTGGCAGTCAATGCACGTGATGCCATGCCCCGGGGCGGCACCCTTACCATCACATGGGCTAATGCGCAATTGGAAGAGGAGTACACTCGCCGGCACGTGGGAGTGCGGCCGGGCCGGTATGTAGGATTGACTGTCCAGGATACGGGATGCGGGATGGACGCCGAGACTCAAGCGCGGATGTTCGATCCGTTTTTTACGACCAAAGAACAAGGAAAAGGCACGGGCCTGGGACTGTCAACCGTCTACGGCATCGTCAAAGAGCATGAGGGGCATGTCGCGGTTGAGAGTGCAATCGGCACAGGCACAACCATAAATATCTACCTGCCCCGGGTGGAAGAAACGGTTGAGGAGAAGGGGCGGGCGTTCACCGAGAACAAACGGAGCACAGGCACAGAGACGATTCTGGTTGTGGAGGACGATAACCAACTTCGACAACTGATTGCGCAGTTACTCCACAACGAAGGCTACACGGTTCTGGAGGCGGAGAATGGCAGCCGCGCGCTATCGATATCAGAGAGCGCGGTCGAACCGATTCACCTTCTGGTGACGGACATTGTCATGCCGGGAATGAGCGGTTACATTCTTGCCGATAAGCTATTGGCTTCCGGCAAGTGCAACGCGGTCCTCTACATGTCTGGATATACGGGCGATGCAACTGCGCATTGCGAAGCGATAGCCGCGGACACTGCGATACTGATGAAACCCTTCAGTCCGGAGCAGCTATTAGATCGGGTTCGCGGAACACTCGACGCGGGCGCCGTAAGAACAAACGTCGCGGTCCGAAAGAGAGTATCGCACCGTAGCAGGCAGTGAATCAAAGAAGCGAGAAATCTGATGGTATTAAAGAGATCACCACACGCCGAAAAGGCAGCGCAAGCCAACGGTGAGGTGTCCAAGCGGGATTCCACTACCGCGCTTTTGCGTGAATTGGTCGCACACCTTCGCGAGAATCGCACGCAGTTGCGGGAGGAATGGGTGCGCCGGATCACGGAATCCAAGCTGCTGACGGCGATGACACGAGATGAGATTTTTGCTGAAGCCACCTCGGTCTACGACAAATATGTCGCCGTGTTGGAGTCCGGAAGCGTGGAATCGCTGCAGGCGTACGCTCGGGATCTTTCGGAACGCATTATTCCGCGGGGGGTCGAGACAAACGAGGTCGTGGGCATTGTCTTGTTGCTGCGCGACGTCCTGGCCCGTTCGCTTTTCAAGAAGTACCAGTCGGACTTCGGCCTGCTTAATCGTGTGCTCGATGCGTACGAGCCTGCGGCCAATCGCATCGCCAATACGGTGGCGGTAAGCTTCGTGCAGGAGCGGGAGCGCATTATTCGGCAGCAACAGGAAGCGATCCGCGAGCTCTCCACACCGGTGCTTCAGGTGCGCGAGCGGCTATTGATTTTGCCGATTATCGGCGTCATCGATCCGCAGCGGGCCCGCCAGGTGACGGAACAGTTGCTGCGGGGCATTCGGGCGAATCGCGCGAAGGTAGTGGTGATTGACATCACCGGTGTTCCGTCGGTTGACTCGACAGTCGCCAATCATCTGGTGCAGACGGTGGATGCATCGAGGCTAATGGGCGCTACCGTGATTGTCACCGGTCTTTCGTCGGAGATCGCGCAAACGCTGGTGACGATTGGCGTCGATCTAAGCAAGATGAAGACGGTTGGGGACTTGCAGGGTGGCATTGAAGAAGCCGAAAGGCTACTAGGCTACAAGGTGATGATGGAGCAGGGCCCCGACGAGTCACGGTAGACATGCGTGTCCCTATTCTGAAGCAAGGCGAGTATCTCATTGCCTCGATCCAGTCGGCCCTCACGGATGAGGACCTGATGCAACTCCGTGACGATCTTGCGGATCAAGCCGGGAGGTTTCGATCGCGCGGCATCATTGTCGATGTCACGGCGTTGGACGTGATGGACTCTTTTGCCTGTCGCACGCTCCGATCGCTCGCGTCTATTCTGCGGCTTCGCGGTGCACAAATGGCGATTGTCGGGATTCAGCCCGAGGTTGCATTCTCCATGGTGCAACTCGGTCTCGCGTTCGGCGAAGTGCGGACTGCGCTGGATCTCGAGGAAGGTCTGGTTTTACTGAGGCAGGAAGCTGCGGAACGCCAACGATGAAAGATGATTTTCATATCAAAATTCGTTCCGGTGCGGACATTGTCGCGGCAAGGCTGCGGGGGCGCCAACTCGCCGCAGACGCAGGATTCAGCAGCATCGATCAGACGATCATTGCGACTGCTATCTCAGAACTCGCTCGGAACATAGTGGAGTACGCCCGCCGTGGTGAGATCCGATTGACTCTAGTGGCAGACGCCAAGACGAAAGGAATCCGCGTGGAAGCGCATGATGACGGGCCAGGGATTGCAAATATCGATCTTGCGATGCAGGACGGTTACTCGACCGGAGGCGGCATGGGTTTGGGCTTGCCCGGAATCCGTCGACTGATGGACGAGTTTACTATCAGCTCGAAAGCCGGCGAACCGACCACCGTGATTACAACAAAATGGGTGCGGTGAATCCGGCAAAGAGGTCAAGCCGCCCTCGTTCCATTGTCGAATGGGGAATGGCAGAGCACGTTCTTCCGGGCGAAACAGTAAGTGGAGATCGCTATACGGTGCAGCCTGTCCCGGATGGGGCCTTGATCGCTGTAGTGGATGGCCTGGGGCACGGCGCGGAAGCAGCGACGGCGGCGGAGGTCGCGACGGCCACCCTCCAGGCACACAGCCACGAGCCGGTGATTTCGCTGTTGGAGCGATGTCACTTAGCCTTGAAACATACGCGGGGAGCGGCAATCAGCCTTGCATCCTTCAATGGGGTATGCGGCTCGATGACGTGGGTCGGTGTCGGCAACGTGGAAGGTGTCATTCTGCGCGCGGTCGACAAAACCGCCGCAACTCCGGAGCACATTCCCTTGTTTTCGGGAGTCGCCGGGTATCGATTACCGCCTCTCCGCGCGCTGGTGACACCCGTTAATCGCGGTGATGTGGTCATTTTCTATACCGATGGTATCCGGGGGGACGTCGTTTTCGAGCCCGCTTACCGGGCATCGCCAGAGCTGATCGCGCACCGGATTTGTGACAAGTACTGTAAAGCGACCGATGACGCTCTGGTGTTTGTGGCGCGGTATTTGGGACTGGCGAGTACAGCGGTTCGGTCTCGCTAGGAATAACCAACGTCTCGTTACGCGGACATCCGAGGTAAATCCTGCTCGGCTATCCATCGAGAATGTTTACTCGCGGTCCGAAAACGGGGATCATCGGCAGGTGCTGGCGATTCTACTGGGTGCTGTTTCGCTGCCCCTGGCAGCAGGTCTGGCATGGTTTTGTCTTGCAGGTGTTCTCAGAGGAATGGGGCTCGACAACCGATCAGATCGGCAGTGACCCGACTGTGGTGGAATTCTGCGTCGCTCATGTCGCGAGCGACGATGAATGGGTGATTACCCACAGCCGCTTGGGTGGAATTCCGACTACCGTGCTGTAAGTTCCCGACCTGTTGTTTTTCTTCGCAGTCAAACACAACAAATAATATAAAAAGATCTTAATAGATGATATAGTCCCGATAGGAGTTTAATCATGCGTCGGATCAGATCTCTTCTTGAATGTCATAAGACGCCAACTGGCCTGCTGGCAGTGGTGTCGATGCTGATGATCACGGCGACCGTGGGAACCGCCCAGCAGACGCCGCTTCAGGCGCGCCTCGTTTTGCGGCCGCTCACCACGGGTGATATCAGCACAAACAAGCTTGCGTCTACCATCGAAACGTCTACCGGGTTGATGAATGTCGGGATTGGCCAGGCGGCCTATCTGGAAGCCGACATCAATATTGCGGTACCGGCCTCGGATGTGCTCGGCGTTACCTGGGCGCTGAACAGCGTACCGTCGGGGTCAAAGGTGGCGATCCTGGACAGCCCACTGCCGGCCAGCCTGCCGGTGTATGAACCGTCCGACCGGTCGCTGTACCGCGTGGCCGGCCGCGCGTTGCTGCGTCCGGACGTGACGGGTGCGTACGTGGTAGGCGTGACAGTTGCCACCAAGAGCAGCGGGACGTCCACCGTGCAGCAGACGGTGATCGGTGCGACCTATGTTGGCATCAACGCGTGCACGCGGTGCCACAGCGGTGGGCTCGCACAGACCATGACGCCGACATGGCAAAAGACGCTGCATGCGGAGATCTTCAAGGATGGAATTACGGGTGTCAATGGCACGAGTTACGGCTCCAACTGCTATGCGTGCCACACAGTCGGAAACGATGCGAACGCCACAGTGCCGAATGGCGGATTCAACAGCGTGGTCGCGCAGCTCAAGTGGACGCCACCCGCGAACCTGACGCCGGACAATTGGACCAATCTGCCGGATGCGTTGAAGAATGTGGCGAACATCCAGTGTGAGAACTGCCATGGTCCGGGATCAGAACATGCCAATTCCGGCGGGACGCCGTTTGCGGTGTCGGCGCCGCAGGGTTCCGGTGCGTGTTCGTCGTGCCACGATGCGCCGACGCATCACGTGAAGTCGACCGAGTGGTATCAGTCGATGCACTCGGTGACGACGACCGATCCTTCGGGCGCGGGTCGCGAGAGCTGCGTGGGCTGCCATACGAATAACGGGTTTATCGGCAAGAACACGGGCGCGACTACGGTCGACACGACGTTCGGAGCGATCACGTGCCAGACCTGCCATGAGCCGCATGGGCAGACCAATCCCGCGACTGCAACGCACCTGATCCGCAATATGGCATCGGTGACGCTCGCTGACGGTACGAAGGTCACCGGTGCGGGCGAAGGCGCGCTTTGCATGAACTGCCACCAGAGCCCCCAGAAGGCGGCGACGTATGCCGCGATCACGGCCGGAAGCTCGCACTTCGGCCCCCATCAGGGCCCGCAAGCCGACATGCTATCAGGCACGAACGGGTACAACTACGGCCAGGTGATCCCGAGCTCGGCGCACCAGTACGTCACCAAGGATACTTGCGTGGAGTGCCACATGCAGGCCACGGCGACCACCGACGCGGCGTTCCTGAAGGCCGGCGGTCACACGTTCAAAGTGGGCTTCACGCCCGCGGGGAGCACCACTCCGGTGCAACTGGTGGGCGCATGCCAGAACTGCCATGGAACGCAAATCACGACCTTCGACTTCGCGTTATTCGACTACAACGGCGACGGGAAGATCGAAGGCGTGCAGACGGAAGTGCAGCACCTGCTCGATCAACTGAGCGCGATGCTGCCGCCCGACAATAAGGCGAAGAGTGCTCTCACCATCGACAGCACCTGGACGCAACCGCAGTTGGAAGCCGCTTACAACTGGCTGTTCGTGAATAACGACGGCAGCCGCGGCGTTCACAACACAGCGTATGCGGTCGGGTTGCTAAAGGCGTCGATTGCTGATCTGACGGCGCGAGGCGGGAAATAACACAAAAGCGCTCGCCAAGACGCAAAGACGCCAAGAAGAACTCTTTCTTTGCGTCTTAGCGTCTTTGCGAGCGTCTTATTCTTAGACCAGTCCTAAGAACTTCGGTTCATACCCGGGGAACACGCCGTCCAGCGTCGTGTTCCCCGTATGTTTTGAAACCAGCTCCCCGAGCACGTCGCGGAAGTCGGTCGTGAGAGCGAGATCGCGTCCGTCGTAAAGCTGTTCCTTCTCCAGGCCGGGCCACTGGCCGTAAACCTTGCCGCCCTTCACCGGACCGCCCATCACGAGCATGCAGTTGGCGTGTCCGTGGTCGGTGCCGCGATTACCGTTCTCGTGTGCCGTGCGGCCGAATTCCGACATCGTGACCAGCACAATGTCGTTCATCCGGTCGCCCATATCCCGCCAGAACGCCGAGAGTGCCTGGCCGTAGTCGCGCAGCAGGTTCGCGAGTTGGCCCTGGCTGGCGCTGGGTCCGACCTCGTTGACGTGATGGTCCCAGCCGCCGACATCGGCGAACGCCATCTCGACACCCACGTCAGCCTTGATGAGCTGCGCTACCTGTTGGAGGCTCTGCCCGAAGCGCGACCGCGGGTACTCCACACCGCCCGTCGGCGTATACGGCTGCCGCTGAATCGAATCCAGCATCGCCATGGCCTCGAACGTCTCGCGCCCGGTAGCGGCGAGTGCGGGGTCCTTGGCGTTCTCATACATCTGCTGGAACTCTTTCGCCGCGGCAGCATTATTCACGCGGAAGGTGCCGATGGTTTGCATCGCAATGGCGGCCTCCTGACCTCGCATGGCACGCGGCAGCACCGCGCCGAGCGCCACGGCGCGCACAGGCGACACCTTGCCATGCTCGACCGGCAGCGCGCGGTTCATCCAGCCGCTGTCGGTGGCCTTCCGGCCCGGCGTACCCGATTCCATATAGTCCTGCGCGTCGAAGTGCGAGCGGGTCGGGTCCGGGGAGCCGACTGCATCGACGATCGCAAGGCGCTGCTGTTCGAACAGCGGCTTGAGTGGTGCGAGCGACGGATGCAGGCCGAAGTGGCCATCGAGATCGATGGCAGCATCGGGACTACCCGCCTGTGGCCGCGGGACAGCGATGGTCGGGCGGAGGTCATAGTACGCCTTCTCACCATGCGGCACGACGATGTTCAGTCCGTCAGCCGCGCCGCGCTGGAAAATCGCCACGAGAATCTTCTTGCGCGGCGAAGGCGCGTCCGCGGCATACAAGGCCCGTTTGAGCCACAGCGGCGCCGTGCCCGTCCCAACCATGGCCAAAGCCGAATTCCGTAAAAATATCCGACGAGTGCTCATCGAAAACCTCTCTAAGAGCCGCCGATGAACGCCGATAAACGCAGATAAACCCAAATCGGCGTTTATCGGCGTTCATCGGCGGCTAACAATGCCTTCACCTCTTTTGAAACTCCGGCGAACCTAACTGAATCCCCTCTTGGTCCGCCGTCTTTTCTACCTTTACTCCCGGAATCTTGTTATCGGCGAGCTGCAGGGCGAAGTTCATCCGCGCCATCAGGCCGGCGGAGTTCATCCATTCCTTGCTCGAATTGGAATAACCGGTCGGCTCGACCTTGCGATAGAGCGGCTCGCCCAACTGCGCCACCTGGTTCACCAGTGGGAAGGCGAAATCTACGTTGCCATTCACCGCTCGCACCGCGCTCGCCACCATCTCGAGCGGCGATTTCATCTTCGACCGATATGCGCCTTCCGACCAGAACTCCTTCGACTTCAGCATCGTCTCCAGCACCGCGCGAATGTCCCCGTCGGTCTTTTGAAAGGTCTCTGCCATACGCGCCACCAGCGATTCCGGGGGGGCATCCGCCACGAAGCGCATCGCCAGCTTGAGCGAAATGAAATGCGCCGTGGCCGGATGATGCGCGAGAATGTCGAGCACCTTTTCGCCGTCGCTTTCGCCGCCCCCCGCGGGCACCTTGACGCCCATCACCACCTTTTCGCCATTGTCGTGCAGCCGCGGGTTGAACATGAACTTGCCGCCGCGCTGCGGCTGGTTGATGGTCCAGCCGGTGAAGCAGCGCGCCACTTCGGTGACGTCCTTCTGGGTGTATCCGCCGTTGACGCCCAAGGTATGGAGCTCCATCAGCTCACGGCCATAGTTCTCGTTGAGGCCTCGCCGGGCCTGCTTACCGTTGCCGCGTCCAGCGCCGGGCGCATTGGGGCCGACCGACTGCCAATTGTCCAGGTAGAACAGCATCGCCGGGCTCTTCGCCGTGGCTTCCAGCAGGTCGCGGAACTTTCCGAGCACGTGTGGGCGGATGGCGTCACGTTCGTACTCGGTGACCAGATAGCGGTCGGCGCCCTTTTCGAGAAACACGTTGAAGTGGTTGTACCAGAAATCGTCGAGCACCTCTTGCAACTGGCGTGAACTGTAGACGGCGCGCAGGACCTTCGCCTCCGTCAGGTCGCGCGCGACGACCTGAGCCGGTCCGTTGGCCATCTCGAGTTTGCGGCGCAGTTCGGGCGATGCGGCTGCGAAGATTGCCTGCCGCATTCCCGCGCCCATGGCGGCGATCACTTCGTCCTGCCGATCGCGCGGCATGGCTTCGAGGGCCGCCAGCCGTTGCGCCGGCGAGCCGGTGCGCAGCGAGCGCATCTCGTCGCGCGAAAGCAGATCGCCGAGTCTCTTCGTATCCGGCAGATTCGGGTTTGCGTCCTGCTGGCCTCCCCCTTTCGCCTTCTCTTGGTAGCGCACCACGAGCTTCTGGATCATCATGCGGCGCTCCGGATCGCTGGGGAAAGGCAGCTGCCCGTTGACCATTTGACGAATCTCCTGCTGCGAAGGATAGCTGCGCACGAGCTCGGCGGACGGGAGCGAGAGCGTGTCGAGCGTCTTCAGCTTCTGGGACAGCACGAAGTTTTCAGGGATGCTCTCGGGATGAAGCTGCTGCTCGATCCACTTATTGAGCCCGATGGCTTTCACAGCGGCCGCATCGCCCGGCCGAGGCCCGAAGGTCAGCCGGTTGAGCGCATGCTCGATGCGCCGATCTTTGGGAATCGCGGCGGTCCACTGTTTCGCCGGGCGCGCGGTGGCGCCGGTGGTCTTCTTGGCGTATACGCTTGCGGAAAATGCCGCGACTGCGGCGCATAGCGCAACGGCTGCTGGCTTGCGCATCGTTTACCCTCTTATATGTATTAAACGCCGGAACCGGCCTCCAGTTGCGTGGCCAGCCGTAAAATCCGTAAAACCGGAGTAGACTAGGCCCAGGGACATTATGTTAAGGACGCCACTTATCCTTCTCCTTGCGGGGCTTGTCGGCGCGGCCATTCTATCCGCGCAGGCAACGGCCGCCGGAACCATTCAGGCCCAGGGCAGCGCCACTTTGAACGTTCAGCCCGATCAGGCCCAACTGAGTGTATCGGTCTCTACGGATGCCGCGACAGCCCAGCAGGCAGCTTCGCAGAATGGGACCCAGACCAACCAGGTTCTGAATGCGCTCAAGCAGGTGCTGGGCAACAGCGGAACCGTGC
>Ga0126381_100007109_pt1 | contig 12428 bp, 9 predicted proteins | sample PanSoiMetPlot_28_FD_96465 | JGI IMG/M metagenome (GOLD analysis project Ga0126381, IMG submission 96465) | Tropical forest soil microbial communities from Panama - MetaG Plot_28 | ecosystem: Environmental > Terrestrial > Soil > Tropical forest > Bulk soil | place: Panama | collected 2016-02-17
ACCCACAAAGGGGGCAAACCCAGTAACGCTCCGAGAGCACTTCCATCCCTTGGGACAAGGTAGTGAGTTCGTCTGCGATCAATGTGCTCGATGGTCCTTTGTGCGCGCGCTATTGCATGTCACAAGGATTCCCCTAGCAATAGCTGCACTCTCGCTCGTCTCCAGGCTCTACGACAGGCTTTCGTCTGGCGGCTTCGGTGTCGACCCAAGCGCCGCCCTGTATACCTTTGCAATCTCTGCGGGTACCGCGGTCGTGATGGCAGTGCTTTTTCGTATGCGCTGGAACCGGAAGTGGCAAATCGAGTCCCAGCTTTTCGTGAGGGAGCGGAACCGTATTGCACGCGAACTCGATCCAATCGCTGCCGCTCGGCTCAGCTTCTATGATTCCGACTTCTACGCTCGGAATGCCTCTCAAGCTCCGCAAGTTGTGATCAAAGACGGTGTTGCGGCGAGAGCCGACGGTCGAGCCCAGCTATAGGCCGATGCCTCACGGGGATGCGTCCGACTTTCACAATCCATTTGCGAGCGACGTATACGCACCCGAATCGTGTGTGGGAGAGGTGGGGTATGGGGGGCTCGGGCGGGACTCTCGCCACCGATAGTTTAACACTTTACAGTGTAATATTTACCACAAACCTCTACTTAGAAGAGCCCCCCTTTCGACACTCCAGGTCGTGTGGGTGGGTCTACCCCCCACCCCTTCGCTGGCGTTCAGGAGTTGGGCCTGGACTGCTGAAGCGCCAGTGGGGAGGCCCTCGGAGGCGGCTCCTTCCTAGATCACGTCCGACCAACGCCCCAGCGTCTCCTAGAAGGCCACCTGAGTAAGCCGCTCGCGTACCCAGTGAGGCTCCCAAAGCTGGAGCCGGATAGAGCCGGGAGCTGTCACCGGTGCAGCCCAGTGCCGCTCCTTGCATGCCTTTGCAAGGCACCACGCGTAAGTTGACGTCACTTCTTGGGTCTGTTTCGTATTGCGGACCTGAAGGTCGCATGTTCGAGTCATGCTGAGCGCACCCGATTCCTGAGTCGCCTCGATCACTTTCGGCCGGGGCGCTTTCTTAACTGGGTGCTGGCGAAAGGCGAGGGGCCGTCGCGGGCCGCTGAAGTTCAGGAACGAAGAGTCTGTCGGCGAAGTTCATGGTTATCCCGTCTCGACGTCATGACACTTCGCCTTTTCTCTGACCACTATTCGCAGTAGGGAGAAAGGGGGCTCCCTTCGATGAGCCAATCGGCCCTCGGCGGAGCGACGCTCGCTCGACAGGCCCCGCAGCTTTCCATCCGGGGCGCCGCGGTGGCCCCTCGTCGGCTCGGTCCTCTTCTTCTTTGCTGTGCCTGCCTGATCCCATCAAGTCCAATGCTGGCCCGCGGGGCGGGCCTTGAAGCATTCGCCGGGGCGGTCGGAGGCAGTTCGAGCTGTGTGACCTTCGGTCCGCCCCCGCCCATCGGAAACTTCTTCGGGTCAGCAGGATTTGCCGTGGGAACGACGGGGAATGGTATCTCGGATTGTGGGCTCCAAGGGGGCATCCAAGACGTGAATCAGAGCGTCGGCCCGCTCTCATCGCCACCTCAATCCGTGAACGCCCCAATCCCGGGTGGTGGCACGTTCAACGGCTCAGCGAACGGCACCGCGAACTACGGGAATATTGGAGCGTCGGTCAGCGGTCAGATGACCGGTATCACCGGTCCGCTCGTGTTTAGCGAAGCGGCAGGCTTCGGTCTGTTCGACGATATGCTCACCATTACGAGCCCCAGCCATGCGACGGGAAGTTCTGGCGGCGTGCAGTTTACGTTCACCGTGAGCGGTAGCATCGCGACGCCGAGTTCCAACACAATGTTCGCAACTTCGGCGGACGCCCTCTTGAAGCTTGTGGTTGCTGGTGGGTCACAGAACATCTTTCACGCTACAGTGTTTCCCACTTCGGGCACAGTTCCTGCGTGCTCGGGGAATACCGCCGGCCTGACTATTGGGGCTGCTTCAATCTCTGGAAGTGCGACGTGCGGTAGCATCTTTTTTCCATTTCAATACGGCGTTCCGTTTGAGATAAAGGGCGGACTGCTCGTTCAGGCTTTTCCTGATACGAGCGGGAATGTGACCGGTAACATGAGCGCCGCTCTTATGGGGATTGACGTCTCCGGCGAAACGAACTTCACTGTGAGTGGATCGTCGGGCACAATCTATCCTGTGCCAGAACCGTGCACGGTAACGCTGCTCGCTCTTGGGTTGGTTCTGCTTTTGAACCGCACGAGACGAGGCAGCGTCTAACGTCGACGTGCGCCACGATAGAAACTCGCGCAGGGTGGGATCAGACTGCGAGAGAACGCCCCGACCGAAGAGCACACGCATCTGGGACACCGAGTTCTCTCCCGAGGACCCTATCGGACGAACACTCGCACCCGTTCAGCAGTGAAGTCGGGGCCGGGCAGGCCAGGCGGCTTGTTCCTCGGGAGCCACTCACTTTCGGCATACAAGCGAGCACCCTACGTCCCAATAGAGATGCCCTGACGCACGTTCACCTTTGGCGGATCGCCGCCTTCTTCCCGGTCCCTAACCGATTCTTCTTAGCTCGCAAGCCGACCGGCCAAGTCAGGGTGATGCTTTCGCCGGGTCCCGTGGCCTCCCATCTGCGCTGAGCGTCAAGCAAGGCGGTGACGGTTCGACTGACCTCGCTGGGAGGGAACCGATTGGTTCGCTCTTGAAGCAGGTAATCCGGGAACGGGGTTTTGCCGCAAGAGCGAGTTTCCCTGCGGGCAAGTTCCATGAAGGCCCCGACCAGATCCTCACCCTCTCCCTTTGCTTGCTTCACCAGCATACGGGAGTGGTGCCGGGACATTTTCTGGCGGCCTGAGGTCACCACTACCCCCCCAAGAAGGGCTCCCGCCGCAATACATCCCCAGAATCCGCGTTCGAGCCGCAACTCGGATTCCACCACGTAGTGAACGAGATCGTGGGGCAATGCCTCCCCTTGGCCGGGGCTGCTGATTACAGCCAGGGTGGAGCCATCGTCGCGGACCGCGCTGACCTTGCACCGGCCCCGGTCGGTCCGTTTAAACGTGATGTCCATGCCCACCTTTCCACGACGCTCCGGCGGCGTAGCGTTCAAGAGCCCCGGAGAACGCGGTTCATAGCTCGGCGCCAAACCACTGTAGCCTGGCTTCCCCTGACAGCCACTGGCCTTGCTTCTCATGGCATAGTGTAGTGCACTGGCACGGCGCAGTATGCGCCGTGGATGGCGAACATTGGTCTGCGTCCCGCCGTGCCAACCGTGGTTCATAGCGAGGTGGCAGCAAGCTGTTCGAGATCAGCGGTGATCTCGTGTACGACGGGACGGTGTTCCCCGCTCGCGCGAGCCAGTTCCTATCCCTCTCGTAGCCCCGCCTCGAGAACACCCATAACAAACCACCCGTTCGGCGCGCGCTGGACAACGACATCCGCTTCGCGCAGGTCACCGCGGCAAAGGATGGAGCCTGCGCATCCGACAATCGCTTTGGTGCCAGCCTCGATCCGACGTTCGATCGCCGCCCGGAGAGAGCGCCTCGAGAACGCGTCGAGCGTTCAGGTCGATCGCCGAGCCAAGCGCCAAGCCAAATGATCCCCGGGAGCCTTTGCGCCAGCTGTTGACATAGTAGAGATAGCCGGCTCGTTCGAACCAAAGACAGAGACGGCGGAGAGAGTATCCGACTGCCAGTGCGCCAAAGGTCCACCAACCGGTCGCTCCAAGCGTGAGCATCCCTCAGACTCCTCTCTGAGCTGAAGCGCGATACTCTGGCAGACTCCGGAGTGTATCGCGAGTGCAGCATGGTCGCGGTACCGTGCAGTTCAAGACGTGTGATCCTGCGAAGGGAGGAATGGAACCCACGAGACAGATCATTGCGATCGGAGGCACCACTACGCAGCAGGATGTGGCGCTGTACCCGTACATCCTGGCGCAAGCTCGGAGGTCGATGCCGCGGGTCGGATTCCTGCCCACAGCGAGCGGGGACGCGGACGCGTTTATCGAGAAGTTCTATGAGCACTTCTCGCGCCTCGCCTGCGAGCCTTCTCATCTGAAGCTGTTTGATCGGGTACCCGATCTAGAGAAGTACATCTCGGCACAGGACATCATCCTCGTAAGCGGGGGCAACACGAAGAGCATGCTGGCGTTGTGGAAGGAATGGCAGCTCGACGTGCTCCTACGACGGGCCTGGGAATCGGGCACTGTGCTGTCGGGCTTCAGCGCGGGCGCCATCTGCTGGTTTTCTGAAGGACTCTCTGATGCCTGGGCCCATCAGCTCTCGGCCGTGCCCGGTCTCGACTTGATCGCTGGTAGCTGCTGTCCCCATTACAACAACGAGGCCGAGCGCCGGCCAGTTTTTCAAGAGCTTATTGCGCGTGGCGAGATGCGGCCCGGTATCGGCATCGATGATGGCGCTGCCGTTCACTTTCTGGATTCAAGAGCGACCGCGGTCGTGACAGCTCGAACGCAAGCTGAAGCCTATGCGGTCGGTCTGCGTGACGGAAAGGTCTTCGAGACACCTCTCGAAGGCAAGCGGATTGCCGTCGGTACCGGACACCAATACGGCTGTAAGGCGCACTAGAACTATGGGACTATGCGAGGGATTCCTGTTGTCGTCGTTGCTCGCAAGCCCGGCTCTGTACGTAGGTGCATGCACGTTGTGATCGAGGACGGGAAGGAAAGTGGTTCATCATGAACGCCGCGACTGTGCCTGGACTCCTCGATGCTCTCGGAACGGCTGGCGTGGAAGTGTGGGTGGTTGATGGAGGCTGGGGCGTTGATGCGCTTTGTTGATCCGCTGCTCGGTTGTGAAACGCGACCCCACGAGGACCTCGACTTGGTGGTAGCCCTGGACCGGTCGGACGGATCCAGGAAGTGCTCTGACGGCGAGGTTTCACGCTGGCAGAGGATCAGCTACTCGTTCGCTTCGTTCTCTTCCATCCACAGCTCGGCCACGTGGTCTTCCCCACCGTCACCTTTGATCAGGAAGGAGGCGGCTTGCAACCTCAGCCGAGCGGAAGGACGTTCCGGTACCCACCGGAGGGATCTGTCTCGGGCTGCATCGCTGGCCGGTCGGTGGGCTGCATATCCGCCGAGGTCCAAGTTCTATGATCCAAGGTAAATTGATGGTTAAGGATGCTTAAGCGGGGGTAGCGTGGCTCCTCGGGTCACCACCACGTCGGCAGAGCGCGTGCTCTCTTTCGGCCCCTTCCGCTTGCTTCCGGCAGAGCGAACGCTGTTCGAAGCCGAGCGGCCCGTGCGTCTGGGGGATCGCGCACTGGAGCTTCTGATCGCTTTGGTCGAGCGACCGGGGGAGCTGGTCTCTACGGAAGAGCTCAGGGCGCGCGTCTGGCCGAACACTTTCGTGGAGCCCGAGAATCTGAAGGTCCATGTGGCGGCGCTGCGCCGCGCGCTGGGGGATGGTCGGGGCGGGAAGCGCTATCTGATCACGGTTCGTAGGAGAGGCTACCGCTTCATGGCCCCGGTGAGCGTGGAGGAGCGCCCACCCTCCCTCCGGCCGGCTCCCGCGACGAAGCAGGAACCTCATTTCTCGATCGCCACGATTCTCTTCTCAGAGGTCGCAGACTCGGCAACGCTTTTGCAACGGGTTGGTGACGAGCGCGCGCTCGCGCTCTTTGAAGCACATCACCGGTTGCTCTCCGATGCGGTATCCGCATACGGAGAACCTCGGGTCCAAAGCGTCGGCGACGGTCTCACGGTGGCGTTCCCGTCCGCTGCCGATGCGGTGCGCTGTGCCATCACGATCCAGCAGGCCGCAGCGCAGCAGGCGGGAGAGCCCCTCTTGCTTCGCGTGGGGCTCAACGTTGGGGAAGTCCTTCAACCCAAGACTGGGAGCGGCTATTTCGGAACGTCGGTCCTGGTCGCCCGGCAGCTTTGCGCCCACGCACAGCCCGGGCAGATCCTGTGCAGCCAGGCCGTATCGCATCTCCTTGGGGGTCGGGTGGCCTTCGCATTCCGCGAGCTGCCGCAGCTCGCGGTCGAGGTGGGCACGACGAAGGTCGGCGCGTGTGAGGTGGTGTATGAGGCCGAGCGGGCCGCGGCGCTCCTCGCGCGCACCCCGCTCGTCGGTCGCCGAAGTGAGCTCGCGCGGCTCGAGCGGCGTTTTGAGATGGCGCGTGCCGGAACGGGAGGTCTCGCCTTCCTGGTGGGAGAGCCTGGCATCGGAAAGACCCGGATGCTCGAGGAATTCTCGGAAAGAGCCCGAGCCGCCGCTGCCCACGTGCTCTCGGGCCGCTGCTTCGAGGGTGAGTTTGCCCCGCCCTTTGGGGCTTTCGTCGAGGCGATTGCCACCTATGCAAGGCAGCTCGACGCAGAAGCGTTGCGAAGCGAGATCGGCGGCTTCGGTGGAGTCCTCGCGAAAATCATCCCGGAGCTACGGGAGTATCTCCCCGATCTCCCGGAGCCTATGGATCTTGCGCCGGAGGAGGAGCGTCCGCGCCTCCTGGACGCGGTCGCGCAGGTGCTTTTCGCGTTTGCGCGAAAAGCACCCCTCGTCGTCATTCTCGATGATCTCCACTGGGCGGAAGCCGCGACGCTCGCTCTGCTGCGCTACCTGGGCCGCTTTCTCAGGCGTCACCCCGTGCTCCTCATCGGCGCCTACCGAGACATCGAGCTCGGCCATGGGCACCCCCTTGAAGGCACGCTGCTAGCGCTCCGCCGCGAGCTTGAGTGCGAGACGATCGCGCTCTCCGGCCTCGACCAAGGCGCGGTGACCGAGCTGCTAGAAGCCCTTGCGAAGGATGGTGTGCCCGCCGACTTCGTCGAGGCGATCACCACCGAGACGGGTGGGAATCCGCTTTTTTTGCGCGAGGTCCTGCTCCACCTCTTGGAAGAGGGGAAGATCGAGCGCACCGCCGGCCGCTTCACATCCTGCTTCTCGATCGAGGAGATGGGCATTCCTGCGGGTGTGCGCCAGGTGATTCGGCAAAGGCTCGCCCGGCTTTCCAAGGAGACCCACCGCCTCCTCGCTGTAGCGTCGGGTTGCGCGGGTGGCTGGCGCTTCGACATTGCAGCCGCGTCAGCGGGTCTTAAGGAACGCGAAGCCCTCGATGCGCTGGATGAAGCGCTCGAGGGGCAGCTTCTGCGGGCCACCCCCGAGCCCGAGGTCTACGCCTTCTCGCACACCCTTCTTCGGCACACGCTCTACAGCGAGCTCTCTCCCGCGCGCAAGCTGCGCTTGCACCGTCGCCTGGCCCAAGAGATGGAGCGTCACCATGGCAAGCACACCTCGGAGCACGCATTCGAGATCGCGCAGCAGTGGCACCGAAGCGCTGCGCTGCCCGGTGCGGAGCCAGGGGCTGCCGTTTGCCTCATCGCCGCAGATCGGGCGGCGCAGTCGGCGGCTTACGAAGAGGAAGCCATGGCCCTGCGCATGGCGCTCGATCTTCTGCCGGTGGACGACACACGTAGAACCCGCCTCCTGGCCCGGATCGGGCTCGCCCTTGCCTGGGGCGTCAGGCCCGAGGAGGCAGTCCGGGTGGCGAGCGAAGCGGGGGAACTCCTTGCCGTTGCCGAAGGGCCCGACGCCGCGGCCGACTACCTTGCCGAGGCTGCGAACGCGGTGTTCAGCGTGAACACCTCTCCTCTCGCGTGGAGACTCTCCTCGCAGGGCCTCCATCACATCGGAGACCGCCGTGACTTTACGTGGGCGCTCCTCATGCACGCGGACCTCATGCGGCGCATGGCCGAGGATCTCGAGTTTCGGGGCGTTCCGCTGGTCATTCCTGAGATGGAAGAAATCCATCGGATTGCCATCGCGTCTCCGGAATGGCTTCGGCGTGCGCCGGACGAGATCGCGGTCGAGCGACTTGCGAGGCCGCGCACACGCGCGGAACTCCTCGCTTTGCCGTATTGCTCAGCCATACGGCTTGCGACCGAGGCGGGGGAATATCGCGGCGCCGTAGGCCAGGCCGCAGAGTACGTCGCGCGCGCCCTGGCCCAGGGCCGGCTTGCCTCCGCGGCGCTCGGCTGCAGCGTATTCGCCCGGGCTCAGCTTGCGCTCGGGGAGCTCTCCGCGGCGGAAGAATGGCAAGCGAGAGCCTTCGCACTCTCCGAGCGTGTCGGCAATCCACCCTTCGTCGCGGCGCAGCTCGCCGCGGCGCCCTTCGAGCGTATGCGTGTCCGAGGAGAGGGATTCTCGGAATTTTTCGCATCCAGCCAGGCGCTCCTGCAGCGACCGGCACCTGAGAACTACCGCTGGGTGTACACTGCGATCCTCGCGGCAACCGCCTATGTCGCCGCCGAAGCAGGCCGGCGCGAGATTGCGCTTCGGTTCGCCGAAACAGCGCTGCCGGCCATCGAGCGCGCTCCAGGCTGGGAGTGGAACTATACATTCGTCATGTTCTGGACCGTGGCGGCCTGCTGGGAGGTGGACCACGCGGAAAACGCCGTTCTCCTCGAGCGCAATCTGCGGGAGAAGGGCCTCGCCTGCGACTTCCGCCACATGAACACTGACACGCGACTTGCGCTTGCTTTGACCTGCGCGCTCCAGGGGCGCTTCGACGAGGCAGTCGAATGGTTCGCGCAAGCTCGCGTCGTACTCGACGCGCAGGGCGCGCAGCCGCTTCGTGCGATCACCGACTTCGAGGAGGCGCGCATGCACGCTCGCCGGGGCGATTGCGAGCGCGGCCTCGCGTTGCTCGACGCGGCGCGCGGACCCTTCGAGTCGATCGGGATGCCCGGGTGGCTGCGCCGGGTGGACGAGTTGCGGAAGCAGCTCGAGCGATAGGTCGCGCTGAGACGGTAGGAATGGCCTATTCCTCCAAGGGTCATGGAAACCTCAATCGTGAACGCAGTGCGCTAAGGCCCGAGCTGCAGGTCGCTGAACACGAGCGCGCGCACCCGGGTGGCTCTCGGTCTCGAATGCGTCGATCACCTCAGTTAGGAATTCGCGAAACTGGTCGCCGCCGAGCAGGTCATGGAAGTCGCCAATGGCACCGAGGCCGGGACTGCGGACCTCGTCGAGCGCATTGGACAGGTCCACCAGGAGGACCCGGAAGCGAGCTGCCCCAACCCTGGCGCGCAGTCGCGTGAGGGTGCTCCAGGTGCGGTCGAGCTTCGCGGTGAGGTAGACCCGCCGTTCCCGATCTGCGGCCTCTCTAGCTAGGCGGCGAGCTGCTTGCTGCAATGCCCGCCGAAGCTCGGTCCGTGGAGTCGTAGGGCGTCGAGAGTGACGGTTTCTCCGTCATTCTCCCGCCGTCGCACAGATTTTTGGGAACTAGCGCGGCTATTGGCTTCAGGACCGCCCTCAGATGACACTTTGCCCGCGCCGCGGCCACTTCCAAGATGAAGGGGAGACGTTCCGGGTCTTGTTCATTGCGGCCCTGCGTCGACCGCCTCTGCCTTCAGCTCCCGCGACTGCTCCGCTGGATAACCCCTCTCGAGTCGCACCTTTACCGCTAGGAGGGCACCCTCGATGGTCGCCCGCGACTCGGGAGTTTGGCTCAAAAATCCAGGGAGGAGAAAAATGACCAGGCTGCTTCGATGCTGGATCCTTGGAGGGGTCGCCACTTCAGTCGTTGTTGCCAAAGCGCTGGCAGATCCGATCGCTCCAGGCGCGCCGCTCGATGGCCACGACCATATCATCAGTGTGCGAGAGGCTGATGACGGAAGCGAGACGGCCGCATCGATCCGCTATACGCTGATGGGTGGCGGCAATGCTGTAGACGCTACCCGCAATCCCGATGGATCTTTCGCACTGAAAATCTCGCTCATGCCTGGACTGGTGCGTTGCTGCCCTGCCGATGAGCCGGGCAGTGACGCCTTCTTTATTGTAACGACAGCCACTGGCGTTGATGTCAACTTCACTTCCGATTTTGACCCTATGCTGCCGCAGCCCGCAGAGAATGATAGCGCTACCATCACGAACCCGGCTGCAAACCGTAGGACGGAGTTCCGTATATTCTCACCCGCGGAGCCGGTCCCGGAACCCGCGACGCTTCTGCTGGTTGCAACGGGCATTACCGGTCTGTGGGCGACGGCTTCCCAGAAGCGCCGCACGAGACCCTCCGGGTGGAAGGCGCACCGCGCGCTGCCCTGAACGGTCACCAAGAACCTGGTCGATCCAGGGTCGGCGAGCAGCTCATCCAGAATCTCTCCGGCGGGAGTCGAAGGACACGGCGCCACGCCTCGGGCAGCGAGATGTTCGATACTGCTGCAAGGTCCTTCACGATTCTACAAGCGACTGCGTAGCCCTGGCGTACGGCAAGATCAAAGACGGTCCTCATGAGGACCGTCTTTGATCTTGCCGCACGCGAGTGGCTTGTCGCCGCAAAGGCAGCAAGGTAGTGGCTGACCGGGTCGAAATCGCGACTGAGCCGTGGTCACCGAGATTTCTCGGAAGGAAATAGTCGCCTATTTCAGTCCGCGACGGGCGTGCTTTAGTCCCACTGCGATCGGTCCGATAGGCCCTCGTGTGGCACCTTGAGCGAGGCTTCTCGCCACGGAGCCGGGGGGGGTTATGGACGCCGCGTCACTTCGCAGCCTCGTGTATCCGCCTTTCTTGCGGAAGATCCGGTTCTTGCCGTCCGCACATGCGCTATTGCCCTGCGCGGGAAGTTTCCGTCTCGAAATCAGTAAGGGCCGAGTCCACACAGTCTGTACTGCAGCGTTCATATTGATCGTCTTCAGCCTGGGCTTTAGTGCTCAGGCAACTGCGGCGTCCTATCTGTTTACAACCATCGACGTCCCAGGAGCCGATTACTATGACGGCGGTGTGCGTGCCAACGGAATAAATGACGCTGGCCAAGTCGTCGGCCAGTTCAGGCAGTTCACCGACCCAACTTGCACTGGAGTGGGCTGCAATTTCTCAACTGTTGGCTTCGAGTTGAGCGGAGCGACCTACACAACGCTTCTACCTGCAAGTGCAACAGCTGCTTCGGCCGGGGGGATCAACAACGCTGACCAGGTCGTCGGTTACTTTCAGTTTCCCACGATCGATGATCACGGTTTCCTCTGGGACGGTTCGACTTACACGACAGTTGACGTTCCAGGTGCGGTAGACACAGTGGCCAGCGGAATCAACGACGCTGGGCAGGTTGTCGGCTACTTCGACGGGTCTGATCCTGGGTCTCAAGCGTCTCAGGCCTTCGTTTTTGATGGTAGTACTTTCACAACGCTGAACGTTCCTGGTGCGGATCCAACAGCATTCACGGGAGCTTTTTCCATTAACAGCGTAGGTCAGGTTGTGGGCAGCTTCTCGGATGGTTCGGGGACCTATCATGGCTTTCTGAAGACCGGTGAGGCCTACACGACGCTCGATGTCCCGGGGGCGGTTTACACCCTAGCCCAAGGGATCAACAACGCTGGCCAAATCGTTGGTGAATCCTATGAAGGTTCACATATCGTCCATGGCTTTTTGCGGAGCGGCACCACCTATTCACAGATTTACGTCCCAGGTGCGTCCTTTACAAACGCTACCGGTATCAACTCTCCGGGCCAGATCGTGGGGACTTTTGGTGACGCTTCGGGAAGTCATGGCTTCGTCGCGACTCCCATCTCGATGGAGAGCCAGATCACCGGGCGCAGTCTGGTTGCAGTGACGATCTTCGGATCGACCGGCGTGGACGTAACCACGCTGGATTCGACCACCCTGCGTTTGGGACCGACACCGGCAAGCCCGGACTACCCTGCGGTGGTCACGGACGTGAATGGGGATGGCGTGCCGGACCTCGTGGCGTGGTTCCGATACCAGGACACCGGGCTTTCTCCGGGAGCCTCGCAGGCTTGCTTCAGCGGCAACATGAGCGGTCAAACCTTTCTGGCCTGCGATCCGATCGTCAATGCGGGGTGCGGCCTAGGCTTTGAGCTGGCTCCGATCTTGCCGCCGCTGCTCTGGCTGCGTGGGCGGAAAAGGCGCAACCTGGCTTAAACCGCTTGGATCAGTGGCTACTGCACGCCCCGGCTTCGGTCGGGGCGTTGTCGATTGGTAGCTGGCACATCCACGCCGTAGCACATAGAGAACCGGGGCGAAGCTCAATGGGCGCGCCACTGGACCTTGCATCAGCGGGGAGCGCCACCCTAGCCCTACCGCCTTGACTTCCGCCCCAATCGAGTGGAAGGGACGGAGAGGCTGAGGAAGAGATGTCTCTTCCCCAGCCAAGTTTCTACCTCAGTGAGGAATCGCAGCGGTGCAACCCTGCTTGATCGCAGGTGCCAAGCCGACGGTGGCACGCCTGAGGATCGTCGCGTCCGTGCCGTCACAGGTGTTGCTCGCATTGACGTCGCACTTTGCAAAGCCTGGCAGCGCCGTCACCCCCGCGGTGAAGGGTGCAAGGTTCACTGCGGCACGTGAGAGCAGTGTCCCATCGGTGCCGTTCACGATTCCATCGTTGTTCACGTCGCCGCACTGGCAGGCGTCGCCAATGCCATCGGGCAGCGAGCCCGCGCCTACGCCGCCGCTATCCTTCTGGTCCGGGT